>Ga0209605_1002004_pt1 | contig 20774 bp, 17 predicted proteins | sample AD_UKC035_MetaG_FD_184408 | JGI IMG/M metagenome (GOLD analysis project Ga0209605, IMG submission 184408) | Active sludge microbial communities of municipal wastewater-treating anaerobic digesters from USA - AD_UKC035_MetaG (SPAdes) (version 2) | ecosystem: Engineered > Bioreactor > Anaerobic >...
TGGTTCTCCCTCCGATGTGTTTTTTCCAAGATATCAAATTCTCGTCATAAATGCAAACAGTTCTGTCGTGTTGAGGTTGTTGCTCTCTGTTCAGCCGAATTCGGAGTGCAGATGATGGCAATTGATTGCCTTTGCGTGACTCGGAAAATAGCCTTCCTTCATCCGGATTTCTGCCCCTATTCGGTACTTTGCATCGAATGCGGGTCAACCTTGGTGTATGGTTATCGAATTGATTTTTTTGTGAAATCAGGTGCGAAACGTTGAATCCCGACCGTCAGGACATCGGTCTTGCGGTGTCCAATTGCAGAATCCAATCAATGATTTCGGCCATCGATGCGGAAGAGAAATCCGCCTGCTCGATCGCTTCTTCCTTTGTATGTGGATGGATCACCAGGGCGGTGCGGCAGCCGGCGCGCCTGCCCGCCTCGATATCGGCCGCATTGTCGCCGACCATGAACGAACGGCTGAGGCTGAGGTCGAACTTTTTTTGCGCCCTGAGAAGCATGCCGGGTTCCGGTTTGCGACAACCGCTTTGCGGACCATCCGGGCTGTCGAAGCAGACCAGGATGTCGGCAAAACAATCTTGACCCAGCCGGCGGACGATTGCCTCGTTAACGGCCGCCACCTGTGCAGGAGTGATCAGGCCGCGTCCCACGCCTGACTGATTGGAAACGATGAACAGGAGAAATCCCTGTGCAGACAGCCGTTGCAATGCCCGCCGCACTCCGGGCAACAATCTGACCTGTTTGGGATCGCCCAGATAGGGAATGTTGCGGATCAAGGTGTCGTCGCGATCGAAAAATACTGCTTTATTCATGGCCAAAGCTCTCGAGCAGTTCCTGCGGCGTCAGGGTAGCGGTTCCCAGCTTGCCCACCACCACACCGGCGGCGTGATTGGCAACCTGGGCGGCCTGGATGCCATCGAGTCCGGCAGCCATGGCAGCGGTGAAAAGCGCGATCACCGTGTCGCCGGCACCGGATACATCATAGACTTCCCGCGCATGGGTCGGAGTATAGTGCGGCGGCTGCGGTGGCTGAAACAAGACCATGCCTTCTTCACCCAGGGTGATCAACAGACAGGGAATCTTCCAGCGCTGCAGCAACATCTCGCCGGCTCGCTGCAATGCGGATTCGTCCTCGCTGTAGGGCAAACCGGCGCTGAGAAAGGCTTCCTGCCGGTTGGGCTTGACCACGGTGGCGCCGCTCCAATTCAGCGGATTGTTGGGGTTTGGATCCACAGCGACGATGAGGTTTCGTTTCCGGGCCAGCTGGATAACCGCGTCGATCAGCGGCTGGGTGATGAATCCTTTGCCGTAATCCTCGATGATCACCGCATCGACTTGACCGATAATTTTTTGCAGCCGGGGGAGCGCGTCGCGCAAGAAAAATTCGGGCGGCTGCAGCGGCAGTTCCCGGTCGACGCGCACGACCTGTTGCTGGCGGGCGATGATGCGGGTTTTGACTATGGTCGAATATCCTGGAATCGTGAAAAGCCCTTCGGTTGAAATGCCCCCGGCTTGCATCAAATCGACCAATTTCTGCCCTGCATATCCGTCGCCGATCAATCCGGCCACCACGGCGGCAACGCTGAATTCCGCCAGATTGCGCGCCACGTTCGCCGCGCCGCCCGGATAGGCGGTCTCATGGGTAACGTGCACCACCGGCACCGGCGCTTCGGGCGAAATGCGCGAGACTTTTCCGTAAATAAATTGATCGAGCATGACATCGCCGATGACCAGAATTTTCTGGTTGCGCATGCGCTCGATCAATTGCAGAACGGTTGTTGGGGTCAAAGAGTCCGACATCGCATTGCTCGTTTTGAGTTTCCTCTATTCATAAAGCCTAATTTAAACAGAAGTGCGGCCATTTTCAAACTCTTTTTGTTGTGACGAAACCACTGTCGCACGATAAAGTGGGCTGAAAAAATCACGGCCCCGTGGCTGCGAAGCTTGACTCATTGCGATTTAGTCCGTATATTTTACCGGGTTGCTGCGAAAAAAACCACCAACGCTTTTTACCTCTCTTTAACCCGGTGATGAGATGCGTTTAATAGCATGATGCGAGAAAGCAAATTAAATATGGATTCGTTTAAGGAGATGACATGTATTATAATCGAGTGATCTGGTTGTTGATCATGGTCCTTTTCCCTGTGTTGCTGCACGCTGATGTGCGTTTGGCAGGCATACCATCGCTCCTGGCGGGCGGAGAAGAACAAATACGCATGGCGCCGCAATGGTCGCCGGACGGCCGCCTGATCGCCTACACCTCTGCACATTATCGCGGCATCTGGGTGATCGACGTGAATTCCTCCGCAATTCAGCAGATCAGCGACGAAGACGGCGCCGGTTTTGGTTTTGTCTGGTCATCAGACTCGCGCGCCATCCTCGCCAGGGTGGCCAAATTCGAAGATCGGCGCCGCTTGAATGCCATCAAAATATTCGATCTGGAAGCCGGCACAGAAGAGCAGATTTGCGATTATACGACCCGTTTCCTGAGTCTGCCGCGTTTCGAAAGCCGTGGAACGAAAGTCGTGTATTTTGACAAGAATGACCTGCAGATCGCCCACAGCCAGCGAAAAGCAGCTGATTTGCAGAAACCGCTGCCAATCTATCCGGTCCCGCTGTTGCACTTTGACCGCCTGGTTCTCTGGCACCCGGAAGACGATCGGCTTGAACCGCTGGCGCTGCCTGTCGGCGACCAGTTCCTCAATCCGGTTCTGTCGCCAAACGGCAGGTTGCTCGCCTATGAAGTGTATGGCGGCAATCTCTGCGTTTACGATTTGCAGGAAGAGACTTGCATCGATCTCGGCGTCGGCTATCAGCCGGCGTGGTCGCCCGACAGCCGCTATCTGGTCTATACCCTGGCGCTGGACGACGGCCATGAATATACCTCGGCCGATCTCTATATCGTCAGCATCGACGGCATAGAGCGCCTGCAGATCACCGATACCCCCGATCGCCTGGAGATGAACGCCGCCTGGTCGCCGGACGGCTCGACGATCGTCTGTGATGACATCGATCGGGGAGAACTGATGCTGATCCCGGTAAAGGTAACTGATTGAACGGCTGCACGGAAGTTTTTTTAAGCCGGCGAGCCACATTTTGTCTCGGAAGGTGACACCCCAGACTGACAAGGAAAACGATCATGAAAATATTTTGTGTTTGTTTTGCCATTTTGTTCATCATCAGCGGTTTTGCGGCAGTGGCCGGTGATGCACCGATCACCGGTTTGTCCGGATGGAATATTTTTCTCGATCCGGGGCACAGTCAAAAAGAAAACATGGGCATCTTTAACTATTCGGAAGCAGAAAAAAACCTGCGCGTCGCTCTGCACTTGCGCGATCTGTTGCTCACCAACACCGATATCGATACAGTCTATTTGTCGCGCACGAACGATACCCAGGTGGTCAGCCTCGATCAGCGCACCACACGGGCAAATTCCCTCGGTGCTGCCTGGTTTCATTCCATCCACAGCGATGCCGGCAGCCCGACCAACAACAGCACGCTGTTGCTGTGGGGACAATATCGCGACGGACGGGAAAAAGTGCCGAACGGCGGCAAGGGCATGAGCGATATCATGATCGGCGATATCACCCGCGCCATGCGCACCTATACGGTCCATGGCTCGATCGGCGATTGTTCCTTCTACGGGTGCACGTCTTCCGGCCCTTATCTGCATGTCAACCGCGCCTCGACCATGCCTTCGGAGTTGAGCGAGGCCGGTTTCCACACCAATCCCACCCAGAACCAGCGCAACATGAACGCCGAATGGAAAAAGCTGGAAGCGCGGGCGTTCTATTGGTCCATTCTCGACTTTCATGGAGTCGAACGGCCGTTTTTCGGGGTTTGCGCCGGTATCGTTAACAACAAGGAATCCGGCGAACCGGTCAACGGCGCCCGCTTGCAGCTGGGCGACCGTCTTTATGTCACCGATACCTATGAATCGCTCTTCCGCCGCTATTCGAATGACCCGACGCAACTGGCGAACGGCTTTTATTACTTTGCGGATCTTGGCGACAGCGTCTATACGCTGGTCGTTGAGGCTGAGGATTTTTACAGTGATTCCACAACGATCAAACCAAAGAGCGATTTTTTCACTTTCTTCGACATCGGACTGGTCTCACGCAAACCACCGCTGGTGGTCGACTCTCAACCGGCCATCGGGGCTGTCAATTATCCTGCCTGGAACTCGATCGTCATCGATTTCAGCCGACCGATGGATCCCGCCAGCACTGAAGCGGCTTTTTCCAGCCAACCGCCGATGACCGGCCGCTTTGCCTGGTCCCAGGACCGCACGCGTTTGACCTTCACGCCCGATACTCTGGCCTTTGAAACCTTTTATCAGATCACCATCGACTCGACCGCCGTCGATGCATACGGCCACGCTTTAGACGGCAATGGTGACGGTACAGGCGGTGATTCGTTCATCCTGACCTTCCAGACCGGACCGGCGGACATGCACCCGCCTGTACTCGAGAGTGTCTATCCGATCGCCAATTCGCGCGACAACGACCGGATGCCGATCGTCAATCTCATCTTTGATGAAGAAATCGATCCCGCATCGATTCAGAACAATCAGATCGCGTTGGAACGGTTTACAGACAGGAGCCCGGTCGAGGGCGCGATGTCGCATGCCGTGGTCAACGGCCGCAGCATCTTGACGTTTTTCAGCCGGCAAATTCTGCTGGCGGATGAAAATTATCTCGTACGCATCGAAAAGGGGTTGCGCGACCTGCGCGGCAATGAAGCGCAATCTGCGGTCAGCTACCGTTTTCGCACAGGGCTGGAAGTGCTCGCTTTCCGCTCGATCGACAATTTTGAAGCCGGACTCGGCGCCTGGTGGACACCGCAGGCGAGCGGTTCGACAACCGGCATGATCACCGATCTGACCGGCCGTGCGGAAGAGACCGTGCGGGTCAATCGCGGCAGCAACAGCAGCAAGGCCATGCGCCTCGATTACGGCTGGGACGAAGCGGCTGGGGAGTGGCTGATCCGCGAATACCTGGGCGGCGGCGATGCCAAAGCCATCCATTTTATCGGCGACCGGCGCATGCAGGCGGTGGTTTTCGGCGACGGCAGCGGCAACCTCCTGCGCTTCGCTGTCGACGACCGGGTGCCCGCTGCAGCCGCGTCCAACCACGAGGTCAGCCCCTGGTTTGTCATCGACTGGCTCGGTTGGCGGGTGGTGAGCTGGGATATGGCGACAGACGGGACCGGCGAATGGCTCGGCGACGGCAGTCTCGACGGCACCCTGGCGTTCGACAGCATCCATCTCAGCCATATGCCCGGCGCCGCAACCAAAGGCTCGATCGTCATCGATGACCTGCGGCTGGCGCACATCGACTATACCCGGGTGGATGAGGGCGAGATCGCGGCGCCGCAGGATTTTGCCCTGCTGCAAAACTATCCCAATCCCTTCAACGCCGAGACCGTCATTCGATTTCATCTGCCGCAAGACAACCTGTGGACGCGGATCGCGATCTATAACCTCAAGGGCGAACGCGTCACTCTGTTGCACGATGGTGTGCTGTCAGCCGGCAGCCAGCAAGTGCGCTGGGATGGCACCGACGATAGCGGCAGGGCAGTCTCCAGCGGCGTCTATCTGCTGCAACTGCATGCCGGACCATATGTCGCCAACCAAAGGCTGATTTTATTAAAATAGCGGAGGTGAGTTGCATGATATCCCGGCAATGCTTTTTGTCGCTCGCGCTGGCGGCGGCATTAACCGTTTTGTTCGTTGCCCATTGGCAAAAAGAAAGAAAAGGAACCATGACCATCCAAGAAAAAGAGTTCGGTACAACACCAGAGGGCGAGTTGGTCCAACTCTACACATTGAGCAATGCAAAAGGCATGCGCGTGTCGATCACCAATTACGGCGGCACCATCACTGAAATCATCGTACCCGACAAAAACGGCGATTTCGGAGACGTGGTGTTGGGATACGATTCGCTGGCAGCCTATATCGCCGATTCGCCCTATTTCGGCTGTCTGATCGGCCGCTACGGCAACCGCATTGCCAAAGGGCGTTTTTCGATCGGAAAAGAGAGCACTACCCTGGCCACCAACGACGGTCCCAACCATCTGCATGGCGGCGTCAGGGGATTCGACAAGCGCGTGTGGAAAGCCGAACCGATCGAGACCGCCGATTCGGTAGGGCTCAAACTGGTCTATCTGTCGCCGGATGGGGAAGAGGGCTATCCCGGCAACCTCACCGCGACGGTGATCTATACGCTGACGCCGGAAAATGAAATCGTCATCGACTATACCGCAGAAAGCGATCAGCCGACGGTGTGCAATCTGACCAACCACAGCTATTTCAACCTCAAAGATGCCGGCAAAAGTCCGATTCTCGACCATTCGCTGCAGATTGTTGCCGATTGCTATACACCGATCGATAAGACTTTTATTCCCACCGGTGAGCTGGCAGCGGTCAGCGGTACGCCGTTCGATTTTTTAACACCGCAAACCATCGGTTCGCGCATCGATGCGGACGAAGTCCAGCTGGCCAACGGCCTAGGGTATGACCATAATTTTGTCCTGAACGGAGAACAGGGAATGATGCGATTGGCAGCGCAGGTCAGCGAGCCGGTCAGCGGCAGGGTTCTGTCGGTTTACACCACCGAGCCGGGTGTGCAGTTTTACTCGGGAAATTTCCTCGACGGCTCTCTGGTCGGAAAAGGCGGAGCGGTTTATCGGCACCGTCATGGATTTTGCCTGGAAACCCAGCATTTCCCGGATTCGCCGAATCAACCGCATTTTCCGTCGACGTTGCTCAATCCCGGCGAGGTCCGAACGTCGAAAACGGTGTTCAAATTTTCGGTGCAATAGGGAAGAGGGAAGAGCGATGTTTCCTCTGTACCTGTGCCGATGATAAACCGGGCCGGGCGGACTGCAGCAATCTTGCATCGATTACAAATCTGCTGATTTTGCTGGTGCAGGCGATGCACAGGGTTTGAACGAGTTGCGCGCAAACGGAAAGGAAAAATGTGCGTTCATCCAAAAAAGAAATGCGAACCGAGCATGCCGCTGCACCGATGCGGATCGCAGTGATCCTGGCGGTGGCGGCGGTTTTTGCTTTCGCGCAGCGCGTGGTGGCGGTGCCGATTTCGGGGTCAGAGGTTGTGGCGAGCGTTGTGTTTTTTCTGCTCATGACCCTGTTTTTGCTGCTGCAGCATGACAAAACTGTTTTATCCAGCTGGTATCAGAACAAGCGAACCGAACCTTTGCCCCTGTTGATCGCGGGCCTGGCGACACTGGTTGTGCTGGTGATGGTCTTTGCGGCCATAACAGATCAACTGACGCCGTCGTTGTTTTGGAAACTGCCTGCGGTCCTCGGCTTGCCGACACTGGCGGTCTGGGGTTTGCGAGGCCGCGGGACCACTTTCCATCCCTGGGACGCCATCGCTGTCAGTGCGGCCTGGGCGTTGATCGTGTGGCTGTGGGTCCCTGTGGTGGAGTTGCCGCCGGCGCAAGGTATGCTCTCACCACTGTATATGGCTTTGGTGGCCTGGATCGTCTTTCTCTATCGCTTTCTGCGGCCGCTCGAAGGCATGGGGATGCATTGGCGCTTGCGCGGCAGCGACTGGCGTCTGGCGCTGAACATCGCGCTGGTCGGCATTCTTGTCTTTCTGATTCTGGGATTTCTTTTCAAGGCGGTGCACGGCACCCGGCGCCTCGATTCGATCGGGCAAATGGTGATCGGCTGGGTATTGCTCGCTGTCTGGATCGCCTTGCCGCAGGAAATCCTTTTCCGCGGCATTCTGCAAAACCTGTTGCAGAAGCGGTTGGCGGCGATGCGGCTCGATCCGCGTGTGGCGATTGCGGCGGTGTCCGCCTGGGTCGGCGTGCTTTCGCTCGGCGAGGCGTTGGCGCTCTCGCCGGGTCTGGTCGACGGCGCCGGACCGGTTTCGCTGCGCAACGGCGTGCTGGCGTTCGCGGCGAGTGTGATCTATGGCTGGGCATTTCAAAAGAGCGGTAAACTCTGGGTGGCGGTGGTGGTGCACACCCTGGTTGTGGGATTTTTGACCACCGTGTTTGTTTTTGGCTAGGGGATTGAATTTATAATACCCGACAAATTTAATTCAAATCTGAGATGGTTGCAGTTGAATGAAATTAACAGAATCCGAACATATCGAGCTGAAAAAGTCAACGTCGGAGCTAAAGGAAGCAGTCGTCTCCATCGCAGCAATGCTCAATAAGCATGGCCATGGGAAATTATATTTCGGCGTTAAAAATGATGGCCAAATAATCGGACTGACGGCGAGTGAAAGGACGTTGCGCGAGATATCCCAAACCATTGCCGATAATCTTGAGCCACGGATATATCCGGAAATCAAGAAGATTGAATTAGATGGACAAAGCATCGTAGAGATTGGCTTCGCTGGCAAGGATGCTCCCTATTTTGCGTATGGACGCGCCTACAAGCGGGTCGGAGATGAAGACAGGCAAATGAGTGCAAGGGAGTTGGAATCCTTAATTCTCGTCAAAAACAAAGGAACAATATGTTGGGATAATCAGCCGGCCAAGAATACCCTGAACGATATTGACGCCAAAGCCGTGCATTATTTTGTCCATCGCTCAAATGAAGCCGGTCGGATGACTGTTCGTGTACGAGGCGTGGAAACATTGCTCAGGAAAATGGGGCTCCTGCAAGATGGTGTATTGCTCAATGCAGCACAGGTATTTTTCACCGATAAGAATCCGGTCAAAGTTCAGGCAGCGGTTTTCGCGGGAAAAGACAAGCTGACTTTCCTCGACATCCGCCAATTCGATGATCAATTCTATCTGCCATAGGGACAATGCAGCTCCTGAAAGTAATTATATAGCGATTTACAAAGACAGGATCGAGATCGACAATCCCGGCTCATTCCCTGAAGGGATGGACCCTGAGGATTTTATCTTCAAGGACGAGCAGTCGGTATTGCGAAATCCGTTGATTGCAGATATTTTATACAAAACCAAAGATATTGAAAAATGGGGTTCCGGTCTCAAGCGAATTTTTGAGGAGTGCCGGGAAAAGGGAATAAAAGTAGAGTTCAAAAAACTCAAGACAGGATTCAGGGTTGTTTTTTATCGCAGAGGAGAGTTTGCGGGCAAAGATTATGAATACCCAGAAACTACCCAGAAACTACCCAGAAACTACCCAGAAAAAGTACAAGAAATCTTGAAAGCTATTGCTGTTAATCCAAGAATAACGCGGCGAGAGCTTGCTCTAAAAGTAGGACTAACACCTGATGGTATAAAATATCATCTGAATCGATTAAAGAAGGATGGGATTTGAAGCGAATCGGATCAGATAAAGGGGGGCATTGGGAAATTTCGTAATCATTAAACTCAGAACTGGGATCGCAGATGTTGAATCGCCGTGAATCGCGTATCTCTGAAATAATGACTCGCTTATCGCAACTTGAATGTGAAAAACAAGAACTCGTAGAAGAACTGAATTCGTTAAAAAGTGAAGAGTCAGCAGAGAAAATTCGCGGAAGGCAAGCTTACAAATCAATCCCATCTACTGCAGATTCAAGAGCTGCCCTGTTCTGTAAGCTATTTTGTTGTCGTAAAGATGTTTTTCCCATAATGTGGGAAAATGCCGCTAAAGGTACCAGGGGATACTCTCCTGCCTGCAAGAACGAATGGCGCCGGGGTGTCTGCAATAAGCCAAAAGTAAAATGCACCAATTGCCTCCATCGCGAATTCATTCCTTTGGACAAGTCGGTTATTCGGCACCACCTAGAGGGCAAAAGTACTATAGGGACATATACTATTCGTGATGACGATAGCTGCACCTTTCTGGCTGCTGATTTTGATAAGGAAAACTGGCAACAAGATGTTCTCGCTTATAAGAAAGCCGGCAAAGAATTTGGCATCAATATTGCGGTAGAGCGTTCTCGGTCTGGCAACGGTGCACATGCCTGGATATTTTTTCAAGAATCTGTTCAAGCGCGATTAGCCCGGCAGCTCGGTACGATTATTCTGACACGGGCAATATCTGAGCGCTGCAGCATCGCGCTGGAGAGCTATGATCGTTTTTTCCCAAGCCAGGATACGATTCCCAAAGGCGGTTTTGGCAATCTTATTGCTTTACCTTTACAAAGATTGCCTAGAAAACACGGCAATACCGTTTTTGTCGATGATGACTTTTTACCCTATCCAGACCAGTGGAGTTATCTTGCCGGCATCCATTTGTTGTCGAAAGAAGAGGTTAGTGAAATAATTGACATGTATGTGATAAAGCCAAACGTGCCCGATGATCATATTGAGGCTGAAATTGAGCATGCAGCTAATTTTCTTCATGATCCCACTTCTCGGATAGAAAGTATTTATCAAGGAAAAGTCTCAATTGAACTTGATCAACATTTGGCGATAAATATTGCTGATTTGCCGTCAAGGTTGATAGCTGCCTTGAAGAGATTGGCGACGTTTGCAAATCCAAAATATTTTGAAGCACAGCGACTGAGATTTTCCACTTGGAATATACCCCGTTACATATGTTGCGCTGAATTAGATGGAAACAACCTGATCCTCCCTCGCGGTTTACATAGTGAATGTCTTGACTTGCTGAGAATGGCCGGGGCAAAAGTAATTCTGGTTGATAACCGGCGTCAATATTCAACCATTTCTGTTTCTTTTAATGGTGAACTACTGCCGGATCAATTTAAATCATTTGAAACGTTGTCCAGACATGAATCCGGAGTTTTTGTCGCTCCTCCAGGCTCCGGCAAAACAGTTATAGCATGTTCCTTAATTGCAGAGCGAAAACTGCCGACATTGATACTGGTTCATCGAAAACAGTTGGTCGAGCAGTGGAAGGCAAGACTAACGGAGTTTCTTTATCTTGACAAGAAGTCAATTGGAATATTTGCTGTTGAAGAGAAAAAGAGAACCGGGATTATCGATATTGGCATGCTCCAGACCATTTCCAAAATGAAGAATGAAAATAGCCAGATTGATATGTATGGATTCGTGATCATTGATGAATGCCACCATGTACCTGCTGTTTCGTTTGAATCCGTTTTAAAAAGGATATCTGCGCTCCATTTTATCGGTTTGACGGCCACGCCATACCGCAAAGACGGCCATCAGGCGATCATTTACATGCAATGCGGTCCTATCGTGTCAACGATGACTGAGACACAAGCTCAAACTGATTTGGTCAAAAAAGTGGTAATCCGGGAGACTGACTTTTGTTTGCCGATTAACGCCCCACCCCAACCGGCGATTCATCAAATTTGGGAATGGTTGGTACAAGATCAAGAACGTTTACGACTTGTCGCGATGGATATTATCAAAGCGCTTCAGCAGAAAAGATTTCCTCTTATACTTTCAGATAGGAAAGATCATCTGGAGTTGTTGTTTAACGAAATATGCAAAAAAACTAATGAATTAGACGCAAAAGGTTATATCCTCACCAGTAACACCGGCAAACGCGAGAGAAACAAAATAATGCAGGAAATAAAAGCTATGCTAACTACCGAGCAATGCCCCTTCCTCTTATCCACGGGATCGTTGATCGGTGAGGGCTTTGATCTTCCGGAATTATCCACTCTGTTTTTAGCCATGCCCCTTTCATTCAAAGGCAGGTTAATTCAATACGCCGGTCGCCTTCATCGTGTGAGTTTCGGGAAAAGCGATGTCATTATTTATGATTACGTTGATAAAAACCTTGCCTTGGGAATTTCCATGTTTCGTAAAAGACTCGAGACGTATCGAAAGATGGGATATACAATTATTTTTGGGGATGACTCTTCGCTTGCCCAAAAAGTTATAAAAGGCAAAAGAGGCAATGTGATAATTGGGAACAGGTAATTTTAATTTTGGATTTATATTGTCTACCTGAAGTTTATCGGAATTATCGTGACTAATTTGCAGCATGTTTTTTTAAATGTGGCTCTATGGTACAATAGTAAAATCATTGATTTTGATGGTTTACCTTTAAAATATTTGACTTTTGCTCAGAAGTTGGGACTTTTTAAATTAAAAACTCTTGAAAATTTCGTTTCATTTTTGTACTTTTTTATTGAATTTTATAATCTTAAGCTTGAATGCAAACTTGCCCGATCATACAAGAGCATTAAGACTGAGGAGCAATAGTCCGGAGCTGGTGAAGAAATCATCATTTTTTATGAAAACCAAAAAAATATTATTATGTTAAAGACGAATTAGAAAAATTAAAGTCAAATATTTTATTTACAAAATCCAAGGGCCTGTAGCTCAACGGCAGAGCAACGGACTCATAATCCGCAGGTTGTAGGTTCGAATCCTACCGGGCCCACGAAAAGAGCCCCTGATTTCAATGAAATTGGGGGCTTTTTTATTGGTTTTGTACTGATCATTCCATCGCCATCGGAGTATTACGAGGCAATGCGATGAAAGAAGATTACCCAAGGATGATATTACCGGGGGACATCGACTATGAGTAATAAAACGATTACATTGTTTAATAAGCTGAAAAAAAGCCAATGATCCTATCTTTGACCCGCGGTTAAAGAATGAGTGCAACGATTCACCTAATTTTGAACAATTGAATCGGGATGCAGTTAAATCCTTGCATATTTTGCCTGAGGTATTAAACACTATTATGATAATCGAATTAGTAAGAACTCCTGTTGTTAGGGATTCATGTTCGGAGTTCTTATGCCAAGAAAATATATAAGATATTTCTTGCTTTTAATTTGATGGGTAATTATACTGAATAAAATATTAGGGTCAATACCAGAGAGGTAATGGCTTTTAACAGAGAAGGCTCAAATTGGTTTATTAGAACTGATTTGAGCCTTTTTTTTGAGAGGTTAATTGGCGGGATGTGTATGAGGAGGGTATGAAGATGGAAGATGCCACTAAATCCGAATTTTTAAAAGCCGAGTCCCTATTTAATGAAGGTGTAAAGCTGTATGAAAAAGAAGACTATCAACTGGCAGAATTAAAATTAACCGAAGCGCTGACAATCTTGCCAAAATCAGAGGATATTGTCTATAATTTATTATTAGTATATATAAAAAAAGAAGAATATAATAAAGCCTGGCAATTTGTGGAAAAGATAAAACCAAAGCATAGAAAAGAACTCATTGCGTATCTAGAAAAAATGGGTTATCGGCATGATAACCCCGACAGTGATCCACATGATATTGTAGACAATCATACACTTTCTTATGAAGAAATGTCACCAAAAGATGCTGAGGTCGAAGCTTTCAAAACAACCAACGAATGGTTTGTTGTAGTCCAGACTGCAGACGGACAACGACGGCTCTGCAATAAGAAACAGTTCAAGGACATGTTTAGAAACGACATCCTCGATGGACTATTAAACTCCGAGAGCACAGTGGATGTCCACGTTAAAACCAAGGAGGGGCAGTGGAACAAAACATCCTCGCCCCTTGGACAGTTTGCAAGGGGGTATTTCAAGCTGAGAGTTTTGTATGAGCCGGTGTGGAGTCACGCGATGGCTGGCCTGAAATGGGGAGCATTAATTGGAATTGGTTTGAAGTTTCTCGACACACTGATTTTGCTCGGATCGGCAGATCCCACCTTTGCCATTCTGTTCCTTGTTGTCGCAGGTGTGTGTGCCATCCCTCGAATAGGTATTGTGGCGGTGGTTGTTGTTTCAACTGCGATGTATAAGTTCACGAACGCGAATCTTTTCATAACGCTTCTTTCAGTCATTCTCACCGGTTCAATACTTGGCTGTTTGCCTGGAATGGCGATTGGTGGAGTTGTCGGCCTTGCTCGTAAAAAGAGTCTACCACACGCTAGGGATGCCAAATCAGAGCGAGATGCTTCTGTACTGAAAGCGGTTGTTCTCCCCTTGTTGGGAGGAGCAGGTCTGTGGGCATTATACCTTTTCGTTTTCAATCCTTGGTTGATGGGTGTAATGAGCAAGTAATTACGCCTAACAACCGCATCAACTCGGACTGGCAATTCCGCTGCACTCCATTGCCAGCTGGTTATGCAGGGCGTTAGTGCGTAATAATTACTGAAGGAGAGCTAAAATGAGAACCTGCTTAAATTGTGGAAAACCAGTATTTGATGCAAAGGAGTTTATTTCAGAGTGTCGAAAAAATAATCTTTCGGTAAACGAAAACACTTTGGAAATCACATTAAGTCCTGGTGGAATGTATGTTGGAAATTTTAGTGACTATGCGCAAAGGCTACAAGAAAAAGAAAGAATGAGAGAAAGAGCAATTCAAATTCAAAATAAAATGGCGATGTTCTGTGAAGATTGCAAAAAAGTTTATTGCTTAAGTTGTGTGAGCTCTTTTGGCAAAATACGTGGAAATATGCGTGGATGTATTGCTTGTGGTGGCAAAATGACTGAAATAAGAGAACAATATGTAACATTAAAATATGGAGAACCTAAAATCACCAGCCAAGGCATAGAGGCCAATATGGAAGTGCAAGGCGAGGAAAACATCGGTCCAAAGCTCAATCAATTTTGCTTCATGTGTAAGAAGGAATGGGGTCCTTCAGCCGATCATTGTTTTGACTGCAATACGTCTGATACATTGGTTAGAATAAAAAAACATGGTTTTTTCAAAAAGAGAATCGAATATTTTGATCAAAATGGAGAGGTGATTTCTTCTGACGAATTGCTGAAAATGCATGATAAATACGCTGCGACCAATAAAAACGATTAAGTTTGTGCGCTGCCATAGAAAAATTGCAGAACCGGTTCTATTCGTTTTGTTACCTAAAGGTAGCAAATATGCGACAATTGTATTGTTCTAACTGTAAAAAATGGATTGATGAACCAGATTGCTCAATGGGTGGTAGAAAACGAGATGCGTGGGATTCTTTTAACCATAAAGTATGCCCGATATGTTCTCACTCACTCTCTAAGGATAAGCCATTCCATCCAGAGTCCTCTAAAATTGTAAAGCGAGATATTCCATATTCTACTTGGTACTCTGCATACCTTAATTCCCCGAAGATGGAGCAAATAGTGATCGATCCTGGTCCAGTCCTCTTTGAAGAATCAGGACGTCGACTCATTTTCTCTCAAAGGTATGTCCGAATTTACCAAAATCGCTGGATAGTCATACTCAACAAGTTCGATGACGATGATACGCCCGCATTGGTCATTAAAGCAAATGAATCGACTGATTTTTTAAAAGACCATTATTTCCAGATTGGATTCTCTTTAATAAAAGGGAGGCATGGCAATCTCTTTGCCTTATTCGTTGAATTTGAAGGGCCTTATCCTTATAATTGCCCCACAAAACCTCTCATTGTTTTTGAAGATGTTTTGGGTTTGGACTGTGAGGAAATGAGGAACGAAATTTTAAAATGTATCGATACAGATTGTTACCATGTTTTTCTCGTAGAGGGCGGAAGCGCGACGGTAGAAGGTGATCGCATGGTAGCCAAACCTGTTGAGGTGAAATACCAAGCCTTGATTAAAATTAGAAGGGATTGTCGTGATAAGCTTATGGCGATGACCCGCCAGCATTTCACAGAACATTTAAACATCGGAGAGCGCAATTGGGATTTTCAAAAATCTATTAATGAGTTCGTTTTGAAGATGCCCATACAAAAGCAGCCCTTACTGCCTAAACCTGGTACTAATTTATTTTGTTTCAGGTCAAATACGAATCCCAAAGTTAGATCATTAACCAAGAACTTTCTTGATCCCAATGGGGAGATTGAGGCAGATCATGTTGTGATCTTTGTTCGGGGAGATCCAAATTGGAGAGAGCTACCCCAACCAATCAAATCTTATCTAGATGAACAGGCTAAAGAATGTGGCATTGTGATAACCGATAAAACAACTTTCCAGTCATATCGAAAATCTGAAAAAATTGTTGATGATGCACAGCAGGGTCAAAACATCGAATTGATAGCTGTCATGGAGCTTGCAGGAAAGCTTGGCACGAAAATGCAGATGGTTGATGATTATCATCATAAAAAACTTTTAGCCAAGGAATTGTATTGTCCTCGGTCTGGATCCTTTCTTAATAGGTCACCTGATTGTGCCATAGTTATAATTTGCACATCTGGCACAACTGCACAAAAAAATGATATCCCTGATTATTTTAAAAATGCGATCGCCCTGGAATATTCCTATAATAACGATTCTACTGCATCGAAAGATATAGAGGTTATATGTAAGAAAATTAGTGCACTGAAGCAGGTACATTCTACACTGCAGCAGTCAAATCTGAATGTTTTACTTGTTCGATTTCCAATGCGAGAGTCTAAAGTATATGCAATTGCGAATAAAACTGGAGATCCTTTGTTGTATAACCTGTCTATATCGGAAAAGTTTGGAGTAAACACAGAGCAGATTGAATTATTTTTTGATCAAGTATCAATGGAAAATCTTTTAAAGAATGTCTCAGGCAATGTCATAAAGAACTTGGAGTGTTAATAAAATATTTTTGTCAGCAAATATTCGTGTTTTAAGGTGTGCTTAAATTTGCCTGTGTGAATTAAAAAATAATGTTCAACCATCGGCTGGTAGGGAGGGCCGCTGGTTCGATTTAATTTTAGAAATTATTCTTAATATGTCGTGACTTCCGAACAGCCGTAGCGTTGTCAATTATCCAAATTGACTACTCTCAAGTTAATGAGTCCAACCAGGCATAACCTAACCTTACCCTCTATTGTGGTCATACTAGACTGTACCGAGTTTGACAATTTTGTTCTTGAGCAAACCTAAAAATCGGGAGTAGAGTCGGAACTAATTGATCATCGGAGAGAATTATGCAAATAAATTCAGGAATAATGTCGCCAGGTAAGATTCTATTTTCCTTTGAAGGTAGGATTAATCGTGCCAAATTTTGGCTTTATTCACTCCTACTTATCCCAATTTGGCTTATGGGGTTGATAATCGATATTTCGGTATCTGGTGAACCAGGCGTCTTTTACTGGCTTGCTGTTATACTCTGCTTTTGGCCTTCTTTAGCACTTAATGTTAAACGATGCCATGACCGCGATAAATCGGGTTGGTTCTATTTAGTTACCTTTGTCCCAATCGTTAGTCTTTGGTATTTGGTAGAAATTGGATTTCTGAAAGGTACAGATGGCGATAACAGATTTGGGCCTGATCCTTTAGGTCAAGCTAGTGAATACAATGAAACATTAAAATGTGGCGATGATTCTGTATCCTACGTTTGTTCTGATTGTGGTGCCGAGGTTTCCATTGATGATAAAACTTGTCCGAAATGTGGTTCTGACATAAGTGAAATCGAAGATGATGAAGATGAGGTTTAATCAATTCCGATGGAGAAAGAAAAGAAGAAAAAAGGTTTGAGGCATTTGTTGAGACTTTAATACTAAACGCAAACGCTATTCACAATAGCAAAATAACCTTACCTTACTCTGCGAGTTTTATCGAAATCAATACGATGTGCTAAATAAATACGAACCTATACATGTTTATGTAACTCAAAATAGCACAAAGTGCATACAAGGAGATTAATAATGAAAAGACTTGTTGTATTGACAGTTTTATTTCTTGCTTTTTTACTGATGAATTGCGCCTCAGTAAACAGCGAATGGAAAAAGGCTTTGAAAGCTGACACAATAGAAGCCTACGAAACCTTTTTGGTGAAATACCCAGAAAGCGAACATAGCGATTATGCAAAAAAATTCGTTGATAGATTGCAGTGGAAAAAGTGCCAGGAACAAAACACAGTTAAGTCTTATCAATACTACATCTCTCGCTTTCCCAAAGGCGAAAAAATCACAGAGGCCGAAGAAGCGTTGGATAAATTGCAATGGAGTAGATACCAGGAACAAAATACAATTGAAGCTTATCAGGAATATTTATCACTAAATCCCGAAGGACGATTCTTTGGGCAAGCAATTAAGAACATAGACAATATACAATGGCAAAAAGCCCAACAAATAAATACAATAGAAGCATACCAAGACCTTCTGAATTTCAGATATCAAATTCATTACGAAGAAGCAAGAGCCGCGCTGGGAAATCTGATTTGGAAAAAGACGGTCTCAATCGATACAAAAGAAGAATATACAAGGTTTGCTCAAACATACCCGAATTCTAACTATGCCACAGAGGCAGCAATAAGAGCAAGCCTATCGATTAAAGCAAAGACAACAAATAAACGACAAATATTTGCTCATGGTATGCACTTTTTGGGACAACTTATTCCTGACCAAGAAATTTCAGTAAAACCTGGAAATTCTTTTCTCGTTGTCGAATTTACTTTTTCCCCTGTTGCAGATTTCATTTTAAAGGCTGAAGATATTGTATTAATAGATGCGGAGAATAAAGTAATTCAAGGAGCGAAGGAATTAGGAGAGGATAAGTGGGAGATGAATCAGCTTATGATGGAGCAAGCAGCATCGCTCTCGAATATAAGTTTTACTGGGAATGTTAATAGTACGTTGTTTTTTTATAAAGAAACTGAAGTAACAATTCGATATCTTTTTGAAATACCAAGCAAAAATCTTCCCGGCTCATTATTGTCGGTTAAAAACATCACTTTTTCACTTGATGGTAGAATCTATTAATTGTGAGTTAATTTAGCGATGTTTACAGTGTTGGGAGAGCGGCATTGCAAAGGTTGTAGGTTATAATTATAAATTATTGACCAACAACTGTCCCAAATTTTTATAAATCTGCAGTGTACAGCCAACCAGCATGTTTGACAAAAACAGAGCCTGATGATTATTCTTGTATTTACTCTCTATTGTGATAGATTAAGTCTGGAGGCAAAATGGCCCATGATGTTTTCATTTGTCATTCACACGAAGATAGAAATATTGCCTTTGAACTCTGTGAAAAACTGGAGAAAGAGAATTTTCAGTGTTGGATAGCACCTCGTAATATTCCCCCGGGTGAAGACTGGCCAAGCGCTATTATGAAAGCGATCGAATCGAGCAAAATCCTTATTTTGATTCTGTCATCCCATTCAAAAGCTTCACCACAAGTCCTGCGCGAGCTGGAGCGTGCCATCACGAGGCGTATTTTCATTCTTCCATTGCGATTTGAAAATATGCAGCTGGATGGTGCCTTTGAATATTTATTGGGTCCCTGTCAAATTTTTGATGCTTTTCCGTTAGCGATCGATAAATATCTGGATCAAATTATTTCAACACTAAAATCGCGCTTGAGCAGATCGGATTCTATAGGTTTACCGGATCACGCAGAGCAAACCAGTTACAACACTTTTCCAGTCCACACAGGTACACCACCCCCGTATGTCTATACCCCGACCGGTCCACAAATCCGGCCATGGGTTCGCTATTGGGCACGTACACTTGATTTGCTCTTTACAGCCATTATCCTTTCGATTATCGTTTTGATCCTATATGAACCTGTTTTAGAAAAAACTCCAGATATCGTCCTCACCATTGCCTCAGTGCTTTTGTTGATTGGCGCGGAAACCTTCATGCTCTCTTCTTGGGGTACCACTCCTGGAAAAACCTTGCTGAACGTTCGAGTCAGAACCAGCGAGGGAACCAAATTGACTCTGAAGGAATCCTTCAAGCGCTCGCTCGGTGCCGCCTTGCAAGGCTATGGCCTGGGCATCCCCATTGTGTCCCTGATCACGCAAATTACCTCTTATTCCCGTTTAAAGGAAAGAGGCCGGACGGCTTGGGATGAAAAAGGAAATTTCGTTGTTTCTCATCGCATCGTGGGAATCGGCAGAATTCTGGTCATTGTCCTGATTTTTGTAGTTTTTCTCTTTTTTATGTTCCTTGGTTTGATGCAAGAAGGTCAGATTTGACCGTTATTGATTGGTCTCCTGCATCTGTTATCCTGTTCGACATGACAAAATATTTTTCGGCCTGCACGCAAATCGTTTTATTTCCCGACCGAGTTTTGTTGTAGGCCAGGCGTCTTTGCAAGGACGAGAATGGGTGATGATCTTATGATGAAAATCAGAAGACAAGCAACATCAGCGTGCTGCCTGCTCGCGTTGGCAGCCATGGTAATTGCACAAGACCAAACAACGGATCCGCGAAATTTCCTGGGAGGTGAAAGTGCCATGTCTAAAAATTTATTAAATTCGATGGTCGGTGCGTGGGAGGGGACGTGCCGCACCTGGTTTGAACCTGGCAAGCTTGCGGACGAGTCAAAAATCAGTGGGAAGATTCGTCCGATTCTCCACGGACGGTTTTTCCGTCACGAATACGAGTCCACACTTCAAGGACGACAGCGCAAGGGAGAGGAAACTCTTGCCTTTAATACGGTTACCAATAAATTCCAATCGGTTTGGATTGATGATTTCCATATGAATTATGCGATGATGTTTTCTGAAGGTGATGCAGCCGATTCCGGATTCGTCGTAATAGGCCACTACGACGTCAGCCCGACTGATCCGCCATGGGGCTGGAAAACGGTCTTCAGGCTAATCGATGATGACCATCTCACCATTACCGCCTATAATATTCTCCCGGATGGACAGGAAGCCAAGGCGATAGAAATACAATACACTCGACAGAAGCGATAAGCGCTGCAGTAGAGAAGGGCAGAGAGTTCTTTGTCCAACACCGGGGATCGTTGCTCTCGGTGCGTTTCCCCTGATGTTTTTCTCAGGTACCGCAACAGCTGAAATCGCTTGCTGCGAGCCCTATATTCCTTCACCTATCCGATTCGCGGAGCAAATGTAGCCGGTGCAGATCGATGGATCATATCCTTGTACAGGAAATCAAATCCATGCACAGAGTCAGGCTGACTGTCGCTCTCTTCGCGCTGTTTATCTGCTGTGAAGATGACGATTCAATCACCGGACCGAGCGGCCCGGTTTCTTTTGATGTGTCACCGGTAGCCTACAGCGCCATTGCGCTCGCCACGCCGCTGGGCAACCT
>Ga0209605_1002009_pt1 | contig 20760 bp, 15 predicted proteins | sample AD_UKC035_MetaG_FD_184408 | JGI IMG/M metagenome (GOLD analysis project Ga0209605, IMG submission 184408) | Active sludge microbial communities of municipal wastewater-treating anaerobic digesters from USA - AD_UKC035_MetaG (SPAdes) (version 2) | ecosystem: Engineered > Bioreactor > Anaerobic >...
CAGGTAGGGGTGGATATAGTCCCGCGTGGGGCGGTTGAGCAGGCGGGAGCGCCAGCGTGGGCGCGGCGGGTCGATGGTTGTCATGCGTCACTCCTGCCCGGGAATGGAATTCCCGGGCTGACCAAACGAAGCGGCCTCAGCCGCTGGGAAACTGGTTCGGCAGGCCCTGAGGGGCCTTCGTGCATTCAGACGGTGAATTCCATTCACCGTCTACCGTTTACCGTTCACCGTTCACCGTTCACCGTTCACCGTTCACCATTCACCCTCCCTCCTGCACCGGCACGCTCTCCCACCCGGTCACCATCGCCTTGATATCCGCGGTGGGCGTGTCGCCGGTGGTGGTCAGGTAGATGTGGGCCACGACGAAGGTGGCCAGCAGCCAGGCAATCAGGCTGTGCAGCGGCGCCAGGAAGGGCAGGCCGCCCAGCATGGCGGCAGTCTGCGGCCACTGTTGCACCCCCCACATCAGCACGCCCGTCAGAATCTGCAAGGGCAGCAGGACATTCAGCAGGCCAAAGTAGGTGAGCTGCTGCAAGGGGTTGAGCTTCTGGCGGTAGCTCTTGGCAAAGGGGTGCTCCGCGCCGTGGAAGATCCCGTGCAGGTAGTACTTGGCCTGGACGATGGCCTGGTCGAAAAAGCCGCGCGGCCGCGGGATGAACTGGTGGATCTGGCCGGTGGTGACATGCCAGAACAGCGCCAACAGCGCGTTGGCCACCAGCACGATGGCCAGGAGATTGTGCAGCGTCACCATGTGGCGGAAGGCGAAGAGGCCGAACATGTCTGGCCGGTGGATCACCAGGCCGGTCAGGAAAAGGAAGATGATGGTGAAAGCCTGCAACCAGTGCCAGAAGCGCTCATAGCGATCGTACATGTACACCGGCTCGGTGGCCGCGGCCGCATGTTTTGGCTGCCGGCGCACGTTGATGACGCGCAGCGTGGCATGGGCGCCGATCAGCAGCAGGACGCCGACGAAGATCAGCGCGCCCGCCCAGTCGATCCAATGGATGCGGTTGTGGCCGAAGATGTAGACGCCATCGGCCTGCGGGTCAGGGCGATAGCTGAGCACACCCTCCTCGATGGCCATCTGGCCGCTGGCCGCCACGTTGTTGCCCTGGTGCACGAACTGCGGCAACACCCCGCCCGGCACGCGGCTGGCCAGCGTCATGGGCGCGGCCAGGCTGGAATCCTCGCTGTGGCAGGCCTGGCAGTCGCTGGTGGCCGCCTTGCCGCGCACCACGTTGTGGTTGATGCTGTAGGGCTGCACCTGGCCGTAGATCTGCGGGTTGCCCAGCCCCAGCGCCGCAAGCTGGGCGCGCACAGCCGCTTCGCTGGCCTCATCGTCGATCACCAGCTCCTCCTCGGCCAGCACGCCGTCGCCGTTGCGATCGAAAGCCTGGAGAATCTCCGGCCGGTATGCGCCCTCCACCAGGAACGCGGCCTGCAGGTCGATCTGCCGCACCGGGCGCACGTTGCCGTTGGCATCCTCATAGGTCCAGAACCAGGCGCTGATCAGGTTGTAGGGCGCCAGCAGCGACTGGCCATCCACGTTGGTGCGCTGCATCAGCACCGGCTGAAAGCCGCTGACCAGGTCGGTGACGGTGTCGTCCCCTTCGATGCCGCGGCAGTCGGTCACCGGCGTGCCGTCGGCGTGGATCACCGTCCAATCGGCGGCCTGGATGGCCGGCGCGTGGAGCTGCGGCACATGGCAGCTCTCGCAGGCCACCTCCTGCATGTGGCGTTCGGTGTAGGGCAGCCAGTCGCGGTGGGTGGGCACGGCGTCGTGGCACGACTCGCAGCGCCGCATGGTGGCCTTGCTCTCCGGCGCCAGGCCGATCTGCGCGCTTTGGCCGCGCGCCAGGGTGTGATCAGGCCGCACCAGGTACTCGCCGATCTCCAGCCGCCGCGGGTCATAGAGCAGATGGCTCAACTGCTGGTCGCCGCCCGACTGATAGTGGATCGGGTTGTTGAGCGAATAGTGGCAGTCGGTACACTGCAAGCCCCGCTCGGCATGCACGTCCCAGGCGTGGGTCAGGCTCGCCTTGTCGCTCAGATTGAGGCCCGACTGGTTGATCCGCTGGGCGGAGATGACCTGGCCGGTGGTGGCCGTCTGCGGCTGCTCCAGGTCGCAGGCGGCCAGCGCCAGCGGCTCGCTGCTCTCATGGACCAGGCCGTGGCACTGGGCGCAGTTCTGGTTGGTCGGGTCCTGGATGCGCGCCAGCTCCGGCTTGAGCGCGCGGTTGGCATCGAAGGCCTCCGCGTTCCAGGCCCAGCCGTCCTCGGTCGCCTCGACGATGCCGCTGCCCAGCAGGGTCGCCATGACCGCGTCGCCGAACTGCCCCGCCTGCAGGCGTTGGATGCGGGCGGCGTTGTTGGGCTCCGGGGTGTGGCAGAGCAGGCAGTTCAGCTCCATCACGCCCGATTCGGCCCAGTCCCAGGTCAGCGCCTGGCCGCTGACCGGGTCGAGGATGCTGGCTTCGGGCTGGCTCAGCGCGCCGCTCAACAGCGGCTGGCCGTTGCGCGCGGTGGTGGCCGGCCCGCCGCCGCTGGCGCGCGCGCCCATCACCTGCAGCCAGCCGGCCGTGGACAGGTCCAGCCGCTGGTCCCCCTTCGGCGTCAGATAGCGGTAGCTCAGCGGGTCGAACTTGCCAAAAAGGCCGGTGGAGGTGTCCCACGGCATGCCGGAGCCGGTTTCGCCCGGTGGGGTGAGGCTGCTTAGCCCCAGGTCGGCGTGGAAGGAGTGCTGCTCGATGAAGGCCGTATCGTGACAGGCGCCGCAGGTCTGGCCCAGCGAGAGGGCCGCGCCGCTGTCCAGCACATTCTGGCCCTCGGCGTCCAGCAGGGGGAAGGCTGGGTGGATGGGCGAAATCTGGCTGGCCGGGGCCGGCTTTGGGCTGGCCAGCGCCTGGTTGACGGCCCAGGCGCCCATTCCCAGCAGCGCCAGCAGGGCCAGGCTGATCAGCAGGCGGCGGTGAAAGCTGTGTCTCATGGTGCTCATTCCCCTAGGGCTGAACCGGCGTGCTGGCGGCCGGCTGGGCAGTCGCCCGCTTGACCACCTCCCGCACGCCCCAGGTCATCGGGTCGCCGGGATAGCCCAGCGCCTGCCAGTCCAGCCGGCCGCCTGTGTCGCCGTGGCAGTCGGTACACTGCAAGGCATTCTCCTTGGCCTGCACCATGTGCGTGGTGGGATAGTCCATGGTCGTCTCGGCAAAGCCAAACTGGCCGGAGAAGTCCAGGCCGGCATCCTGCGCGCCCAGCGCCAGCGCCGACGGCCAGTCGAAGGTGGTCCAGAAGCCCCCCTCGCCGGCCGTGCGCGGCGGGATCAGGATGTTGTTGACGGTGTCATAGGGCTGCTGGGCCGTGTGAACTTTGAAGGGGAAGATCTTGGCCGTGGGGTCGTCGATGCTGCCCGCGGGCACGATCAGCGCCGTGGGCTGGGTGGGGTCGATCACATCGCCCAGCAGGTAGCGGTAGGCTACGTTGCCGTTGAACCACTGGTAGGTGGGCTGGATGTTCTTGTCGTAGAGAAAGGCGCCCTTGATCTTCAGATATTCGTAGTGGTCTTCGGGCAGGTCCTGGCCGGCGGTGGACCAGTCCCATCTGATCTTGGTGGGGTTCTTCAGCGCCAGCTTGGGGATGTGGCAGGTCTGGCAGGCGATGCTTTGCGTGTGCAGGTTGATGCGCTCATCCTGGTGGAAGGCGCCCTGGTGGCAATCTTCGCAGGCCACCTGTTCGGCCGGGTCGATGTGGATGTTGTCGGCCAGCAGCCGGCCTTTGATCGCGTGATCCTCGGTTTGGTGGCAGTCGGTGCAGAGGAAATTCTCCCGGCCCATGTGCACATCCAGGTTCTCCGAGGGGAAGTAGAGGCTCTCGTCCAGGTCGCCATGCTTGACGTTGTTGCCGCCGCCGCCGTCGAAGTGGCACTTGCCGCACTCCTCACGCGTCGGCGCGCGCACCGAGCGCGCGGCCGCCAGCAGATCGATGCCCTCCGCGGGCAGGCCGTAGTCGTCCTTGTTGTAGATGGCCGCGTCCGCGTGGCAGGCCAGGCAGTCCACGTTGGCCGGCTCGTCGAAGTCGAAGCTGTCGTCGGCCCAGCCGTAGCCTGCGTGGCAGGTCATGCACTGCCGTTCGTTGCCCTGTGCGCTGATGCAGAAGTTGTTGATCTGGTTGGCCTTGCCCACCGTCACCGGTTCATCGCGCCAGGCCACCTCCACGGGCTGGCTCTCCCAGGTCCAGTGGGTGGTGTGCATGAAGTCCTCAGCCGCCTGGGCGTGGCACTGCAAGCAGGCCCGCGTCACATCGGGGCCGCTCTCGAAAGGCCCCTGAATGATGTGGCTGTGGTCGGTGGGGACCGGGTGTTTGGGCACGAAGGCCCAGGGGTCGGTCGTGGTCGTCGCGCCCGGCGGGGCAGCCACAATGCCGCAGGCTGCCAGGGCCAGCAGCGCGACCAGGACGATGAGCAGCAAGAGAAGGTTGCGAGACATGGGACGGGTCTCCGGGGAATGGGCGGAGGGGTCGGTGAACGGTGAACGGTGAACGGTGAACGGTGAGCGGTGAACGGTGAACGGTGAGCGGTGAACGGTGAGCGGTGGGCGGTGAACGGTTATCGGTGAACGGTGAACGGTGAACGGTGAACGGTGGACGGTGAACGGTGAACGGTGGATTGGTGAATGGTGAATGGTGAATGATTGCTGCTTGCAGACTACGAACTGCGCATTACGACTGACGGATCACGAGCCACAGACTCCGGTTACGCATTACGCATTACGAGTTACGTGTCCCGCATCACGACTGACGGATCACGAGCCACAGATTCCGGTTACGCATTACGCATTCCGAGTTACGTATCACGGACTGCGCGCGGTTAGCTCGGCGATGCGGGCCAGCGTCTGGCGCGCCTGATAGCTCTGGTAGCCGATGCTGGACAGGGCGTTGGCGATGGTCTGCAAGATGGCCGCGATGCGCAGCGCCTGCTCCTGGGAGACCAGGTTGAGCGAGTCCCTGGCCTCGGAGAGCGCCTCGCCTGAAACGCCCACGCGCTCGCCCACGGCCAGGGCGCGCTCGCGAAAGGCGACCGGGTCGGGCGCGGCGTCCAGAAATTGGCCGGCGATGACCAGGCCCAGGCGGCGGCCGGCCACGCTGATCGGCGCGCTGGCATATTGATTTCCCGCGTGGCAGACATGAATGGCCGCATCTCCGCTCTCCTCATGGGCGATGGAGCGCCACGTCTCTTGGCAGGCCGCCATGCCCTCGGCCCGGCTGTGGATGATCTGGCAGAAGGCGCTGCAGCGGCTGCAAGTGACGAACGGCTCCCCCTCCAGGTCGGTGATGAACGCGGCTACCCCCACCAGCTCGGCAAATTGGTTCTGGATAGTCTGCAAGGTTGGCAGGTCGATCAGATCGTCCAGGCGCAGGTCGCCCAGCTCTGGCAGGGGCTGGCGGCGGGCTGGCGGCGCCGCGGGCTCGCCCCGCTGGCCTTGCAGCCAGGCGTCGATGGCCTCGGCCGAAAAGCGCCACTGCCCGCCCACGCGCAGCGCAGGCAGCTCGCCATCCTTCACCATGCGGTAGATCGTCACGCGGTCGAGGTGGAGCAGGTTCTGGATCTCGCGGGTGGTCAACAGTCTGTCGGTCATTGCATCCTTGCCAGCGGGTGGGGTTCCTATCCTCGTTAAAGATTACACTAGCAGTAAAAATTTGTCAAATATTATAAAATGTTATACGATGCGACTGTCAGTTGAAAACAAATTCACAAAGGAACGCGGCTGTTCCCCATTCCTCAAGGAGATCACCTCACATGGCGACCATTACCACCTACTACCGGGGCGATATGTGCTTCGAGAGCCAGTTGGGCAACCACCGGATTGTCATCGACGTGCCGGCCGGCATGGGCGGCCAGGATCGCGGCCCCACGCCGCCGGAACTGTTCATCGCGTCGTTGGGCTCCTGCGTGGCCGCGCTGGTGGCGCAATACTGCGGCCGTTCTGGCGTCGATGCCACCGATATGACTGTGGCCGTGACCTTCGACAAGGCGGATGATCCCTCCCGGCTGACCAACCTCCGGGTGCGCGTCGAGCTGCCTCACGGCCAGTGCGCCGACCGGCAGGCGGCCATCCACCGCGTGGCCGAACATTGCCCGGTGTCCGAGACGATCATGGCCCTGGAAGGGATCGACATCGAGATCCTGGGCCAGGAGCATCTGGCGGCCCTGGCCGTCTAGTCAAGGATGGAGCAGGACCATGCACACGGTCGTTGCCATCAAACAGGTGCCCGACACCAGCAACGTGCGCATCAACCCGGACACCGGCACGTTGATCCGCGAAGGGGCGCCGGTTATCATCAACCCCTACGATGTCCATGCCCTGGAGATGGCGGTGCGCCTGAAGGAGCGTTTCGGCGGCAAGGTGACGGTGCTGACCATGGGGCCGCCCAAGGCCGCCGAGGCGCTGGTTGAGTGCATCGAACAGGGGGCTGACCGCGGGATCCTGATCACCGACCGCAAATTCGCCGCGGCTGACACCCTGGCCACCTCCTACGTCATCGCCCATGCCATCGAGGCCATCCAGGCCGAGGAGCCGGTGGACCTGCTGCTTTTCGGCAAGCAGGCCATCGACGGCGACACGGCCCAGGTGGGGCCGGGCGTCGCGTCGCGGCTGGATGTGCCGCTGATCAGCTACGCCATCCAGATCGAGGCCTTCGACCCGGCGGCCCGCCGGGCCATCGTCCACCGGCGCATCGAGCAGGGGATCGAGGTGTTGGAGACCTCCTTGCCCGCGCTGCTGACGGTGGAGAAGGAGATCGCTGCCATCCGCCGGGCGCCCCTGCCCAACCTGATCCGCGCCGCCGGCTACCAGCCTGAGGTCTGGAGCGCCGACGCGCCGAACCCCTTCGACCCCGCCAGCATCGGCATCAAAGGGTCCCCCACCATCGTCGGCAAGGCCTTCACGCCGCCCCCCAAGGAGGCGGGCGAGCTGGTGCATGTGGCCGACGTGGGACTGGCCGCGGCCGTCAGCACGGCGCTGGCCAAGATCGCCGCGGCCGGCGTCGTGGCGACGCTGCCGGCCGGCGCCAAGGGAGGCAGTCCATGACCGCTCAGCCCACCCAACAGACCCGGCGCATCTGGGTTTTCATCGAGCAGGAGGATGGCGCGCCCCATCCCGTTTCCTGGGAGCTGCTGGGCGCGGCCCGGCGTCTGGCCGCGGAGCTGGACGCCGAGCACGCCGTGGTGGAGGGCGTGTTGTTGGGCCACCAGGTCGCCCCCATCGCGCAGGAGGCCTTCCGCTACGGCGCCAGCCGGGTCTATCTGATCGATGACCCGGTGCTGGCGCTCTACCGCAATCTGCCCTACGCGGCCGGCGTCAGCCGCTTGGTGCAAAGCTATCAGCCGGAGATCTTCCTGGTCGGCGCCACGACCCTGGGCCGTGACCTGGCCAGCGCGATCGCCACCCGCGTGCAAACCGGGCTGACGGCCGACTGCACCGAGCTGACCATCGACCCCAAGCAGCAGATCCTGGCCGCTACCCGTCCCACCTTTGGCGGCAACCTGATGGCCACCATCCTTTGCCGGCAGCGCCGGCCGCAGATGGCCACCGTGCGCCCGCGCGTGCTGCCCATGCCGCAGCCGTTGGCCGAGGCCGCGGGCGAGCTGATCCGTGAGCCCCTCGACATGGCCGAGGAGGAGGTCCCCGTCCGGCGGCTGCGTCTGATCCCCAGCCAGCAGCAGCTCAACCTGGAATATGCCGACGTGATCGTGGCCGGCGGCCGGGGGCTGGGCGGACCCGATGGCCTGCCGCTGCTGGAGGAGCTGGCCCAGGCGCTGGGCGGCGTTCTGGGCGTCTCCCGCCCCCTGGTGGACGCGGGCTGGGTGTCGGCGGAACACCAGGTGGGGCAGACGGGCAAGACGGTGCGCCCCAAGCTGTACATCGCGGCCGGCATCTCCGGCGCGGTGCAACACCGGGTCGGCATGAGCGGCGCCGACTTCATCCTGGCCATCAACAGCGATCCCCAGGCGCCCATCTTCCAGGTCGCCGATCTGGGCATCGTGGGCGACCTCTACCAGGTGGCGCCGGAGCTGATCAGGCAGGTGCGCGCCCTGCAAGGAGGCGATGACCATGTCCGCTAAGCTGGTTTTCGATGCCATCGTGGTGGGCGCGGGCCCGGCCGGCGTGGCCGCGGCCATCACCATGGCCCGCGGCGGCCTGCGCGTGATCCTGCTGGAGCGGGGTCGCTTTGCCGGCGCCAAAAACTTCTTCGGCGGCGTGCTCTACACCCACGCCCTGGCCGAGGTGTTGCCCGACTACTGGCAGCGCAAGCCCCCCTTCGAACGCCCCGTCACCGAGCAGGGCTACTGGCTGCTGTCGCCGGACAGCGTGGTGCGCTTCATGCACAAAAGCGAGCACTACAAGCAGGAGCCGGCCGAGGCCTACACCGCCCTGCGCGCGCCCTTCGACGCCTGGTTTGCCGAGCAGGCCGTGCGGGAGGGTGTGCTGCTGATCACCAAGACCACGGTGATCGATCTGCTGCGCGATGGCCAGGGCCGTGTGATCGGCGTCAGCACCGACCGGCCGGAGGGGGACGTCTATGCGCCCATCGTCATCCTGGCTGAGGGGGTCAACAATCTGCTGACCCAGAAGCTGGGGCTGGCCGGGAGCGATCTGCCGCCGCGCTTCGTCGCCCTGTCGGTCAAGGAACTCATCGGCCTGCCGGCCAAGGAGATCGAGACGCGCTTTGGCCTGGCCGGCGCCCAGGAAGGGGTGGCCATCGACATCTTTGGCGACGCCACCCTGGGCCTGCCCGGCACCGCCTTCATCTACAGCGACAAAAAGGCGATCTCCATCGGCGTGGGCCTGCTGCTGGAGGAGTTCATCTGGCACAACCTGCGGCCCTACGAGGTGCTGGCCCGCTTCAAGGCCCATCCCGTGGTGCGGCCCTACCTGGAAGGGGGCGAGTCGCTGGAATATGGCGCGCATCTGATCCCCGAACAGGGCTACGACCGCATGCCGGAGCTGGCGGGCGATGGCGTGCTGGTGGCCGGCGATGCCGCCTGCATGGTGGACGCCCTACACCGCGAGGGCACCAACCTGGCCATGACCGCCGGCCGCATGGCTGGCGAGACCGCGTTGGAGGCCCACCGGCAGAACGACTTCTCGGCCGCTTTCCTGCGAGCCTACCGGCGCAGGCTGGAGGAGAGCTTCGTGCTCAAGGATCTCAAGCAGTATCGCCGCATGACCGACTTCCTGGACAGCACGCCGCATTTCATGGGCACCTATATCAACTTCGTCAACGACGCCGCGATGCGCTTCTTCAGCGCCCACGGCATGCCCAAGCGGCAGATGGAAGGGGAGATCTTTGGCCTGTTGCGCCAGCGGCGCTCCTTCTTTGGCATGGCCCAGGATGCGATGAAGCTGCTGCGCGGGATGCGAGGATAGCCATGGCAAAACGCAAACATCAACCCCTGGACCCTGAGCTGGAGGCCAGCCTGCCCCGCGTCGATGTGGATGACCTGATCGCATCGGTCAAGTACTACGTGGACGAGGACTTCGCCCACCTGTGGATCAAGGATCGGGCGGTCTGTCAGCAGTGTCAGGCCAAGCCCTGCCTGGCTTTCTGTCCGGTGGGCGTCTATCGTCTGGATCGGCAGGGCCAGGTGATGGTGGGCTATCAGGCCTGCGTGGAGTGTGGCAGTTGCCGCGTGGGCTGTCCCTTCCTCAACATCGGCTGGGCGTTGCCGCGCGGCGGCTATGGCGTGGCCTACAAGTTCGGCTAGGAGGTGCAGCGATGCAACCATCATCCATGGAACAGATCGACCGGGCCGCGCTGGCGCTGCTGGAGGTTCTGGCCGCGCACGGCGACGAGGCGGCGCCTTACCTGGAGGCCGGCCAGTTGGCCGCCGTGCAGCAGGAGCTCATCAGCCTGCGCCGCGCGCTGCTGGGGGTGCAGATGGGGCCGCTCTACTGGGAGACCTCCTGGCAGAGCGCCGAGGCTGCCTGATGGCAGGATCCTAAAACCGCGGTTGCGAGCGATGCCCCAGCCGCCGTCAGCCGTCGCTCCGATAAAGCCAGGTTGCAGGGGGTGGACGACATGCAGAAAACCGACCACTGGCCCGCCGCCGGTTGAGTAGCCTTCTGAGGCGTATCGAAACCAGCGGCGGGCCGGCCGTCGGTTGAGTAGCCTTCTGAGGCGTATCGAAACCAGCGGCGGGCCGGCCGTCGGTTGAGTAGCCTTCTGAGGCGTATCGAAACCAGCGGCGGGCTGCGGTCGGTTGAGTAGCCTTCTGAGGCGTATCGAAACCAGCGGCGGGCTGCGGTCGGTTGAGTAGCCTTCTGAGGCGTATCGAAACCAGCGCCGGGTGGATGGGAGGGCGCGAATAAGACACAGGCGCCGTGCAAATCTGTGTCATTTGCGTATAATAGCAATGAACACGTCTCACGGGCGCTCTCAGCCGCCCTTGCCACAGGAGGAATCATGACCACCTATGATGCCCGCGTCGCCAAACGTCTCTCTGAGGTCTACGCATCGGCCACCGTCGATGCCGGCCGTGAGCTGGCCGATCTGCGGCTGATCGTCTTCTCTGACCTGCACAAAGGCCAACGCGACGACGCGGACGACTTCGCGGCGTGCGAGCCGGCCTATCTGGCCGCGTTGGATCACTATTGGCGGGAGGGGTTCGAGCTCTTTTTGCTGGGCGATGTGGAGGAGCTGTGGGAGAGCCGGCCGAGCTCCGTGATCGACAAGTACAGTGGGGTGTTGAAGCTGGAGCAGCCTTTTGCCGCGGCGGCCAGCCCCAGCCGCTACACACGCTTCGTGGGCAATCACGACGACCTGTGGTACAGCCCGAGTCAGGTGCAGGACTATCTGGCGCGCTACCTGGCCGGCCAGCCGGTGATCGAAAGCCTGCGCATGACCGTCCATCAGCAGGGCCAGCCGCTGGGCGAGCTCTTCTTCCTGCACGGCCACCAGGGCACGTCGGATTCGGATCGTTTCGCCCGCGTCTCGGCCTGGGCTGTGCGTAACCTGTGGCGACCTTTGCAGCGCCTCTTCAACGTCCGGTCGAACACGCCCAGCACCAACTACGAGCTGCGCGGCAAGCATGAGCTGGCCATGTATCACTTCGCCGCCAGCCGGCCGGGCCTGGTGCTTTTTGCTGGTCACACCCACCACCCGATCTGGGAGGGCCTCAACTTTAAGCAGGCGCTGGAGATGATGGGGGTGCGGGGCCTGGAGGTGCAGGTGGACGCAGCTTGGGTGCAGGAACAGGTTGCCGAGGCCGTGGCGCTGCCGGACAAGCCCAAGCCCAGCTACTTCAACAGCGGCTGCTGCGCCTATCGCGACGGCTCCATCACCGGCATCGAGCTCAGCGACGGCCAGGTGCGGCTGGTGCGCTGGGCCGGAACGCCGCCAGCTCGTACTGAGGTCTTCAGCGCCTCGCTCCAGGATGTGCTGGCGGCTGTGGCGGGCTGACCGTTGCGGCGCGTCGTGGTCTTGCGTGTTTCCCCCTTCTCATTTATAATGCATTGCGTCACAAATTCGTGGTTTGTGGCCGACTGGGTCAACCCAGGACATAATTGCTGACAGCGACCAACTTGGAGGCGTTTCCAATGAGCGAACCAGAGACTCTCACCCCCCAGGGCGCCATGGCCGAACGGCTGCGCAAGGCGAAAGACCTGACCACCATGACCGTGCAGGGCGCGCGTTCCACCGTGGAGAGCACGGCCGAGATGGCCGCGGGCGAGGCCACCATGTCGGCCGAAGCTGCCGCGACCGCCTCGCAAGGTCTGTCTGATACGCTGGGCCGCGCCACCAGCAACGCGGTGCAGGGGATGGCGCACGGCGCCGGCGCGGTGATCGGCGGCGCCAAGGGCACGGCCGGCGGCATGGTGCTGGCCGCCCAGATCATGGGCGGGGCCACCGTGGACGCGGCCAAAGGGTTGGTTGGCAGCACCGCCAAAGTCACCGGCAGTCTGGCTGAGGGCTTCGTCGTGGCGTTGGAAGATCAGCAGCAGGGCGCCGAGCAGGTCAAACAGGCGGCCAGGGCCTTCGTGCAGGAGGCCTTCGACGCCACCACCGGCGCAGCCTTCGGCGCGCTGGGCGGCGCGGCCACGGCCACCGGCGCGGTGGTCGGCGGCGTCAAAGGCGCAGCCAGCGGCACGGTGGACGGCGCGAAGGATGTGGTCGACGCCGGCGCGGATGTGGCCTACGCGGTGACCAAGGAAGCCACCAAGGGTGGAACCGAGATCATGCGCCGGGCCCTGCACCGGCCCGACGACGCAGCCTGACGCCCTGGCGACTCAAACGCTCTGGCCGGTCTCCGACCGAGCCAGCCTGGCGCCCCGACGACCCAAGCGCTCTGGCCGGTCTCCGACCGAGCCAGCCTGACGCCCCGACGACCCAAACGCTCTGGCCGGTCTCCGACCGAGCCAGTCTGACGCCCTGACGACCCAAACGCTCTGGCCGGTCTCCGACCGAGCCAGCCTGACGCCCTCGACTCAAACGCTCTGGCCGGTCTCCGACCGAGCCAGTCTGACGCCCTGACGACCCAAACGCTCTGGCCGGTCTCCGACCGAGCCAGCCTGGCGCCCTCGACTCAAACGCTCTGGCCGGTCTCCGACCGAGCCAGTCTGACGACAATTGAGCGTCCGTGATCCCAACAAGAACTCCCGCATTTGCGGGAGTTCGTTTTTTCGGCGGCAGCAGGAAGTCAGAGACCGGCCCGAGCAGCGGTGGAGGAGGTCGGGGCTCGGTCGGAGACCGGCCCGAGCAATAAGTACACTGTAAATTAAGTTTCTGAGAATTTCTCGTTCTCAGGTACCACCTGCCGATAATGGGAGTTCAGCTTCTGACGAGCGGCAGGTATGGAGAGTTTATCCTGTGCAAAAAAACCGATTCGCCGCCTTCGGCGGCGGAAGAAGCGGAGGACAGAGGGCGGAGGACGGAGGACAAGAACCCTACTCAAGGCTCCTGGCGATACGATACCCCAGGTCGTCGAACCTGACCCTGGGATAGTTCCAGTTGCGGTAGGCGCAGCGCAGCATACGGCGATGGGCGGCAAAGCCGCCGCCGCGCCTCACACGAATACCAGTTGCATCGGGATCTTCCAAATTGGCTTCTGGCCGGTAGGGGTAGTCGGCGTAGCGCGTGGCGGTCCACTCCCAGACGTTGCCACTCAGATCGTGGATGCCGTCAGGTGTGGCGCCGTGCGGGTAGGCGCCCACCGGCGTGGTGCGCATGACGCTGCCCTCCAGCGAGTTGAGCCGCTCCTCCTTCCACCTTCGGCCCCAGGGGAAGACGCGCCCGCCGCGGCGGGCTGCCCACTCCCACTCCGGCTCCGAGGGCAGGCGGAAGGACAGGCTCGTGACCGCGGCCAGCCAGCGGGCGTAGGCCATGGCCTCATACCAACAGACGCCAACCACCGGCTGGCTGGGGTTGTTGAGGTCCTGCTCCTGCCAGTACTCAGGCTCCACATGCTTCTTCTGTGGGTACCACTTCTGGAAAACCTCTCGGGCGTACTGCTCTGTCCAATCAAGTCTGCCACGCCATATGTATGCGTCACGCGCTGTTAGCAGTCCAGCTTTCTGCAGTTCGGCAATCTCGGCTGGGTTCTCCTTCCAGCGCCGCCAAGTCTCCATCCACCAGTCCACCGGATCTTCCTCGCCGGGAACCGGCTCGCCGCGCAGCCAGAAGCGGCCGCCGGCCGTCCACCAGCGATCCTCCTCGTAGCCGCCGGCCGCCAGGAAGCAGGCATACTCGGCGTTGGTCACCGGGTAGCGGCCGATGGCATAGGCGGCCAAGGGCACCTTGTGACGCATGAACTCGTCGGCGAAAGCCTGACCCAGGTCCAGCCGGCTGCTGCCGATCCTGGCCTCAGCCGCGGCGATCTCAACCAGGGGCGGCAAGATGACGCGCACGCCGCCCACCGTTTCCAACGGAAAGCGTGGGTCCTTGAGTCGGCCCAACAACAGCCCGGCCTCGATGCGGCTGCGAAGATGGATGCGCACGTCGCCCAGACGATCTAGCAGCGCCTGACGACACGAAGCGACCTGCGCTGCGTCCACCTCGCCGTTCTGCCAGTCCAGCCCGCTCTCCAACGCGCAGCGCGCGGCCAGAGCCGGGTTGACGGCCTGCACCGCCGCGATCAGCGTCGGGTCGAGGCCTGCAGCCAGGATGGTGGTCTGCTCCCAGCCGTTGGTGGGCGGACCGGGCAGCGGCTCCCATTGGCCGCGCTCGGCGACCGGCATCTCATCGACGCGGCTGGGCGCGCGCCACAGCCCAGCCAAGCCTTCGCCCAGCCGCAGCCGCCAAAGCATTTCGCCGGCCGCGAAATATTCCTGCAGGAGGTGGTGGCTGAAGCGAATCTGCCGCTCCCGGCTGTCGCCGGCGGCAGCATCGCCCAGCAGCGTCGCTGCGTGCGCCAAACGCAGTATGGCAGCTGGCGGGGTGGCCACGTCTGCGCCGTCAGGCATGGCAACTTGTTCGGGCAAGACGTCCAACGCCCAAGCCCGATCGACCTGAGTGCCCTCGCCGATGGCCTGCATGGCAAAGGCCAGCTGCGAAAGGGCCAGGTGTTGCGCCGCCGGCTCGATCCAATCGGGATGGTTGCGCCTGAGCTCCCGACCGAACAGCTTCTCGGTGAAACCGGTCAAAAGTCGGGCGCGCACCGCCGGAAGTTGACCGCCGGCCGCGAATTCCTCGACCATCATCTTGAGGTAGAAGGGAGTACGCGCCAGAGGAAGCAGCGTGCCATGCTCGCCCTGAAGGGCGTTCCAGAAGGCCATTCCCGCCGTGTCGCCCAGATAGCGCCGGCTGAAGTCCTCGATCTGCTCATCGCTGAGCGGATCGATCTCCACCTGCTGCACCGCCAGCTCACCGCCGTAGTCCTGGCTACGGCAGCTAAAGATCAACCTGTTGCCGGCCGGCAACGTCTCAGCAAATACACGCCACTCGTCGGTGCGCTCCCTGAACCGCTCACGGCTCGCTTCGTTGAGCCCATCGCAGAGGATGCACAGCCGACCGCCGTGCAAAGCCTGGATCAGCTCGGCGTGACTGTCGCCGCCGGGGTTCTCCAGCCGCCACATGCGCGCCAGAAACTCGTCCGGCGTCTCGTCCGACTTCTGCGCGGCCAGTCGCACCCACAACGGCAGCCAAGCCGCGTCTGGATCGTGCAGCCGGGCCAGCGCCTGGTCCAGGGCCAATCGCTGCAGAACGGTGGTCTTGCCGCCGCCCGGCAGTCCCTTGAGTATGAAGGCTGAATAGCGCTGCACGGCATCGCGGATGTCGGGGATCGGTACACGTTTGCTCTCACGCTGCGGTCCGACGCCAGAGAACAGGATCTCGCTGTAGCGCGGCGTGAGCTCCGGGGGCGGCGCGGCGCCAGAGAGAGTCACGTAGCGCGTCTGCCACTGCTGAAAGTCGGGATGGATACACAGGCGGGCCAGATAGCGCGTCTCACGCTCAACTGCGCCGGCAGCCGGGACGGCGGCCAGGTATTTGCTCAGCGCCTCGAACTGCGCTGGACCAACCGACAACGCCCGCTCCTGGGCAACGACTGCACCGTCTCCTATACGCGCGTCAGGCAGGCGCAACAGTGTCAGCAGTTGATCCAGCAGCTCCTGCATTTCCCCGGCCGTGTAGCGCAACGTGAGGTTGAGGTTCACATCGCGACCGATGAAGATCCCGTCGCGATTGTCGACAGAGTCGCCAACGAAGCTGCCGCCTTCAGTATTGATGTGTGTAGTCGTGTTGGTGCTCATGGATAAGTTGGAGGGTGGCTCCGCGCCGATGGTCGCCCGGCGGGTTACTGAAAGGCGCGGAGCCGGCGCATCTTTGGCTCGGCACATTACCGAACCTGGACAAAGGCCTGGATCTCTCGTAGGGTTGTCGCGGCCGGGCATCCGTGGACACGCGGCATTTCTGACGCAGGCGCAAGGCCCTGGCGAGGAGAGATGCTGGCGATACGATACCCCAGGTTGTTGTTCCTGTTCCTGGGATTGTTCCTGTTGCGGTAGGCGCAGCGCTTGCGGCCCTTGCCCGCCATCATTGTACACAATGAATGGCGAAACAGGCAAGCAGCATTCGCAGATCGAGCGGCCGCATAGATTGTGTAGCCGACTGCGCCGCAGCGAAACCCTGCCGCCGCATCGAGACCCGCTCAGTTGCGCCAACTGCCCAACAGACCGCCGATCTGGTTGAGCAAGCCGGCGCCATGCTCGTATTGACGCACCGTCAGGCAACGCAACTCGTGGGCAGTTCGTAGCTGCAGGCGCAGGATCTCCAGCTCCACGTCGGCGCTGAGCAGGGCATCAGCCCGGGCCGCACCCTTGACCTTGCGCGCCCGGATCAGGTCCCGTTGGCAAAAGTAGCTTGTATCCATTAAGCGGCTGCCAAGGATGAAGCGCTGAGAGCGGGGAAACTTCTCGACTACCGGCACGAGCCAGGTCATGAAGTCGGCGAAGAGCGGGAAGATGGGAAACTCGATGGACGAATCTGCCATGGCGATCTCCTGATCGTCACACCGTTCATAAGCGAACGGGCCTCAACACGATGTCTGACAGCAGCGCCCGGCGGAGACGCCAGCTGTCCGCGTGGCGCGCATGGGCGATCCACGCCTTGAGCGACTGACGAAACTGTTGCTCGGTCATCTGGCCGGACTGAAAGGCGTCGCGATGGCGACGCAGACGTTGCCGGGCCAGATGCACGTTGTCGGCGCGCAGGCGGCGGTGCGTGGGAAAGACGCGCAAACCCAGGAAAGGAATGCCGGTGCTGGTAGGGTAGACGGTCGAGCGCCGCCAGTTGAGACACAGGCGCAGACCATCCAGATGCCCCTGCACCTGCGCCTTCCAGGCGTGAAGCTGCGCCTTGTCGTTGCCGAAGAGCAGGAAATCGTCGCAGTAGCGCACGTAGGCCGGACACTTCAGTTCACGCTTGACGAACTGGTCCAACGAGTCCAGGTAGATGTTGGCCCAGGTTTGCGAGGTGAGGTTGCCTACGGGCAAGCCGCGCGGCCTGTCGGCAGCCAGCAGGTCGTCGCCGGAGAACCACTCCATCTGATACATGGGAGCCAAAACGCCGGCGCCGCTGGCCAGGATACGGTCGATCAACCAGAGCGCGTCGGGATCAGCGACGTAACGCGCCAGTTTGGCGCGCAGGATGGCGTGGTCAACTGCAGGGAAAAACTGATGCACATCGCACTGCAGGACGTATGGATAGCGCCGGGCGAACTCCTGGCAGCGATCCAGCGCGCGGTGGGTGCCCTTGCCCGGCCGGCAGGCATAGGTGTCGTGGACGAAGCGCCGCTCCCAGATCGGATCCAGCGTGCTGCACAGAGCGTGATGCACCACACGATCGCGAAAGGGTGCTGCGCTGATCAGACGCAGCTTGCGCTCCATGATGTAGAAGTTGCGATAGGCGCCGGGCTGGTAGCTGTGCGTGCGCAGCTCGTGCTGGAGCTGAAAGAGACTGGGTTCCAGGTCGAACTCGAACTTGGCCACTTCAGCACGATCGCGCTTGCCGCGCCGGGCCTTGCGAAAGGCGTCCAGTAGGGTGGCGAAGTCGGTGATCTGGTCGTAGAGGTGGCGATAGGTCTTCATACTTTTCGATCGACGCCTTGCGCACAAAAAACGCCGATTCGCCGCCTACGGCGGCGGCAGAAGCGGAGGACAGAGGGCAGAGGACGGAGGACAGGACCCCTACTCAAGGCTCCTGGCGAGACGATACCCCAGGACGTCGTTCCTGTTCCCGGGAACGTACCCGTTGCGGGAGGCGCAGCGCACATCTGTTCTGTTCGTATACCAGGAACCGCCGCGTACCACCCGGAGACCATCGACCAAGAGGTCCTCACGCCCGTCGCCAGGATCGTAGTGATAGGGGCGATAGAGGGTTGCTGTCCATTCGAAGACGTTGCCGCTCAGGTCATGGAGGCCGTCGGGCGTGGCCCCGCGGGAGTAGACGCCCGCCGGACTGGGCTGGCCCAGCCGACTCTCGCTGCTGTTGCAGCGCGCCGCGTCCCAGTCTCCATTCCAGGCAAAGCGCCGGATGTTGCGCCGGGCAGCCCATTCCCACTCGGCCTCCGTGGGCAGGCGATATGAAGCGCCCGTCGCCTGCGTCAGCCAGGCGGCGTAAGCCATCGCCTCGTACCAGTTGACGCCGACCACGGGCTGGGCGAGGGCGTTGAAGCGACTGTTGCGCCAGAAGAACGGCTCACGGCGCTGCTCACCAAGGATCTGCCGGTTGTATGCCTCCACGTAATCGTCCTCGGTCCATTCGGCTGCAATCCCGCGCCAGTTGGCGATTTCCTCCTCGTTCGACGATTGATTCTCCCTCCAGTCGGCCAGGATGTTCTCCAGGTCAGCGCGTAGCCAGCGATGTTGTCGCCGTAGTGTATCTTCTGTCTCCGGGTCCAACCGACCCACTCCGCGCAGCCAGGCCTGACCGGCCGGCGTCCACAAGTCGGTCTGCTCGTAGCCATGGTCCTCGATGAAACAGGCGAACTCGCCGTTGGTCACCGGATAGACGGCCATCATAAAAGCGGCGATCGGGACGCGGCTCTGGGGCAATTCATCGTTGTCGGCGTCAGGGTCTTCGCCGCCCAACAGAGCCAGGCCGGCCGGAATGGTTACCATCGTCGGCTGGATAGCCTGAACGACGCGCGCTACACGACCGCCGCTGCTGGCACTGACTTGGAAGGACTGACGCACGAAGCGGGGATCGCCCACCTGGGCCAGGATCGTCGCAGCCGCGATGCGTACGCGCAGGTCCACGGACGGCTCTCCCATCAGCCGTTGCAGATAGACAGGCGTGTGCAGGTCGTCGCGCAGCCAAAGGGCCATGATGGCGGTCTCTCGCCAGGCTTCGTCCTGCGCCAACGCAGCCAACCGCTGTGAACAGTCGCTGAGCCGCGACAGGTGGGCTGCGGCCGCGTACTCCTGGATCAACTGGTGCAGCAGCTTGTACGTTCCGTCCTGCAGGTCGATCAGCAAGCCGGTGGAACGCAAGGCCGCATCCAGGTCAACCAGCGCAGCGCGGCGGCCGGCTGCGCCTTGGAGCACGGCGTCCAGCTCGTCGCCGTCGATCACCAGACTGCCCAGCTCCTGCAGGCGCCAGCCCAACAACTCCAGCCCGCGCTCAGCCCGCTCGCGCAGCGCCGGCTTCGTGCGCGCCCACACCCGCGGGCTCCTGACGAAACGCTGCACCAGGCCGCCGCGGTCGGCCGGCAGATCGCCGCTGGCGCCCGTCTCCTTGAGCATCCAGAGGAAGAGGGGCAGGCGGGCCAACGTACGCAGCCGATCGTCGGCGTGAATCTTGTCCCATAGCCGCTTGCCGTCAGCAGCGCCCAGGTAGAGCCGCAGGTAGTCGCGCACGTCGCTATGGCCCTCGCCGTCGTCCCAGTAGCGGATGTCGTCCACCAGCGGTTCAACAGTCCAGATCTGGGCCTGAGGCAGCGTTTGCAGAGATGGCTCGCTGTGAGCATCGGCGTCGAAGTCCGCCGTGCGACAGGTCAGACGGATCGTCTGCCGCCCGTAGTCGGCAGCATGGGTGCGAATGGCGTCGTGGCCTTTTTCGCGCTGTTCCTGGCGCAGCTCGTTGAGCCCGTCCAGCAGCAGTACGATCTGCTCCTCGTTGCGCCGCAGCCATTCCCGCAGTGAAGCCAGATCGTCCAGGCGCAGCCCGTGCAGCTTGAGCGCCTGATCGATGGCTGTCAGCAGGTCAGGCTGGCCGTGGTAGGTTGAGAGGGGAATCAGGATTGGCAGAGCACGCGGCTGACCGGACGGCTGCGCCAGGGCCTGCGTGGCTGTCGCCCAGGCAATGCGCTCCAGGGCCGTGCTCTTGCCGCTGCCTGGCTCGCCCAGAATGATGGCGCGGCGCTGGCCGGCCAGGGCAGAAAGCAAGTCCTCGGAGGGCGGTTGGCCGCCCGGCTGGGCGATGAAGCGGGCGACGCGCATGGGTAGAGCGCGCAGCGGAATGAAGGCATCAGGGCCGGAGTCCGGTCCGCTGGCTTGCTGGACCAGAGGCGGGTCAGGTTCGTCGGGCTGATCGGCCCAGCGCACATAGGCCTGCTGGATCGCCAGCAGGTAGGCGCGCACTTCGTCGTCGCTGGGCAGACGGACCGGCTCGCCGCGAACCATCAAGACGCCGCCGGGATGGACTTCGTACTTGTCGCCCATCACCTTGTCGCGTCCGACTTCGTCACCGAGAATGGACTTGTCGCCCATCACCTTGTCGCGTCCGACTTCGTCACCGAGAATGGACTTGTCGCGGCCAATGAAGTCCCCGCCTCCGGTATTCACATTTCCATCAACGTGTGAACCTCCGCCGGTGTCGATTAATTTGTCAGTGTTGTCCATGTAAACCTCTTGCTGCGTACCGATCGAGTAGGCGTGGTTGAGTAGCTGTGGGTTGAGTGACCGTGGGTTGAGTAGGCGTCTGCGCCGTATCGAAACCTTCCGCCTTCCGTTGGTCGAGTAGCCGGCTGCCGGCGTATCGAGACCTTCCGCCTTCCGTTGGTCGAGTAGCCGGCTGCCGGCGTATCGAGACCCTCCGCCTTCCGTTGGTCGAGTAGCCGGCTGCCGGCGTATCGAGACCCTCCGGATGGGTTTCGGTACGCTGGGATCGTGCGCCCTCATGCGAGTCGTGTGCCCTCAACCCGCTACTCAACCCACGGAAACGCACGCTCCGCCGGTCGAGTAGCCGGCTGCCGGCGTATCGAGACCTTCCGCCTTCCGTTGGTCGAGTAGCCGGCTGCCGGCGTATCGAGACCCTCCGGATGGGTTTCGG
>Ga0209605_1002020_pt1 | contig 20656 bp, 15 predicted proteins | sample AD_UKC035_MetaG_FD_184408 | JGI IMG/M metagenome (GOLD analysis project Ga0209605, IMG submission 184408) | Active sludge microbial communities of municipal wastewater-treating anaerobic digesters from USA - AD_UKC035_MetaG (SPAdes) (version 2) | ecosystem: Engineered > Bioreactor > Anaerobic >...
ATGAGTACAACAAGATTATACCACGATTCCGGCGGATACGGACGGAGTCGAAGAAGGGGCGCCGTTTTGGATCGCTATTTTTTGGAGCGCCCCAGCTACGTTTTTTCAGTAGGTGAGACTTTAGTTCAGCATGGGTTTTTTCGGAACTGGACACGTTAATTGGGTACCTTAAAGGGATATGAAGGGTAGCGCCGGAACTTATTCTTTGCGATACGCGATCGTCCCCGGAAAGCCTCATGCCCGACTAAAGTCGGGCACCCCATTTCGGGTACTCCAACCGTCGGGCGTTCAAAAACCCGATTACTTGAACAATTTATAAAAGAGCAAGCCCAACCATTCGTGGACGGCGGACATGGTAGCGGTAAAGGCGCCGCTGGAGGGGAGAAAGTCCAACCAGATCGTTTCCCGCTTCTCAAAGAAAAAATCCGTCGGAATTGGGGTTATCCGTAGGGGCAAAGCGCGTTTTTTCGCTTCCGTTTCGAAGGCGAGCATCGCTCTCGGAAGATGCACCGCGCTCGTGACAATAAAAAGCGTGGTCACGGATGGGTCAAGGAGCGCGAGAGAATAGGCGGCGTTTTGGTCCGTTGTCATCGCCCGGTCTTCGATAACGATATCCTTCTCGGGAACCCCCAAAAGCAGGAGCGTCTGCGCCATTGTCTGTGCGACGGGCTTCTCGTTCGAGCTCCACAGCACGCCGCCGGTCACGATGATCGGCATCGGCTGTTCGCGATAGAGCAAGTATCCTTTGTGGAGGCGGATCAGCGTCGTTTTTTCCAATTCATCGGAAACCTTACCGTCATATCCCGTCGGGACGCCCACACGATGGCTGCTGCTAAGCACGACAATCGCGCTTTCTCTCGGATTTATCGAGCGCGTTTCATCGTAAGAAAAGTAAAACCATTGTTCGAGAGGAGCAATCAACCATTGAGAAAAAAAACCCGTTGAGAGGAGATAAAAGCAAAAAATCAGAGTCATCAACGCAATTTTAAGTTTTTTACGCGAGCGGAAAAAGATCGTGATTACAAAAATCAAGAAGATAAATAACCCTGGTAGTTCCAGTATCGAAGAGAGTGTTTTTTGGAGGACGAGCATCTTCTTCCTTTCCTTTGACCGTTTTCTACGGTTTTCGATAAAGTGATAGTCCTAATGCGCTCTTTTTAAAGGAACAAAAAACAGCATAAACCTTCCGAGCTTTATTATATCAACTTATCCGCGGCTTATCCAAAGATACGCTGAGCATTTTCAGTTCTCCCTCTTCCCTTCTCTGATAACTTTACGGAGCGAATGGCTTTTTCACTTTCCCGGTTTCTCCCGTCAGAACCGTGGAGACGGACTCAGGGGCCGACAGTCTTTTTTAGTACCTAATTATTGTATAATAAGAGGTTTTTAGGATGAAACCGATTTTCGGGAAATTGGAGGGGGTTTCGTGGAAAAATTAGCCCGAGTGTTTTTTGTCTTAACGCTGATTTTCGCCGCCGCTTTCGTTGTCTTCTTCTTGTTTTACTTTCGAACGAACAACGAGCAGACGGCTTTGGTCATAGAGCGAGCCAATTTGAAACAGCAGGTCGCGACGTTAAGCACGGAGTTGAACCGAAGAGGGATCTATCAGCAGGAACTCGAAAGAAAGATCCAGTTGTTGGAAGCAGAAAAACCCGGTCCCGCAGCGACTCAAACGGAAGAAATAGACGCCTTAAAAGCCCAAGTGAGCGCGTTGCGGGACGAGGTGGAGAAGAAAAGCGCTCAAATCGCATTGTTGTCGACCTCACAAACGGGGTCCTCCTCCGAGCGTGAAAAAGCCCTGCAGGAAGATATCATACGGCTGAAACAAACTTACGACGACGAGTACGCCAAGCTGCAACTTTCTCTGCGCCAGAAGGACGACGAGATCGCGCGGCTGACGAAAACCTTGGAAGCCCAAGGCTCTCCGGACGAACAGGTCAAAACCTTGCAAACGCAACTCGGCTCCCTACAAAAAGACCTAACCAAAGCCCAAGTGGATCTCGATTCCACCAAACGCTCGGTATCCGAGCGCGATATCGAAATTACCGCGCTTAAAACTCAACTTGAAGCTTATCAGAAAAACAATCAAACGCTTGTTCAGAAAGACCAGGAGATCGCAGGCCTGAAAGCGCAGGTGGCCAGCCTGCAAGCCCAGACGGCTCAAAAAGAAACGGAGATCAAAAATCTAAACGCCGGAATCAACACGTTGACGAAAGAAAAGGAGTCTCTCTATCAACAGCTCACCATGGAACGGATTTATCAGCCGATTCCCCCCGGGGAAAGTGATGCCGTACGCTATAAATACCTTATTTTGGGAGAGGACGCGCTTCTCGCAGAGAAGTATAAGGAGAGTGCCGAAAACTTTCAGAAGGCTCAGTTAAAAGACCTGTCCCTGGGCGTTATGGCCACAGTCTATACGCGAAAACGGGACTTATCCTACCAGAAAGCCATATCCCTTTACTATTCCGAAGGGATAGACCTCTATAAGGGGAACCGTTTCGAAGAGGCCATCTCACCCTTTATAAAAGCATCCGCGTTGGCCCAAGAGGTCAAAACGGACTACGATGACGATGTCCTCTATTACTTGGGCCTTTCCTACTATCAGATGAAAAACTACGCAGAAGCGGAAACACAGTTAAAAACAGTCTATGCTTTGAAAGAATCGACCTATAAGGTCCACGCGCTCTATTACCTGGTTCGGGTCGCGATGGACGCGGGCAAAAGAACGGAAGCCCTGGCGTACGCCAATCAATTGAAAACCCACTCCCAGTACGCGACTTTCGCCCGAGATGCCATCAAAACGTTAGGAGAATAACGTGCGTATTCTTTTTGGTACCGACGGTATCCGCGGGATAGCGGGTACGGAGCTTTCAGCCGAGTTGGCCTTTAAAGTTGGAAACGCGATCGCCCGTATCGAGAAAGAAAAACGGCGCCAATATGTTACGGAAGGTTTTCAATTATTTGTCGGAAAGGATACGCGAGTCTCTTGCGACATGCTCTGCAGCGCTGTCTCCGCGGGAGCCTCGGCAGCAGGCCTTCGAGTCTACGACTGCGGCGTGCTACCCACGCCGGCCTTAGCATACATCACGCGTTTGCATCACGCCGTTGGCGTGATGATCTCCGCCTCCCACAACGCCTACGAATTCAACGGGCTGAAGATCATCCGCGATGGATTCAAGCTTCCCGACGCCGATGAAGAGGCAATCGAAAAAATCGTTTTGTCCGGCAGTTTCGACGTCTCGACCCACGAGGGAATCGGCCGGGTGTTGGATTACCCTCAAGCGCGCGGAGAATACGTGCGATGGGTGCTCGGGATGTATCCAGAAGGCACGATCGGTTTTCCCGATCAAAACCCCATTCGTATCGTGATGGACCCCGGGAATGGCGCCGCTTATCAGGTCGCGCCGGAAGTTTTACGGGTCTTGGGCGCCGAGGTCCTCTTGGTGAACGATGAACCCGACGGCTTCAATATCAATTTAGAGTGCGGATCCCAGCACACAGAAACTCTCTGTCGAAAAGTGCTGGATTCACGGGCGGACTTCGGGATCGCCTATGACGGAGACGCCGATCGCTGCATCTTTATTGACGAACGGGGAAAATTGGTGGACGGGGACAAGTTGATGGCCGTCACCGCACTCTATTATCGGGATAAAGGCATCCTGACCGGAAACCAGGTCGTGGCGACCGTTATGAGCAATTTGGGTTTGGAAGTGTTTTTAAAAGAGAATGATATCGGATTAGAACGAACGCGCGTCGGTGATCGGTACGTCTTGGAGAAGATGCTGGCCTCGGAGCGGGTCATCGGCGGAGAGCAATCCGGGCACGTGATCTTTTTGGATCGCAGCACTACCGGCGACGGTTTAATCACTTCCTTAACGGTTCTCGAAGCGGCGGCCCACTTTGGCCGATCCCTCTCGAAACTCACCGAGCGGATTCCCGAATACCCTCAAATTTTAAGAAATGTCAAAGTGAACGATCGCGAACGGGTGATGGAGTCTGTCGAAATTAAAGAAGCGATCGAAGAATACGAAAACGCCCTCGGGGACGACGGAAGGATCTTGTTACGCCCTTCCGGCACCGAACCGCTTATCCGCATTATGCTGGAAGGGAAGGATATGGACGTGATTCGCGGAATCGCGGAAGAGATAGCGGCGATGGTGATGCGCAACGATGCTTAATTCAATCATCATCAAAGGAGCCCGTGAGCATAACCTAAAGAATGTCTCCCTGTCGTTGCCTCGTAACGCTTTCATTGTGATTACCGGACTTTCGGGATCCGGTAAGTCCTCTTTGGCTTTCGACACCATCTACGCCGAAGGGCAACGGCGGTACCTGGAATCCCTTTCCTCTTATGCCCGGCAATTTTTGGGAGATATGAAAAAACCCGAAGTGGAAATGATCGAGGGCCTCTCTCCGGCCGTGGCGATTGACCAAAAGACGGTCAGCCATAATCCCAGGTCCACCGTCGGCACCGTCACCGAAATCTACGACTATCTTCGATTGCTCTACGCGCATATTGGCATTCCTCATTGTTCCAAATGCGGAAGAGAGTTGAGCCGGATGAGCGTCGACGAAATCGTGGATATTCTGATTCGAGAGCTCGGAGAAGAGGAGAAGATCCTGATTCTTTCTCCTATCGCGCGCGAGAAGCGCGGGGAGTATAAAAAAGACTTCGAATCTTTCCGAAAGAAAGGCTACTCGAAGATCCGTGTAGACAACATCGTCTATGATCTCGAAGAAGATATCCAAATCGACAAGAACAATCGTCATACCATTCACCTGGTCGTCGATCGGTTGAAATTTCAGAAGGATAAAGACCACCTCCAACGGCTTGCCGATTCGATCGAGTTAGCGCTGAAAGAAGGAAACGGGTTTGTCGAGATCGAAGAGACGGATACCCAGCGCAACTTCCTCTATAGCGAGGATTACACGTGTCCTGTTTGTGGAATCAGCATTCCGTCGATCACTCCGAAGATATTTTCTTTCAATACCCCTTGGGGAGCATGTAAAAGCTGCACCGGATTAGGGTATACGATGGAAGTAGACCCCGATCTGATGATTGATCCGGAATTGCCGATCGAAAAAGGCGCCGTCAAGATGTTCAAAGAAGGGTATATGTATGACGCGATCGCTCGAGTCGCCGAGTTTTACGGGGGACGTCTGGATGTCCCGTGGAAAGACCTTCCGAAGAAGGTGCGAGATGCGGTTCTTTTTGGAACTGAGGAGAAGATCAAGCATCGGCACGAATTTACCGACGGTTTCTACGAGATGGCGCGGCCATTTGAAGGGGCGCACACCAATCTGGTCCGACGTTATCGGGAAACTAACTCTGCTGAGATACGTAGCTGGATTGAATCGCGTTTTATGCGCACCAAGGAATGCGAAGAGTGCAAAGGGCAGAAATTGCGACCCGAAGCCTTGGCCGTCTCTCTGTACGGTAAAAATATCGCCCAACTCACGGATCTGTCGATAGACGCGATGGCCGCGTATTTGAACGCTCTACCTTTAACCGAACGAGAGGAAAAAATCGCAGGGGAAGTGCTCAAAGAGATCTCGCGAAGGCTCACCTTCCTGCTGGATGTCGGGCTGGATTATCTCAGCCTTTCCAGGCGCGCTTCCACCTTGTCGGGAGGAGAGTCGCAGCGGATCCGTCTGGCTACCCAGATCGGATCGAAGTTGCAAGGGGTTCTTTACGTCCTGGACGAACCGACCATCGGATTGCACCAACGGGATAACACGCGGTTGATCCAAACGCTGATCGAGCTGAAGGAGATCGGGAATACCGTCTTGGTGGTCGAACATGACGAACAGGTCATCCGCAGTTCCGACTTTTTAGTCGACATGGGTCCCGGCGCGGGCGTTCAGGGGGGACAAGTGGTTTTCAGCGGCACAGTAGAAGAACTGATTCGAAAACCCGCTTCCGCTTCACTCACCGGAGCTTATCTGAATAAAACAATACAGATAGAAACAAAAAAACAATTTAGGGATACTTCCGGAAATCGAGTTTGTTTACGCGGCGCCCGCCAAAACAATCTCAAGAATATCGATGTGGAGATACCAGTCGGCGTGTTTGTTTGCGTTACCGGTGTATCCGGCTCCGGCAAGTCCTCGCTAATCAACGAAACCCTTTACCCTATTCTGAAAAACCGGATCTTCTTCACCCACAGCGACGAGGGCTTATATCGCGCCATCGAAGGGGTCGAACATTTGGACAAGGTCATCAATCTCGACCAATCGCCTATCGGAAGGACTCCGCGGAGCAACCCCGCCACTTACACCAAGGTCTTCGATGCCATTCGCGACCTCTATACGTTGACCTCGGAAGCCAAGGCTCGCGGATACAAGAAAGGCCGTTTCAGTTTTAATGTCAAGGGCGGCCGATGCGAGGCGTGTGAGGGGCAAGGGCAAGTGAAGATCGAAATGCACTTCCTACCAGATGTCTATGTCGATTGCGAAGTCTGCAAAGGGAAACGATTCAATCGCGAAACCCTCGAAGTGAAGTTTAAAGGGAAAAACATCGCGGACATACTGGATATGACGATCGATGAAGCGGCAGACTTTTTTGAAAACCTCGCGACGATAAAAGAAACATTAGAGCTCCTCAAAGATGTCGGACTGGGCTACGTGAAACTTGGGCAACCCGCCACCACTTTGTCGGGAGGAGAGGCGCAGCGGATGAAAATCGCCTCCGAACTCCGAAAAAAAGCCACCGGAAAGACGCTCTATATTTTAGACGAACCGACGACCGGCCTCCATTTCGAGGACGTCCGCAAGTTGCTTCAGGTTTTGGAGCGTTTGGTCGATCGGGGCAACACCATTCTTGTCATCGAGCACAATTTGGATATTATTAAGAACGCCGATTGGTTGATCGATCTCGGCCCGGAAGGGGGAGACAAGGGGGGCCGTCTGCTTTATCAGGGTCCTTCCCGCGGAATCGTCAACTGTTCGGAATCTTACACCGGTTTCTACCTCAAACAGGTATTGGAAGGGGGATCATTGGATCGTGTCCCAAGTCGATCGAACGCTTCAAGCTTTTAACAAAGCCGTGGAGATCATGCGCGCGCTTCGTTCAGAAGGGGGGTGTGACTGGGATCGTGAACAAACCCACGCATCGCTCAAACCCTACCTGATCGAAGAGGCCTACGAGGTCATCCAGGCCATCGAAGAGGAGGATGCGCAGCATCTGAAGGAAGAGCTTGGAGACGTTTTGCTTCAGGTTCTCTTCCACGCTCAGATAGCCGAAGAAGATGGCGAATTTTCCTTAGCGGAGTCCATTGAACACCTGAACGAAAAGATGATCCGCCGCCATCCGCATGTTTTCGGAGGTTCAAAAGCCGGCTATTCGTATAAGCAGTGGGAAGAGATCAAGGCGAAAGAAAAAGGCCAGACCAAGAGCTCACGTGTCGGTGAGTTCAACAAGGCGCTTCCCGCCCTATCGATGGCGCGACGGGTGCAAGAGAACGCTTCGACCGTCGGTTTCGACTGGAAAGAAGCATCCGAAGCGTTTTTCAAAATAGAAGAAGAGGCCGGTGAAGTGAAAAAACTGCTGGAACAGAATGCAGCCTCTCCGAAAGACGGAAAGCCCGAAAGCCAAGGAGATATCGAAACCGAAATCGGCGATCTGCTGTTTTCCGTCGTGAACGTCGCCCGATTGCTACGCCTTGATCCGGAGGCATCGTTGAAGAAGAGCACGCATAAGTTTATCCGGCGTTTCCAAAGGATGGAAAGTTTGCTGGAAGCGGAGGGGTTGACTTTGGAAGCTCAAACGTTGGAATCCCTCGATCGCTACTGGGAGAAGGCGAAGGCGGATGGCTTTTAAGATCAATCAGGAGATGCGGCCTTCCGGCGATCAACCGGAAGCGATCGACCGTCTCATCGCTTCGATCCAAAAGGGAAATCGTTTTCAGACGCTGTTGGGCGTGACGGGATCGGGAAAGACTTTTACCATGGCGCATACGATCGCGTCGTTGAATCGGTCGGCGCTCATCATCTCTCCCAACAAAACCCTTGCGGCTCAACTTTACAGGGAGTTCAAGGACTTTTTTCCTGAAAACCGCGTGGAATTCTTCATCAGCTACTACGATTATTACCAACCGGAAGCCTATATCCCCACGAAAGATATCTACGTGGAGAAAGAGGCGCAGATCAACGATATCATCCAGCGTATGCGGTTATCCACACTCAAGTCCGTTTTAACCCGGAAAGACGTGATCATCATTTCAAGTGTTTCGTGCATCTACGCCACCGGAGATCCGGATGACTTTAAAAATATCAACTTATTTCTGGAAGTCGGAAAAACCTACTCGCGCCGAGAGATCTTATCGAAACTGACGCAGTTGCAGTACGAACGGTCCGAAGATCTTTTCAGCGGCGGCAAATTCCGCTGGAAAGGCGAGGCTCTGGAGATCTTCCCCACCTACGAAGAAGGGGGAATACGATTCGAGTTTTTCGACGAAACCCTGGAGCGTATCTATTCCTTCGAACCGGTAAACCGCAAAGTTATTGAAGAATTCGACCGCATGGTGGTTTTTCCCACGAGAGAGTACATCACCACCGAAGAAAAAATCAGCCGCGCGTTAGAATCGATCCAATCGGAACTCGAAGTCCGTATCCGCCAATTCAAAGATCAGAATAAACTACTTGAAGCGCAGCGCATCGAGCAACGAACGCTCCAGGATATGGAGATGCTGCGAGAAGTGGGATACTGCACCGGTATCGAAAATTATTCGCGCCATTTCGATGGCAGGGCCGAGGGAGAGCCACCCTGGACGCTTATGGACTTCTTCAGCGATGACTACCTGCTCTTCATCGACGAATCCCATATCACGGTGCCGCAAATCGGGGCGATGTACCGGGGAGATCACTCTCGCAAAGTCAATCTCGTGGAATACGGATTCCGATTGCCCTCTGCCATTGACAATCGTCCCCTCAAATACGAAGAGTTCCTCCAGAAGGTCAACCAGGCGATCTTCGTTTCCGCCACTCCCGGCGAGTATGAACGGGGGATCTCCGATTCCATCGTGGAACAAATCATCCGTCCGACCGGTCTGGTGGATCCGCAGATCATCGTGAAAACAACTCAAAATCAAGTGGATGATCTGATCGACCAGATTCACGAGACGACCAAGCGAAAAGAACGCATCTTGGTTTTAACCCTTACCAAATCGATGGCGGAACGGTTGAGCGACTATCTGCAAGAGTTGGGCATCCGCTCTCTATACCTCCATTCCGAGCTCGGCACCATCGAACGGGTGGAAGTCTTAAAAAAGCTGCGAAAAGGCGAGATCGAAGTGGTCGTCGGCATCAATCTGCTACGGGAAGGTTTGGACCTTCCGGAAGTTTCCCTGGTCGCGATTCTTGACGCCGATAAAGAAGGATTTCTGCGTTCAGAGACCACGCTGATCCAGATCGTGGGGCGCGCCGCGCGAAATGTGAACGGCCAGGTGATAATGTACGCGGACAAACTCACCCCGGCTATCTCCAGAACGGTGGAAGAAACAAATCGAAGACGGGACCTGCAACTGGCCTATAACGAAAAGCACGGAATCACCCCGCAGACGATCCGCAAAAAGATCGATGACGATTTGTTCTCAGAATACCGCGTCGAGGGAGAAGAGGAGGACACTTACTCCAATGAAACGCGCGATGTGTTGAAGTTGTCAGAACAAATCGATCGCAGCGACTATGTGAAAATGCTGGAAGAAGAGATGAAGAAGGCTGCTCAGGAATTGCGATTCGAAGATGCGGTGCGTCTTCGCGACGAATTGTACAGAATAAAGAAGGAATATTAAATATTGAATATTTTGAAATACTATAATTATGATGGTATATTCTAAGAAAATATCCTTTAGAATTCTTTCGATAGTCATCGCATGATACGGCTGGATCGTAAAAGAGCCCTGAATAAAAAAGGAGACGCCCGTGATGCTAAACCCAGAGCTTATGGAAACCATTTTGCAATTCCGTAAAGAACGCGATTGGGAACAGTTCCATACCCCAAAAAACTTGGCGATCTCCGCCGCGCTGGAAGCGGCGGAACTTCTGGAAATCTTCCAATGGGCGAAAGAAGAGGAAATCGCCTCTCTTGTTTCACGAAAACGCTCCGAGATCGAAGAGGAGATCGCCGATGTTTTCGTATACTTGTTGTTGATGTGCCATGACTTGCAAATCGACCCAGAGCGGGCAATCTTCTCGAAGATGAAGAAGAACGCGCAGAAGTATCCGATTGAGAAGTCGAGAGGAAAATCCGATAAATATACCGAATTCTAACCCTATCTTTGACAAATCGAAAGGAAGGTTTTGACATGCTGCTTGACGAAGGATTGTTTATACAGGTTTTTACCATCGAGAAGGATCAGCAAGAAATCCAAAAAGATCGGATCGTGAACGTTTTCAACTCCCCCTATATGAAAGAACCACTCGTATTCGTCGCGAAAGACAATCTAAATAAGGCCCGAAATGCCGATATTCGCGATCCGGAGGTCCGAAAACAGATCGAAGCCATCTTGTCCGACGCCGGCGTCGAGTATATCGATCTTGTCACCCGGCACGTGATTCGTCAAACCTTCACGAAGTATATCAATCGATAACGGATCGATCGTCCAGTCGCGCGAAAAACAGATGCTCGAAACCCTATTCCTCCCAGCCGAAGAAAAAGATCGGGAACCGATCCTCGCCCTCAGCCGCAAAATATGGGAAGGCGGAGACTATCTTCCCAATACGCTTAATGACTGGCTAGCCGTTGAAGACCCATTCATGCTTTTATGGGACAACAGCCGAGAGAATCTGATCGGTTGCGGCCATCTCGCCTTTTTCGGGTCGACCGCCTGGCTGGAAGGCCTACGCATTGATCCGTCCTTTCAAGGAAAAGGGTACGGAGGGCTATTGTTCCGAGAGATGCTGCGGGTTGCCTTCCGTAGAAAACCCCAACGCGTCGCGACACTAATCATCAGCGACAACGCTGCAAGCCTTCATTTGGCTGAAAAGCACGGTTTCGACATCGTAGCCGAATCCTTTCTATTGGAAGCGGACCCGCTCTCAAAACCTTGGAAAAAGGCGGCGGAGCCAAGTCCGGTCTATCCTCGGGAAATTGGAAAGATGCGTTCTGTCTTCTCGGAGTTTTTATCCGCTTCGAATCAATACTGGCATGACGCGTGGCTGGCCTATCCGGAAGCGGACTACCTACAAGATCGTTTTCTCTTCTCTTACTCCGGCGGGAAGATTCTTGCAGGAATTACCGGTCACGAACCCGACAGTTTCGCAATCTCCGCCTTCACGCGTCCGGGAGAGTGGCTGGCAGAAGCGCTGGAAGATATTCGCCGATGGGCTTCCCGCTTGGGATGCCGCGTCGTGACCCTTACGCTCCCGATGCCAATGGCGATAACCTTGCCCTTTATCGAGAAGCAAGGGTTTCATACCGTCAGTTACGATGATTGCATATCGGCGACGCCGGCGCGATTGCATATTTTAGAGTATAACCCGTGCTTTCACGACGATGCGATCGTCCAGGGGCAACTGGAACTCACCGCTGAAAAGATGGATAATTTTTACGCCACGGTTTACCGCTGCGGATACGGATTCCCCGCGGTCATCGAATGCTTTCCGCTGCAGAATGGAAAACCGTTCACGACCTCCCATTATCTGACCTGCCCTCATCTGCGGTATGAGATCTCGCGTTTGGAGGAGACGGGAGAGATCAAGCGTTTGGAACCCCTTTTCAACTCAAAAGCCATGCGGCTCTCCCACGAGACGATTCGCCGGCGGCGTATGAATCGCCTGCGAAACTTAGGGATGGAAAAAGACTTGCCGGACAATTATGTGGAAGCCTTCTCAAAAGGGATCGGGGGAATTCGCGACATCCGGCACGGGAAATGCCTGCACCTGCACACCGCCGTGTATTTGGCCGGCATCGCCAATCCCGCGGGTCAGGCAGTGATTGATCGTTTGAAAGCGAATCGCCTCACGCTGGATTGCGAAACGATGCGATGCGCCGCTTATTTTGAATGAATAGTCGGGTAGAATAAGTAACCTGCTGAGAGAAGCGTTCGTTTTTAATGATGAACTATTATGGAGCGCCCGATTTTAGTCCAATACCGTAAAAATATGGAACGCTTATAGTGGGTTATACGGTTTCTGAAAACCGACGATGAACCGAGATAAAGTGGCTTATGATGAGCCTTTTACGGAGCGCCCAACTTTAGTTGGGCATGGGTTTGATATAATGGAGGTTTCGTCCAAAAAAATGGATTGCTGTCTCATAAAAATAACGTTCAATATCGCTTAATAAGCCGAACTGAAGTCTCACCTACTGGAATAACGTAGCTGCGGCGCTCCAAGCCCTTCTTCGAGCGATTCTTCTTGTCTATTCGCAGCCTTCGTGGATCGAGCCTTTTTCAAACCCATGCCGACATAAATGTCGGTGCTCCAAACAACGGCGCTACAAGGCGCGCATATCTCTATATGAACAGGTTAACGTTCGCGTCTTCCGCTTCCCCTAAATAAGCGGCGACACCCCCGATTTCGACACCATCGATGAGTTCTTCTTGACGGATGCCCATCAGATCCATCGACATCTGGCAAGCCACGAGATGCGCGCCGCCTTTGATCGCGTTCTGAATCATCGTTTCCAGAGAATCGATCTTCTTCTCCTCCATTCGGGACCGGATCATCCGGGTACCCATACCGGCCATGTGCATCTTGGACATCTTCAACTTTCCGGCTCCTCTGGGCATCATCGCGCCGAACATGCGTTCGATGAAGGGTTTTTTAATCGAAGGTTTTTCGGGTTTTCTCAAGATATTCAGTCCCCAGAAAGTGAAGAACATCGTGACGGGTTTCCCCATCGCCAAAGCGCCGTTGGCGATGACGAAAGAGGCTAAGGCGCGATCCATATCGTTACTGAAGACGACGATCGTTTTTCCGTCTCGAGAAACCGGCGCCGTCGATTCCGCCGCCCCTTGCACGCCTTTTCGGAGTATGGCCGTCGTCACCCCGTTCTTCTGATCGATCTGTATGAGCGCATTGCCGGTTTTTTCCGCCCATTTGACAATATCTTTCCTAAATCCGGGATCCGTGGCCAATACCTCAAGGAGGTCTCCGGATTTCATCTCGTTCATTTTTTTGTACGTTTCCATAATCGGCCCGGGACACTGCAATCCGCAAGCGTCCAATTTAATCTTTTGAGTTGATTCGACCAACACTTCCGTCGCGAAAAAATCCTTCGACATGCTTGCCGCCGCTTCCCCATATTCCTTCTCTTTAAAAGCCTCCACGAGTTTCATTCCGCCCGTCAAGTCTTTTACGTTTTTAAACCCATTCTCCTTAAGGATGCGATAAGCGATATATCCGCGCTGGCCGATGGCGCATACGGTCACATAGGTTTTCGCGCGGTCGAGTTCAGATAGTCTGGAACGGAGTTGCGCCAACGGGATGCTCTGAAGATTTTTAACCGGAAGCGCGCTGAGTGTCTGCTCTTCGGGGTCTCGCACATCAAGAAAAACGACTGAAGAATCGGCCGTATGGATATCTTCCGGGTAGTAGAGCTCCAATGACCCGTCTATGATGTTGGAGGCAACATACCCGGCGATATTCACAGGATCTTTCGCCGATCCGTAAGGCGGAGCATAGGAGAGTTCGAAAGTCGTGAGGTCCCGCACGTTCATCCCGGTTTTGATCGCTACGGCGAGAACGTCGATCCGCTTGTCCACTCCATCGATCCCGGTAGCTTGAGCGCCGAGGATCTTTCCGGAGGGTTCATAGAGCAGTTTTAAGGTGATCGGAAAGGCGTCGGGGTAGTATCCCGCGTGTGAATTGTTGATCGTGTAGGATTTTAAATAAGGGATCTTCTTCGCTTTAAGCTGTTTCTCATTCAAACCGGTCGAACCGGCCGTCAATTCGAAGATCTTCGCTATGGATGTGCCGATCGGGCCCTCGTAGGGAACTTGGTTACCGTGGATCATATTATCGGCGGCCAAACGCGCCTGGCGATTCGCCGGGCCGGCGAGGGGTATCACGGCGGGCTCGTTCAACAACGGATTGTAGGTTTCAACCGCGTCGCCGACCGCGTAAATCGACTCATCGCTCGTCTGCATATAACCGTTGACCCGTATCCCTCTGGGCCCCAATTCCAGGCCAGCTTCCTTAGCCAACTTGACTTCCGGGCGGACGCCGATGGAGAAGAGGACCATTTCGGTTTCGATCACCCTTCCGTTTTCCAGAGTGGCCTTGATCGTTTTCCCGCTTGTTTCGAAACGAGTCGTTTTAGTCTTCAGGTACAAAGAAACCCCGTGGTCGGAAAGCGTTTGCTGGATCGGAGCCACCATTTCTTTGTCCATATTGATCATAACCTGGTCCGCCAACTCGACTAAAGAAACCGATAGTCCCTTCTCGACAAGGTTCTCCGCCATTTCCAGTCCGATAAATCCGCCTCCGATCACCAGCGCCCGTTTGATCGATCGCGAAGCGATCCAGTCCTTTATCCGATCCATATCCTCCATATTTCGAAGGGTGAAAAATCCGTCGTCTGTCACGCCGGGGAGATCGGGACGAATCGGGACGCCACCGGGAGAAAGCAGAAGACGGTCATAAGACTCCGCGTATTCACGGTTTGTTTTCAGGTCTTTCAGTAACACTTGCTTGTTTTGGCGATCAATGCGCAAGGCTTCGGTCCCCGTGCGCACGTCGATCCGAAAGCGATCTCGGAATAAGGCGGGGGTTGAGACCAGGAGTCGATCGCGTTCTTTGATCACGCCACCAATATGATAAGGTAATCCGCAATTCGCGAAACTGATGTATTCGTTTCGTTCCACCATAATGATCTCCGCTTTCTCACTCACTCTTCTTAAACGCGCAGCAGCCGTCGCGCCTCCGGCCACACCGCCAATGATCACAATCTTCATCGTACTATCCCTCCTGATTTTGTATATATAATTGTATTTCGTTTTCTAAAGATTTCGCCGTATCCAACAATGCGTCAAGTTGCTTCGTATTGTGCCAATCCGTTTTTCCTAAACACAAAAGGAAAGATCTTAAAGTATGGCAAAGCGCCTTAGGAACTTCCCCGCATTGGCATGAAACAGTCATTTGAAAAATCCCGAGCGCTTTTTCCGTGTCCAGATCCCCCGCCATGTGACGATTGACCCAGTCTTGTCCGCCGGGTAACAGACGATAGATTTTTTTCCTTCCGTTTTGGCTGGAAACAACATACCCTTCCGCCTCGAGCGCTTTCAAATGGGGATAAACGGAGCCCGGCGATACGGTCATGCCGTTTTTCGCGCAATACCGCAAAAAATCGTATCCGGTCATCTCCGAAACCATCGAGATATACTTCAATATACTGTGGCGTATTAAGGGCGTTTGGGGCATGTTTTCCTCCAAATTATATCGTTTACGATATATCGTTATTGATATTATATCCTATCTGAAGAAAAAAAGCAAGAAAAAAGCGGGAGGAACCTCCCGCTTTTCTCTGTTCGTTCAGAGAATTAAGGATAAAAAATCCGTGGGGATTGATGACCCGTACGGGCCGGTAAGATTAAGGATTCGGTCTGAGCATTTTGGTAACAGAGCCAAAAGAGTCTGAGGGTGTTGTTATTGAAAGCGGGAAAGTCAAGACCGGTCACTTCATCCCAATGCGCGTCCGCCGTATAGTACTCCATTTTTATCAGGAAATCGCTTGTGAACTCCACCCACACATCATCCGCCGCGTTAAAGTCGTGTAGGCCATAAGCGTCATCCCAATCCGGGTATGCGCCTTTGTCCCTGCTGGTGGACGCGAGCACCATGTGAAGGTTGCCAAGCCGAACGGGGAGGTCGCGGAAGTAATCGGGCCAACTGCCTCCATGGCAGGTTTCGACGAAGAGGATAAAGTTGACGTTGGGGTAGCTTTCCATCAGGGTTTTCAGTTGGCTGGCATAAAAGCCTGTTCCGCCGACATTCATATACTCGATATTTCCGTGGGCGATATAGTACAGGACAATGTAGTTTATATTTTCGTTCTCCACCAGATCCGCGATCGCGTTCGCAACATGGGTTGGCGTATTGTTCGGATTTTCAACGCTGCGCACATGATCATCGCCGGCGCCATTAAAGAGATCTTCCATCGCATCCACCATCATATCGTGGACGTTGGAAGCTTCAGTATATAAGTTCTGCGTGGGAGTCAAACCGTTGACCACAACGGCCCCAAAACGGATAATCCGGTATAAAACTCCGGGCCATTTGATCAGTGGGTTCGTTATCCAGATATTACGGGGGTTATAGATCGTCATCGTGTTATCGGCGAGCATCGCTTGAAAGGTCCGATTCATCGAAGCGGGTTTTACTCCGTTCACCAGAGGCCACCCCTGAATATCCTCCGTATAGAGGACTTCACCGCTCGCGCCGATGACATGGATCTTTCCCGGGTGACTATACATGGAACCGGGCCATTCGTCCGCGTAAAAGAGCCAACCGTTTTCGGGTAAAGGCCCGGAATTACGCGCCGACGAAATTTCGGGCAAAGCCGCCGGGTCATACGCACTCACCACGTCTCCCGCCGTGACCGGTCCGAGATATTGTCCGATCGTTTCTTCCGGCACACCTTGCGCTTCAAGCCATGCGATAAACTGAACCTCCGCATCGTTCAAACCAAAAACAAAACCGACCGCACCGCATGAATTGAGCGCCACCGCTAAACCAATGACCAAAACGCAAATCCCGATGTCCCTGAAACAACGTTTCATAGAATCACCTCCATGAGATTTGACATTTTTTTGTTGTATTAAAGTGAATAACCGGTTTTATTATACCACTTTTCGTTAATGACCCTGTTCAAAACGCGTCAGAGTTGAACCATGCCTAACGTTTGGAGCGCCCCAGCTACGTTTTTCCAGTAGGTGAAACTTCAATCGGGCATGAACACAAACCGGCCCCGATAACGTTTCACCCAAACGAGAACGCATAAGCAATCGAAAACATCTTACCTCTTGTCTTTAGCTGCTTAATGGGGATAACCTCAAAATACCCCATGCCGAACTTAAGTTCGGCGCTCCAAAGAAAACGATCCAAATCGTCTATCAAAGAAGATTTGAGCCCTTCTTCGCGCTCTTATTTGTGTTCCTTCGAGCGATACTCCTTGTTCATTCGCATCCTTCGTGGATAAGGTCTTAGCTTTTTGCATTTAGAATCGTGTCCAATAGTTGGAGCGTTTAAAATGGAGCTTCCTTCTTAGCGCCCCTCGGTAAAAATAACCCGAATGGCGCTGTTGTAGGACACCGTTTCATTACCAGCCGGGGAGGCCTGTGGCGTGAACGTCTCGAAATCGCGGGCGAGGAGATCGGGAGAAGCGAGGATTCCAGTGAAAGCATCTCGGAAAGGTACGGAAGCGAATGGTGAGACCTCCGGATAGATCGGGTAAAACCAGTTCCACCCTTCTGGCGTCCATAGAATCGAAATTTGATTTGCTGTTGCTGAGCAGTTTTGAACACCGGGAAGGCAAGTGAACCAATCTCCGGCGACCAGAACGCTTTTTCCTTGCGCGTACTGAGCCAAGATCTCTTCTTTCAGTACAGTTAAACAGGTGTCCCACTCCGTTGCGTCCCGAACGGATGAAAAATCGGTCAGATAGAGCCGCAGCTTTCCTTGTTCTCTCGAATACTCGAAAACCGTGAAAGGAAAGAGAGACTCTTTCGTGGGGAATAGTCCCAGACTGACGGGAGCGGAATTATTTGGTACGACGTCGGGCTTCGCGCGGCTCCAAAGAAGATGATACGGATGGAGAGTAACAACAGCATCTTTCTTGGATTCGTTTTTTATCGCATAGAGACCGAATTTTGGAAACCGTCGATCGAATTCTTCTGGGAGTCTGGGTCTTTCAGGCAGGTCATTGGAAGAAGCTTCATCGGCTAAGGGAACGGATGAAAAAACCAACAGCTCAGGAAGGGCGGTCTCTGCGAACAGGAGGAGAGAGTCCGGGAAGGGCGGAAAACCTTGCTTTCCGGATGTTGGGGAAGGGTGGAAACCGTTCCATAGGATGATCGAGAAAGCATCCGGCAATCCCTCTTCGCTGAAAACGGTTTTCAGAAACGCCCCTTCCGGGGGCTTTTTAACAAGATATTGAGGGAATAGAAGGATAAAGACCGCACCCAACACGATGCCCGATAACAAAACAATCATAAAATGCTTGAAACGAAAGGTACGTTCCGTCTTGCGACCCATGGCGAAATACCCCGTTTTTTCGAATTCATATAACTTCTTAATAGCAAAAGGGGATTCAAAAGGAAACGCTTTCCTCCGAATCCCCCATTGGTCAGGGCGGTGAGGGTTGAACTCACGACCTCCAAGTCCCGAACCTGGCGTTCTTCCAACTGAACTACGCCCTGAAGTACTTCACAACCGTTAACTGGCTTTGCTTAACGATGCTTTAGCGATATCAACGTATTCCTTAAATGTATTCAAATCGGTGGCTGCGATCTCAGACAACATTTTTCGGTTGATGCTCACTCCGGCTAACTTCAACCCGTGGATCAGTTCGCCGTATTTCATACCGCTCATTCTGGCCGCCGCGTTGATCCGAATGATCCACATTCTTCGGTACTGTCCTTTTTTGTCTTTGCGACCGACGTAAGAGTAGACTCCCGAATGGAAGTACATCTCTTTCGCCAATCTCACTCTTCGGCTTAAAGCGCCCCGGTATCCCTTCGCGGCTTTCAGGAATTTTTTTCTCTTCGACTTGCTCATCACCGCTCGTTTAATTCGCATCTCAGTTCCTCCTCAATTCTTCTACGCTGTACTACGCTTTTCCCAGCATTCGCAAAATCCGGCGAACTCTGCTCTTCGCGACTTGACCTTTTGGCCTTAAACGGCGGATGACTTTCGAAGATTTCTTTCCGGTCTCGTGGGAATGGTTGGAATGGTTTCGCATGATCTTCCCGTTTTTCGTGACTTTAAACCGTTTAGCTGCCGTTTTAATGGTTTTCATTTTGTGCTTGGCCATAACAAATCCTCCTTGTGGATACGGGTAATCGGGACTACCCCTCTATCTCAGCCTTTCCATCCTCTTTCTCTTTTTGTTCCACTTTTTCCTTTTCCTGCTTCTCTACCCGCCGCGTTTCGTCTTCGGACATCGGAGAGAGGGACATATGCATATCTCGGCCTTCCAACTTTGGTTTCGATACACACTTGGCGAAATTAGCGGTATCGGCCATCACTTGGTTCAAGATTTCCAACCCTTTTTCAGTAAAGGCCATCTCTCTTCCGCGGAACATGATCGTTACTCTGACTAAATGGCCTTCTTCGATGAATCGGCGGATATGTTTTAGTTTGGTTTGATAGTCATTGTCATCGATTTTCGGCCGGAACTTCATCTGTTTTAGTTCCGTTTTCTTCTGTTTCTTTTTTGATTCCTTTTCCTTCTTTTGGATTTCGTAACGGTACTTACCGAAATCCATGATCTTTGCAACAGGGGGTTGCGCTCCGGGAGCTACCAATACCAGATCTGATTCCGCCTCACGTGCTCTCGATAACGCATCGGATAACGTCAAAACCCCCAGTTGTTGACTGTCCTTACCGATTACACGTAGTCTTGGTACACGTATCTCCTCATTAACAGGAGGAAGTTTTCCTTCCTTTGTGATGATTGACCACTCCTTTCTCTTTTACCGAAACACAAAAAAAGCGGACCACCCGCTTCGACAAAAGTGCCCGTCTATTAACCCTATCGACCGCTGCCGTAAGGTGAGATACCATCGGGTGGTAATCTACTTTTTTGGTGAGCCGTACAGGAATCGAACCTGTAACCTACTGATTAAGAGTCAGTTGCTCTACCGATTGAGCTAACGGCCCAACTTGGTGCCGGAGGCGGGACTTGAACCCGCAAGGGATAAACTCCCACATGGACCTCAACCATGCGTGTCTGCCAATTTCACCACCCCGGCAATGAAACAAAAACCATTCCTCCACCAACTGGCGCGCCTGGAGGGATTCGAACCCCCAACCATCGGATCCGAAGTCCGATGCTCTATCCAGTTGAGCCACAAGCGCTACTGGGGTGGCTAGTGGGATTTGAACCCACGGCATTCTGATCCACAGTCAGATGCTCTACCAGCTGAGCTATAACCACCGTTCTTAACTTGTAGGGCTAACTTGGCGCGCCCAGAGGGAATCGAACCCCCAACCTTTGGATTAGAAATCCAATACTCTATCCTGTTGAGCTATGGGCGCCCGCCTGTTGCTGGAGCGGCAGACGAGACTCGAACTCGCAACCCTTACCTTGGAAGGGTAATGCTCTACCAATTGAGCTACAGCCGCATTTCTTGGTCGGAGCGACTGGATTTGAACCAGCGGCCTCATGCGCCCAAGGCATGCGCGCTTCCAGCTGCGCCACGCTCCGACATAAACGTTGCGAATTATATCATAATCCCATAGGCGCGTCAAGTGATTGGTGTCCCCCGCTTTCTATCCATATTATTTAAGAAGGAATGGACCTGTCACCGCCTCAATAAGATGCCGGACGAGAGTTATTGATTCTGCTAAAGACCTTATCCACGAAGGGGGCGAATGAACAAGGAGTATCGCGCGAAGAAGGGATTGGAGCGCCTTCTTTGGAACGTCGTTTTTTGGAGCGCCGACATTTATGTCGGCATGGGTTTTGTTACTCGATGTAAAAGACTCTATCCAC
>Ga0209605_1002025_pt1 | contig 20632 bp, 15 predicted proteins | sample AD_UKC035_MetaG_FD_184408 | JGI IMG/M metagenome (GOLD analysis project Ga0209605, IMG submission 184408) | Active sludge microbial communities of municipal wastewater-treating anaerobic digesters from USA - AD_UKC035_MetaG (SPAdes) (version 2) | ecosystem: Engineered > Bioreactor > Anaerobic >...
GCCACGCAAATCAAGCTCCTGGAAAAACTCTCGAACGCTTGTGCCGTTGCCGGCGACGAGGGCGAGGTGCGCAAGATCGTGCTCGAGCAGATTGGCCCGCACGCTGACGAAGTCAAAGTGGATGCCCTGGGCAACGTATTGGCCTACCACCGCGGCACAGGTGAAAAGCGCTTGCGGGTGATGGTAGCCGCCCATATGGATGAGGTCGGCTTCATGATCACCGCCGACGATGGCGACGGCTTTTACCGCTTCGACGTGGTGGGCGGCGTAGATGCCTACAAACTGGTGGGCAAGGCCGTTCTGATCGGTAAAGAGCATATCCCCGGTGTGATCGGCATCAAGCCCGTGCACTTGACCAACGCCGAAGAACGCAAACGCCCGGTTGAGTTGGAGGCCCTGCGCATCGATATTGGCCCGGCGGCGGGCAAGGTCAAGGTTGGCGACCGGGCCACCTTTGCCACCCGGTTTACCCAGTTGGGCCCCAGCCTGTGCGGCAAGGCCCTGGACGACCGCCTGGGGGTTGCTACCCTGATCGAGCTGTTGAAGAACGCCCCGCCCCACATCGACCTGCTGGCGGCCTTCACCGTGCAAGAAGAAAACGGCCTGCGTGGGGCACGCGTGGCATCCTTTGCCCTCATGCCAGACCTGGCCTTTGTGTTAGACGCCACCCCCGCGCACGACTTACCGACCTGGGATGGCTCAGAGAACGCGCGCTATAACTCTCGCCTGGGCATGGGCCCGGCCATTTACGTGGCCGATACCAGCGCCCTGCACGACCCGCGCCTGGTGCGCCACCTGATGGTCACGGCTGATACGTTTGGCATCCCCTACCAGATCCGACAGCCGGGCGGCGGCGGCACAGATGCCGGTGCCATCCATAAGCAGCGCGCCGGCATCCCCAGCGTTTCCATCTCTGTCCCAACGCGCTACCTGCACAGCCCGGCAAGCATTGCCCGCCTGGCCGATTGGCAGAATGACCTGGCCCTGGTGCAGGCTGCCTTGCTGCGCCTGACCCCAGATTTATTGAAAGAAACACGCTAAGCAGCCCCTTGCCGGGCGTTTTGTCACTGCTCGGCAAGCACCTACTCGTGATACAATCGTACCCGCATTCAGGAGTTGTTATGAAAGCTCTTACCCAAAAACTAGTTGAAACCTTCAGCCCCTCTGGTTACGAAGCTCAGATTCGTGCCGTGGTGCGCGCTGAGATTGAACCTTTTGCAGATGAGATCCAGGTCGACGCGCTGGGCAACCTGATCGCCCGCAAAGGCCAGCTCAAGCCGGGCGGCAGCAGGATCATGCTATCTGCACACATTGACGAGATCGGCGTGATCGCCACCCATATCGACGAGAACGGCTTTGTACGCTTCACCACCATCGGCGGGGTGCGCCCGCACACGTGCCTGGGCGGGCGGGTACGCTTTATCAACGGCGTGCAAGGTGTGATTGGCGCCGAACGCCTGGATGACCTGTACAAGGTCCCCACTTTTGAACAGCTTTACATTGACGTGGGCCGCGACTCGCGCGATGGGCATCCGGTGCGGGTGGGTGATGTGGCCGGTTTCGACCGCCCCTTCGCCGACCTGGGCAAACGCATGGTGGCAAAATCGATGGATGATCGCATTGGGGCAGTGGTATTGATCGAGGCCATGCGCCAGATCAAGGACACGCCCCACGAGCTCTTCTTCGTCTTCAGCGTCCAGGAAGAGGTGGGCGTGCGCGGCGCCACCACTGCCGCCTTTGGCGTGGATCCAGACCTGGGACTGGCGGTAGATGTGACCGGCACAGGCGATACGCCCAAGGCCCGCAAGATGGAAGTCAGCCTGGGAAATGGCCCAGCCATCAAGGTGCGCGATGGCGGCATGCTCGCTGACCCGCGCGTGGTGGATTGGATGGTACAAACGGCTGAAAAGCAGCACCTGCCTTACCAGCTTGAGATCCTGGAAGGCGGCTCCACCGATGCGCGCGCCATCCAACTGACGCGCGCCGGGGTCCCGGCAGGCTGTCTCTCGATCCCCTGCCGCTACATCCATTCGCCGTCTGAAATGGTGGATACGCAGGATGTTGAGAACTCCATCCGCCTGATGGTGGCCTTGCTCAGCCAGCCCGTTGAATTGAAGTAGTGGATTCTTGGGAGTGGGAGCAGGCTTTCACTGCTCCCACTCTAATTTTAACCATGCATTCGAAACGCTTCTTCTTGATCTACCTCCTGGCGGCCGTGATATTGGTCAGTTGCGGGCCGGCCCAGCCGACCCCCGCCGCCACCGCAACACCCGCCGCCATCCAGGCCAGCCCCACCCCCACCGGAGCCGCCACCCAAGGACCAGGCGCAGAGGCAGCCAGCCCGCTGACGCTGAAGTTGTGGCTGCCGCCCGATTTCGACCCCAACAGCAACACCCAGGCCAGTGAACTGCTGCGCGCACAATTAGACACCTTTGCCGCCTCTCATCCCGATGTGCGCCTGGAGGTGCGCGTCAAGGCGTTGGAGGGGCCTGGAGGCCTGCTCGATTCGCTCTACGCAGCCAGCGCAGCCGCCCCCCTGGCCCTGCCAGATTTGATCGCCCTGCCGCGCCCCCTGCTCGAAGCCGCTGCCCTCAAGGGCCTGGTCTACTCATACGATGGCCTGACGGCGATCATGGATCAGGATGGCTGGTACAGTTATGCCCAACAACTGGCCCACCTGCAAAGCAGCATTTTTGGCCTGCCCTTTGCCGGAGATGCCCTGGTGTTGGTGTACCGCCCGGCCACGCTTGAAACGCCGCCCGGCAATTGGGCAGATGTGACCGCCCTGGGCAGCCCGCTGCTCTTCTCAGCCAGCGACCCCGAAGCGCTCTTTACCCTGGCACTGTACCAATCTGCCGGAGGCCCGATCCAGGATGAACAAGGACGGCCCACCCTGGACCAAGAGACACTGGCACAGGTTTTTTCCTTCTACCGGCAGTCTGCCCAATCGGGGGTGATGCCCTATTGGCTGACCCAATATGAGACCGAAGAGCAAGTTTGGGCCGCCTTTGCCGATGGGCAAGCCTCGATGGCTGTGGCCTGGCTGGGGTATTACCTGAACCATGCTGGCACCCTGCCCGTGATCGCCACCGCCGCGCCAATCCCCACCGCAGATGGCACCCCCTATACCCTGGCAACCGGCTGGGTGTGGGCCCTGGCCAGCCCTGACCCCCTGCACCGCCAGGTGAGTGCAGAACTGGCCGAGCACCTGGTTGACCCGGCCTTCCTGGCGCAATGGACCCCCGCCGCAGGTTACCTGCCGGTGCACCAAACCACACCAGAAGGCTGGTCTGATGCTTCGCTGCGCAGCCTGACCGGGCGGGTGGCGCTCTCGGCACGCCTGACACCCTCGATAGACCTGCTCTCGGGCCTGGGTTCAGCCATGCGAACCGCAGTGGTGCAGGTTCTTAAACAACAAAGTGACGCAAACGTGGCGGCAGAAGCTGCCGCGGCGCAGTTAAACCAGCCCTAGACCTTACAGAACCCTAATCTAAAGCCAAGCTCAAAAAACTTGACGAATTGGGGCATCAAATGTTATTATGAACAGACGGAGGCTTTGGCTTTCAGAGCTATAACCATGTCATCAGATAAATATCTCGACGAATTTCCCGACGCCGAGGAAGATACCTTCCAACGTGAACCCAGGGGGAAGGAAGAAAAAGAAAATCGGCTGGCTGTGCTTTGGGAAAGCATTACGCGCGCTGGCTTAAGTGAGACTGTTTTCCGCGCCGGCACAAACCTGCTGCTAATTGTTGTGGTGATTTTGGTGGTGGTGGCGATGCGCGCCTTCTCTCAGAACACCCAAAATACCAGCGGGGATGTGATCATCCAGCAGGCAGCCGTCTTGGCGGCCCCCCTGCCGACCGCCACCCCTCCGCCCGCCATGCCGGCACTGCCGCCCTTCTTCCAGGCGCAGCCTACGTACGCTTTTGGCATCCCACGCCTGGCCTTACTGCACACCACCATTCCCACCCGCCCGCGCACCGAAGTTACCACCTACACGGTCGAAGAAGGCGACACCATCTTTGGCATCGCCGAGAAATTTGGCCTTAATCCAGAGACGGTCTTGTGGAGCAACTATTACACCCTGGCTGATAACCCCCACAGCCTGCGGCCCGGGCAAGAGTTAAACATCCTGCCGCTCAACGGCACTTACCACCGCTGGTCTGAGGGCGAAGGGCTGAATGGCGTGGCGCGGGGCTACAATGTGACCCCCGAAGAGATCATCAATTGGCCTGCCAACCACCTGGATGCTGAAGCACTTGGCGATTGGTCGCACCCCAATATCGAACCTGGCACCATGCTGGTGGTCCCTGGCGGGTCGCGCGAATTCATCACCTGGAGCGCCTCGCGCATCACGCGCGATAACCCCGGTGTGGCCCGCGTCTATGGGCCCGGTTTTTGCGGCACCATCACAGATGGCGCAGTGGGCACAGGCTGGTTCGTTTGGCCGGCGAACAACCACTTCCTCTCAGGCTACGATTATTCGCCCAGCACCAACCACCGCGCGGTTGATGTTGACGGTGACATGGGCGACCCCATCTATGCCGCCGATAACGGTGTGGTAGTTTACTCTGGCTGGAACGATCACGGCTACGGTTACATGGTGGTCATCGACCACGGCAACGGCTGGCAGACCCTCTATGCTCACATGAGCGCCATCAACGCCGGCTGCGGTGCCAGCGTCTACCAGGGCGGCGTGATCGGGGCCTTTGGCTCTACCGGCAACTCAACCGGCCCGCACCTGCACTTTGAAATGATGCACGATATTTACGGCAAGGTCAATCCCTGGGATTTCTTACCGTAGTCCGATAGACTCTCAAGACAAACATGATGCACTCCTGATTTAATCTTTCAGGAGTGCATCATGCTCTGTGCTCCCTTTCTCCTATCCCCCCCTGCCCCCCTTTCCTCTCTGGAAAAGGGGGGGGATTTCGAAAACGAAAGTGATGAGGGGCTTTGTCCCCTCATCACTTTCGTTTTCGGTTACATCCCAGGGGTGGGTGGTTTTATGCATAACACAGCCGAAGAATAAATTCGGGATGTTAAGTTATCGATTAAGCACCCATCTGAATGCGTGAGGAGGTAAGCAATGGAGTTCTTGGACGTACTCAATCAGCGCTGCGCGGTGCGCGGTTTCACCACCCAGGCGATCGAGCCAGAGAAGCTGCAGCGCATCTTAGAGGCTGCCAGCCTGGCGCCCTCGGCAGGCAATCTGCAATCCTACGAGATCTACGTGGTGAGCGACGCCAAGAAACGCGATGGACTTTCTTGCGCCTCACTGGCCCAAGATTACATCTTGCAAACCCCGGTGGTGCTGGTTTTCTGCACTCACCCGGCGCGCGTAGAAAAGTATTTCTCGGCCCGGGGCACCTCACTCTACACGGTGCAAGATGCCACCATCGCCTGTGCCTTTGCCATGCTGGCAGCGGTTGACCTGGGCCTGGGCACGGTGTGGGTGGGCACCTTTGACGAAAAGGCTGTGCGCATCATCATCGGCGCCCCAGCCGACCAAACCCCTGTGGCACTCTTACCCCTCGGCTACCCCGATTACCAGCCTGATGAACGCATCCGCCGCCCCCTGGATGAGATGGTACATTGGGTGCCCGGCAAGCAAGGTTAAGACAACAGCAAAGCCTCAAGCAGCCCGGCGCGCTGTCTTACCGGGGCTGGCACTGCGGGCAAACGTAGCAGGCCCCGCCCAGGTAAGACAGCTTCTCAATATCGGTATGGCAAACCGGGCAGTGGTGGCCTACGGCCTTGCTGTCCATAATGCGTTCGTAGCCACCCGGCTGGTTGAACAGGTCGCGTTCTTCCTCGCGCCCATGCAAGGCAATCGCCGCCAGCATAACAGACTGGATGGCGTTGTGCAGCCGGGCGCGTTCTTCTGGCGCCAGGTTGGGGATCTTGCGGGCCGGGTGGATGCGAGCCTGGAAGAGGATATCTTGCAGGTAGCTGTTGCCAATGCCATTGACATGTTGGCTGGTGACCAGGAAGCCCTTGATGCCCTTCTTGGTCTTATCGGGATAGGCCTCGAGCATCTCATCGAAACGCTCGAAGGTGAAAGCCTCGCTCAGCGGCGGAATGCCCACCTCTTTATGCGGGCGCTCGCCAAAGTCAGCCTGCTCCAGCAGGTTGATGAATCCCCACATCTGCATCAGGTAGGTCATGGCGCTGCCATCGGCAAACTCAAAGCGCACGTGGTACTTCTCGGGCCCGGCTTGCCCAGCCGGGTGATAGAGCCAACGCCCGCCCATCTCGCCCATCCACAGCAGGTTGGCCTCGCCGATGCGCAGGTACATCGAGCGCCCATAACTGCTGGCGCCCTGCACCGTCTGCCCGGCTAACATACGCTGCATTTCATCCTCCGGGCGGTTGATCCACAAGAATTTGTGTACCAGCGGCCCGCGCTCAAAACGCCGGATGGTTTTGCCGGATAAAGTATCCTGCATCTGGTGAGAGATGGTGTAGGCTTCAGGCATCTCAATCATTGCTTCCTCGCTCTCTTTGCCCGGCAATGCCGGGGGTCACTTGGCGGTGACGCTCAACTTGCCAACTTGCACATATGGCATCAGCCCTGTGAGCGGGGCCCAGGGGCCGCTGACCCATTCGCGCTCTTTGCTGATGGCAACAATATCCTTGAGGGCTTCAAAAGCATTGCCAGCCAGCATCACATCCTTCACCCGCCCCACCAGCTTGCCATTCTCGATCTTATAACCCAAGAAGACATTGACCGAGAATTCGCCGTTAATTGGATTGCCCTGGCCCAACCCCAAGAAATCGTGCACCAGCAGCCCCTGCTTGATGCCGCTGATCATCGACTCGTAAGGTGTGCTGCCGGCATCGATCACCAGGTTGGTCAGGCGGCGGGCCGAGCCGTGCCCGCTGGGGGCCACCCCCGCCCGCCCGGCTGTATCGCGGTCGTAGATGAAGCTGCGCAGCACACCTTTTTCAACCAGAGGCGTAACCTTGCGCGGCGTGCCTTCATCGTCAAAGGCACTGGTGCGGGGACCAAACTCCACAAAGGGGTCATCGACAATGTTCAGGCTGGGGCTGGCGATCTGCTGGCCCAGCTTATCGTGCAGGGGCGAGGCGCCCAAGTGCACGTTTTTGCCATCCACGGCCAGACCCAGCGAGAGCAGCAGGGCGATCAGGCCGCTGGGGGTAAAGATGACCGGCATCTCACCCGATCCAAGCGGGGCAATCTGCTCAGCCAGGCGGAAATATTCGATCGCCTGGGCGGCGATTTCTTCGGTATCTACAGCGCGCTTCTTTTGCCCAATGCCTTGCCCGGCAAAAAGGATATCGGTGCCGCGCACCAACTGCCCGGCCGCGCCCACCTCGAACTGGGTGTGGTCGGCGGCATAATTGGCGCCGCGCGAGTTGGCATATTCCACCTTGTACAAAGTCTTACTGACCGCCGCGCCTGCCAGGATCTCGGGGTTGTAGGATTTGATCATATCCATCATCTGCTGGCCCATGCGGATCATCTCGGGCTTTTCCAACGGCAGCAGGGCAGGGTCAAAGATCTTCACCGGTTCCAGCGCCTGGGCATCGGGCAGCTCAAAGTGCGCCGGGCTGCCAAATTCGGCCGCTTCGAGGGCACGGCTGACCACGCCTTCAATGTCATTCGGGTCTGTGGTGCTAGAAAAGCCCACTTTGCCATCTACGATGACCTTGACATCGATCTGGGTGCGCTGGGATGACTGAGCCGACTTGAGCCGGTCATTTTCAAAATCCACGGCGCTGGTCTCCTGCGTCAGCATCACCGCCTGGACGGCCTGCGCCTTTTGTAAAGCTTTTTGGACGATTTGTTGGACGATCATTGTTGGCCTCCGACCACGCAGTTTTGAATTCGAATATGCGGCCCGCCCAAGCCCACTCGCAGGGGGTGCTGGTCACCCTTGCCACAGCCTCCAGGGCCGTTGGGCTCCCAACCCAGGTCATTCCCAATCTGATCAATGTTCATCAAGGTGTCAAAGACATTGCCGGTCAGCACCACATCGCGCACCAACTCAGCCACCTGGCCCTTGCGGATCATGTAACCGTAGGATGCGCTGAATGTGAACATCTCCATGGCGGTTTGCCCGCCGATGGAACGGACAGCGTATACCCCCAGGTCAATGTCTTTGATCATATCTTCAAAGGCCACCGTGCCCGGCTCGATATACGTATTGGTCATGCGCACGATGGGCGGGTGCTGGAAATGAACGGCACGTGCGTTGCCCGTCAGGGGTTCGCCCATCTTGGCGGCAGTCTCGCGAGAGTGCAGACGCCCAACCAGGATACCATCTTTGATGAGGTAATTCTTGCGGGTGGGCGTGCCCTCATAATCATAGCGGTGGGTGCCCAGGCCGCCGGACAGCGAACCATCATCGACAATATTCAGCCCGTCCACGCCAAAGCGCTTGCCCAACTGCATGATCTCTTGCATCGATGGGTTCTCGTAAACGAAATCTGACTCGCTCAGGTGACCAAAGGCCTCATGGGTGAAAACCCCGGTCAGGATCTGGTCGGTAACCACGGTATACTTGCCGCCCGTCACCGGGGGGGCCGCCAACAGCTCAACCGCATTCTGAGCAGCATGCCGGGCCTGTTCGTGGAAGTTCTCTATGCTCTGGAAGCCGTCAATGCCGCCGCCCCAATCAAAGCCGGTTTGCACCACATCGCCATCGCGGGCAACCGCCACCAGCATCACATTGGTATCTGGAATTTCTTCTTCGATGTAAGTACCATCCGAATTGGCATACCAAACCTGCTTAAAGCTGTCGGCATAGCGCACATTGCTGGTCTGGATGCTCTTGTGATGCCCCAGGATGATGCGGTTATAGGCCTCCATGAGGGCCTTCTTCTCTGCCAGCGGCACCTGGCGAAAATCTTTGATCATCCTGGCAGTGCTGATATCCACTACCGGTTCCAGCGGCGCAAAGTAAGTGGTGCCCGTGCCCACCAGGCGGGCCGTTTCACAGGCATCCTGCACCCGTTTGGGCAGGTCATTCAAATCGTTAAAGGTAGCGTAACCCCAGCCGCCTTTATACAAGGCCCGCACAATCCCCCCCAGCGTGCGCGCCGAGCCAATGGTATCCAGGTCTGGGCCGCGAAAATTGACCCAGGTATTGGTCTTGTCTTCGATGCGAATATCGACATACTCGACATTGTGGACCTTAAGTGCTTCTGTTAAGCGATCACGCATATCAACCTCCGATGAATTAGGTTCGGGAATTGGGCCAATGATTCACCACATAGTTTACCGCAAAGTAGGCCGGTGGTTCATATCAAACGATCATGATGATTATGTAAAATATTGTGTAAAAAACTTCCAGTATCGCTATTTTTTATACTTGCCACCTGCTCTGGGGTGCCCTCCGCCACAACATAGCCGCCCTGCTCGCCCCCCTCAGGCCCCAGGTCGATGATCCAGTCGGCGGTCTTGATCACATCCAGGTTATGCTCGATGACGATGACGGTGTTGCCGGCATCCACCAGGCGGTGGAGCACGTCCAACAGGCGTTGGATATCGGCGAAGTGCAAGCCGGTGGTGGGCTCATCCAAGATGTAAACGGTGCGCCCGGTTGCCAGGCGGCTGAGCTCCTTGGCCAATTTGACACGCTGGGCCTCGCCGCCGCTCAGGGTGAGGGCGCTTTGACCCAGCTTGACATAATCCAAGCCCACATCGTGCAGGGTTTGCAAGATGCGGGCGATGGATGGGTGGTAGGCAAAGAACTCCAGCGCCTGCTGGACATCCATATCCAACACATCAGCAATATTTTTATCTTTGTAGGTGATCGAAAGCGTCTGGCTGTTGAAACGTTTGCCGCCGCATTCTTTGCAGGTCACCCACACATCTGGCAAGAAGTGCATCTCTACCCGCTTGAAACCATAACCGGCGCAAGACTCGCAGCGCCCGCCCTTGACGTTGAAGCTGAAACGCCCGGGGCCATAGCCCAGGGCGCGCGCCTCGGGGGTGCCGGTGAAAACCTTGCGGATCTCATCCATCACGCCCACGTAAGTGCCAGGGTTCGAACGCGGGTTGCGCCCGATAGGCTCTTGGGTGATATTGATGACCTTATCCACCAGCTCCAGGCCGTCCAAGCCATCGTATGGGCCCGGCACGCGCTGGGCATGGTGCAGCACCCTTTCTAAGGCCGGGAAGAGGGTATGCGAGATCAGGCTGCTCTTGCCCGATCCGCTGACCCCGGTGATGCAGGTCATCAAGCCGAGCGGGAAGCGCACGCTGAGGTGCTTGAGGTTATGCAAGCACGCCCCGCGCAGCACCAGGTGCCCGGCAGGTTGGCGGCGGTGCTTGCCGTTGGGCGCCGTGACGGCCAATTCGCCAGACAGGTAGCGCCCGGTCAGCGAGAGCGGGTTGGCCATGATCTCTTGGGGTGAACCCGCCGCCACCAGCTTGCCGCCCAACACACCCGGCCCGGGGCCCAGGTCAATGATCCAATCGGCGCAGCGCATGGTCTCGGCATCGTGCTCCACCACCACCACGGTATTGCCCAGGTTGCGCAGGTGCAGCAGGGTATCCAGCAGGGCATGGTGATCGCGCGGGTGCAGGCCGATGGAAGGCTCATCCAGGATATAGAGCACGCCCACCAGCCCGCTGCCAATTTGAGAGGCCAGGCGGATGCGCTGGCCCTCGCCGCCCGAGAGGCTGGGGGCAGAGCGGTCGAGGGTGAGATAGTGCAAACCCACGTTGCGAATGAACAGCAGGCGCTGGCGGATCTCGGCGATCAGCTCATCACCAATCTGGTGCTGTTCGGGGTCCAATTGGGCGGGCAGGTCATTGATCCAGGCATACAGCCCGCCGATGCTGTGCGAGGTCAGCTCGGGCAGGCGCTTGCCGCCCACGGTAACAAAGCGCGCTTCAGGGCACAGGCGCTCACCCTGGCACTTGGGGCAGGGCTGCTGGCTCATGAACTGCATGTAGAAGCGGCGCGAGCCTTCGGAGCGCGTCTGGCGGAAGAGACGGTTGACATGATGAATGATGCCCTTGGCCTCGCGCTCGACCTCGCTGTGCCAGGAAACATCCGAATGATCGCCTTCGTACACAAAGCGGAAACGTCGGTCGCCGGCGCCATAGAGCAGTACATGGCGAAATTCATCCGACAGCTCATTCCAGGGTGTCTCAAGGTCGGCGTTGTAGGCCTCGGCAATCACTTCCAGGTTCTTGATCTGCCAGCGGTTGACCCCCTTCTTGCGCAGGTCGCCGTACCAGGGTGAGGCCCCGTCCATCAAAGAGAGGTGAGGCTGGGTAATGATCAACGCCGGATCCACCTGCAGCTTCACCCCCAGGCCGTTGCACTCAGGGCACATGCCCAAGGGCGAATTGAAGCTGAAGATGGCAGGCTGCATCTCAGGGAAAGAAATCTCACAGTTAGGGCAGGCATTGTGCTCGCTGAAGAGCAGGCGGGTAAACTCAGGATCTTCGCCCGCCAGCACCATCAACACGCCGCCCCCGGCCTTGAGGCCCGTCTCGACCGAGTCCATCAGCCGGGTGCGAAAATCCGCCAGGTCTGGCCCTGGGGGAGGCACCACCAGGCGATCTACCACCAGCTCGACATCATGCTTCTTGTTCTTGTCCAGCTCCAGCTTGCCCAGGCCCTCAGCCAGGTCGATGATCTGTCCGTTGACCCGCGCCCGGGCATAGCCCTGGCGCAAAGCCTCGCGTAAGGCCTGCATGTGGGTACCTTTGCGGGCACGCGCAATGGGGGCCAGGAGGTGAAAATGCGTGCCAGGCGGCAGGGAGGCCAACTGCCCGCTGATTTGCTGGGCCGATTGAGGTTGTACGGCCTGCCCGCACTGCGGGCAGTGCGGCAGTCCCAGGCGGGCGAAGAGCACGCGCAGGTAATCGAGCACCTCGGTGACAGTGCCCACGGTCGACCTGGGATTACGCGAGAGGGTCTTCTGCTCGATGGCAATAGCCGGGCTGAGGCCGGTGATCTGGTCTACCTGCGGCTTCTCCATTTGTTCCATGAACTGCCGGGCGTAAGAAGAAAGGCTCTCCACGTAGCGGCGCTGCCCTTCGGCATAGAGCGTATCGAAGGCCAGCGAAGACTTACCCGAGCCAGAGACGCCGGTGATGACCACGAAACGGTTGCGCGGGATGGTCACATCAATGTGCTGGAGGTTATGCTGGCGGGCGCCGCGAATGTGAATATCGCCCATCTGATCAAAGCGATTCTGGGCCTGGCGCGGAGAGCGAGCCCGCCGCCGCGGCGAACGGCGCCGGTGGGCTGAGGCCGGCTGATCGAAGCAGGCGCCCGGCGCAAACCGCAGACCATCCACCAACTCAGCCCCCGAGGGCTGTAATTGCAGCGGCCCGGCAGGCTCATTTTGCAGGGCCAGTTGGCTGCCCAACACGCCCAACGTGTGCAGCCGCGCCATCAATTTTGCAGTGCGCGGCAGGCCGTCAAACAGGCTGCGCAGGGCAGCAAAGTGGGCCTCCGGTTCGCAGGTCAGGCTGGCGATCTGGTCGAGGGCGGCCTTGCCCTCACCCGTCTCGGCGCTCAGCTCATCGCCGTCGTAAATGTCCCAGGGCTGGATGGGGCTCAACTCAATCTTGTTCAGCGCCTGGAAGTCGTGCAGCAGGTTGCCGCGGATGCAGGGATAGCCTTTCCATTTTCCACTGAAACGGAAGAGGCTCGACCTGGCTTTGCCGGCCCGGCAGAGCTGCCAGGCCTTACCCGCAGGGTAAAAATCCACATCTTGGCGCAGATCGAGGGGGTTCGTTTTTTGCATCTGGAAGGCATTGCGCTGAGGCTCGTCAATCTGCGCATCCGCCAGCACCCAACGCGCCCCATTCCAATACTCAGCCACCCAATGGTCGGCCTTGTACGGCTGCTTGGGGAAGAGATACTCAGCAAAGCCCACCCGCATGCGGGCTGGAATGCCCTGGTGGCGCAGCAAAGAGACAAACAGGAGGGCGAAATCGCGGCACACCGCCACCTGGCGCTCTGCCGGCGGGCGGGCGCTGACCAAAGGCGTCGCGTCCAGCTCTGCCAGGCGCCGCAAGCGCTGTGCGATGCTGATCAGGTTCACCTCAGCGCGCTGTACAGCGCTCAATTGGATGGCGTACAGGTCAATCGTCAGCTTGTGGATCAACACCCCCTGGACGACCCTTGCCAGGGCCTGCGGATCGGCGGGCAGGTCTTCGTACAGGTATGCATAAGCCCCCGGATCGCTCAGGGGGCTTTGAGATGTGTAATAGGAAAGAGAGGGTTCCATACGGCGGCCTTTTCCAAACATTTGTTCTGATTATACCACCTCTACCCGTCTCTCACCCAGATTCATCGAACCCGGTCTTATACAATTCATAATACACCCCGCCCTGGGCCAACAGCTCGGCATGCGTGCCCTGCTCTACCACCTGCCCGCCCTGGATGACCAGGATGCGGTCGGCATTGACCACAGTGGAGAGGCGGTGGGCGATGACAAAAGAGGTGCGCCCCTTGAGCAGGCGTGCCAGGGCCTGCTGGATGATGCGCTCGGTCTGGGTATCGACGCTGGAGGTGGCCTCATCGAGGATCAGGATGCGCGGGTCAGCCAGCAGGGCACGAGCGAAGGAGATGAGCTGGCGTTGGCCAACCGAGAGCAGCAGGCCGCCTTCTTCGACCGAAGTGGCATATCCGTTGCGCAGGCGAACGATAAAATCGTGGGCGCCCACGGCCCGCGCCGCCGCTTCCACTTCGGCGTCGCTGGCCTCCAGGCGGCCAAAGTGGATGTTCTCAGCCACCGTGCCGTTGAACAAGAAGGGGTCTTGCAGCACGATGCCCATCTGGCGGCGGAGAGAGCTTTGCGTCACGCGGCACAGGTCTTGCCCATCGATCAGGATGCGCCCCTGGCTGGGGTCGTGGAAGCGGCTGACCAGCTTGACAAAGGTAGACTTGCCGGCGCCGGTCTCGCCCACCAGAGCCACGGTCTGCCCGGCCTGGACGTGCAGGTGGATATCCGAAAGCACCAGGGCCGGGTCGTCTGAGTAGTGGAAAGAAACATGCTCGAAGGTCACCTCGCCGCGGATGGCGGGCAGGTCGGGTGCACCGGGGGCGTCTTGTACTTCCACCGGGGTATCCAGCAGGCTGAAGATGCGCTCACCGCCCGCCATGGTGGATTGGAACGAGTCGTAGCGGCGGCTTAAGTCTCGGATGGGCTCAAAGAAACGCTCGACATAAAGCACAAAGGCCACCAGGATGCCGGGGGTGATCTGCTCACCCAGCACGGCAGCCCCGCCCAACCAGACCACCAGGGCAGTCGCCAGGGTGCCAAGAAATTCGATGACAGAGGGATACAGGGCGGCAATGCGGGCGGCGCGCAGATTGGTATCCAGGTTGTTGCGATTGACTTCATCGCGGTAGTGGATGTAGTTGTGTTCCTGGCGCGAGAAGGCCTGCACCACGCGCACGCCATTGATGTTCTCAGCCAGCACCGAGTTGACCCAACTGATGGCCGAGCGCACGGCGCGGTAATTCTCGCGCGCCTGGCGCTTGAAGAGGATCGTCACCCCAAGCATGACCGGAAGCACGGCAAAGGTAAGCAAAGACAGGCGCACATTGAGGGCCAACATGGCCACCAGGATGCCCACCAGGGTGAACAGATCGCGGGCGATGGCCAGGATGGCCCAGACAATGAACTCGCGCAGCACACCCACGTCGTTGATCACGCGCGTGATGAGCCGCCCCACGCTGTAGCGGCTGAAGAAGCTCAACGAAAGCTTCTGGATGTGTTCGAAAAGGCGGGCGCGCAGGTCAAAAATGATCGATTGGCCGACGCGCGCCATGATGCGCACACGGAAAAAGATGGTCAAAGCCTGGACGGCCGTCGCCGCCACGTACAACAGCACCGCCTGGCGCAGGACGGGCAGAGAACCGGCTTCCAGGCCGGCATCCAGGGCCAGCTTAACCAGGTAGGGCCCAATGACGGTCATGGCCGAGCCAGTGAGCATGAGCAGCAGGGCCAGCAGCAACTTGCCGGCATAGGGGCGGGCAAAACCGGCCAGCCGCCGGGCAACGGCCGGGTCGTAGCCTTTCATCATGGCTTCTTCAGCAGAGGGCGGATTGATCACAGCCATGCTTTACTCCAATCCACCCTGGTCGCGCACGGGCAGGGACTGGCGGGCATGCAAAGATTCCATCTCTTCATAGAAACTCTCTTGATCGCGCAGTTGTAGTTCGTAGATCTCGCGATACAAGCCGTTTTGCGCCAGCAGGGATTGGTGGGTGCCGCGCTCGACAATACGGCCCTGGTCTAAGACCAGGATCAGGTCAGCGCGGCGCACGGTGGAGAGGCGGTGGGCAATGACAAAGGTCGTGCGGCCCTCCATCAGGTGATCCAGGGCGCGCTGGATCAGGCGCTCGGTCTGGGTATCGACGCTGGAAGTCGAATCGTCCAGGATCAGGATGCGCGGGTTCATCAGCAGGGCGCGCGCAATTGCCACGCGCTGGCGCTGGCCGCCCGAAAGGGTGATGCCGCGCTCTCCAACCACGGTCTCGTAACCCTGCGGCAGCTCAAGGATGAATTCATGCGCCTGGGCGGCCCTGGCTGCCGCCACAACCTCTTCCAGGCTGGCTTCTGGCCGCCCATAGGCAATGTTCTCGCGCACGCTGGCAGAGAAAAGCAGAGAGGTCTGCAAAACGATGCCAACCTGGCGGCGCAAACTGACCAGGTCAACCGTGCGCACATCATAGCCATCTACACGCAAGACGCCGCGGCTGGTATCGTAGAAACGCGGGATGAGGTTGACCAGGCTGGTCTTGCCCGAGCCGGTGGGGCCGATGAGCGCAACGACCTGGTTCGGCTCAACGTGCAGGTCAATATCTTGCAGGGCACTGGCCTTCTCACCGCTGTACTGAAAACTAACTTGCTCAAAATCCACCTGCCCCAAAAGCGCAGGGAGCTGAACGGCCTGGGGCGGGGATTGGATATCGGGAGGCGTGTCGAGCACTTCAAAAGCACGCTGGGCGCCCGCCACAGCCTCGCCGGCGGCGTTCACCAACCAGGTCAGCTCTTGGGCCGGGGTACCCAACATGGCGACGTAGCTGTTAAAAGCCACCAGCGCGCCGATGGTCAGGGTGCCTTCCAGCACCATCTGCCCGCCAAACCACAGGATGAGGATGGTGCCGGCTGTGACCAGGATTTGGGTAGAGGGCATGATCTTGGCCCATTCACCCAAGACCTTGAGCCGGCCCTGGAATAAGATGCGATTGGTGTAGGCAAAACGCTCGATCTCATACGGCTCGCGGGCAAAGGCGCGCACCACCTGCACCCCAGTGACATTTTCTTGCAGGCGGGTGGACAAGTCGCCCAGGGCACGGTCGATGTTCAGGAAGTAGCCCCCGATGCGCCGCCCATAGTCTGCGGCAATGATGATCAATGGGATGGTGGGCAGCAAGGCAATGGCCGCCAGGCGCGGGTTGGCATTGAAAAGCAGGGCCGTGATACCTGCCAGGAGCAGGGTAATGCGCACCAGGTCGATCAAGCCGGTGCCGGCAAAACGCTCAATGGCGCGCACATCTTCGATACAACGGCTGATCAACTGACCGGTCTGCGAGTGATCGTGATAGGTAAAAGAAAGCTGTTGGATATGGTTGTAGAGGCGGTTGCGCAGGTCATAGCCCACGCGCTGGGCCACCCACTCGGTGGCGTAACGCTGGAAGTAGGTCAGGGCGGCCCTCAGCAGGCCAATGCCCAAGATGAGCAGGGCGGAGCGGAACATGAAGCCCACCTCGCCTTGCAGCAGGCCCACGTCAATGACCTGCTGGATGATGCCCGGAACGACCAGGCTGAGGCCGGTCATTACCAACAGCAGGCAGAGGGCAAGCAGCATTTGCGGGATATAAGGCTGCAAAAACGTATGTAGACGAAGGAGGTGGCGCATTTTGTTCGGAGGCTGTAAAAGATGCGAAGCTTACAGGAACAACGGCAGCAAACCTAGATGGTAAATGCAGCGCTGCTGCGGTCTACGATCTGCGGGGCAGGGCGCTTTGCGTCGGGCGGGGCATCGGCAGGCAGCGGTACGTCGTAGTAAAGCACGGCCTCGACACGATACGCCCCCTTGAGCGAGGTGCGCAGGTGCATGTTGAATTCCAGTTTGCGGGTGACGGTCTCGACGATGGTGATCTGGGTGGCTTCGCCGCCGCTGGGGCCCAGGATGGTCACCTCAACGCTGGGATGTTTTTGGAAAGGGTCGGTTTCGAGGTAGATCTTGATGCGCTTGCCATCGGCCCAGGGCTCGGCGCGCAGCGCTCGCAGGCGCACTTCCTCCGGCGGCAGGGGGATCTCATCGGGGTCTTGAAAGAAAATATCCATCTGGTTTCTCAATACACATTAGATAATTATCTAATGTGTATTATACCTTAAATCCGTAACTTCTCAACAAATAGGGGTGCGGGGTGTTTTGAGCGTGCTTCGCACGCTCAAAACACCCCGCTTCCCCCTTCTTTTCGAGAAGATACTTAAATCCCTTACAAACAAAGCTGAAGTTGTGACACGGCGCACAACTTCAGCTTTGTTTCAAGAAGCAGAGCAGATCAAACGATCTTGCGGCACTCCATGTAGAAGCGCTTCTCATGCGCCTCACCCATCGAGAAGGTCTTGCGCGGCAGCGCACCATCCAAGATAACGGTCTTGAACAGGTCGCTCTTGTGCATGCCAGGCAAGTAGAAGCCAATGTTGCCCGGCTGGGCGCCCAGGCCGCAGAGCACCTCTTCGCCATGAACGTAGTCGATCCGCTCGGCGCCGCCGGCCTTCATGAAACCATCCAAGAAAGCCTGCAAGGTGCCGACCGGCAGATTGAAGGAGGGCATAGCAACCCGCGCCACGCCATAGCCCTGTGCGTTGACCACGCCGATGACCTGCGAGCCGCCAAAGCTGTGATTGACCGTGGTGAGCATGGCAGCCCGGTCTTTGCTGGGGGTATAGGTGAAGTGCGCATCGCTGTAGTAAGCCTTCATCTCAGCGAAGATGTCTTTCTTCAAGCCAAACAAGACGCGGTGGATGGGCTCAAACTCGAGGCCCGAATCATGCACATTTTCAATCTCCACCAGGGCATAGCGGGCGGGATGATCCATGCCCACCTGCGGCTTGATCTTTTCCCAAATGGCCTTGGCAGTGGCCAGGGAGTGGTTGCCGTCGCCCATGGCAAAGAGCAGCACACTTTGTTTATTGTCCACGCCGTATTTGCTAGCAAAAGTGCGTGGCTGGGCCAATTCTTCGAGCGCCCCGATGACGCCATCTTCCAGGGCGGGGTCATCCACCAGGCAGCCGGTCAAATGGCCCGAGCCAGCCATCAGGTCAAAATCATACAGCGGCTTGAGCTTATCCTTATTCTGGGTCAGCGGCCCGATGACGGTGTGCTTGGGGTCGTCGATCAGCACCAGGATATGCGGCGATTCCAGCGGCGCGCCCTGGCGGATGCGCATGCGCGGAGGCAGGCGTTCAACGATCGTACCCTCGGTTGCACGGATCAAAGACTGTGAGCCTTTGCTGTAGTCATAGCACTCCAGGTCCAGCGCCAGCACCAGGCCCTTGCGCCGCTTGCCATCTACGGTCCGTTCGACGTACACCATGCCCTCGTGCGGAACCAGCAAGCCCTCATCCAGATACTTGCGCATCGCAGCCTGGATGGATTGGATGCGCACATCGGCCCCTGGCTCTTCCAGGTATACCTCAGGGAAGATCAGGTTGAGGGTAGATGGGGCGTCGCCGACCATCTGTGCCACCTGCTGCCAATATTCAGGCTGGGAGGTGAACTGGTCGCAGGCGATGACCGCCCACTTACCCAGGTCGGTGCCAGCGCGGGGCAAATATACCTGCGGGATCTGTACGCCGATGGAATGAACTATTTTCATACGCCTCCTTATGAATATGACGTGCTCTGAATCAATGACCCAATTATAATTCGTTTTGATCGCCCATCAATCCAGCATCCGCTCTGCCAGCCAGCGCGAGAGCTTACGCAGCCAGGTGATGCGGCCGCGCAGTTGGTAACGCAGGTACCCGTGCGGCAGGCAGCGGCGAAACAGCCACAAGTAGAGCGCCGTGCCCAACAAGTAAGCCAGCAAAGCCAGGGCAGCCCCGGCTGCCACGATGCCTGCTGCCAGCACCATCTGCTTGCCCCAATAATCAACCGATAAGGCCAGTCCTCCATATAACACCAGGGCCGGCAGTAAGATGCGCAGCACAGCCCCAACCCCAGCCTGGAGGCTACGCCGAGATGCAGGAATGGTGCAGTCTTTGCCATTAACCCACAAGTGCCTGGCATGGTGAAAATCTTGCAAGTAATACTCAAATTCGCGCTGCCGCCCCAAGAAAAACGCTTCGTAATCCTGGATCTCAACCCGCATATCCAGCATTTTCCAGGGCCAGTTGGCGCTGCCCAAGAAGCGCCCCCTGAAGGCCTGCTGGCGCAGATCTTCCATGATGGCTGCCAAAATCTGGAAGTCAAAAACAGGTCCCCTGGCATGCGGGTCAAAGATCGAAGTAAAGGCCACCTTGTGGCGGAAAGCAGGCCAATCCTTGCCCATTTCGTTCTTCAGGCGGGCCTCATGCTTGCCAAAAGAGAGCACGCGCACATGCTCTGGGTCGTAAGCCAGGCAGTTATCATGCTGGGTCTGTTCTGCCCCCTGGAGGCCATAGGAGACCGTTTGCGGGGTGATGTAAAGAAGAACGATAGGCGGCATGGGAGAATTATACCGGCATCAAGACTTCTTGCGTCTCGATGATCTCTGCCTGCAAGGCGCCATTGCTCAGCTCTAACAAAGCCTGCTGGAAAGGCGGCAAATGTTCGACCGCAAAGCGGGCGGTGAGGGTCACATCGGCGGCAAAGGTTTCATCTAAAATTTCGCCGTGGTGGGCAGCCGCCAGGCGGCGGATGCGCTCCACCAGGTTATACGCGAAGACGAGCATCACCGTGTGCGTGAGCACCTTTTCGGCGCGCGGGGCGGCTTCGACCACCAGGCGCACAGCATCCGAATAGGCGCGCACCAACCCGCCAGTGCCCAGCTTGGTGCCGCCGAAGTAGCGTGTCACCACCACGGCGGCATCGCCCAGGCCGCTGCCACGCAGCACCGCCAGGGCCGGGCGGCCCGCCGTGCCAGAGGGCTCGCCGGCATCGGTGCAGTGGGCCGTGACCGAATCGCCGTATCCCACCAGGTAAGCCGGCACATTGTGGCTGGCATCGGCAAACTCGGCCTTGATGCGGGCAATAAAAGCCCTGGCCTCTTCGACGCTGAAGACAGGGGCCAGGGTGGCAATGAAGCGCGAGTTCGATACCATCAACTCGCGCCGGATCTCTTGAGCAGGGACGGGGTAACGCGCCATGATGCGTGTATTGTACTTGAGATTGAGAGAAATCAGAGAGGTATAATGGAGCGCGTTGATAAGCGAGCAGGCCACGGGGTCTTTCTGGGCCGCCCAAGGCTGGTTGCCCGATCGCATTACCTATGCACAGTCGCCTTTGCCCACTGTTAGCGAGCTTTGGAGCAAGATCCTGAACAGGCTCAAGCGGCGAAGACAAACCGCTTAGCGCCTCGAGTTACAATTTTTCCAGGCCATGGGCTTCTAACAGGGCAGCGTCTTCCATCAATTCTTTCGTCGCCCCATCGGCCACAATCCGGCCCTCGTCCATGATGAC
>Ga0209605_1002026_pt1 | contig 20630 bp, 15 predicted proteins | sample AD_UKC035_MetaG_FD_184408 | JGI IMG/M metagenome (GOLD analysis project Ga0209605, IMG submission 184408) | Active sludge microbial communities of municipal wastewater-treating anaerobic digesters from USA - AD_UKC035_MetaG (SPAdes) (version 2) | ecosystem: Engineered > Bioreactor > Anaerobic >...
CTTAAGCTGTTTGTCTTTGATAATGCTTTCCATTAGAGCCGCCATGTTTTCTTCCCTGAGAAGATACAACAGCGTTTTGGAAATTCTTGCAAAGGTGTTTTGGTAAAATGGTTCCTGGGCAATATCTAAAATGTACACTCGTGGTTTGGCAGTGTTGCCAATATCTAATATAAAAATGTTCGGCAGCGATCCGCTACCAAATGCTCCCACACTAACTCTTATTAAAAAGCTGAATTGCCCGAACAGATACTTGTGGTTGTCTATAACCAACTGCTCTAATTCTTCCTTGTTCTTAAATCTCTTTTCTGTTAACCCATCTGGATATTTATAGTCCTGCGATAACGGAATTAATGATTCATCCTGTAACAGGTGTCCGTTGTAAACGGTAACCGGTTCTTTGTGTTGTTCTTGTTGTGCCTGTACTTTTGCTACAGGTCTTTTCTTGATTGACTTTTGTTTTTTCATAACTGTTTTTGTTTGATTGTGAGAGAATTTGTTTCTCTTAATCATAGCAGGTATGAGGGAATTGTCAAGGGTATTTAGGATTAGAAAATATTATTTTTTATCTGTAAACAGTAAAAAGAAAAACCCCCAGTTGAGATGGGGGTTTGACTAAATTTAACTGAAAAAATTAAAGGATAATTTCTCTTTGGTTTATTTTGACTTTTTGATTTCCGTTTGTTTTACCAATGCAGGAATGTTTATTCGTTTGTAAATTGCAGACATTTGTTTTTTCTCCTCTTTAGTGAATGAGATTTTCTTGTTTTTCTGTTCCATTAGAAACGATGCCACGTCAATTGCGATTGATAAATTTTGATCTGAAATTTTCCTTGTTTTTTTCGACTTCTTTGTTGTTTGTTTTTTCAGCATTTATTTTTATTTAAAGATAAGCTCTTCCAAAGCCTTCTTTAATTATTTATATTCCTAATTTTCCACTATGTCAAGTTCATTAGCTTCTTGATTTTGTTTTTGGTTCGTTTGTTGATTTGTCTCAGGTTTGCCTTTGTCTTATTGTATTTTTTAAGTAATGCATCTAAAATGTATTCTGGCACGTTTCCTCCTCTGAATTTTGCATACGTAAGTACTACTTCTCGGTTCATTTCTGGTAATCCTGCTAAAATTGCCATAAATTTTTTAATTCCTTTAACAGGCTCCTTTTCTTCAAATGGATTATACCCATATTTCCAATCATTCTTTTCGGTGACTCGCTCAACCTTTTTTCTCAAATTCTTTAGATATCTAATTCTATCCAACCATTTCCTTTTTGAAATGAACAATGCCCAAGCAATAAAGCGTGTGTATGTTTTATTCACGCTGTCCTTCTCACTGATCGGAAACCTATCTATTGAATAATAGATTTTAATCCTGGCTTCCTGAAGAAGTTCCTGTATTTCATCAAAGTCATTGGTAAATGGGGAACTTCTACATCGTGAGATGCAATAACCGTAAAGCTGGGGATGAAGAATCTTGTACAACTTTCCGAAAACAATGTGTTTTTGGTTCTCTTCTAAATCCTTCTCTTGAAGTTTTAGAATCAAGTCATGTAGTAAAGCTTTTTTGTCCATCTTATTTTGTTTTGAGGCAGATCTGGTGGAGGCAGATTTGCTGTTGATTTTTTCTTAACGTCCATCATGTTATGTTGAATTTAATACTTGGTTAATAATTATACTAGTTATACAAGAAATACGATTGAGCGTGACACATTCATTTTTTGTTACGGATTATCGTTTTCAGTTCATACCCACTAAAGTACTAAGGCTTATTCAAAAACAGAAGTAATGGAAATACTTTTCTTAAAAGAGATTGCGCATATTTTATACTTTAAAGACTACAGATCAGTTATTAAATGGTGTTCCAATAATGGCGTTAAGGTTTTCACTGACTCAAACTTCAAAAGAAAATACGTACTCAAACTCCAATTTGAATCCGCACGTCTCAAAAACATCATATGTCATCTCAAAGCCACCTACAAAGAAAACTGGACACATGTCTTTAATGCAATTCAAACAAATGATTTAGCTAAGTACATAAAGTTTGAAGGCAACACTCTTGTTTCCAAAACCAACTCCAATTACAAACCATCAGGCAACCACGAACAAAACTTCCTGTCAATATTGCAAAATGAAACGTCAGAGTTATAATCCCACTCCGGTACTTATGGATACACCTTTACATATCCCGCCAGGTAAAAAAGTTGCAGGGCTCACTGTATATTGCAACAAGTGCAAAACCAACGTGGATAAAATATGTAAGGGAACCGGCAAGGTAATTACTCAATGTAAGTTTGGAGATAAGCATACCTTTAAGGTATATGTGCACCTGCCCGGCTCTAAGAACGAAAGACGGACAAAAACTTTAGTAACAAGAGATGTAGATAAAGCCGTTACTGAAGCATTGAAGTTTATTAAATCAGTTAAAGGAGGAGATGAAAATAGTTTTGTAGTTAAACCTACTAAAACAGAAAAACCTGATCACGAGAACACTCCTCAGTTACTCATTCATTCGTTAAGCAGATATGTAGGTTGGTTGCAAAACGAAAATGTGCCATCTCATTTAAAGCGTGAACGTAGTGCAGATTATATTGAAGATATTAAACGGGCTCTTAAAACACTTGTTGTTGCATTAAAGGAAAACGGTTATGACGTAAACACACTTTCCGTTTCTGATTTAGATGATGCTTTAGTTGGAGAAGTATATGACTATCTTTTAGATACAAAGCAATTTGGCAGCAGAAGTTTTAATAAGTACATGGGTGCATACACCAGTTTTGTAAGTTGGTATAACAAGGAATATGATGCTTCTATCAAAAATGTTTTTGAAGTTGTGCCACGAAAGAAAATACAGCATCATCCTGAAACGATTTCTAAAGATGAGTTTGAAAAGTTGTTGGATACGATTACACCAGAAAGGGGAATTCATTTGTACGATAGTTCAACTAAGAAGCAAAGAAATTATTACCGCCCCTATTTGAAAGATGCATTTCGTTTGGCGCTATACACAGGCAGGCGTAGGGAAGAGGTAATTACGTTAAAGTTTAACGACATCATTACTGATACTGAAGGTAACTCAGTAATTAAATCTGAAGACTATAAAACCAATCGCATTCAGAACAGAACAGAGGATTCAAAAAAATTCAATTACATACCGGTTACTAATGAACTTAAAGACTTACTTGTTGATTTAGGTTGGCAAGATCAAAAGGGAAGTGATGCATATATTCTTGCACCGGATGTTGAAACAAAACGTAACAAAGTTTTAAGTGATGTGCTCTCACGTGGTTTTACTCACTTCTATTCGCAACTTGAAACAGGGCGTGAACTAACGTTTAAATGTTTGCGCAAAACGTTTATCACTAACATCTCAATTTATATGGGTGGCAACGCAAAAGCAATTACCGGGCACTCAGATGATGCTGTTATTGAAAATCATTATCTCAACAAAGAATCTGTTGCAAAAGCTGCAAAAGGGTTTAGTGTGTTTGAAGCCTCTTTATCGCGTCAAAAGGAACTGAAACAAGTACGAAGTCAATCAAAAATAAAGTCTATATCAAATGAAAAACAAAATGCTCAAAAGGGGCTTGAAATCGTTTAATTCTAAAATTTCCCCACTCCGTTTCCCCACTCCACTCGTTTTTCCCCCACTCCGTTTGCAAAAAATGTTGTACGGCTCTAAAAGCAAAAACGCTCAACCGTCTGTCAGTCAAGCGTTCTATCAGTACCCGGGGCGGGAATCGAACCCGCACGACCGTTTAGGGTCACAGGATTTTAAGTCCTTTGGGTGGCAAGTACTTTTTCTGACCTTCCCTCTCAAAACTGTTTTTCTTAGAGGTGCAAAAACCTGCAAAATCCAACTTTTCCGCACTCCGTTTCCGCACTCCACCCCACTTCGTTTTCAGTAATTGCTACACCTAATAAATATTAGGTTTAAACTGAGTATTTCCTTTCAGATGTATGTTGCTGTCACTCCTTTAAGTATTTAATGCAAAGCAATAGTAATTACAATCAATCTCACTTAAAACAAATTTCAAATGAATCAACACATTCTATCACTACAACCCAATGAACGTCTCAAAGACGAAAAATTAGAAGAGCGTATTGCCAAGCGCAGCGCTCAACTGCAAGAACTTGCCATTAAAAATTCCAAGCATTTTGCAAAAAGCAACCAACCACGTATAAGCGATGAAAAGCTTGATCCGTATGTGGGAGATATTAAAGGTGGTTATGAAAAACTCGGACATGAGACCAACCAGCACATGCAATCCCACTCTCACATTACTGATACCAAAATGGAGGCAGATTATTTAAAACAACGTAATGAAGAGTTAGAAGCAGGTATTGCTCAGTTGAAAGCTGAAAACATCAATGACAGCACGCAGGTGGAAAAATTTATTCCCGATGCCATTCCAAAACGGTATTTGAAATTAGCTCTGGTCTCTCTGTTTCTCTTTGGAGGTGAGATCATTTTCACATCATTATCGTTTCAGTCTATCGGTGAAAACCTGTTGTTTTCATTAGGACTATCATTTGCTGTGAGCCTTGCCATTTTATTATTGGCTCATGGCACAGGTGTCATTTACAGAAGATGCAAAAAGAAGCTACATAAGATTCTTGTTCTTATTGCTTCATTCATCATTGTACTTACTGCATTTATTGCCTTGTCCACCATGCGTTCATCATACATGGCGTATTTAGGTCAGGATATCAACCCTATATTCTTTATCATCTTCAATATCATTTTCTACATCGTTGCCCTGTACTTGTCTTTCTTTTACTACCCAACAAAAGAAGAAACAGATGAGCACAGAAGATGCAGTGGTATTTGTAAAAACATCACCAAACGAGAGAAAGAAATTGAAGCAAAAGTTGCAGAGATAGAGAAGAACAAAAAAGATTTTTTAGAGAAGTCCAAGTTACGTGCGCAGCTCATTCAGTATAACGAGTACCTCAAGCAAACTATAATCAAGATGTATTTTGAAACCATTGAGTTATTTAAAAGCAATAACCTTATGTACAGAACCGATAGAAAAACACCGCCATGCTTTAACAACAGGGTTGCTATTCCCGATGTGCATTTTGATAACTCCGTTCAGTTGAATACTACTTTTAATAAGAAGATAGCATGAAGGCGCTTGTCGTAATTATTGTATGCCTTGTGGCTACTGTGGTAGGTATAGGGGCTGCGTATTATACTCCTGCTGCATCAACCGATGTAATTGTATTACATGATGTAACCGATTCGATCATTGCAAAGCCTGATAGTGCTCAGCTTATTGCATTTCTAAATGCAAGTCATAAATGGGATGGAATAAGTTTTACGTTGTCTTCTATCTCAGATGTATCAATAAGTAAAACTCAAAAAGTTTTTATCCCTGCCCAAAGCCGCTGGCTTGGCAATGAAATTAAACGAAGCCGTGATTTGAAAGCGTTTTATAACAGCGTTGAAGAGTTGCTTGCCCGTTCTTCCGGTGACGTTATTGGAAGGGAACAAACTTCGGTTTATATACCTATAGTTACTTCGCTGACCTCTTTTGCTGAGTCACCATCTAACAAAAAAGTGCTGATTGTGTATTCTGATTTAATGGAAAACACAAATGAGGTTTCCTTTTATGATCCTCATACATTATCAGAATTAAAATCAAAACCGGAAGCTGTAATGGTTGGTCTTGGTGCTTCAATGCATCTTCCTTCTTTAGCTGGTGTTGATGTGGTGTTTGTATTTCAGCCAAATAACACTTCTGAAGATCATGCTTACAGGATTGTATCAGGGTTTTATAAGTCTATACTGGAGAAAGCCGGTGCGCAGGTCATCATCACTTCAAATTTAAGTGCCCTATAGATACGTTTGTTGAAATACTCAAACGAATTCTCTCCGTTATTTTCCGGATAGTTCTTCGTTTGTTGTTGATGGTGTTATGGATGGTAACGAGACTTCTTGAGTTAATCTTCGGACATATTTCGCATTCGTTAAAGGAAATTATCAGCAAACCTTTTAAGCTCTAATTCTTATGTTCAGTTTTATCATTGACTTAATAGATAAATTGTTTGGCTTCTTGTTTGAAGTTTTGTCAATGCTCTTTGGCAGTGATAAAAGAAATACTTCCTACAATGCCGATTTTATTTCTGAACGGGAAATTCTCTCAGGATACAATAAAGGATTTTGTTTAACAGGAAAAAGAAATTTGTCTGTTAAAGATTCGTATCAAAATGCATTGGTCATTGGTGGAACCGGTGTAGGTAAATCTTCTGTTGTACTCATTCCTTCTCTTTACACCATGCAGTCCAGTTTTGTGGTGCATGACCCCTCAGGCGAGCTTTTTGAAAAGACATCAGGGTATCTTGCATCCTGCGGATATGTAGTGAAGGTACTTAACTTTTCTAAGCCTCAATATTCTTGTGGGTATAATCCGCTTGCTCGTGCCAATTCTTCCTCTGAGATTCAAAAAGTGTCTTCCATGCTAATTGAAAATTCTCTCGGTCGTGGTAAGGATCCATTTTGGAATACACAAGCCGTTGCCTTGCTTGCCATGCTCATTACCATTCTTAAAAAGCAAGATGTTAAATACCAAAATCTGTTTAATGTCAGGCATTTGTTAAACCAGCTTGGTGCAAATCCAAAATCAATAGACACGCTGTTTTCAAAATATGCCGATGATACGTTGTTTGCCGAGTACAAAAGTTTTATTGCCTATGATGACAAAGTTGTAAGCGGTGTGATAGCAACCTGTAAGGCGGCTTTACAAATTTTTAATGATCATGCTGTGGCAAGGGTTACTTCTGTTGATTCTATTGATTTCTCTGAATTCAGGAATAAGCCTGTTGCCTTATTTATTCAAAACAGTATTGCTGATCAAAAGTATTTCAGTGTGCTTACCTCCATTTTCTTTGAGCAGTTCTTTTCGTATTTGTTAAGCCGGTTTCCTTTAAAGAATGAAAAGGATGTTTTCTTGCTAGTGGATGAAGCTGCATCATTAAATCTTCCTACGTTACCCCTTGCCGTTGCCAATGTGCGAAAGCATCGTTCCGGCATTATGCTTTTGGTACAGGACTTTGCACAAATTATTCATCACTATGGAAGGTATGATGCCGAAGCCATTAAATCAAACTGTTTTGCCAAGTTGTATTTTACAGGGCAGTCGTTAGATACAACTAAAGAATTAGAATCTACCTTGGGCAAGTATGAGTTTCTTGATGATAAAGGACAAAAGGTTGTGCGCTCGCTTATGACTAGTGATGAAATACGAACCATTGCAAAGAATAAAGCCATCTTAATATGTGGCAACCTCCCTCCTATTCTTACCAAACTCCGTCCGTATTATAAGCGTTTGGCGATTAAATCGTATGCCCATATGCCTCCCGTCAACGTTCGTTCAGAGGTTCCGGTTGAACTTGTCGTGCTGCCATTAGCATTTTCTCAACCCGTTAATGCCAATGCCGCGTAAAAAGCGTAAGGGAAGTGTGTGGGAGTATTTAGAGCAAACAGGTGTTCTGGCTTCGGGAAGTGATGCAGATATTTTAAAGGCAAAGCAGGAGTACCGCAGGAAGTATTTTACTGCATACAAACGAAAGCAGCGTGAAAGTAAAATTGAGTTTACTGTGGTGCTTGATAAATCAAATGGTGAGTTTGATGTAATCAGTAAAGGAGCAAAGCATCATAAACAGTCTGTTTCTTCTTTTTTAAAACAAGCTGCTTTTGCTTACCTGCAAAACAGGTTTATTGTGCCAGATGCATACCAGTTGGCACGAATGGAGCAAATGCTTTCTTCTTGCCTTAATGAAATAAAAGTTGTTGCAGAAAAGAAAGAAAAATTCTTTTTTCAGAGAGAAGATAAATTGGGGAAGGTGGAAGAAATTATTGTTTCTCTACAACACAACTTATTCAAAGCTTTGCGAGAACCTAAGTTAGTCACAGCCCATGATCGTGAAAATAAAAACGCATAAGTCTGCCGGTTTTAAAAAGCTGTTAAACTATATGTTGTTTGATAAAGACCGTTTGTTTGATGATAAAGGAAAGAGTTTTGTTATTAGCCACAACCTACATGGTAAAACTATTGATGGCTGGGTTAAGCAGTTTAGTTTGAATGAATCTTTCCGAAAAATAAAACGCAGCGACAGCACTATTCTCACTCATGAAATTTTATCGTGGCATACAAAGGATGCTAAGGATATTACTTTGGATAAATTAAAAACAATGACGAATGAGTACATACGACTCAGAAATTTTAATGGTATGTTTTTAGCCATTCCGCATTTTGACAAAAACCATTACCACGTTCACATCTGTGCTTCCGGTTTGGAGTTTCGTACAGGCAAATCGTTGCGGTTATCGCGCAGTGAGTTCACTAAACTGAAAAAAGATATTCAGCTTTTTCAAGAGCAGCGCTTTCCTGAATTATCGCATTCTGTTGTTGACCACGGTAAGCTAAAACCTGAACGCATGACTGATAAGGAGTTTCAGTATAAACTCCGTTCCGGTCGTGATTCTAAACGCGAGATGCTCTCTGCTATTTTAAAAACGTGTTATAAGAAAGCAATATCGCGTGATACTTTTTTTGAGTTACTTAAAGATTGTAATGCTATTCCTTACTCACGCAGTGGCATTGTGAAAGGTGTAACTTTTGAAGGATTGAAGTTTAGGTTTGAACGTGTGGGGTTTGGGGAGAGGTGGTTGGAGAGGTTAGAGAAAAACAATCAAAGGGAAGTTAATCTAACAGATATCCGAGTAAGGAAAAATGATTCAAAAAAAGAAATTACATCAAAACGAACTTTACATTAAACTCATCACTTGTTACTTGGAACTAAAGAACCTTGCTTTTGTCGAAAAAGTTATTAATTTTTGCAGTACTAAAAAAAATCACATGATAAAAAAATAGGGTTGAAAGTTTGCAGCGATCAACCCTATGAAACATCGAAGCCTTAATCTCAGACACTAAGGTTCAATGCTTGTGCATCGTAAAATGCAATTTTTTTACGTGCGCAAATGTAAAAAGGTTCTCATTAGTTCAAAATTGAACCCGAGGTGTCACCGAGTGATGCTTCGGGTTTTATATTTTAAAAGGAACAGAGTGAAAGCAAATAATGAATTAAACCTTTAACACAAGCATAACATGACAAACAAAAAACACCAACAAACATGTCACTCCTGTTCAAATCTGAATAGGATCACCTTTGAGGAAATTTTAGTCGAAACCAATGGTATGGTAACTATTCAAGATTTCGAACAAAAGCGGACTTCGTTATCCCGAAAAGCCGAAAGTGTTCTAAAAGTACATTTTACACAACTCCGAAGAATGCTGGCATCAAACAGTAGATTCAATTACCCCGAAAGTTTTAAAGAATACATTAAAAAAGTAATTGCCAGTGGAGAGTATTATGCTTCTGCGGTTGAGGAAGAACCTGAATGCTCCCAAGCACTATTTACCTTAATGCAGATTTGGCAATTTCGTTTTAACTTAATGAGAACTGAATCAAATGAACAGATTCGCGATAGGATATTTGCTATTATATTTTCGAAGAAAAACTTTGCCCTGCATAGTTTTTACGAGGAAATAATCAAACGTGCAGGCAACATTTTTGATAACATATTTATCATGCAATTGACTCCCAAATTATTGGTTACTGAAAGTAGCTTAACTGACCGAGAGTTTGCATATCAACCGCAGCATTTTGTCTATTTACTTAAACCCAACAACTTAGTTGGATAAGAATTCTCCTAATTTGCTCACTGATTTTAATAAACGACCTCACTCAAACTGTGAGGAATTCCTTATATTATAATATAACTTTTACAAAATATATTCCTGGTTGCAAGGATGTTGTGTTTATTAAAATGCTTGGCGTTTTGCAATACGAAGTTTGAGTAAGGCGAAGCCGAAGGTGCGAGCGTTTTCCGCTCGTACCATACCACTCACCTTATAACAACCAATTTTTTACTAACCAAAAAATTATTCGAATTTATTTGGCAACTGTAAACGCCAGGACTTAAAAAACTTACATCTATATTTTGCAATGTACTCCACTGTGGCAAATTTTGAGAATAAACGGCTTTGCCGTTGATATCAAAGATTTGAAAGGTGCCGTTTTTATTTTGCGGCAATATGTACATGAGTTTGATGTTGCCATTTGATGGATTGGGTGAAATGGAAAAGTTGAAATTTTGTTTTTCTATTTCGCTTAACGTGGTGGCAAGGCAAGGGCAACCAGAGGTTGTATCGCAGCCGAGGTAGTAGTTTGGGTGAAATGGTACTGTTCTAAAATTAAATACTCCCATGTAAATATCGTGCTGTTTAACATCACATGAATCACCCAAAGTATCAGGGTGATTGATGTAATGCATATGTAAAACACTATTACTTGATGCAATATATATTTTGCCATTAGCCGCAAGATACATTAAATCAAAATTTGTTAAAAAAGGAGGTGATGGTGAAAAAAAAGTGTCACATTGTGCAACAAGAGATGCACTAACTGAACCTTGTGTTGAATCTAAATTAATCTGGTAAACATTTAAAACGGATGTAGCATATAACAATTTAGAGTTTGAGCTAAAAGCTAACCCTAAACCAATCATGCTATCAGAAATGTTGAACAAAATACCATTGCTAAAGCTTCCATTACATCTGTCAAAATCAAAAATTCTCACATCATGGTATGGATTAGCACCACCATAAGTTACACTACATGCGAATTTTTTCCCATCAGGTGAAAAAATAGGTTGCGTAACGTTGCCGATGGGGTTTGGTAACAATCCTAAATTTTGACTTGATATGCTTGCAATGCCAGTGGAATCAATTAAAATTTTAAAAATAACATCACTATTATCTTTTAACATCACTGCCCACCAATCTCTACCATTTGCGTGTTTGCATGTGCCAATGCCCCACCCTAAAGTATCTGCAAAAGCAGTATCATTTTTCGATATTACCTCTCCTAATCCACCGCCTAAAGTTTTATCAATTACTGAATACAGTAATTCTTGAGCTGGTAAATATGAGCCGTTAGGAGTGCCGGTATGATGCAGTAGAATATATTTATTAGAATCCCCGGGAAACGGAAGAAAAACATTTGCGTTAGGAATCATTAAACCATCATTAGATGAAAGCGGTCCCGGATTTAAACCTGAACCGTTTAACATTGTATCACCTGTTACATTCGCAATCCATACACCATTACTACTCATTAAAAGGTTTCCTTGTTCATCTGATATGTTACCCTCGGTGTATCTAAAAGGTATTTTTCGTGTTTCAACATTGAAGACATAGCTTGTATCATTAAAAATGAAATGTCCTTTAGTATTATTACCAGGATCATCACCAATTAGCCAATGAGAATTTAACCCCTGACCTAAACAGGTTTGAGAAACAAGAAAAAAAATGAACACCACTATTCTCATTACTTAATAATCAACATTTTTTCGTTGTATGTAAATTTATCCGATTGTAATTTTAAAAAGTAAAAGCCGCTAACTACTTCTGAAATATTAAATTCAACAGGTGAATTTTTGTAATCAATATTTTCTTTTTTAATCATGCGACCTTTGCTATCCTGAATTTCTACACCTAACAAGGTGCTGCTAATGCCAATTAATTCTATTGATACTGTGTTTGCAGCGGGGTTAGGATAAATTTTTATTTGATTTGTTAGAGTATTTTCAATAGATGAAAGATTTGCTTTGCGATAACCATATTGAGCGCAAACATTTTCATCATCATAATATAATGGAAGCACGATTAAATCAAGTAATGCTCTTGCCTTAAATACTGCACTACCTCCTACATTCGGACATTGCTCTGCAATAAATGTTAACCCTATTAAATTATTCTCTATATCACTAATCCCGTTGCGCAAGTATTCAATATTAACCATGTTTACAAATTTATCATTTGATTGCTGAACTTGAGTAGCATTAACGAAATTATTTTTAGCCTCGGCATGGTTGATTTTAGTACTGGCGATAACGTCCCACTGAAAATTAAGATTAGCAATATTACTTTCATAAACACTGATTGCAGTAAGTAAATTATTTCTCAGTGTATAATAGTTTGGTAATGGTGTAATTTGCTCCAAGCTGTCAATTAAATTAATACTATCCTTCTTCACTTGAATGAACTCATAGTTTGTATTTACAGTTGATTTAAATGTGCTGTCGTAATTTGTTATTTGCGCTAAATTCTCTCTTGCATCATATAGTTTTCCTATAGCAGAATTATCATTAGCAGCTTTGAAAATTTGAAAATCAACATCAGTTGAAAGTAGTTGAGCATCCTCCTCTAACTTTTCGTAGAGAAGTTCCTTAGCGCGAAGTTTGGCTTCATCCTCATAATCACTTGTAATGGTAAAATTTTTGGCAATTTTTTCTAATAACCCTTCATTATTTCCTGATTGCCTTGCCATAGCGAGACACCATGGATTATTTATACAATCATAAACACTACCGCTTTTATGATCAAACCAGCCAATGTTTGAAAAAGGAATTGATGGTTCAAATATTGTGGCAGATGTCGTATCAATTTCAAACAGCGATTGCGTTAAATTTTGTGGAGCATTATTCAAATTATTAGCCCCATAAGTAGAGGCAAATGGACCGTACCACTTGTTCCCCGCTAAACTTTGTGTATCAATAACTGCACTGGTTGTTAAACGCAATCCTTCATAATGCGTGTTTATATCGTTTCCCAAAAATTTTGTGCCAAGTTGTATATCATCAAAAAGGAAACCGTAAAATGTGCTGTCAACTGAGTTGCAACTGATTTCGTTATTACCTCCAAATTTGCTTGTAATGCCATTGTTGGTGTAAGCAGAAGGGTTGAGTCTTGGGTAGGCAGCTTCAACCCTGTTGCAAGAGAAATAACCTCCTTTGCAGCTTATAATATTAATGCCATAACTTGTTTTGTTGCTTGTGTATTTGATGGGGAAATTGTTATAAACTACAGGTTCTTTTACATTTTGTATAAAAATGCCATTGCGAAATTCTCCTGAACCAGTTATAGAATTATTGTAAATGGTGTAGGCAACCGTGCTTGTGTTGTTTAACTCACTCACGTAAATGCCTGAAGTTGCTGCATTGTTAGCATTAAGCGTATCAATTGTTATTGTATTACTTTCAATTGTGTTATATGAACCTGCATTATTAGTTTGCTGTATGCCGACCAAATTGGCTTTAATAATATTGGAAGCTATGGTGGAATATTGCTGGTTATTGTTTTGTGTAACGGTGATACCAATTTTCATTTTATCCATATAAACTGATTGAACATTGACATGGCTTTTGTTTGCATAAACACCGCGCCAGCAATTGTACATGGTGGGCATACCGCCAGGTACCGGTTCTACTATTAAATCTCCACTTCTTACAGAAGGTTGTCCTAAGCTGCCTACAGCGCCATAGCTGTAAGCTAACTCGCCATCAGGGTCAGGAATAATTTTTTCAAAGTAATTGCATTTGCTTGTAAATGTAGAGCGATAACCGAAAATTCCATTTTGCACGTTGTAAAATTGATTAGGTAATGATGTGAAAATACCAATGGTGCCGTTCCAATCATTAAGATAAATACCTGCAACGGGTACGGAGGGAATTATTGTAGAGTTGAAGTATGGCTTTAGTTGATTGGCGTATAAACCGAATTTGGAGTGTTCAACTCTGAGTGCAACGTTGTTGTATCCATTGGCACGGGTAGGAATATAAATACCTATTAAGTTGTTTACAACATCGCTGTTATAAACATAAATGTGTGCGCTGTGATTAGCGAAAACAGCAGTATCAGCATCGGCAATGATGCTTCTGCGTTCAGCGAATTGACCATTAACGTCCAAGGTACAGCCTGAAAGGACATTAATACCCCTCCACATTTGACTGCAACCCTGTATGACAGATTCGTTAACAATAAAATTACCTGCAACGCCATTTGCGGTTTGTACAATAATTTGCCCTGCGGGTGCCACATACATGGTGCATTGAAATATTGTAAATGTGGTATCAATATAAAATGTTCCGGCAACATAGAAGTTAACGTTGGAGTAAGAACTCTGAGGCAGATTACTACTTTTTTCATTGTTCGGAATTGTTATAGTGCCTGCTGGCTGACAAGGGTCAATGACTGTAACACAAACTGAATCGCTGTAAGCGTTTGTTCCGCTTTGCAGGCTTGCGGTGTTGGTAAAATCGGGATTGGGGCAACTGCCTGTTGCTGTATATGCACCTGTAACAGTATAATTGATACAGGTATCAGCCGGAAAATTGTTATTGGAATGAGGGAAAGATGGTGTGCTGCTGATAAATGTAAATACTGTTGGCGAGGGTAAAATTTCAGAAAGGTAAATGGAATCGGTGGCTGCGTTGTGGCTGCATACTTGTATGTTGAATGTAACGGTATCGCCAATGGCAACGGTATCGGCATTGGCAGTTTTGGTGAGGGTGAAGCAATCAGAGCAAAGGGATTGCCCATTCCAAGAAAATACAGGGCTTGAAATAAAAGGTGAGGTTACTGAAATTGTATCATTACAGAATGTTCTTGCAAAAACTTCAATGTCGGGCAGGATTGCGCTTCCAGCGTAAGAGCATGATGGAACTACATCAAACCTTACCCAAAAATTACCACCACTGTTTATACCTCCATTGGTCAACGATAGATTATTGACAAGACTATCATAGCTTATATTCCATATTGTATCTGTTAAAGTTGGCGTTAAATAAGCTGAACTATCATTATTATAAATATACGCATTGACAATTTGCAAACCATTAACAAGATTGTGCAATTGAACCTGGTAAGGATAAACGAAACCATCTTGCTGGCTTGTAAACTGGCCTTTGAAATACATGGTATCGCATAGAGTGTACGGATATTCAAATTCCTTATTGTTGGAAATAAATTCCACATCAGCACGAGTGAAACTTAACAATAGCGTATCGTATTCGCAGATTTCAGTGCTATCGTAAGGAGAGGCTGGGTAGTTTCCACAATTCCATCCATAATGGATGTTGAAACTAATAGTATCATCAACCATAGGGCAACTGTCAACAACTGCACATAGTTTTCCATTGATGGTTGCACCTTTAATGAGCGATGGAGTTATTGGCAAAATTTGATTAGAAATTTGTGTAGTGTCATTGGTGTTCGTAATAAAGTGCCATTGATTAATGTAGGAGGGTAATACAGGAAATGCTACAAAAACATTTTCGGCATTTGTAACTGTGTTTCCCGAACTAACATTTGTAAATGCTACACCAGACCAACAAATGGTATCTTGGTTTGCTGTTACCAATGTTTGATTAATATTTGATAACTGCAAGTCAGGGTTTATGCCGATTTGAGCCATTGAATTAAGTCCTCCAATTTCTTTAAATAAATTGTTTGCAAGACCGCAAGATGCAGAAGGCACACAAACAGGTTTGTTGTTAAACTGAATAACAGCAACACTATCGAAAGCGTGATTAACTAAGGTATCAATGCAATTTAAGGGAAGCAGCCTGAATTCAAATTTGCGGTTGTTTAATTGGTCGCCCGCGTAAAATGTTTTGCTGCCAGTTGGAATATTTGCTTGCGTGAGGCATTGCAAAACTGGCAAATCGGAGAAAGCAATTTTTACTTCACCAACTGTGTCGGTAAGGTGCAGGTGTATGGTATCGCTGCTTGTATTGTTGTTTTGAAAATAAGTAATATTTCTAATAGCTGCATCGCTTATATAATATCCGGGCGGTACTTGTAGCGTCAGGCTGTCAAATCCAAGAATAGGTGGGCGATATTCAAAAGGATATACGTCAAATATTGTTCTGCCACCTGCAAGGCTGCTGATGGCTGTAACATTCATTTGCTTCTCGCACCCTGAAGTATTTATTAATTCTGTAGCATTTCCTGCTACATTACTAACGAAGTAGTGCATGCCACCTCTTGTTTCGCAAAAGAACAGATGCCCGTTTATAAATGCAGTGTCAACATAATTATAACCAAGCGGGATATCGCTTGCATAAACTGTATAACCTAAATCTTTTAGTTGTGCAGTGTCAAGCGGATTTTGAGGGACTTGAGAGGTAGTTTGAACCTTTCCACTCACCCACATTTTATTTTCAATTTTATTTTCACGAACTACATCATCAACAGTAAAGTTTCCCTCAGGCATATAGTTGCCGCAAACGTTATATATCACTTTCAAGCGATAGTATTGGTTTTCAAAAAAACCATTAAAAGTGTTGGTTACACCCGGGTCAATAAATTGAGTGTTATTTATGTTACCGTTGATTGTATCAACAAACTTGAAAAGATATTCGTCTGAATTGGGAAGAGTATCTAAAAAGTGATTGTAAATATCACTTCCCGTAGCAACAATTTTTAATTGCGTGCTGTAAGAATTAGTTGGGAGACCAAAAGGAATGCAATCAACGCAAGTGCCTGTTGAGGGAGTATCAATGTAAAAGATTAAACTGTCAGGCAAAAGACGCATTGTATCTAAACCCATTGGAACAGTTCGGCTTAATTGCAAAGAGTTAAATCTTAAACCTCGAGCTTGCAGTTGTGGATAGGTATAGCCTTCGTTCTGGCTATCTCCAGGTTGCAGGTGCGCTCTTAAATAATCATTGACCTTATCTCCAAAACCGCTAAATTTCCTTTTGATTTTGTTTCCGTTTTGCAAATACCAATTACTATTTTCATTAATCAATGAATTGAGGCTATCTGCTCTTCCATCATTGTCGGTGTCTTGTAGCCCTAATGTACTTCTTTCCATTTTATAGTAATCTACAATAATCCCAGGTGTAACACAGCCGGGGCAATGCGCGGCAATAGAATTGGCTGCATCGCTTAATGAAAGCCATCTTTGTTTAGAATCAGAAACAATCAAAGCAGAATCGTGAGTGGAAGGAATGGTTGTAGAAAAACAACTTCGCGAGGGGTTTGCGAGCAAATGAAACTCAGAACTATATGGAGTCGGTGAAGCATCGCTACCGCAACACACTGTAAGTTTATACACAAACTCACCACTGTCAAGGAATGTTCTCATTGCGGGTTCGTTTAAGTTGAAGTAATAGTAGTAGTTTCGGTCTCTACAAGAAAGTGTGTCAAATGGGCTGTACCACCAATTTGCATACTTATAAGAAGTGTCATTTGTATTTGGATTAACTTTCATTAGGTACGCATCTAAAGATGGGTTGAATAAAATTAAATTCGTATCAACAACAACTGATGCACGAAGCCATCCATAGAGTGTATCGCATAAAAAATTTTGCTCATAACATCCCAATAACTGATAGACAAAAGGCTTAGAAGGATTAAGTAGAGTGTTTATTTTTACATTCATTAATGCAGATTCGCCTATTCCATTGGCATATGTTAAATCGGTAACTGATGGAAAAAAATTTAATTTAAGGTTTACATCATACCCTGAGCCTGCTGTCTGACCACTGATAGCAGTTCCTGTACTGTAAAAAGCATTTGTGTTTGATATCTGTACTTCATTTCCACAGATACTTTTTAAACTGCAAGGACTGAACCCCCATTGGTTGTAGGATTTTTCTAAATTGAAAAGACTTAGATTATCTTCCTCACTGCATCTAAAGGTTTTAAATGAAACAAAAAGAGTATCACCGATAAGAAAATCCTTCACATCAATTTTGCAATCAAAAATTGCAGTATCAATAAAATTGTAACAAAGCCTATCGGTTTTTATACGTGTAGTTGTGTTAATGATGCAAGAGCTATTTAAACCTTTCGAAATGCTCAATGTTTTTTTATCAATAAGCATCAGATGTCGTTTGCCATTATTAATGTTATCCGCAGTTTGAACCAATGTCCAAAGAATGCTATCAATACCAGTACTGCCATTATTAGTAATACGGTAACTCCATGTTGTTGAATTTGCAGTATCATTCATACAACTCAAATCATAAATTACATCATTATAGTTTACAGGAGAAAGCCTTTCCACAAGCACTGAAACATTATTGTTTTGAAAAACATCATATGAATAGGATAAACCGCTGCTACAATCGGAACAAAATACATTGTTGCCAGGGTTTGGATAATTACATTGCCATGTAAATTTTGCTCTTAGTTGTGTTTGACATGAAAGGCATTCATCGGTATAAAAAACAGGTTCAATATATAAGGTATCTTGCGGATTAAGTGTAATAGTATCAGAATCTGTTCCGGTATAATTATAAACGGTGCCATTGTAATTGCGCTTATAAGAAATGCTAACCACTGTTATTTGGTTACAGTAACCTGTGTTTGCACTATCAGGGTCAAATTCAAAATGAAAATGGGCTGGCTGTAATCCTGTATTTTTATAAAGAAAAGTAACTTTTGTATTTGTTTTGTAGCCGATTGTTTTGTTGGTATTATTATTTGCATCTGTCATTTTTGGAAAACCAACACCTACAGAAATATCATTACCTGAACCATTTACGATTAATGACCCATAATTCTGTTGAAGGTTTACTGTCCCATTTCCTGTTTGAATTACATTGCAATCAATGAGTGCTCTATAAAAAACGGTATCTGTGCCTGTGTTAGATATGGTAAAAGTTAATGTGTTTCCACTCGAAATAGAAGAGACAGAACCGCTACCTGAATGCGAAATATATTCTAACTGAACAGATTGATTGTTTGAGCAGGTACTTGTACCTCCGTTATTAAAAACAATAGAGGGGGTAACTGTTACAGATGTTGAAACCCCACTTGGAAAAATAATTTGAAAGATGTTATTTGCACAGGCTGATGTATTTGCAGGTGAAAAAACTGTAATAGATTGGGCTATTAGATTAGCTGGAAGAATTAGACAAAGTAATGTTTGTAATGCGATGAGGTTTAAAATTTTCTCCATGGAATGATTGATTTAAGGTGGTTGTTTATTGAGGTTTATTTTTAATAGATTATTTTATTTGAAAAGAAAGAAGCATCAGTGCGAGTATAAGAGATACCAGCACTGATGAAGAATCAAGGATTAGTATGTATTATAATTTTCAGCAGGGTATCGCGAGTTTTGTAACGAAAGAATAGGAACTAATAATGCTACAAGACCCATTGTTGCTCCATGTGCAGTTAGTGAGCTTGAACCGCTTACAAAAAGGCTGTATTCCTGTCGCAAAAGTTACTTTGAGTATGTAAGAGCCGGAACTACAATTATTAGGTTTAAACCAATAAGCAACCCCTTTATTAAGTGTAATTGAAGTTTGACCCACTATTGTAACAGTACTGCTTGTTTGAGATGAAAATTCAATACTTTTTGTAGATGTATTGGTTGAAATAGTACCCACCAAAGCAGCACAGCCATCGTAAATATTAAATGTGCGTACTGAATCCGTAGAATCCAAATAGATAAAAGATGTGTCCGTGGCGAATAGACTTTCATAACTTAACTTATCATAAGTCTCTGTTGTTTCTTCAGTAGCAGAAGGTTGAACAATTTTGCTCTTCGTACAAGATACATACAATACAGTTGTAGATGCAAACATTACAATTGCAGAAAGCCAAATAGCTTTTTTGTTTACTTTTTTATACATAATTATAGTATTTAAATGGTGCCTACTCTTTATGGATTTTCAGCATACTCCTTTTGTGAACTCCAAACATATATCCACTCAAATGCTAAAACAATAGGTATTTATACTCAATTTGCAGTTGCGCTTTTCAGAAAAACGTTAGGTATTTCTACTCAATTTTTGGTAATGCAGAAATGGAGATTTGCACACTTTTTTCTTTCAATTCTCCTCTCAAATGTTGGCGTTTTTGAAGTACAAAAGGAATTTGACTTAAGATTCATTTAACTAAAACCTGTATGGTTCTTGCTGCTGGCAAATTTTGTGGAATTAATACTCCTTCTTAGCCCGTATCTCCATCACCTGCTTTTTAAGCGTAGTAAGTTCCCTTGGGTCTAGCTGGTTCCATGCTGTTGACATAACTGACTTGTAGAAATCTTCAAGCTGTGTAGTGAGTGGATTAATCACCCCAGGGTCTCTCGAAAATACGAGTGTGTAATTACGTGGTAAATCATAGTTATACTCACCGGCAATGACAATGCTCTTTTGTGCAAGTGGAATAGACTTCGCCCACAGTTTTTCTTTGGTGAGAGGTTCGGATGCAGTGAGGTTTACCTTTCCTGAGAGTATCATCGTACCCTCGCATTGGTAATATGCTTGTATGGGGTATCCTCCTGTTTTGTATTTCCATTCAACATTTTTGTCATCTACGCTTAAATCAATTTGTATTTCAAGAATGAGATCACTTTCCTTTTTGTCGGAATACACAATAGCATCGTAGTTGTCAAAGGGTCCTCTTACGCTATATCCTTTTGCGATTAACAACTCATTGAAATCCGGTCCCATACTGGTAGAAAACTTGTAGAACATGTCTACACTGGAGTACTGAAACTGCCTTACATACGAAGGATTAAGCACCAGAAATGCAATGTCAGAAGATTTAGCTGCTGACTGACTCGGTGGACTGAAGTCATACGCTGCAACTTTAACAGGAGTAGTTACTTTCTTTTGTGTTGAGCTTGCAATGAAGAACAGTGCAAAAACAATACAAGACATAATTGACAGAATGTGTTTGTTAGTGTTTGACATGATGTATATTGTTAGAGGGTGAGTGTAGATGGCAGTAAATGGCAATGGATGTTGTACAAGCAAGGATGTATGCT
>Ga0209605_1002027_pt1 | contig 20625 bp, 9 predicted proteins | sample AD_UKC035_MetaG_FD_184408 | JGI IMG/M metagenome (GOLD analysis project Ga0209605, IMG submission 184408) | Active sludge microbial communities of municipal wastewater-treating anaerobic digesters from USA - AD_UKC035_MetaG (SPAdes) (version 2) | ecosystem: Engineered > Bioreactor > Anaerobic >...
CTGGAAGGGGCGGAGAGGTTCGGGGGGAGCGAAGAACGCGTTCGTCCCATCTGCTTGCGTCTGTGGGTTGCTGTCGCCACCATCATCAGCCCACCCAGAACGAACAAGGCGGCCGCAGTCGGTTCGGGCGCCGGCTCAATCACGATGCCGGGACCGCCACCGTTCCCCACGTTGAGGATGACGTTGAAATTCTGCCAGCCCCCGCCCACCGTGCCGCCCAGGGTATAACTGCCGTCCGCGTTGCCCCAGAGATTCAACTCGCTGGCCGGATTGCCAGTCAACCGAAACAGGAGTCCGTATTGATCCAGCAAGGGATTGGTAAGGGGGAACTGGGGATTGTTGCCCTCCGGATAGACGGAATTATTATACCAATACGCTCCGGCTGGGGAGGTCAGACGCCCCGGATATGCCGTAAATCCATCGTCGGTGTAAAGCGTCCAATTGCCTGCCGCGGGTCCACCGGAAATGGTGAGGAAGCCGCTGGCCGCATAAAATTGGCTCGGCGAATTGGTAAACACCTCAAACTGGCCCGTGCCCGTATTGCCGGAACCGAGGTCAAAGGTGATGTCGTACCAAGCGGCTTTACTGGGCTGACTTAGTCCCAAGATCAGCGCGAGAGGTAGCCATAAGGCTTTTGGCGGATGCATGTCATTTCTCCTTTTCGACCGCTTCGGATCAGCAATTCCCCGGCCAGCTTCTGTCCATCCCATGTACAGGGGTTGTTACCAGCGGATCAGGCCGGAAATGTTCCGACCAGGCACTGAGGATGCCCCATGCACCGTCCGGTCTGTCCAATTGGTGGGCACACTGTCTGGTGGCGCTGGCCAGACTGGAGACGATGGTTGAGGTGCGGGGACGGAGAGTTGTCGCGACGCACCGGTGCTGTTGCCGGTCCAGTGGTCTGTGCGTACGCTGTGATTGCGCTTACGGTGCGGCCTCCAGCCGGAAGAAGACGGGAGTGTCATTGGTTGAAGGCGACACGGTCTGATTCAACGTGTAGCCGGAAGCCCGGATCCAGTCGGTGTAGGAAACCCAGGTCGAAAGATTCGTGCTGCCCAGCACGCGATAGGCATGTCCCGGTGCCGTCGGCCAGTCGAGATGAATTTGCTGATTCGGCAGCGGCGTGGCCGTCAGCTTGAAGAGGCCGGCGATGTTGCCGTCACCAGCGTTCGCCTCCACGCGAAAAAAGCGCATCGCACCGTTCGTCGTGCTGCTAAGGACATAACTGGTATTCGTCCCCGTCCCCTCGAACCACCCGGTAACGGGTTGCCAGGCAGTGCCGTTGGTGCTGCCATGCACGCGATAGAGGTGAGTGGCAACCGAAGGCCACGAAAGTTGAACCAGTTGATCGCCCAGAGACTCGGCCCGCAAGCGAAACGGCGGTGGCGGATTGTTCGGATCAGTGCCCGCGACAAACTCGGCCCAATCACTCAGGCCGTCCTGATCGGTGTCCGTGTGCTGCGTCCGCAGCGGATCCACCGTGCCGAACTTTTCCAGTTCATAGGCGTCTGGAACGCCATTGGTGTTGGCGTCCGTAAACGTATAGTCGCCAATGAAACTGATGCTGCCGCCGGCGCTGAGCGTTTGGGTCTGACTGGGCGGGGTCGCATAATACGGGACGTCGCCGTACTGCATGGTGTAAGTGCCCGGCGCCGCGTTGGTGATCAGCAACGTGCGACCGCTGGCAGTGCGACCGCTCGGGCCAGCCAGGGCAAAGACACTTTGCCAGAGGTTGTTCGTAATCGCGATGGTGCCGGGTACAACGGTGCTGGTGGTGATGGAAACGTCGTCAATCAACCAACCCAGTCGTGGCGGAGCGTCGAAGGAGAACAGGAAGTGATACCAGACGACATAAACGACATTGCCCAGAAACGGCGTCAGATCGAGTTCCATTTCTTCCCAGCCCCCGGAATAATCTTCACCGTATTGATACAGTACGATCGGGTCGCTCAACACATTGGTGATGATTTCAATGGCGGCGAGTTGGATGTCGAAATCACCCTGAGACATGAAATCGTAATTTTGCCAGAAATGGAGCGTCGCCTGGTTGCCGCCAGTCAGGAGGATTCCGGGACTGATGAGATAGGATTCAAATTGACTGACGGCGGCGCCGTTCCGAATTGTGCCCCAGACGTTCGTGCCGGAGTGGGCTGTTTCACCATAACCCGGCATTCCGCGCGTCCAGCCGCTTTCGGATTCGTCCGCTGTAATCACGGACCAATCGGTATTGTTGGTTTCCAAGTTATCGAACCAGGGCGGCGTGAGCGGTTGCAACGTGGTGAAGGAATAAAGTTGCCCGTTGTTGTCATCAATGGTGGTGTTGCCCGCCCGATCCCGACTGGTAACGCGCAGATAATAGGTGGTGCTGGGTTTGAGGCCACTCAGGAAAACCTCGTGCGCGGTGGTGGGCAAGGGGTCGTAGCTGATGAAGTTGTTGGGGAAACTGCTGGGAGCTTCGCTGTATTGGACGAGGGAATCGGAATCCTTGCTGGTGGTCCACGCAACAGCGGCTTCGAGATAACCGGGTTCGATGGTCACGCCGGTGATGACGGGTGCGTTGGTATCGATGACGGCAGTGGTGGAGTTGGTGCGATTGGCCGCAGCGTCAAAATAATTTACCACCACGGTGTTTTCGGCCTGCGCCAGGAGGACTCCGGGCACTTCGCTGTACACCGGGGCAAACAACACGCTGCCCCGGAACAAGCCGGGCCGTGCTGTTTCCAGCAAGGTCGCGTCGAACCGGTTGGTGTGCTCCATGGTGCCGACCGTGGCCCGCACAGAACCCTGACCGGCGCGCGCGACGTCCTCCACTTCGATGATGGCCCGACCGGGCGTGGAATACACATCGCTATCGAGCGTGACGCGGCTGGTGTGGACGTCCGGGGCCAGGAAGCTCAGCACGTTCCGCAACAGGCCTGCGCGGTTGTTTCCGATGCCGTTGCCCAACGGTACGGCATCCAGCGGAAAGGAGAAAAACACGACCCGCCCCGGCAGGTCCACACCAGTTCTGGGGGCGCGCAAACCCACGATCTGGCCGTCCGCAAGCAGCACCGGCGCGGCATTGGTGCCCGGCGTGATCCAGTCGGACGGATCGCTGATGCCGACCAGCGCCAAAAAGGCCATCAGATCAGCATAATTTTCCTGGTAATCCAACGTCGTGTCGCTGCCCGCGCCAATGGGGTCGCCGGGATAGCCGTTGATTGCGTCTACAGGCTGGTCTTCGACGTGCGCCTGCACCTGCAGAATATCGCTGACGAAGTACGTCGCCCCGGCTTCGTTCAACCGTGTGATCGTATCCATCCCGGAGATGAAAACCGAACCGCCGTTGGTGACATAGTTGGCCACCACGGACACGAGCGCAGGGTTGGGAGCAGAAATTTCATCCAGCCGCCAGAGGACACAACGGAACGCTTGCAGCTGTTGCAGCGTCGGCAGCTGGTTTCCGGTGGCATCGAAAATCTGGAAGTCCGCCCCGATCGCCGTGAGCGCATTGGTGTAACCCGAAAGCGGAGGCACGGCGATGAAGCCGTTGTCCGCGTAGGAATCCAGCAGCAATACCGCGGGCGGCGGCTGGTTGGTGACCATGAAAAGCGCCCCCAGGTTGTCATTGGTGGCCCGATTGCCGGCCAGGTCACTCGCCACGACGAAAAACTTGATGGCTGTGCCCGGCGCGACCCCGGGCAGATGAACGGTCGTTTGCTCATCCCACACACCATTGGTGGCCGCCAGATTCGGAAGGGGCGCGCCAAAATAAACCTCCCCGCGCGCCGGCTCGTCGGTGTTCCATTGGATGAACAACTGCCCGAATTCCTGGCCGGAATGCAAATTGGAAATCACCGGGGCCAGCAGATCGGCCTGCGCCGTGGCGGTTCGCTCCCCGGGCGGGGCGGCATCTCCATACACGGTTTCAATGGTGTCGGCATGCGCCACCTGGAGCCGCCCATCCCCGGTTGCGGTGCCCGCCGCGGTGGCCACGGAATTGGTGAACTTGCCGTTTGGTCCCTGCGCCAGCAGCGTGATGGTCTCACCGGCAGGCTCGCTGGTGCTGCGCAGTTGCACCGTCACCGCCGGCTGTCCAGCCAGATCATAATCCACCAACGAGATTTTGACCTGGTCCGGGGCGCGGTAAAACGAACGATCCAGGGTGATGATCCCCAGCCCGGGCGCTGCGAAGTTGCCCGAGGCCACCAGGGCGAAATCCTGATCCAGGGGCACGGTCTCCCGGCGGGCGTCCTCCACCACGCGTGTGCCGCGCAGGCGAATGACATACTCGCCCGGGATGGGGGTCGCCAGATGCACCGCTTCCACATTGTTGATCGAATCCGGCAACGGGGCGTCGGGCAGGGATTCACCGGCACTGAATTGATTGCCGCGGTAGAGGGCTCCGTTCGGGGCGATGACTTCCAGGTCCAGATCGTTGACCAGCGCCACCGCTGCTGCCGGCAATCCCGGAACGTCCGTATAGGCGAGGGTGATTTTCAATGGTTCATCGGCGCTCCCCACCAAAATCCGCTTTTCAAAAACCGCCCCGTTGGTCAGCAACACGGTCTGGTCAATGAATTCGTAATTCCGCGTGGAGCCAATCAAGGCCGGCAAATCCACGCGGCCCCAGCCTTCGTCGTTGTTCGGCACGGGATCGGTGGTGATTCCGTCGTCCATGTCGGTGGCGGAATTGATGAGCGCGGCCTTGACCAGGGCGGGGGAGGGCGTCGCGCCCCCGTGCGTCGCGCGCCAGTATTGCACGAACACGGCAGCCGCGCCCGAGACGTGCGGCCCGGCCTGGCTCGTGCCGCCTTGATACAGGTAACGGTCCGAAATTGGCCACCAGGCATAATCGTCGTTCGCGTAAACCGAGCGGAGCGAAGCGATCCAGCTTCCCGGCGCGGTCAGGTCCGGTTTGATCCGTCCGTCCGCGCAGGGGCCGCGGCTGGAAAAATCGGCCATGGCGTCGGCCCCGTCCGCATAGATCGCGAACTCTTCAATGGGCAGGTTGAAGCGGTCATTTTGCGCGGCTCCGGTGGCGATGACATTTTTTGCGACGGCCGGGCTGCCCACCGTTTGGCGGTTGGGCCCGGCGTTGCCGGCCGAAAATTCCAGAATGTACGGCTGATCGCCCAGCGTCAGCGCATCGGCATCGCGCACCAGCGCGTCAAATTCCATGGCGCTGATGTCGTACTGGCCCTGCGTGTCATCTCCCCAACTGTTCGAGCCGATGTCGGCTCCGGCACGTTTGGCATCGCGGGTGAGTGTTTCAAAACTGGGCGGCGGCGCATAGCCGCCGGCGCCGTCAAAGATGCGCTGCCCGATCAGACTGGCGCCGGGCGCCACGCCCAATCCGTAGAGCATGCCGTTCTCATCCGCTTCGCCGGTGGCGCCGTTGCCCGCAATGATGCCGGCGCAATGCGTGCCGTGGCTGTGTTCGTCAGCACCGTCTGCCAGTTGTCCGGGCGCCCCGTAATAAAACAACGCCCGCACCCGGCCTTGAATGTCCGGGTGCATGAAATTAGTGTCGCCACTGTCGAGCCCGCTGTCCGCCACCGCCACGGTCACACCGGCGCCCGTGTAGCCGAGGGATTGCGTCAGGGTTTGATGCGGCGGGCCGTCGCCGGCCACGAGGCGTGAGGCCACCTCATCGTAGAGTCGCATCCGCGGCGCGGGCTCAATCCACAGTACGGCGCTGGATGCGGCGAAAGCCTGGAATTGGGCGCGCGAAATGGTGCCCTGCAAAATGCGTCCTGCGGGCAGTCCGGTTTCGTGCTGCAGGTGCTGGAATTGACTGCGGGCCTGCTGAAGCTGTACCGCATCGGCCTCGGCAAGCACCGCCGCCACCGTCAATTCATTGGTGGTGGTGGCGGCCAAAATTTGCGCCAGACGAGGTTCGATTTTTTGCTCGGCATTATAGTGCCCGATGAATTTGACGAAACCCAGCGCTTGCAACTCCGGGAGGGACGCCGCACGCAGCCTGGCCACAAACGCATCGTCGGGGATGTAACGCAGCAAGGCGACGCCGCGCTGTTTCAGCAGCGCCTGTTCATCTGGCGATAACGTCTGGTTAAATTGGATCAGGAACAGATCGGGGGGGGCGTCCGGCGCGGCGAAACCTCGGGCGGCAACCGCGGTGGCCGGCTCGATGGGCGGGGGGAGGGGAGTGCGCAGACGAATGGGGTTGCCTGCTGCTTTAACGGCCACGCCACTGATCGCTCCCGCCAATAGCCAGCCCAACAAGCGACGTACAAACGCTGGAAACTGCACGGCGTGAAGCTACGGGGTAACAGCCGAAATTTCAAGACGTGGAAATCCCCACCCGCCTGCCCGGAAGCCTGCCTCCCGGTTCCGCCGGGGAACACCCTCCGGCTAGGGCAGGCGCACGCTGTGGTCCAACCCGAAAAAGTGCAACCACCGCTCCGTCACGGGACGACGGTAGATGGCTTCCAGGGCCGTGGCATAAATCGTCAATTGGGGACGGTACTGGTCAATTTTTTGCGGCAAGCTTGCGTGATCCACGGCATCCGTTTTGAAGTCCACCACCCAGATTTGTTCCGGTGAAATCACCGCGATATCTATCTGGCCCTGCACCACCATGAATTCATCCGACAGCCCGGTCGGGAGGAAGGGCAGCTGCCCAAGGGCCCGCAATGTCTGCTGATCCAGACGGATCGTGAAAGGCAGCTCACGGTTGATCCGTTCTGGTGGCGCCTGGCGCAGACGCTCCCCAAGCTCCGAGGACCAGAACCGGCTCAGGCCGGCGAAATTCAGCTCCGCCACCTGCGCCGCACTCAGGTGACCGGACGCAAGCAGCCGCGTCGCTTCGTTGCGCAGATCCAGTTCGGTCTGGGTTCTGGCAAGGTTGACGAATTCCAGGAAGAGGTGGTGGGCCGTGCCGATTTCCGCTGCGGAGAGCGTGGCGCTGCGGTCGCCGCGCCGCAGTGCGGCAGGGCCGAAGAATAGTGGTCGGGTCTCCTCCGTGTCGGCATCCACGATCCGCCGCCGCAGGGTCGTGACGGTGGTTTTGGCCGGTTCAACCGTTGCCGCGGCGTGTGGATACGGGCAGTGGATGCGGGCTTGAATTTCCTGCCGCTGTGCGGCCGACGGCATGGCCGGCACTGCGTCCGGGGGGACTTCCTGGGTTTCGGGCGGCAGAACGGCCGCCGCGTCCGCTCCATGAAAGTGCCAGGACAGCAGCGAATTTTGGCCGCGGGTTTCGTGAGTCCATTGCCCGGCGGCGCAATGCTGCGCAAACCAGAGGCGCAACCAGGCCAGGCAGCTGTTGGCTCTCAGCCGGGCGTAATCCGTGATTTTGACGGGAGTGCGCCATTGCTCGATTTCCTTCTTTTGCGCGGTGCTGCCCACGAGCAACAGCCGATCACGGGCGCGCGTTAGCGCCACGTAGAGGAGTCGCAATTCCTCGCCCCACCTCGCGCGCTGTTCCTGCCGCCGGGCCTGCCAGTGCGCGAAACTGGGATATTTGCTGCGGGAATGCGGGGGCACGATCCGGGGCGCGAGGCCAATGGTTTCACTTAACAAAATGTCCTCGTTGAGATCGCTGAGGTTGAAGCGCGAGCCCAGTCCGGCCACCGCCACGATCGGAAACTCCAGGCCCTTGCTGGCATGAATCGTCATCAAGCGCACGGCGTCGGGCGGAACCACCTCGGCGGGCTGATGCTCCACTCCGGCGGCTTCCTGGTCGGCAACGAAGCGCAGAAAACGGAACAGGCCCTCGCGCTGATAAGGGTCAAACCGGCGGGCCAGCTCAACCAAACGCCGCACGTTGGCTACCCGTTCCGCGCCGCGCTCGCGGGTGCGCAGCAAAATTTCGTAGTGCGTGTCCAGCAGGGCCGTTTCCAGGCAATGGGTCAGCGGGGCGTGCCGGATCAATTCGCGCCAGCGGTGGAAGCGGTCGTGAAACGCGACCAGCTTGACGTGCCATCCGGTGGAGGCGAAATCAGCGGATGCCCGCAATTGTTGCATGGCGGTCCAGAGAAGCCCCTTCGGAGCGGCGATGCGCATCTGCGCGAGTTCTTCGACGGTCAATCCGGCAAAGGGGGAACGCAGCACGGCCAGCAGGGGAAGGTCCTGCAGCGGATTGTCGAGGAGACGCAACAGATTCAAGACGTCGGCGATTTCCTGCGCGTCCAGGAATCCCGCGCGGTTCGCCTGCAGGGGAATGCCGCATTGATGGAACGCCCGGGCAAAGATTTCGGCCTTCCCCGTGGCGGCGCGCAACAGGACGACCATGTCCGCATATTCGACCGGGCGAAAGCCCGGCTGGCCATGGTGCGAAGTCGCGATTTGATATCCGGATGCCTTGAGGCGTTGGAACTCCATGGCAATGACCCGGGCCTCGCGTTCGACCGCGCGCAAATCCTCCGCATTGGGATCGGCGGTGGTCGGGGCGGCTTCGAAATTGTCGTCGGCCAGGTCGTCCCGGGTGAGCACATGGAGGTCCACGCGCGGACCGGGATCGGCCCGGGCCGCCATGGCCGCCCGCGCCGCCGCGGCGCCAAATCGCAACTGCGCTTCCCGTTCATAGGTCAGGCCGCCAATCGCCGGGCCCATCAAGTCCGTAAAGACCGAGTTGACGAAATTCAACAACCCTTCAGCGCTGCGAAAGTTTTCCGTCAACGGCAGAACTTGATTCGGGGTCGGCTGCGCCGCCGCCCAGGTCCGTTCATAGTTTTGGAAGATGCGCGGGTCGGCGAGACGGAAGCGATAGATGCTTTGCTTGACGTCACCAACGAGAAACCGGTTTGCGGCGGCGCCCTCCCGGCTGACTGCGCGCAGGATGGCGTCCTGCGCCGCGTTGATGTCCTGACATTCATCCACAAAGACGAAGGCGAATTTTTCCCGGCACGCCCGGGCAATGGGGGTGGGCTGCCCCGTGTCCGTCAGCAAGAGCCGCAAGGCAAACTGCTCCTGATCGGCAAAATCGATTCCGCCGAGTTCGCGCTTGGCTTGCGCAAAACGCCGGCTGAATTCCTGCGCCAATCCCAGCAGCACCAGCATCGGGTGGCGCGCCCATTCCCAATCCTCGTCAAAGGCCGCGCCGCGATTCTGCGCCAGCAGCGAGAGGAATTTGGCGTCCTCGAAAAACGGCTTCAGAGGGTCGCGATAGCGGCTGGCGGTGCCGCGTGCCCAGGATGTGTTTGCCTGGTTGATGGCTTCGAGTTCGTCGGCGATCTGCGGCAGGGTCAGCGGGTTGTGCAGAAGCCGGTGCAGGGCGGCCTGGCAGATGGCCAGATTCGTGCACGCCTCCGCCGATTCGCTGATGGGCGAGTTCCACACCCGGGACCAGTCGGCAACGGCGGGAATGAATTGTTCCTGCCAGGCCGTTGGCGCCAGGGCGGAGAAGGCCGCCGTTTGCGCCGAGAACCAGGCCGCGGGATCTGGAAGCGTCTGGCTGTAGCGGTGCAACTTCACGATCCATTCGCGAATTTTTCGATCGCTTCCACGTCCGTACGTCCGCACCAGTTCCCGCACCCTCTCGGAGGCTTCGCTGGTCGCTGCGTAATGTTCGAGAAACAGCTGGTCAAGCAGGGAGTGAATCAGCGGGGCGGTCTGTGTCTCGTCCAAAACCACGCACGCGGGGTCCAGGCCGAGTTGATGGAAATTTCGACGCACCAGTTCCAGGCAGAAGCCGTGCAGCGTCGAGATGTTTGCCGTCTCCAACAGGGCGAGCTGTTCGGTCAAATGACGCGCGTCGCTGGTTGCGGAAGCCGCCGGTTCGACGGCCGGCGCGGCGGACCGGGACGCGGAGGGGGCGGCAGGGCTCGAGGCGGCCACCACCTGCCGGAGGCGTTCGCGGAGACGCTGCCGCATTTCCGCGGCGGCGGCATCGGTGAACGTCACCATCAGGATCTGGTCAATGCCGCATCGTGTTCCGTTCACCTGTTCGTGAAGGATCAGTTCCAAGCAGCGCTCCGTGACGGTGCTGGTTTTTCCGGTGCCCGCTCCAGCCGCCACCAGCACGTTTCCTCGGGCGACGCAGGCGGCATGCTGTTGCTCGGTCAATTGGTTCATGAGCGGGTGCGGGAGTCGGGACGCCGTTCGCACGGCAGGTTCGGGGCGGCGGGGCCGGCGGGCAGGCTTCGGACTGGTGGAGGACGGCGGGGGTGCTTCATCCGCGGGCAGGTTTGGGTTTTTCCAAAATTCGAAAGGGTTGCGTCCAGCGGTCGAACCGGCAGATTGCGGCAAATTCGCATAAATCGCAGGCGGTCCTTGTGCCCAGACGGTATGGAGCGGGGGCAATGTTGCCGCCGTAGATTTCGACGCCGAACCGGAGCAAGGTGGCCGCGGTTTGCTCCAGGAGGGCGCGGAAGGCCTCGGCCTTCATTCCCTGCCGGGCTTGCGGCGAGATTTTGAACTGTTCGCCCGAGTTTTTGGGATCAAACTTTTCCAGCTGGGAGGTGTCGAAGCGCCCCGCGTGCTGAAATGCTTTGCGGAGGACCTGGGCGGGATCGCCCAGGGCGTTTCCGCGATGGGGCGACGATTCAAAGCTTCCCTGGAGGTTGATGTAGAACGCGCCCGCGGCGGTGAGCCGGCTTACTCCAAAGGTGCCGGGCACTTCGGGCATGCGCTCCAGTGCAAGCAGGTAGGTTGGCAGTTGCAACTGCAATCCGTGATAAAGCTGCACGTCGTTCAACCGGTGATCGCTCGACTTGTAATCCATCACTACGACCAGCGCCGCATCCGCGGACGCATCGCGGTAAAGATCAATCCGGTCAATCCGACCGTGCAGTGACAGGGCGCGCTGCGTCCCCAGCGGAAAGCGGCAGGCGGGCCAGAGACTGTTCCGGCTCGAACCGAAACCCGCTTCCACACGAACGGGATCGAATCGGTAATCCTGCGCCCAACCGATCAAGACGCGGATCAAGGTTTGCAAGGAAAGTAAAAGCTGTTCGGCGTCGAAGCGACGGGCCGCGTCACTCACCAGCAGGCCGTCGCGATAGGCCGGCAACAACTCCGTGCCGATGCGCCGCACCCGCGCCGCCGCCTGTGCGGGTGACACGTCCCGCCAGCGGAGGTTTTCGCGCGCGAGGCTTTCGTGGAAGGTGGTGAGGACCAGGTGCTGGAATGACCCGCGCTCGCGCGCGTCGAACTCGTATTCCTGCCGCTCCTGCGCGCGCAGCGCGTGTTGGACGAAGAACTTGAAGGGGCAGGCGGCGTAGGCTTCGAGCTGGCTGATCGAGGTGCTCAGTTCATTGCCGTACAACTGGGCCAGGGTGGCCGGGGACAAGCGGGCTTGATTGGCTTCGACCAGCTGCGCCGCACGCGCACGAAGCCCGGTCAGCAGCGGCAGCGCGAAGTCCGGGGCGGCTGGAAGTTGCAGGCACGGCACGATGATTTCGCTCGCATGCTCGACTTCGTGGAACGCTGGCGGAGCCTGCCAGGATTCAATGGCCAGCGTCGGGAAAATTTTCTGGAGGTGATCGAAGAACGGGGAGGGGTTCAGTTTCCTCCCGTCGTCATCAGTGCGCGCGCAAGTCAGGACCAGCCGCTCCCGGGCGCGGGTGCAGGCAATGTAACCATAAAACCATTCGTGCCCCAAACGCGGGCGAAACGCCGTGCCGAGTGCCGCCCCGTGCGACTGGAGCGCGCTCCGCTCCAGTTCGTTGAGCAGCGGATCCTCGGCCGGAGGCGCCGGGAAACGCCCCTCATTGAGCCCCAGCACCAACGCCAGTTTCAGCTCCGGATTACGGGAACGGTCCACCGTCCCAATCAGCACCTGATCCAGCGTGGGCGGAATTGCGCCGACCGTGAGGTGCGCCAGTCCGGCTTCGAGAATGGGCAGCCACTCGCGCAGGGAAAGTGATTCCGAGGGGAACGCCAGCACGAGGTTGTCGAGCCACTGGTCCAGTTGTTCCAGCACAGTCAAATGCACCGCACCCCGAAGCGTCGGTGCGGCCAGTCGGGTCGCGGCCTCGTTCCATTCGTGCAAGGTGCGTTCCACGTCGAGCGCCTGCCAGAAATCCCGCAACGCCTGCGCCAGGGCTGTTCCGGAAAGCGGTTCGGCGATCCGGCTGTCCAAAGTTTGAAAAGGCGGCAGCAGATGTCGGCGCAGCGGCTCGGCGTCGGCGAGGTGGCCGGGCGGGTGCGCCAGCGGCAGGGGGCGCAGCCAGATCTCTCCCGTCCAGCCATGCTGCAGCGCCCAGTTTTCCAGCTCGTCAATCCTGGCTTCCGTGGCCGGCATGAACCCGGTTTTCAGGGCGCCGAACCAGTCCTCATGACGCCAGCGAAAGGCGATCGTGCGCAGGGCATACCGGGTCAGTTCCGCCAGCGGGTGGTGGGACACCGGTTCCCGCCGGTCGAGAAAAAACGGAATTTCGTATCGGGTGAAAACACGGCGCAAGAGATGATCGTAGCCGGTCAGGGAGCGCAGCAGAACCGCCGCCTCACGGTAGCGTCCGCCGTTGCGTACGAACCGCCGGATCTCGCGCGCGGCCAGCGTCGCCTCCGCTTCCGGATTGGCGCAGACGGCGGCACGGAGGCGCGGCGGAATTTCCGGCAGGGAAGGGGGGCTGGCGCGGCAGGGCCAGGCCGCGGCCAGATGCGCCAGATCCGGCGCGCCGGCAAAGCGTGAGCAGGCGCGGGAAGGGGGAATTTCTTCGACGGAAATTTCCACATTGGGCAGCTGCGCGAGGCGTTCACGGCAACGGAACACCGTCTGCCCAATGACGCTCCAGGGAGACAGCCAACCCGGGTCGTGGGGCAAAGTTCCCGGCAGGCAAAAAGCCAGCGTCGCGCGCTCCGCCAGCGGCACTACCGCCGCGAGCAAATCCAGCTCCTGTGCCGTCAGCTCGGCGAATCCGTCCAGCCACAGACCTCCAATGCGGCCCGCGGGCAACTTCCGGCCGGTCGGGAACTGCTGCGATAACAGTTCCGCGGCCGCCGTCTGCAGGCCGTCGAGGTCCTCCAGTTGGTGGTTTTCCAGCCACCGCCGATAAGCGGCGAGCAGCCGCGCCAGATCGCGCAACTTGTCGGCGAGCTGCACCGGCTCGGTCATTCGCTCCGCCAAGGCGCGCAGCTTGTCGGCGGAAAGCTGCTGCCGTTGCAGTTCCCGGAACAGGCCACTGAGCCGTCTGGCGAAGCCCGGCAGTCGCGCGGTGGCGTGAAAGACGCGCAGCTCACCGGCATGGCGGTTCAGCAGGGCCCGCAGAACCATGATGCGCCCTTCATCGTCCAGCCACCGGGGTTCAGTGCCCGCATCTCGAAGCGCGAATTGCGCGAGGCGGTCCAGGGACAGGATTTGCAGCCGCGTGAAACCCTTCAGGTCGTTCGAGCTGAGCAACTGTCGTTCAAGCTGAAAGGTGGCCTGTTTCGGGGACAGCAAGAGCAGCGGCGGGCCGTCCGGCGCGCGGAGCAGTTCCTGGCGGATTTCCGCGAGGCAGCGGAAGGTTTTGCCGCTGCCCGCTGGTCCGAGAAGAAACCGCGTTTGCATTCCCGTCGTTTTAACCACAACGGCGCACGGAAGCAAAAAACAAAATGGTTTGTTCGTCCGCGTGGAGGAGCGTTGCGGCAGCCCGGACCAGACCTGAGCGGGGACGTGCCCGCAAAGCGGGGCGGGTTAAGTTCTCCTTGTGTCAGCGACATGCGCCGGTAAAATCGGAGCCACTATGGCGCAAGGTTTACATCTGTCGCAACGGTTGACGCAGTCGCTGGTTTTGGCCCCCCAACTTCAGCAGTCCCTGGCGTTGTTGCAGGCGCCGACGTTGGAACTCAAAGCCCTGGTGGAAGCGGAACTGCAGCAGAATCCAGTGTTGGAGGAAATTGACGCCGACGGCGACACCGACCTGACGGATCGCGAAGTGGAGAGCGGGAGCGCGAGTGAAACGGGGGACCCGGCGGAGCCCTCCGAGGCGGGGGAAGGCGGCGAGAGCGTGGACGATTTTCAGGCGGAATTTGACCGGCTGGTGCAGTTGGACCAGGACTGGCGCGATCATTTTGCGCAAACCAATGTGCCCACGCGCGCTTCGGCGGAGGATGAGGAAAAACGACAGTTCATGTTCGATTCGCTGGTCGCCGCCACCACTCTCGCGGAAAGTTTGCTGGAGCAGGTGCGCGACACAAACTTGACGCCCGCCGACCTCCAGGTGGCCGAGGCAATCATTGGGAACATTGATGACTACGGCTATCTGAAGGCCTCGATCGAGGAAGTCGCCGCCATTGCCAACGTGGCGGGAGAGAAAATCCTCGAGGTGCTCAAGGTGATTCAGACTTTTGAACCGGCCGGGGTCGGCGCGCGGGACCTGCGGGAATGCCTCCTGTTGCAGCTGGAACATGCACAGCAGCAGGACTCGCTTGAATACCGGATCATCCGCGATCACATGGATGCCCTGGGCAAGCGGCGGGTGCCGGAAATCGCCCGGGGCACCGGCGCCACCCTTGAAGAGGTGCAGGAGGCCATGGCCTCGATTGCGCAACTCGAACCCCGCCCCGGGCGCGCCTTCCTCGCGCAGGCCGACCATTTTGTGCTGCCGGAAGTTTTCGTCAAACGCAGTGGCGGTGATTTCACCGTCACCACGAACAACGAGCACATTCCCCATTTGCGCATCAGCAATGTTTACAAGGACTTGATGAGCCAGAGCGCCAACAGCGCCGAAGTGAAGAACTACATCCGCGAGAAGATCCGCGCGGGAAAGTTTCTGATCAAAAGCCTGCACCAGCGACAAAGCACCATCGGCAACATTGCGCGCGAAATCGTCAAACGGCAGCGCGAGTTTATGGAGAAGGGCGTGGCGTTTCTCAAGCCGTTGACCATGGTGCAGGTGGCGGAAGTGGTGGGCGTGCATGAAACCACCGTGAGCCGGGCCGTCTCGGGCAAATACATGGAAACGCCGCAGGGCGTCTTCGAGATGAAATACTTCTTCACCGCCGGTTTGCAGACCGATTCCGGCGCCAATGTGTCCAACACCAGCGTCAAGGACATGATTGCGGAAATTTTCAAATCCGAGGACGCCGGCAAGCCGTTGTCCGACCAGGAAGTGGTCAAGCTGCTCAAAGACAAGGGCATCGTTATTGCGCGCCGCACGGTGGCGAAATATCGCATGGAATTGAACATCCTGCCTTCCAACCTGCGGAAGGTGTACTAACGGGACTCCGGTGCGGGGCGTCCAACGGCCAGCCTCCGACGGGAAATGGGTTCCGCGTCCGGCGCGCGGGCACCACCGGCATCCTGGTCCGGGCTTCGCTTGAAAACGCTGCCTCGCTATCTGTTGCGTCAGGTCGTCGCCACGCTGCTGATGACCGTGCTGGTGTTCACCTTCGTGCTGATCGTTGGCAACATCTTGAAAGAGGTGCTGGTCCTCCTGGTCAACGGCCAGGCCTCCCTCGGGGTGATCTTGAAATCCATCGCGTTGCTCGTGCCCTACGCGGTGGCCTATGCGCTGCCCATGGGCATGCTGACGGCGGTGCTGCTGGTGTTTGGGCGCTTCAGCGCCGATCTGGAATTGACCGCCAGCCGCGCCAGCGGCATCAGTCTGGTTTCGTTGACCGCGCCCATTTTGCTGCTCAGCCTGGTCTTGTGCGGATTGAGTGGGTGGGCCAACCTGAAGCTCGCGCCCGAGGCGCGCCGCGCCTTCAAAAAAATCGTTTTCACGTTTACCACCGAATTCTCCGTGGCGCAAATCCCCTCCGGCCAGCACCTCCAGGACGTGCCCGGCTACCTCATTTATATTGGCCACAACCAGAACGGGCATCTGAAGGATGTGCTGGTGTACGATCTGGGACAGGGGGCGGATCAACAACCGAAGAGTTTGTTCGCGGCACGGGGGACCATCCAGAAGGAAACCCGGGGCACAAACCACCTGGTGGTGTTGAATCTGACGGACGTGCGCGGGCTGACTTTCGAGGGCGACCAGGCCAGCCCGGGCGCGGCGCGCGAAATGCGCCTGGAGTACGACCTCGACAAATTCGGGCGCAACTGGGAGCGCCGCCCGGGAATGTACGCGAGCTTCGCCGAATTACGCGCCGAGCTGCGACAAGTCCGCGCACAGGGCCCGCCGGTTGCCTCGGAAACCAACCCGGAAATCCGCAAGTCGCTGGCGGGCTCTGAAATGAGTTTGCTGGTGGAAATGAACCGGCAATGGGCGTTTTCGTTCGCTCCGTTTGGATTTGCCCTGATCGGGATTCCGCTGGGCATCCGGGTGCAGCGACGTGAAACCAATATTGGCTTCGCCATCGCCGTTGCTCTGGTGCTGGTTTACTACGGACTCATCCTCGCGGCGTTGTCCCTGCAGAATCGTCCGGAACTGCAGCCCCACCTGCTTGTGTGGCTGCCCAATCTGCTGTTCCAAACCGTCGGAACGATTCTGCTGTGGCGTGCCAATCACGGGCTCTGAGCCGCAAGCGGCCACTCCGCGGCGGGTGTGGCGGTCGTGGCGGGATTGGAGACAGAGAAAACGAAATGGTCGGGGCGGCGAGATTTGAACTCGCGACCTCTTGCACCCCAAGCAAGCGCGCTAGCCAGGCTACGCTACGCCCCGACCGGAAACCGGACCGAAGTCCGCCCAGAGACTAAGAATCCTGCCACAGCGATTCAATCACGAACTTCAATCCCCTCCGACGGCCCGCTTCCGCCGCGATCCGCAACCAGGATTCGCTCGTGACCGGAGTAATCCTTGTGGATGGCAACAATGCTCCACTGTTGCGAGCTGAAGATCTCCCGCAGCGCCGCCGCCTGCCCCGCACCAAACTCGACCATGAGACGTCCGTCTGGATGCAGAAACGAGCCGGCCTGTGTGGCGAGGCGCCGGTAAAAATCCAATCCATCCGCGCCTCCGTCCAGGGCGGGGTGCGGATCATACTCGCGGACCTCCGTCTGCAACGTGACAATTTCCTGCGTGGGAATGTAAGGCGGGTTGCTGATCACGAGGTCGAAAGCTTCCCCGGGCTGCAGGACCTCCAATCCATTGCCTTGGCGGAATTCAATGGCGGCGCGTACCTGGTTTTTCGCGGCGTTCAGGCGGGCCAGCTCCAGGGCGTCGCGGGAAATATCGGTGGCCACGATCCGGGCGGTGGCGCATTTTGCCGCAAGGGCGATGGCAATACAACCGCTGCCGGTGCCGACATCCAACGCGCTGACGGCTGCACAACTCCGGGTGCATAGAAATTGCCATCCGGCTTCCGCGAGCAGTTCGGTCTCGGGACGCGGGATCAACACGCTCCGGTTCACCGCAATTTCCAAACCGCAGAAGGATGTTGAACCGGTCAGATGCTGCAAAGGTTCACGCTGGCCGCGTCGCTGCACGAGTCCGCGCAGCCGGCTCAGTTCGGATTCCGTCAACCGGCGTTCAAACTGCAAATAAATCTGCATCCGTGGAAGTTGCAGAACGTGCGCCAGCAGCAGCTCGGTCTGGAGACGGGGCGCTTCCACCCCCCTTTTGGCGAGAAAGTCCGTACTCCTGGTGATGACTTCGAGAACCGTCACCGTGTCAGTGCAGAAAATAATCCGGCTCGTTGCCGGCCTTCCACTTGATGTTGCAACCGAGACTCGGTTTTTGTGCCGTAGCCACGGGTGCTCCGGCCAGGACCGCCTCCAACGCCGCCCGCAGATCCTTCCCGGTTACCGGGAGCCCGTTACCCGGGCGGCTGTCATCCAGCTGACCGCGATACACCAGGCGCTGTCGGGCATCGAACAGAAAAAAATCCGGTGTGCAGGCCGCCCGGTAGGCACGCGCCACCGTTTGCGACGCGTCGAAGAGATAGGGGAACGTATAGCCCGCCGCTTGTGTCTCCTCCACCATTGCCTGTGGACTGTCCTCCGGATAGGCGGTGGCGTCGTTGGAATTGATCGCCACCACGGCTACCTGTCGCCCGCCGTAATCGCGACCCAGCTGCGCCAGTTCCGCCCGCACATGACGCACGAATGGACAATGGTTGCAAATGAACATGACGAGCAATGCGGGCGCACCGGCGAAATCCCGCAGGGCGATCGTTTTTCCAGCGGTGTCCGGCAGCTGAAAGTCGGGGGCCAGGGTGCCGAGAGGCAGCATGGTGGAAGGAGTTCTTGCCATGCGCAGATTGTGTGGAACCACGGCCACGAAGTCGAGCGATTCGGCGCCGTCCCTGTTCCAACATCATTCCGATTTTCAAGCGTCGTCCGCGGCACGACCCGGAAAACCATCCACCAGATCCGCTTCGGAAATCTGTCCGGAACACCTGGTGGAGGCGCAACTGAATCTCTGCAGCTCTGATGGAAGCGAACAAAATTTTTTGCTCGGACAACTTTTGCACATCGCTGCCGACAAATTTGTTCCCGACGGTCTCGGCTTCGGAGGAAAAGTGGAAAAATACCCGGATTTCATTGGGAAAATCCGTTGTGAATAACTCGGGAATAAGTGGTAATATATTGTCCTCGCAACCGGTAGATTCATTTCATAAAAATCTCTCCTGCGAACCAGAAATTTCTGTACGATGGCCCGCAGTAACTCAAGATGTACCGCGGGCTAATTTATTGGTGGGTGTAAACGACTGGTTATCAATGACATGAACGATGTTTCATGCTGCACGGGAGCCGGGTTTTTGAGTTCGCCCGGAGTTTTTACTGACGGAGAGCTTGAGGCGTGTTAAAACTGGCGGCGCCAGTGACCCGCGGCAACGAAATTTAAAGCAAAGTGAATAAACCTCAGAATTTCAATCTAAACGGCGGAGAAACACAGCAAGCGACGGCGGACAAAATCTGGGCTTCTGCGCAACAACAATTGCGGTCCATGACCAGTCCCGAGATGTTCAAGCTGTGGTTTGCACCGCTGCGCGCCCGCGCGTTGGATGGGGATTGCCTGGTCCTGGAAGTGGCCAACGATTTCTGCGGCATGTGGCTGAAAGACAATCATCAAAAACTTCTGCAACAAGTCTTGAGCCTGGCTTCCGCACAAGAAATGCGCGTGCGCTTTGAAACCGCGAAGGAGGGGAAATCCGCAGCCGCATCCGGATCGTTGTCCAGAAACAAATTGTCGCTGTCACCCTCCCAAACTGCAACCTCCGTCGCCGAGCGGAATTCGGGGAATGGTGATTCGGTTTTCAATCCCAAAAACACGTTTGAAACCTTCGTGGTCGGCGACAGCAACAACTTTGCCTGGGCGGCCGCAAAAGCGGTCGCCGAGGCGCCGGGCAAGGCGTACAATCCGTTGTTTCTTTACGGCGGAGTGGGGTTGGGAAAAACCCACCTGCTGCACGCCATCGGGCATCAAGTGGTCAAGACCAGGAAAAACGGCAGGGTCGGTTACGTTTCCTGCGAAAAATTCACCAACGAGTACATTGATGCGATCCAGAACAATTCGCTGATGAAATTCCGGAGGAAGTACCGCCAACTGGACGTGCTGCTGATTGATGACATTCAGTTTCTGGCCGGCAAGGAGCGGATTCAGGAGGAATTTTTCCACACCTTCAATGCGTTGCACGAAGCGCACAAGCAGATCGTGCTCAGTTGTGATCGCCCCGCCGGCGAAATTCAAGGGCTGGAAAACCGGCTGCAATCCCGGTTCGAGTGGGGGCTGGTCACCGACTTGTTGCCGCCGGACGTGGAAATCCGGCAGGCCATCTTGAAGAAAAAGGCGAGCCTGATGCAGGTGGAACTGCCCGATGAAATCATCACGTTTCTGGCGCAGCGCATCCGCAGCAACATCCGGCGGCTGGAGGGGGCGTTGATTCGGGTGGCCTCCTACGGCGCGTTGGTGGGGAAGAAGCTGGGGATTGACGTCGTTGAAGGGTTGCTGCGGGAGATCCTGAATGAAGAAGGGCAGCACGCGGTCACGATTGAGGTCATTCAGAAAAAGGTCGCGGAACACTATGACATTCGCCTGGCCGACATGACGAGCAAGCGGCGTCCCGAAAACATTGCCTTTCCGCGGCAGGTGGCCATGTATCTCTCGCGCCAGCTTACGGAGCAGTCGTTGAGCAGCATCGGGGAGGCCTTTGGCGGGCGCGATCACGGAACGGTGCTTCACGCCTGCCGGCTGGTGGAGGGACGGATGACCATTGATGACAACGTCCGGCAGGTGGTGAACTATTTGCAGAAGTTGCTGGTGCGCTGATGGGCCCTTGAACCGGGGCAACGAAAACAGACCTGGGTTGAATCGTTAAATTGGAAAGTAACCCCTCCGATGCCCCGGCGATTGAGGTCAGCCAGCTGACCAGGACCTTTCGCGTTTACAAAAAACGTCCGGGATTCCAGGGCGCGTTGCGGGGCCTGCTTCATCGCGAATACGAAACCGTCGCGGCGGTGGACGGCGTCAGCTTTCAGGTCGCCCGCGGGGAACTGGTTGGCTTTCTCGGTCCCAACGGGGCCGGCAAAACCACGACCCTCAAAATGCTGGCGGGGCTGTTGTATCCGACCGCTGGGCAGGCGCGCGTGCTGGGGCATGTGCCTTGGGAGCGGGCGGACGCGTACCGCCGGCAGTTTGCGCTGGTCATGGGGCAGAAGAATCAGTTGTGGTGGGACTTGCCGGCGCGCGAATCCCTGGAACTGAACGCGCGGATCTATGGCATCCCGCAAGCGCGCTTTGACCGGACGGTTGCCGAATTGACCGAGATGCTCGACGTCCGCGAGAAACTCAGCGTCAGCGTGCGTGAGCTCTCCCTGGGGGAGCGGATGAAGATGGAACTGATAGCGTCACTGCTGCACCGCCAGGG
>Ga0209605_1002034_pt1 | contig 20580 bp, 14 predicted proteins | sample AD_UKC035_MetaG_FD_184408 | JGI IMG/M metagenome (GOLD analysis project Ga0209605, IMG submission 184408) | Active sludge microbial communities of municipal wastewater-treating anaerobic digesters from USA - AD_UKC035_MetaG (SPAdes) (version 2) | ecosystem: Engineered > Bioreactor > Anaerobic >...
AGATCACTCTTCAAGTTTTATCAGTTCAAAAGGAATTTTTACAAGAGCCTGGTAATCGTCACCGGCTTCCATCATATCCTCATCATCTGCTTCATAAAACCAGCTGACTTTTACCTTCGAGGTACCCGATACAGCAGCAGCTTCCAGCTTACGAAAAAGATCCAGGAGACACTTGCTGGAGCTGGTATTAAAATATTCCAATTGGACCCGAAACTCGGTCTGTGATGCAGGCTTTGCCGAGTATTGATCAAGCCAGTCAAAAACCGGTTTATAGAATTCCAATGAGTTCTCCGGAATGGACTTACCTCTGATTTCCAATACACCGGATGATGAATCAAATGAAATTGTAGGTGTTTTTATACTTTCTTCAATAATGAGAGGATCCATAATTGTATGTCTGTTTTTAGTTTATAGCGACTGAAAAGGTGAAGAACTGAATACCATCCTTCACCGGTTGAAAATTATACTCCAGTTTCTGTCCCGACTTCCTTGCCATATCGATGAAACCGAGTCCGGCACCACCACGTTCACTTAACTCAGTTGTGCTAAGCTTCTCTCTGTAGTACTCCTTTAGTTCCTCAGCACTCATGGCATTGATTTTTTCGAGTTTTTGCTCCAAAGCCTGAACTTCTACAGTGCGGATGAAGTTACCGGTAAGTATTCTATAGCCCTTTGCAGGTGAATAACCCACCATAAACATCGCTTCTTTCTCCTTAGCGCCCTCATCAATGTCATTCAATCCTTCCATGTGATGGAAAATATTCTGAAGGCTTTCAACGAGAATGTGATAAAACTTTTTCTTACGCTGTGGCTCAATACTCATCCTGTCCAAACGACCTTCCATGATGTCATAAATGGATGAAAGAAGTTCCTTAGTGATAGCTCCTTTGAAGGACAAGATGATATCATCTTCCTCCATCTGATGGAACAATTTATACATATCAGGTCCCGGCATAGCTTGTTTCCTGGCTTAGCAATCAAAAATAGGGAATTGTTTTCAGAATCAATGAAGGAAGAAAAGAAATTGCACAAAGTCAAAATTCTCGAAATGAGAGTCCACGGCTTAAGTTCTAAAAGTCAATGGGCTTATCTGGTCAACGCCGGACAAAAAACTCATTCTAATCATATCCGAAAAAAAGGCTAATTTGCAGGATGATTTACAAAATCAGTAACATTCCGGGAATAATAAAACATGCTGCTCGACTTTCCAATGAATAAGGCTCTTTTCTCAGAGGAGTTGACCTGGTTTCTGATCTTCAGTAACATTTTTATTGCCATTGGAGCTTATGCTTACTTCCGATGGGTTAACAAACGGTTCAAAGACGAGAATAAAAATCTTTCAGATAAGCTGAGTGAAAGAGCTTATCAGGTGATGATGCAAAAGTGGGAACTTGAAAGAAAGAACCTAAACATCGGACAACAAAATCAGGATATTCTTGATGGATTGCGGTATGCCAGAAATATTCAATATGCCGTTTTACCTAAGATAGAAAATATCCAAAAACAGTTTAAAGATTTTTTTGTCCTCTATCAACCTAAAGATATTGTTAGCGGTGATTTTTATTTTTTTGAGGAAGTAGATGGTGTCGCTTATCTGGCAATTGCTGATTGTACCGGACATGGTGTTGCCGGAGCCTTCATGGCAATGGTGGGTTCTTCTTTACTGCACCAGATCATTGGTCAGAAAAAAATAACCGAACCTTCAGAAATATTAGGCTTGCTCAATGAAGGCATTGTTGAAGCATTACAACAAAAACAAAACGAGAGTCATAGTGGTATGGATATAGCATTGCTTCGCTATGACCCTAATACGAAAGAAGCCAGATTTTCAGGTGCCAACAGACCGCTCTATCTGGTGAGAAACTATCAGGCTGATTCAATACGTCCTGATAAGTTTCCAATAGGGGGATTTCGTCCTGATGAAGATCGTAAATTTACCCAAAGTGTGTTGACATTACAAGAAGGTGATCGGCTATACATGTACTCAGATGGTTATGCGGATCAATTTGGCGGACAAGCAGGAAAAAAAATTATGACCAAAAAGTTTAAAGAAACTCTATTGAATATTCATGAAAGTCCGATGGAAGTTCAAAAAGAAATTTTAGAATCATTCTTTATCACCTGGAAGGGTGCCTATGAACAGGTTGACGATATTTTGGTTGTTGGATTAAAAATTTAACCTTTGATATTGTAAATTTAGCAAGGAAAGAATCCCAAGAAATTTCAAAATATATCCATGGAAAATTTACCAGCCTACGTCGGAACTATTTTTATTCTCACTACAATCTTAACGGTAGTATTGTTTTTCAATGCTGCAGGACGATCCAAAATTGTCCTGTACATTCTTCTTTCCTGGATGACAATACAAGGAATGATCGGACAAACAGCATTTTTAAAACAAACGGATGAAATTCCACCTCGACTTGCATTGATGGTAGCACCTACCTTATTGCTAATAATTATTCTATTCATAACTAAAAAAGGTAGAAGTTTTGTTGATAGACTGAACTTAAAAACGCTGACTATACTCCATAGTGTACGAGTCCCGGTGGAGTTGGTATTGCTGTGGCTTAGTATTTACCGTTATGTACCACAAATCATGACATTCAAAGGCATGAATTTGGATATTCTTTCAGGAATATCTGCCCCTCTTATTTACTATTTAGTTTTTATGAGAAGCCATATAAAAAAATCCATCTTACTTTTCTGGAATTTGATTTGTCTTGGTTTGTTGTTCAATATTATCATCATCGCCGTGTTGTCTGCACCTTTTCCTTTTCAGCAATTCGGATTGGACCTACCAAATATCGCAGTATTGTATTTTCCCTTCAACTGGTTACCTACAGTGGTAGTACCAATTGTACTTCTATCTCATCTTGCGTCAATCAGGCAATTACTTAAGGCAAGATTAATCAATTGAAAAATTTAATCTTTCAAATCACTCAAGCTTTCAGAAATTTAATTTGCAGCTCCCCCTTTGATCCAGACATGATTGGCAAGACGATCTCCATTCCTAAGCCGAATTAAGTAAGCACCATCAGGTAAATTTCCTGTATCGAAAGTCATCCCAGTATTAATTCTGCTACTTAAAATTAATCTTCCCATAAGATCAAATATGTCAAGCTGCAGTTCCTGAATCTCAGAAATAAAGCGGATCAATCCATCTGAGGGGTTGGGAAAAATTGTTAGATCCAGATTATTTATTTCATGAACATTTGATGGGCCAACTGAAGAAATTTTTCCAATCACAAAATTGATAAAACTATTTCCGATGAAGGTAGTGCTATCAAAAACTGAAATATCCCGGAAGCCGGCATTGAAAAAACACTCACCGGTATCAGATACTTTTAATGTATGAAGTGCATTATAGCTTTCGCTCCCAAAGATTTTGCCCCAGCGGGCATTACCATTCCCATCAAAAGAAACAACTGATATCCTGTTTTCATGAGGTTGACCCAAGCCTGCAGTCATGACAACAGAATTACCCCAATCAAGCACACCGGCTGAGCGCCCTGCTATGTAAACGTTTCCAAAGAGGTCAACGTCAATGAACTCATTAGAAGTTGGTGTGAAACGTCCGGTAAAAGGTGCCGAACCTGAAGGATTCGACTTCCCCCAGAGAAAATTACCCACACTATCTACTTTTAACAGAAACATATCATTGCTCCATTGGGGTGCTAAAAAATGAAGAGTTCCAAAATCTGTTCTATCATATATGATACCACCCATATAGGCATTCCCATATTGGTCACTGACTATTTTCGATTCCTGAAAAGTAATGTCTTCAGCAAAATAAGCCCAGGTTGCATTGTGCAAATTATCATAGCGGCCAATAAATTTTGTATATGAAAATGCTACAGGATAAGATTGATTACCAAAAGTCACCGTTCCATTGGATGCAGCACCTGCAATAAATAAATTTCCGAATGGATCGAAACTAAAGCTACTAACCAAAAGAACGCCTTCCTGAATCAGAGAATCCGTATCATCACCATTGATATCTACTTTATATAATGCAGAATTATTGAAATCATTCATTGCATACCACAAGTTTCCCTGATTGTCTAATTGAAGGTCTTCAAGATATGTTTGAGCATGTGTAAGGCGAAGGTTTCTTTTCCAGATAACACTTCCATTTGCATCTAACTTGGCCAGAAAGCGGTCTACGTTCAAGCCGCTTCCTGAATTCATCAAAGGATTACTCCCATTAAAATCAAGTGTATCCATAAATCCTCCACCCAAATAAATATTGCCGTTCTGGTCAGCAACAATTCGTTTAACAAAAACCTTATTGGACAATGAAATTTCCCATAAGACATTCCCTGAATTATCTCTATTCTCAAGGATTAAAGACCCAAATGCATCCTGATTATAAGTTAGGGCAAAACTATCCAGACGAACATTTGCAACTCCACCCGGCATAAGGCATAAGGCACCACCGACCATGGCAGGGTTAAAACTGTATTGGGAAGGATAATGCCTTAGCCATTCAAAGTGTTGGGCACCTGTATATCCGATTTGTATAAACAGGTTCATTAACAACACAACTATCTTATTTTTAAACAATGAGGCTAATGGGTCCATTATTCAAATATAAGAATTCATCTTTGATTATCTCAATTCAAATAAAAACTAAGTTAGGCCTAAATACCAAATAAGAATTGAGTTTTTAAAGGTCCTTCAACGTTCATCACTAAGTCTCTGAACAATGGCCAGTTTTAAAAGCAATAAAGTGGATCAATTCGATTTGGTATATGTAAACTCAAAATCGAACTTACTATTTTCCTTATCAATTGAAATTACGCGTGCTTTTTTATACATCAGGTATGCTAAGTCGATTAAGCAAGAAATGAATTCTTAATCAGTCTTGTGATATTTGACAACACTTCCGTCGCATTGTAACCAATTGTATTGAACCGGAACCTACCTTGGATGATAATCTTACACCATTCAATCTATGTGAAAAGAAGACTTTCTACAACAAGTGTTTCATATTGAGGTCAAAACCCGGCAAGTTTGTAGCCAATAATTTAGTAGACAAAATGAAGATTTCTTACTAGACAAAAATCATGTTTTTTTTAAGAACTTAAATTTATCTTTACGAATGAGACATGTCTGACTATTCAATTTCAATTGACGATGAAGACATGCTATCTTTAGTATCAGAATGACTAGAAATACTCACAGGATATATATAGGTTCAATGACGCTTGTAACAATTCTGGTTACTTGTTATTTAGCATATGTTGGTTATTCATACTACATCACGCCATTGGAAGAACGATTCTACCATCCACAACATGCCTGGTTTAAACCAAGTGGGGCATTCGGACATGGCTTGGGGATTGTAGGTACATTGATGATTACTGTGGGCGTCTTTCTTTATATAGCAAGAAAGCGCTATAATTTTCTTTCCAGGTATTTGCGCTTAAAGTATCTTCTTGAGTTTCATATTTTCCTTTGTGTTCTTGGTCCTATTTTGGTCTTGTTTCATACGGCTTTTAAATTTGGCGGAATTGTATCGGTTGCATTTTGGAGTATGGTATTGGTGGTTGCCAGTGGAGTGATAGGAAGATTTATATATATACAAATACCCAGAACAATTGAAGGTCGGGAACTAAGTCTATCCGAGGTTAAAAATATGAAGGAAGAATTATCGGAAATGTTAAGCTCGAAAACAGAATTAAACGCACAAATTCTCCCAATTATTTCTGAGAGTGCCGATGAGAAAAGTCAGGCCCTAAAAGGATCTTCTTTTGTTTTTAAATATTTCCAGGACAGAAAAACAATTCGAACTGTCAGAACAATGTTAAAACAAAACAATATAAATCGACAAGAAAGAAATTCTATAATCGAACTTATCTGGAAAGAGATCTCACTTGCCAACAGAATAAGCAGATTACAAACCATGCAAAAACTTTTTAGGTACTGGCATGTAGCACATTTACCATTTGCGCTGATCATGCTCATCGTGTTGATCATACACGTTGCTGTGACATTGGCATTTGGTTATAAGTGGATATTCTAATGGAAGTACTCCTTGAAGAAATAGCAATTTACGGAATAGTAGCATTACTATGTGCTATCACTATTTTCTTCTATTTAAAAAAAAATAAAAAAAATTCATTGATAACAGAGCAAAAGGTTGCACTTGCTAAAGAAGAAGGATTATATGAGCCAGTTTCACTACATCCATATATTGACCTTGATATTTGCATTGGTAGCGGCGCCTGCATTACAGCATGTCCGGAAAAGGATATATTAGGTATAGCAGGTGGAAAAGCAACAGTTATCAATGCCTCAAATTGCATTGGTCATGGTGCTTGCTTTCATGCATGTCCGGTCGAAGCAATATCACTTCGGATAGGCACAGAAAAACGAGGAATAGATTTACCACATGTTAATGAAACCTTTGAAACAAATATTAAGGGAATTTATATAGCAGGGGAATTAGGTGGGATGGGATTGATCAAAAATAGTATAGAACAAGGAGAACAAGCAGTTGACAATCTTGTAAAAAGAAAAAAAGTTGCCTCAAACAATATCCTGGATGTCGTTATCGTAGGTGCTGGTCCTGCAGGCATATCAGCTACTTTGGCTGCGAAAAAACATAATATAAAATCTGTTACTATTGAACAGGATTCTCTCGGTGGAACTGTTTACACATTTCCGAGATCGAAAATAGTGATGACCTCTCCCATGAACCTTCCTCTGTTCGGTAAAGTAAAATTAACCGATACTACAAAGGATGAATTACTTGAACTTTGGACAAAAGTTATTTCGGAACATGATCTTAAAATTATTGAAAATACTAAAGTAGAAAATATCATACCTCAAGAAGATAATACATTCAAGATTAGAACAAATACAGGCTCAGAGTATTTAACACACAATGTGGTTCTCGCTATCGGACGGAGAGGAAGTCCAAGAAAATTAAATATTCCCGGGGAAGATCTTCAAAAAGTGGCTTATCGACTTTTGGAACCGGAAAGAAAACAGCAACAAAATATCATTGTCGTTGGCGGTGGAGACTCAGCTATTGAGTCGGCATTACTGTTAAAGGATAACAATAATGTGACTTTATCATATAGGCAAGATAAATTTGCCAGATTGAAGCCAAAAAACAAAGAAAAAATATCAGCTGCTATTGCTAATGGTTCAATAAAGGTTTATTTCAATTCCAATTTAGAAAAAATTACACAAAAGACCGTTTCGGTGAACCAGGATGGTAAAAGCATTGTGCTTGAAAATGATTTTGTATACATTTTTGCCGGCGGTGAATTACCAACCAGGTTTCTGGAAAATGCAGGTGTTCAGATCACCAAACGATTTGGTCACATTATGAAAAAGCATAAATAAGATTATTTGATGCATAAATATTTCTTCATAACTCTTTTCGTTTTCGCAATTGCGAACAGTAATGGACAAATTTCACCAGGAGAATTAAGTATTGCACATGCTTCACTTGAAGGGATGAGCAATTGCATCAAATGCCATGATCTAGGGGATAAAGTATCAAGTAAAAAATGCCTCGACTGCCATACTGAAATTAAATCGCTGGTCAGTCAAAATAGAGGATACCATTCAAATGTAAATGTAAAAAACAAAGAGTGTATATCCTGCCATAGTGAACATCATGGAAGAACTTTTGATATGACCCGTTTTGATGAAAAGCAATTTGATCATAACCTGACTAAGTATAAGCTCGAAGGACAACATGCGAAAATAGACTGCCGGGATTGCCATAAATCAGACAATATTAAAGATCCTGAAATTAAAAAAAGACAAAACACCTATCTGGGTTTAGATAAAAAATGTCTTAGTTGTCATGATGATTTTCATCAAAAAACACTTTCTAACGATTGTATTAAGTGCCATGATTTTGAGGCGTTCAGACCAGCAAGCCTGTTTGACCACAATAAAACTGATTTTAAATTAAAAGGAAAGCACATTGAAGTAAAATGTGATTTATGTCATGAAATGGGCACAAAAAACGGAAAGGAATTTCAAATTTTTGCAGATATCCCACATAATAAATGTTCTGATTGTCATAGTGATCCACATCAGGACAATTTCGTAAATTCATGTGCTGAATGCCATACTGAAAACTCATTCACAGACTTCATCGGAAGAAAAAACTTTAATCATAACAAAACGAATTTTACCTTAAAAGGAAAACACAACAATCTTGATTGTTTCAAATGTCACAAAAACACAATGGATCCGGCAACAATATTTAACGACTTGATAGCTGTTAAAGAAAATGATTGCGCAAGTTGCCACAAAGATGTTCATGAAACTAAATTTGGGAATGATTGTGCAAAATGTCATACTGAGAAAGGCTTTACCTCAATGAGAACCATGGATTTTTTTAATCACAATTTAACGGATTACCCTCTGGAAGGAAAACACATTAATGTTGATTGTAAAAAATGTCATACTGAAAAAACAACTAAGGAAATCGATTTCACCCGCTGCAGTAATTGTCATACCGATTATCATGAAGGGGAATTCATCAAAAATGGTATAATTGAGGATTGTGATAATTGCCATAGTTTGACAGCCGGTTTTAATGTCAGCTTATATACTATTGAAAGACATCAAACAAATAATTTTAAATTGGAGGGAGCTCATTCTGCTATTCCCTGCTCTGAATGTCATCTTATAGAAAAAAAGTGGAAATTTAAAAATATTGGAAATACATGTATCGACTGTCATGATAATCCCCATGGCGACAGATTTCAAAGGGATGGTAGTACGGATTGTCAAAGATGTCATACAACTAATAGTTGGAATCCCGAAAAATTCAATCATGACGAAACAAAATTTCCTCTCGAAGGAAAGCACAGAGATCTGGAATGTATCTCTTGCCATTATACAACTTATGTTGAAAACGACAAGGTCAGAACTAACTACACTATAAACAGCTTCGAATGTATAGATTGTCATCAATAATTGTTATACTCTGTATATCTCTGCAAGCAAGAAGTCAGTCACCACATGGCGAACTGTTTAAAATTGATTGTGCCGTATGTCACAATTCGACAGGCTGGGTAGTGACTAGAGATTCAGTAAAATATGACCATAACAAATCTGTCTTCAATTTAGACGGAATGCATTCAAAGGCTGACTGCAAGAGTTGTCACATTACATCCATATTCTCTGACGCACCAACGCAATGCTCCTCGTGTCATAGTGATGTTCATAGTATGACTGTTGGAAGTGATTGTGCAAGGTGTCACACAACGCAAAACTGGCTTGTAAATAACATTTCTGAAATTCATGAGGAAAACGGATTCATGCTAACCGGATCTCACTCTTCACTTAGCTGTATTGATTGTCATAGTGGAGAAACTAATTTGAGCTTTGAAAGAATTGGAAATGACTGTATCAACTGTCATAATAAAGAATTTATTGCCGCCAAAAACCCTGATCATATAAATGGCGGATTCTCTACAAATTGTGTAGAATGTCATGACCCTATCTCCAATAATTGGAGCTCAGATAATTTTAACCATGACTTTTTCCCGCTTACACTAGGTCATGCCATAAATGATTGTAACAGGTGTCACAAGACAGGAAATTTTTCTGATGCATCTGGCCTATGCAACTCTTGCCATATGCAGGATTATCTTGCCACTAACAATCCGAACCATCCAATCTCCGGCATTTCCACTTCATGTGTTGATTGCCATTCAACCGACTCCTGGACTCCTTCGACTTTCGATCATAGTATTTATCCATTTGTTGGTGCTCATGCGGCAATTGCCAACGACTGCAACTTGTGTCATCACGGCAATTATAACAATACGCCAAATGATTGCAATGGCTGTCATATGCCTGACTATACGGCAACAACCAGCCCTAATCATATCTCAGCACAGTTTCCTACAGACTGTGCTGCCTGCCATAATGAATCTGCGTGGATTCCCGGATCTTTTGATCATTCATCATTCCCATTAGTTGGCGGGCATGCCGGGATATCCGATTGTAACGAATGCCATCATGGAAATTACAATAATACACCAAACACTTGTGATGCTTGCCATCTCCCGGATTATAATGCGACGACAAATCCAAATCACAGTACTTCGCAATTTCCAACTGATTGTGCAGTTTGCCATAACGAATCTGCATGGATTCCGTCAAGCTTCGATCATTCCTCGTTTCCTCTCATAGGTGGCCATGCAGGAATAACGAGTTGTAATGATTGCCATCACGGAAACTTTAATAACACACCTAACACTTGCAATTCTTGCCATATGCCGGATTATAATGCTACAACTAATCCAAATCATAGCTCAGCTCAGTTTCCGACTGATTGTGCAGTTTGCCACAATGAATCTGCATGGATTCCATCAAGTTTTAATCATAGTTCTTTTCCACTGATCGGAGGTCATGCCGGAATTACAGATTGCAATGATTGTCATCATGGAAGTTTCACAAATACGCCTAACACATGTAATTCCTGCCACATGCCGGATTACAATGCAACAACAAATCCAAACCATAGCTCAGCACAATTCCCTACTGACTGCGCGATGTGTCATAATGAAAATGCATGGACACCGTCCGGTTTTAATCATAACTCATTTCCATTATTAGGTGCTCATGCTGGAATAAGCAATTGCAATGACTGTCACCACGGCAATTTCCAGAACACGCCAAATACCTGCAGTGCCTGTCATATGACTGAGTATACTGCGACGACAAACCCGAATCATGGTGCGGCACAATTCCCTACTGATTGTGCAGTATGCCATAATGAAACAGCATGGATACCTTCAGGTTATAACCACAACACAATTTTTCCTCTTGTTGGTGCACATGCTGCTATTACAAATTGCAATGATTGTCATCATGGGAATTTTACAAATACGCCAAATACTTGTAATGGTTGTCACATGCCGGATTATAATGCAGCAACAAGTCCGAACCATAGTGCAGCACAATTCCCTACTGATTGCGCAAGCTGTCACAATGAATCCGCATGGACGCCATCTACATTTGATCATGATGCACTTTACTTTCCAATATATAGCGGTAAACACAGAGGAGAATGGAGTTCTTGCAATGATTGCCATACCACCGCTTCAAATTATGCATTATTTAGCTGTATAGATTGCCATGAACACAGCAATCAATCAAGCGTAAATAATGAACACAATGGTGTTTCAGGCTATTCATATAATAGCACGGCATGTTTGAATTGTCATCCGAATGGAAACTAATTTCTGAATGAATCTGCGAAAAACATTTTTGCTAATCTTACTACTAATGACAAAACCGGGGTTCAGTCAATCTCCGGAAAATCGATTGCAGGGTGTTGTTACCTTTACTACATCAATCAATGCATATGTAAAATTTGAAAATACCGAGCAGATTGAAATTGGAGACACACTACAATTATTCAAGGATTCTCCCTTGAGCAATTGTCTTTTAGTTAAGAATAAATCCTCTTCATCTTTGGTTTGTACTATTCTTGGACCATGCACACTAACAGTCGGTGACAATATTTACCATCCAAAATTAAAAAAGTCAGAGAAAAAAGTTGTTGCGAATAAAATCTCAGGAGCTAAACCTGCAATGTCTCAAAGAAAGATGAGCCAGGCTCAAATTGATAGCGCCAAATATATTCATAAAATTTATGGAAGACTTTCTGCCGGTAGCAACAGCTACTTTTCTGAAGAAAGAGGCAACAATCATAGAACGATGTATCAACTTTCTTTGAATGCTTCGCATTTCAAGAACACAAGATTTTCGTTCGAATCAGATCTAAACTATCGCCAGATTTATAAAAACAAAGAAAACAATTCTTCTGCCAACGCTAAATATTTTAATGTTTATAATCTTGCTTTGAAATATGATTCACCCTCTGAACTAACAATTTTTCTAGGAAGAAAAATCAATCATAATGCTACATCATTAGGGGCAATTGATGGATTACAAATAGAAAAATATTTTGGAAACAAGGGCATCGGAATAATTGGTGGCTCAAGACCGGATATTTATGATCAAAACTTCAATCCGAATCTATTGCAATATGGAGCATTTGTCGGACACAAGTCAGTCACTCAAAATTTGTACTCTTTATCAACTTTAGGGGTCCTTGAACAAAAGAATCATGGATTTGTGGATCGCAGATATGCATTTTTTCAACATTCAAGCAATATTGGTAAAAAATTAAATCTCTACTCTTCATTTGAAGTAGACCTTTACACTAAACTTAATAATAAGGTCTCAAATAATGCAAGCCTTACTAACTTACATGCATCAGTAGGATACCGGGTGAACAGGAGTTTGAATCTGACAGCATCCTACGATACAAGAAAGAGGATATTATATTATGAAACCTTTCGTACCGATATAGAACGTCTTCTAGATGATGATGAAGCAAGGCAGGGAGCAAGATTAAGAGTAAATATAAAGCCGCTCAAATACACAAATATCGGAATCAGCTATGCCAAAAGATTTCAAAGCAGCAGACAAAATCCATCAGATAATATTAATGGGTATTTTACATTAAATAAGATCCCTGTTGTTAATGGTATACTTTCAGTAAACTATAATATCAACACATCAAATTATTTGGAAAGCAAAATTCTATCTTTTAGACATTCAAGGTACTTCTTCAAAAACAAAGTTTATATAGATGTTTATTATAGAATTATAAACTACGAATACAAAAATAAAAGATTAAACGATGCTGTAATTTCTACATACAATCAAAATTACCTTGGGGCAAATCTGAATGTAAATATTACTAAAAAAATAACCTTAAGTATTCTTGGGGAACGCAGCAATCTTTCAGGCGAACGATCTTACCGGATAAATTCACGTATTATAAAAAGATTCTAACCTTTATGAAAAATAACATTCCAATCAAATTCACTCTTTTAATTACCGCACTATCACTTTCATTTGCCTGTAAAAATAAACCAAAGGTCATTGAATCACCAATTGAAAGTGTGAAGCATGAAAAAACGAGCGGAATCTTTGGAAATGACTCTTCACATGCAGATCATACACATACACATACATCTTCAGCATCAATCGGAGAAAATATGCATACAGTTGTTGCCATGGAGACTTTAACAACGGATAAGTATATATATATCCTTGTCAAGGAAGAAGGCCAAGAGGACTTCTGGATTGCAACAACCAAACAAGAAATAGTACTCGGAAATGTATATTTTTTCAGGGATGGCTTGCTGAAAACTAATTTCGAAAGCAGAGAACATAAAAAAACTTTTGAAAAAATATTTTTTGTGTCAAAACTTGTACCCTTTGATCATGGAAATACTTCTTCCGGGAATGTTGGCAGCAATACCGAAATGTCATCAAATACTAAAATCAAACGAAAAGGATCCGTTAAAATTTCAGACCTTGTATCTAACCCAAATAAATATTCAGGAAAAATCATTCAAGTAAGTGGGGAATGCACAAAAATAAACCTCAATATTATGGGTCGAAACTGGATCCATTTAAGAGATGGCTCAGCAAAAAATGTTGAGATTGTAATTACCTCTTCAGAAATTGTACAAGTAGGCCAGACCTTTAGTATGTCAGGAATCGTAGTCTTAGATAAAGACTTTGGATCGGGTTACCAATACGATATTTTATTAGAGAATGGTGTCCTTGTAAAATAATTATTCTTGCGGTTAAACAATCTTTAATTTAAAGAATTGAAGCAATGGATATTCATTTAAACAAGTGAAACTTTCTTTTTCTCCAAAAAGCGATAATACTTAAAACTACAATTGCAGTTGTTGCAATATATACCCATTGTGGAATCGGAACAGGGTCACCGGCTGCATAAGAGTGTAATCCAGATAAATAATAATTTACGCCATAGTAGGTCATAATAACTGAAGCTAATCCGAAAATTGTTGAAACATTATATGCAAACAGACTTTTGAGACCGGGAATAAGTCTCATGTGTAGGATGAATGCGTATATAAGAATTGTAACCAAAGCCCAGGTTTCCTTGGCATCCCATCCCCAATATCTTCCCCAAGATTCATTTGCCCAAACTCCACCAAGGTAAGTTCCTATACTGATCATAAATAATCCTCCAATTAATGTCATTTCACTGATGTATGACATCTCCTTCACTATGCGATGAATTTTGTGCTGATTCTTTTCAGCCAGAAAGACCATCAGTATAATATTGATAAGACCAATGATTGCACCAAGCATTAAAAACCCATAACTTCCTGCCTCCAGGGATACATGAATTGTTAACCAATATGATTTTAACACAGGGACGAGGGGTGTTATTTCCGGATCGAGATAACTAAAACTAGCTACAAGTAATATTGTTGCGGAAAGTATCATAGTAGCCGCTAAACCCCCAAAAGATTTTCGTGTAAACAGAATTCCTGCCAATACGGTGGTCCATGCTATATAGATCATAGATTCATAGCCATTGCTCCATGGCGCACGTCCTGAAACATACCATCGCAAGCCAAGTCCGACTGTATGAAAAACAAACCCTGCTAACGCAACCAGGAATAAGATCCTATAAATGGCCATTAAATTTGCACTTTGTTTAAATACTTGAAAAAGTAAAAAAAACAAAAATAAAACCCCAAGTAGAGCATAGAGTGCAGCCAGGCGATTGAAAACATTCAAATTATTTAGAAGAATTTCTGTATTTATCTTTGACAAAGATGGAATTACAGCTGCTCCTTTTTGAGTTTGATAAGCAGAAAGCTCGTTTATAAGCGTATTACAAAAACTATAATCTTTTGAGATCATCGCTTCTTTTAAAGAAGATCTGTAAGTACTAAAAAACTTATCAGCCACAGTTTCATTGTCGTGTCCATGGCTATGACCGGATCTGTGGCTTGAGACCCATGTGTTATTAGTATCACCCGGTACCGGAATAATTTTGAATATATGACCTGAAAATATCATGTTGATGATGTTCACTCTCTCATCAACTTTTAATAGCTCCTTTTCATACACACCGCGATCTCTGGGTGCTAACCCGGATATCTTGCGCATCTCTTCTGAGAGCAAATACTTTCCATTCTCTCCAAAAAAATCTTTATAAGAAACCACGGATTTCGATGTTCCTAATACTTTTAACAACTTTTCATGCTTTCCAAGTTTGATCAAAGGTGCATCCACCCAATCAGCACTATTTACAAACATCCCTAAAATAACCTGGTCAGCACTTAATCCATTGAAACTTTCTTTTCTAATCAGTTTTCGCATAACTTCACGGGTAAGTGTATGCATTGGCTTCATTCTTCCATTTTGATCTTGTACAACAATTCTGCTGAATAAATCAGCATGATCCTTATCAATTATGTTTTGAATATTTCCCTGATCTATTATAGTTTGAGCTAATACAGATGAAGAAAGAAAAGAAGAAAGAAGAACTAATATCACTACCATGCCCTTTGCTCTCATGTCTTTTATCAATTGCGAAAGCTTATAAAACCTGCTCTTCTTGCTTAACAAAGAAAATATCATACCTAAAGTGAGGAGAATATATCCGCTATACGAGATCCATGTACCAAAAAAGTCATTATTTACACTTAGATAGGTGCCAAATTCATCATTATCATAAGATGATTGAAAGAACCTGTAGCCCTGATAGTCAAGAATATGATTCATGTATATACGATGATTCTCCTTCAAATTGTTTTTACTATCTATCAATTGAACTTCGCTTGCATAAGAAGCCGGATTATTTGTTCCGGGATACCTTTCCATAATAAAATCATACAGTTTAATTGCAAATGGAAGTTGCTTTTCGATTGCTCCATAACTTAATGCGACTGATACTTTATCCGTTTCAATAACGGCCGGATTTCCTGCCATACCTTTCTTTCCGTATACTAAAGTTTCATTCAAAGCATCATTAATTTTAACCTCAAATTTTAATGCCGTCAGGCTTTCGGATTTTACCTTTTGACCCTCTGATTCTAAGTGCAAAATCCCGCTTTCATAAAAATCACCAAAGACAAAACTATTTAATCCATCCGTATACATCGATCTTAACTTTAGAGGATAAGGTTCATGATTAGGAAAAAGAGTGTCTGTTTTCTGCGTAGCCATTACAGTCTGCACAAAAACCCTATCTATGATCAATTTGAGATCCTTATTATCATATCCAATATTCACGGCACCCGGGATGAGCTGATCATTAAAATTAAAAACAACATTACGTATTCGCTTTGTCTGACCTTGTTCCAGGTAATATTCCTCACGTCCTTGTGAGCCTGCAAAAACTATCTTGATTGTTGGACGTCCTTTTGGATCGCTTTTTATGACCTCTTTGGGATTAGGTATAAATTCCTTTAAATCTACTTCTATAAGATCATTTCCCAGCAAGTATGACTCTCGAAATTCATTAGATCCTAAGGACGCAAAGAGCACCGGCTCGTTGACTTCATACACACGACCATTCTTCAAAATTTTGATCGTTAAATAAGTTTCATCAGATAAAAAAACACTTGAAGTAGTATTTTCTCTGATATGCATCACGCCTTCAAAACCAAAATATCTGGTAACCCCTGCGCCTATTAAAATCACAACAAAAGCTACATGAAAAGTGAACAATGCCCACTTTCTTTGCTGAAACATTCTGAACCTGACAATATTTACTATTAAAGTCAGACAAAATAAAATAAGCAAAATTGTAAACCAGGTGGTTTTATAAACTAATTTTTGCGCAGAGCTTGTCCCATAATCATTTTCGATAAATGTTCCTATAGCAATAGAAGTTGCAAAAAGCAAAATATAAATTCCGGCAGCACGAGTGCTAAATAGTGGGCTCAGAATTTTCTTGCCATTCCTGATAAGGGCAGTCAATAGTTGCATTAATATTAATTTAGAATGCGAATTGTTAAATAAATTCGGATTGTATCACACCAAAGGATGTCTGTTATTATAAACTTTGTTTTGAAAGAAGTTAAAAAAAATGCTTGGTGAAATTGTGATAATCCTATTATAACTTTCATACACTGACTATACTAAGTTGCAAGATGGTAACAAAGATTGAAAAAAATAACAACTAAGAAAATGATTAATCTCATTAAATCCGGATTACATGTTTAATTCATTTTAAGTACAAAGATGTCTATGAATTAGAGAATAATTGAGGTTTAGTATACTGGCTTTCCTCTATTAGTTGAGATTGAAATCATACTTCCTTTATGACCCTTTTCTCCTATGAAGGTTACAGAATAAAACTGTGAATGAATGGCTTTCCAAATGTTTGTGAATTATTTCTTTTGCATTGTACTAATTGGGCTGGATATTCCTTTGAAATTTACTTGATTAGAGAAGAGAAATAAAATGCTAATTTTGCTTTACAAAAATTGGTTTTTATCGTTCTGAAATGAATAAAAATATTCAGTTAAAAATTGCCTTAAAGAACGCTTGTTTAAACATTCTTGATGAAAGAATGAGAAACGCATCAATGGCAATGCTTAGCGCCCAGGAAGCTGCTAACAGCGAAGGGAAAAGTTCTGCCGGTGATAAATATGAAACCTCCCGGGCTATGGGACAGCAAGACAGAGACATGAATGCCCGACAACTTGAACAGGCAAGAAAAGATATTGCATTTATACAATCGTTAAACGTTGAGAATGAAAATTCCCGAATAGGACCCGGAGCACTAGTCTATACTAAGGATGCTATTTATTTTCTGGCTGCAGGATTAGGTTCTGTAACCATCGACTCAAAGCAAATACACCTTGTTTCTCCTGTTGCACCTTTAGCCAAACTGCTTTTGGATAAAATTCCCGGTGATAAAATTTCATTAAACGGAAGAGAAATCGAAATTCTGGAAATTGTCTGATCTTTATAAGCATCAATTAAAATTATTGAAAATGACGAAACTTAGTACTTACCTTCTGATTTTCTTGCTTCATTTTATATCAGCCAAAACATTTTCACAAGCGACTCATAGCGGTTGCGCGCCAAAAGTGTCTGATAAGGACTGGTACACCAGTGGAAAAAAAGCACCTTTATTTGAAGGACTGGATGGAATAAATTTTCCAATCACGACGAAAAGCCCTGAGGCGCAGAAATACTTTAACCAAGGTTTGATGTTGAATTATGCTTTTAATCATGCCGAAGCAGCTCGTTCTTTTTATGAAGCAATACGCCTAGATTCATCCTGTGCTATGTGTTACTGGGGTTTTGCACTAGTCCTGGGTCCAAACTATAATGCAGGAATGGAAAAGGACAACTACCAACGGGTATATCAAGCTGCTCAACATGCTTTGCAGATGAGTAACGAGCTTCCTCAGAAAGAAAGAATGTTGATTATGGCATTGGCAATGCGTTATGATTCTATTCCTACAGAGGATCGCACGTGGAATGATGAAGCGTATGCTTTCACCATGGCATCAATTGCCCCGATTTTTCCTGACGATCCGGATATTGCTACACTACATGCGGAAGCCTTAATGGTGCAACATCCCTGGGATTTATGGGAAGCTAATGGGACTCCCAAAAAATGGACAAATGAAATAGTCAAGGTATTAGAAAAGGTTCTCGAAAAATTTCCGGAGCACCCGGGCGCCAATCATTATTATATCCATGCAGTAGAAGCATCTTCAACACCTGAAAGAGCAATGGCTAGTGCAGATCTGCTGCGGAACCTTGTTCCCGGTGCCGGACACCTGGTACACATGCCTTCACACATCTATATCCGTACAGGCAGATACCACGAGGGAACATTGGCAAATCAGAAAGCCATAGAGGTAGACGATAAATATATTTCATCTTGCCACGCACAAGGTGTTTATCCTCTTGCCTACTTCCCTCACAACTTTCATTTCATGGCTGCCACGGCATCACTTGAGGGTGATCAGACTACTGCTATAATGGCTAGTAAAAAAATGCGTGAACAACTCGATCAGAACCTACTCCTTGACCCTAAATGGGGAACGCTTCAACATTACTACTCTATCATTTATTATGTGATGGTAAAATTTGGTATGTGGGATGAAATATTAAAAGAACAGACACCTTCTGACGACCTCCCATACCCTAAAGCAATTCTTGAATATGCCAAAGGCATGGCCTCCTTAGCTCGAAAAGACTTTTCTGCAGCCCAACAACACCTAAGCACTCTTGAAAAATTATCGGCTGACAGCTCGGCAAAAGCCGTTAGTATCTGGGATATGAATACAGCAGATGAACTGATGAGTATTGCAATGCATGTTTTAAAGGGTGAGCTTCTCAATGTAGAAGGCAAGACTGATCACGCCGTTGAAGAATTAAAAAAAGCACTTGCTATTGAAGATAGATTGCTCTATAACGAACCACCAGATTGGTTTTTTTCAGTAAGACATAACCTCGCAGCAATATTACTTGAGAAAAGCATGTACTCTGAGGCCGAAATCTATTTGCGAGAGGATTTGAAAAAATATCCTCTCAATGGTTGGGCTCTTATAGGATTAAGTCAGGCACTACAGTTCCAAGGCAAAATGGATGAAGCAAGAAAGACAGAACTTCAGTTTGAAGAAGCCTGGAAGTACTCTACCATTAAAATAAAAAGTTGCAGGATACTGTAAGCTATTTACAGCACAAACAAGGCTTTCTCAATCGATTCAACTTTTTCATCAGGAAAATCTTCCCAAAATTATTTTGAGATCAACAATTTTTTAGAACTAACATAATCCCCCTTGTTCATTTCTACAAAATACACACCGGTGCTCAGGTCGTCTGTATTTAAAGAAATTACATTCGGATCTGCAGTCCTTTCCTTAATTCTGATAAACTTTATTACTCTACCTGTAAGATCACTTAGAGAGAAACATACTTCTTGATCATCTTTTGTAGAATAGTAGATCTGTACCATTCCGGAAGCCGGGTTTGGGTAAAGAATAAAATCATATTCTTTATTGATCTCTTTTGTACCTAAACATATATCAACAAATACAGTTGTCACGGATACGTCTGTACATCCATTGCTGTCACTATAGTGATAGCTGATGTTGTGCAGTCCGGCTCCTGCCAAAGATGGGTTAAAAGTACTATCTATCACTCCGTCACCGGTAAAGACTCCACCAAATGGTGATGCAGACAGGTTGACAATGCTATTGTAAATACAAAGTGTATCAGGCAAAGGATCAATTGTTGCCACAGGTGAAGGTTGAACAATTAATTGTACCGTGTCTGAGGTGGCAGAGCATAAGTTATCGCTAACCTCTACCTTATAGGTACCGGCACTGCTAACAATTACATCAGAATTACTCTGGCCAACTAAAATCTGACTATCTCTGTACCAAATATAACTATACGTTGATACAGAAGGTGCCGACAATAAAAGTGAATCTCCACTACAGAAAGTCAATGGTCCGGAGGCAGTAATTGTTGCAAGTGGAATCTGATGTACATCTATATCAACAACTCTGGAACCAGATTTACACTGAGTAGTGCTATTGGTTATTTCAACGGAAAAAGAACCGCTTTCAGTTACATTAATACTGTCAGAAGTAGCTCCGCTTATATCAATCAAATTTTTCTTCCATTGATAAACACAATTTCCACAAACAGGAACTGACAAGTTCACTACATCTCCATCACAGAATATGGTATCGCCGGTTA
>Ga0209605_1002037_pt1 | contig 20539 bp, 34 predicted proteins | sample AD_UKC035_MetaG_FD_184408 | JGI IMG/M metagenome (GOLD analysis project Ga0209605, IMG submission 184408) | Active sludge microbial communities of municipal wastewater-treating anaerobic digesters from USA - AD_UKC035_MetaG (SPAdes) (version 2) | ecosystem: Engineered > Bioreactor > Anaerobic >...
CTCTTTACTGAACACCGCGTTGCTGACGCCTGGCTCAGTGAGGACAAGCAGGTCTGTCGGGGGCGCCGCCATAACCGCGTCCTGCTGCGCCTGTGCCCCTTGCCAATACCAGTTGTGGTCGCGGTCCCATGACACGAACGCCATGCCTGACATGGGCGGGGGCGGTGGTGGCGGGTCTACGGGGGGAGGCTCTGTGGGGGGCTCTACCGGCGGCGTGCCTGGCTGCAGGTCTGTGTCCTGCGCAAACAACCAGTCCATATAAGCGCCGCCGGCATCGTGCGTGCGGATATCCCACCACGAACCGTGCCCAACCCCTGGCAGCAGTGTCAGCCGGTATGCATCGTCCGGGCCCATAGCCGCGTCCACAGCGCGGTCCCAGTCGGTGGGGACCTGGCCATCGTCGGCACCGTGCACCGCCCACACAGGCACATCCTCAAGCGCCTGGATGACGGTGGGGTGAGGGGTCGGATAGCCGTGGTTGTAGACCGCCCCGTCAAACGGCATGCCGGCGGCGAATATCTTGCCATCTGTGCCGGTCTGGGCGTTGTAGTCGATCATCATTTCCCACGTGCCGATGCCACCCATGCTGTCGCCGGTGACGTAAACCCGTGTGGTGTCGGCATTATAATCGGCCAGAACTTGGCGCAGCACCTCGATGGCACGCCGCTCGCCGTCTGCCACGTCATCTGAGACGCCGCCCCAGTTATTGTGCTCGCCTGAGTCGGGCAGTTCAGGCACCACGATGATTGCTGGGTGTTCGGCGCGGAACTCGGTCGTATTGAAAAACTGGTCGGCGTTTGGGCGGGCGGCCGCATGGTCTTGCAGGGGGTGCAGGTAAAGCAGGACCGCGGATGAGTGGTTGGGGTCGTAATTGTCCGGCAGCAGGACGTGGTAACGCATGCCGTTTGTGTGGGTCGCAGTGACCCACACACCCGTGCTTGCCATCAGATGAGGCGAATGTTGAACGATTCGGTGACGTTCGGCAGATAGAACAGGTCTTCCTGGTGACCTGCGCCATTGACACCGACAACCGTGCCCGTCCCGCTGGCGTCGCGCATGCAGCGGATGAACGGCTGCAGCGAGGCGTCGATGTGCAGCATGTCCTGCACGGGGTCAAAGTCGGTGATGGTCACCCGCGCGTCGCCGTAGTTGTAGCGGATGATATCCCGTAGGCCCTCAGTCGCTGCGATAACAGGGTCTGTGGCAAAACTGGCGGTGGCGGTCTGTGTGCCTTGCTTGAGCACCATCCCAGCCCCCGGCAGGCTGTTGCCGATGTCCTGGGTTGTCGAGCCCCAGGTGCCACCAATTTTGTCGTGGAACTTCTGTTCGCCCGTCACCCACTGGACCTTTACGTCCCCAGTCACGCCCGGCATGTAGACGTAATCTGTCTGGTGGCCGGCGCCGTTGAACGCCCAGACACTGCCAGTGCCGTCCGCATCATCCATCCGACGCAGGAACGCCTTTAGCTGCGAGTCCACCATCAGCACGTCTTTGGTGATGTCAAATCCGGTGATTTTCAGCAGACCATCACCATAATTCAGACGGAAGATGTCACGGTCGGCGGTGCCTGCGACGGTGGGGGCCGACGCAAACGACTGGCTGGCCGTGGTGGTCCCGTGCTTGAGGATGCCAGGGGTGCCGGCCAGCGTGACCGACTCGTCCCGCACCGTAGCCGCCCAGGACGGCGTGTTGTCCCAGAACCGCTCGTTGTTCACCCACCTGACATTGATGGATGACACGACGTTGGGGATGTAGACGATATCACCAGCATGACCTGTGCCGTTGAGCAGGATCACAGAGCCGGTGCCGGCTGAATCGTCGCGGACCCTCAAGTCACCCTGCAGGGCTGCATCGATGAGCAGCACATCGTCGGTGGCGCTGAACCCATCGAGCCGCACAGTGCCGTCACCGTAGCTGAACCGGAACGTGTCGCGGGTGGCGGATGCAGCGGACAGCGGCGTGGCGCCGGATAGGTTGACGGTGGCCGTGGTGGTATTGTGCGCCAGCGTCTGCGCGGTGCCGGGCAGTGCGGTCAGTGCGTGGGTGCTCGATGTCCAGGCGCCTGAGATTTTATCCCAGGATTTCTCCTGCATCGTGGCGAGCGGCGTCATGTCCAGTTGGGAATGATACGACAACTGAACGGATTTGTAGGTGCCATCGGCGTTCAGGGTGCCATTAAGCTGGTCGCCGGGTTTGTAGCCGTGCACCCACCACGTGCCGGCGACGCCTTGCTGGTTGCCTGTGAACTCCGGCCCCCCCTGCGTTGCATAGAGCCCGTTCATGTAGTCAATCAGAGTGTCAGCCCATGCGTCGCTTTCAGACACGACTTCGCCGCCATAGGACCCGTCGAAATTGGCACCCATCTCGCCGATGAATACGGGCGCCTCACCGTTCGTTAGGTCGCCGTCCATGAGGTAGCCCCATGCGGCATTCATGGCCTCGACTTTGGCCAACCCGCTGTAGACCGGATCACCACCGACGTATTTGGGATAATGGTGGACGCTGTAATAGACTTTGTTCGCAACCGTCAGGATGACGGGGTGTGTATCGACGCGGCTTAGGTCGCCTCCGCTGGCGCTGGGACCGTTGGGGTTGTCAAAATTGCCGTTATAGTTCTGCGGCCCCTCAGCAATGATGAGGGCGTTGGAGTTGACCATCTGGATGGCCTTGCCGACTTCCTCATACATCATTTGGAGGTCTGTCGCGATATTGCCATCACCCCAGGTGCTGCCGGTTCCCACCCCCTGGACCAAAGGTTCATTGTGCAGGTCGAACCCTATGACAGTCGTGCCATACTCGGGCTTGGCGAACTCTGCTGCGATCTGTAGCCAGTGGTCCAGAAATTCCTCGTGCGTGGTGGTGCCCTGGTTCCCACCGCCGTCTGTGTTGTCGGTCGCGTTGTGTGCGCCGCTGTTGACGCTATACCACAGCCCGTTCTGCTGCTGTGCCCCCCACATATCCTGCTCGCCGGTGCCATTTTCGTTCGTGTGATGATCGAAAATGACCTTAACGCCATACTGCTTGGCCAGCGCAGCGATGTCTTTCATCCGCTGGAAGTCGGCGGCAAAGTTCTCATCGACCCAACTGACTCTGATCGTGTTGAACTGCTGCGCGATGCGCTGCATGTCTGTCGCGGTCAGCGGGTCCTGGACACCGACTGCTTCGATCCTGACCGGCCGGCCTTGATCATCGACGATCTGGTTGCCAGACGTGAACAGGTATGAGTCGGGGAGTAATGTGACTGCCATTTGCCCTCGGGTATTTCTGTCGATGGCAAGATTGCCATACAGTCTGGCAACGTAGCGTCATCAGCGGCAGATGCAACAGTTTTCCGGGCGTCACGGCGCAGGAATTGGTAACAATTTCAGTCTAATACCAAAACAAAACCCGCCACTTGGGCGGGTTGTCTCAGCCGACATGCATCCGGGCGGGCGCCGAACGCACGGCACCTGTATCACCAGTCGTCGTATAACTCCACGGCTTTGACAGCCGCCGCATAGTTGGCATCCCACCTGTCGCGGTGTGGGCGCCCAGGTCGCCAGTTGCGGATGTAAGTGCGCCATGCCGCCTCGGTCTCACCGATCGCCGGCAGGGCCGGCGGGTCAGTCCAAAGAAGCAGCCGCGCGAAAGCAGTAGACAGTGCATCGTTTTGGTCAATCGCGTCGTAAACCGCGGCACGCAAGGCACCTATGTCTGGCGACCAGGCGCCGCGGGTGTCTGGCTCAGGCACCATCAGAGCCTGGCACACCTGTCGAGCAATCATCGAGGATGATCTGTGCTGTAGGACGCCCGCCACTCCACCGCCCGACTCAAACTGATACAAGCCGCGGGCGTGGGCGACAGGCCGTTGCTTGCGCGCTACCCAGCCGTTTTCTTGGCCAGCAATGGCAAGCAGCAGCACGGCTGCGCGACGGTTGCGCGGGTCAGCAGCACTGCGCACCCCCAAGGTGCCTAGCCAAGTCAGCACCGGCGCGACGGATAAACGCAGGAGTAGGTCTGGTGTCACAGCATCGCCCCCCGCGTCGGATATGGCATGCCGTCGAGGGAGGTGCCGCTGATGATGGCGCCCCAGGTTATGCTGCTGCCCGGCGGCAGAGGCTCGCCGGCATGCCGCTCGCGCACCTGGCTCGGTGCCGGTTGGTTTTCGGCACGCTGCTTGTGCCACGCCAGCAGGGCGGCCCCCTTGTATGCTCGCCGGTCTAGCCGCCTCGGGAAACCTAGTTCGTCCATTTTCTTGGCGACTGAGTGATGGCCAATTCCGAGTGCGCGCGCCGTCTGATTTATGCTCGCGCCGCTTTGTATCATGTCCCGCAGTGTGGTTACGCGGGCATCGGTCCAGGCAAGTGCCTTGGGCATGTTTGACCTGTGTTTGTGGTTTCGGGTTGTTCGTGTCGGGCCTGGCAGGTGGCCCGCTGAATGGCCCGGCATCAGCGGGGGTGGTTAGCAGCGCCCCAGCAACCAGGACTGTCTGTGCAAGCGCCTGGCGCCAGATGGCGGCCTGTTTCATGACGCACGTGTCCACAAGTCGGCTGGCGGCTCATCGTCAGCATGCGGCTGAATCGTCAGCGCGATGGGCGTCAGGAACCGTCCTGTTTCCTGTTCGTATTCCATTTTCGCGATTGCGCCGCGCGTGCCCCAGCGACGGAACCTGGATTTCCAAAGGTGCAGTTCCGTTTCACCCTGCGCGGGGGAATGGATGGTAATACCAACGTCGGTCTTGTTGGCCCAGTGCGCAGAGCCGGCGATAGAATACGGGCCCGGTGCCGCTGGTCGCTCGCCTGGCTTCGTGGGCAAAGGTTTTGCCGGGTGAGCTATGATCCAGACATTACACCCGTGCCGCAGCGCAAATGCCTTGAGACGCTGCAGAGCGCGGCCGGTGTAATCGGTCTCGCTGGTCTGCCCGCGGTCGTGGTCGATTTCATTCCACGGGTCGATGAGCAGGTCTGTGGTGCCGTCGCGCAGCACAGACGCCGCCGCGCGTTCGAGCACCCAGTCAATGGTAGGCGGGTTGCCCTCAGCGTCACACACCAGCATCGTAATGTGGTCGTGCAGCCACGTCTCGGCATGCGCCACCTCATCGTCAGTCATGGGGTCAAGCCCACCGCCGCCGCGGTAGAATGGCTTGCCGACAAACACCTCTGCGCACTCTGCCGCGAATTGTTCCCATGGCTGGCTCTCCGGGCTGAATGCCAGCCACCGCCGGTCGTGGTTGGTCGCGGTGTGGATCATGACAAACCGAGTCCACGCTGTTTTCCCGTGGTTTGGAAATCCCGTAACGATAATCAGGCGTCCCTCTGTTGGCAGTTTAAGCACCTGGTCGCTGGACCTCGTGCCGGTTGTGAGCACTGCCGGCGCTGGACGGGCCCGTAGGGCTGCCAGCGTGCCCTGCTCGATCCTTTGCACGCCGTCGATTGGATAGGGCTCAGCCGCGTCTATGGCGGCCAGGACGATGGTCGAGCCGTGCTTAATCAGCGTGTCGTTCGCGTCTTTGCAGTCAGCCGGCCAAGTCACCAGCCAGCAGCGGTGCCGGCCCAGGCGGCGCGCTAGTTCCTCGCGCAGCGCCAGCCCAGGCTGGTCCATGTCGCCCGCCAGGATGATGCGTCTGGCCTTTGTCAGCACGTCGGCGTGGGTGCGTAGCGCCTCGAACCGCTTTTCACTGCCATTTTCCGACACCTTGGCAGGGGCGCCATCTTTGAGCGACACGACGTGGGTGATGCCGCACTCCATCACGGCCATCACATCTGGCTCACCCTCGACCCACACGATGGTGTCCGGCTTGTCGCCCAGAGCATCCACGTTGAAAAGCGTGTGCTCCGCGTCCCGCTCCTGCATCTGCGGGCTTTTCGCTGGGTGCGGTCGGTATTTCCGGTTTACCACCTCTCCGCGCCACACGTAGGGGAACACAATCGTGGGCGTCTCGCCAATCGGCGCATCAAACCGGCGGGTGACCGAGTAGATGCCCAGCTTGTCCACCACTCGCGCGCCGATGCCGCGGCCGGCGAAATACTCATACAGCCAGTCGGGTCTGTGGGCCGTCTGGGCGGGTGTGTGGGTGGGGGGGCGGCGAATGGTCGCCTGACGCCGTGGGGGCGGCTCTACGCCAATCCTGGCGCCGTCTGTCCACCCACATTGCCCGCGGTGGCATACCCACGTCGCGCCAGACCCATCCTGATCCACGGTGACTGAAAGGCTTTTCTCGCGCGTGCGGCCGCCCTCGCACCTGGGACAGATGAGGTGTTCGTTGGCGCCGGCACGATACGACCGCAGTTTGATACCGTGCTCTGCCAGCAGTTCGACGACACTGGTTGCCATCAGAACCCACCAACCATTTGCGAATACGCCCGGCCGTCACGCGCCTGTTGGGCTGGGACTAGGAACCTCCCACGGTCTGCGCACTCGCGCAGGCGGTTCCGGAACGTGGCATTCCAATCGAGTTTCACGCCATCTTTGCCAGGCCTGGCGAGCCAGTAGTCTCGGAACTCGGCCGCAGCCTTGTCGCAGTCAACCCGTAGGGACCGCGCAAGCAGACGTTCCTGGTCCCTCGGCTGCCAATCGTCCGTCAGCCGCGTTCCACGCGGCGTCTTCGCGGCAGGGGGCAGCGTTTCAAAATCTGGACCGCGCTGTGATGAAGGAAAGGGATTATGGGACTCAGATTCTTTCTTTCCTTCTCCTTCTCCTTCTCCCTTTAGGCTCGATAAGGAGGCCTTAAGGACGCCTTGATGGCTCCTTGTTGGAGCCGTTAAGGACTCCTTGTTGGTGTCCTTGATGGACTCCTTGTTGGTGTCCTTGAGGTCGCCATCTAGGACTGCATAACGACTGCGCTTGGCATCGTTCGCGCGGCGGCTGCGCTCCCTGAAAGCCTGCTTCTTGCCCCAGGCCTCGTTGGCCTTCTCGGCTACAACCACGTGGTATAGCCTGCCATCGCCGCAGCGCCTGAACCCACGCAGTGCGCCGGCCTCACGCAGCCTACGCCACCCATCCAGGTCCCGTCCGTATCCCAGGAGCTTGCACAATGATGCGTCGTCGTCGGGTAGAGACGCGGCGGGCACCTGATGCCAGGCCACACACCACGCGACTACGGCGGCTCGAAATGCCTCAGCGTCATCGATAGCGGCTATGTCGCTATCACGCAGCCGACGCACATCAAGCGGCATATAAGGGAAGTCCCGCAAGTCGCAGTCAGCCGGCGTCATCGGCTCAGGTGGTTCGGTCATCGTTTACTCTCTAACGTGTGCGTTAGTGCTATCAGTGTGGGCGGGTTTTACTTTTCGATGCTGCCCTGAACCCGAAATCACCTTGCTTGCTATGCTGCGCTACGTGGTGCCGGATCATTTCCAGACCCTCGGTGGTCAACCAGTCAGCCACCCGGTCGGTGTGGAAAAGCAGGCGCCCGGTTTCTCGGCTGATGCGCACCGCGTCAACGTGCCCGGTTCGCTGGCACCAACGCCGCATGGCCGATGAGCACCGCTGGGACAATTGCCTGCGCCCGGCCGGCTCGACCTTGTGCTGCATCAGGATGTTCAGCATGGGTTGGAACTGGGTGACGACTGCTTGATGCGGGTCGTGGCCGTCGAGCATGCGCTGCACCAGTTCGGTCAGAGTGTTCATACTGGCTTTGGTTTGCGCGAGTTCGCGATACACGGGCTCAAGCTGCTTGTGCATCACCGCCTTTGCGACCCCACCAGTCCGGCGCAGTTCGGCGTCGAGGTCGCGCGGTTCGGCCACCACAAGTGCCTTGCCGGCGAAGTGAGCATACAGCGCGTCCGCACACTCGGTCTGATACTGGATGATCTTGGCGCGCAGTTCCGGGGCGACTTTGTTGGTGTTTATGGTGGTCAGCCAGAAGTTAAGCCGGTTCAGCGGCAGAAAAGCGTGCTCGCGCGGTCGATCATCACCAGGAGCACGAGTCGCGATAATCGCGACTCGTGGCGACAACACCGGGTGGTCCTTCACCTTCGCTAATTGAGCGCGCCAATTTAATCCCATTCCCTCGGTTATTGGCTTCAACGCCACTAGACTATCACCCACCGGGTCGCGGCGGATGGCAACAAGGTCGCTGCCCTGAAATTGCACGCGTGTCAGTTCTCTACTCTCGCTCATTGTCAGTCCTAGTTGTGGGTCTGGGGTTGGTGCAGCGCGGCCAGCATCCACCGCGCATATCTCCGGCACTCTGCGATTTCCGCAGTGATGCCAGCCTTCGTCCATCGGCCTGTGTGCCGCTGCTGGAACAGATAGACGGCGATGGACCATTCATCGGTCACTTGCGCATCCTTCGGATCAGCACCACGGCGCCGGCGCCAACGCCCAGCAGGGCGAGCGTGGCAGGCTCAGGAACGTTGTGCGGGTTGCCATGGTGGACATGCCCATGCCCGTGTGGCGGTCGCGTGTGGCTGAACGGGTCGCTGGCCTGGGCGATGCAGGCGACAAAGGCAGGCAGGCTCACGCCCGCTGCTATCGCCGCGGCGGCCAACCTGGGGCGCCTACGCGGGGGCGGCGCCCAGTTCACAACCCCTGTTCCTCTCCGGCGCACAGGGGGCTTCCTGGCGGCGAGGCGCCAGCATCGGACGATGACGTTGAGCACGGCTGAACTTGCCCTTTCAGCGAAGGCCAACACCGGATGCACCATGCGCGCACCGGATGGCCGCGGTGCACGGTGAACAGGTCATCGAAATCAGAGTCCTCGGTGCCGGGCTGGACCGCTATCAGGTCCTGCGCCCCACACTCGCATTTCAGGCCATTTACCCTAACCACGGTTGTATAGTTTACAGGATGCACAACGCCAATCGGCGCACGCCACTTCAGCTTGGAACGGCTTGCGGCAGTCCAGGCAGCGTTTCGTCCGCGATTGATAGCGATGGTCGCGCCGCCCCCTCAGGGCAGCCTCGATGCGCTGCTCTTGCAAGAATAGATTGCTACTGCCCCTTTCCTTACGGGTCAGCCGCATGATGCGCGCTAAGTCGTAAAGGTCATCTGTGGTGATGTGCGCCATGCGCGGGCCAGGCATCCGGCCCATCTCGTCCAGGATATAGTCAGCGTCCGAGCCGACCGGCCAGAGCCCGCGGAACAGTGCGTCCCGGTCCTGCGTTAGCCACTTCATGCGCCGCCCCGCGGCCGCACCACAGACGTTATGCGCACGTGCTCAGGTTCATACAGCACGTCGATACGGCCGGATGACAGCGTAATAGCCCACCGCTCCCTGTCGCGTGTGGCGCCGATGTATGCGGCCTGTATGCGCGGCGATATACGGTTCCCGTCTGCTGCTACGGCGTCACCGATGGCCATGCATATGGCCCAGGACAAGCCGCCGCTCAGAGTTAGGCCAACGCCAGATGCCTGCTCTACGGCAGCCGGCGTGTGGTGGATGGTGCGGGTCATGCCGCTTGTCTCCTGCTGGGGCGTGGCGCACGCACGCCGAACTCGTAAGCGAGCCCTAAGGCCGCATCTCTGGCGTTGTGGTCGGTGATGTCCCAGCCACGCGCGATGCACCACTGCAGCACCGCGTCTTTGACGCGCCCTTTGGGGAATTGGCTTGTCCCCAGCACACCACTGCGGACGGTCGCCGACGCCCGGACAACCAGTCGCCTTTCCCAGCGCCAGCATGTCGTGTGCGTCAGCGTGGCCAGCGACATCGCCGCTATGGCCGCCTGTTCCGATTTCTGAAAATGGGCAGGAATAGCAGCCTCGATGCCGACAAGCCTGGGCTGGAACTTGTGCAAGGAGTCGCACAGTTCGTTTTCAAACGCGGCGCCGAAGCGGCCCAAGTCGGCCATGCCAGGCATTACCCAGACGCCCCATGCCGGGCACACGTCAGCCGTATGGCCGTATGCCCAGCCTGTTGTGGTTGACAGGTCGAGCCAGAGTATGCCGCCCGGCTCTGCCTTAATCATCGCAACCTCGACCAATCAGAGTGCTGTCGCCGGGTTTTGTGAAATCCTCCCAGTGACGCCATCCTTGGGGGCACCAGAACCCCCAATCGCGGACCTTGGGGCCCGTAATGAACAGCGTCCACACGCGCCGCTCTGAGAAATCCTGGTCGAGCAGCAGTTCTATCCTGTGCGCGGCGATCGACGGGCGACACACGATCCGGCCAGCCTTGCGCAGCAAGACTGTGCCGTCCTGCATGTGCTCGAAATACCTGCCGCGCAGGATGATGCTGATATTGAACCATGGATGATCGTGGAGGGCCCTGTCGTCGTCTGACCGGCAGAACTGGTGCAGGTAAACGTTGGCCCAGCGGTTCCGTGGGATGACATACCAGCGGCGCAGATAGGGGTCCGCATGGCCCCCTATCTCGATGTCAGGCTGGCGCGGGAATGTCAGCCAGCGCGGCCAGCGCATCAGCCGGCCTCGTCTTGGCTGTTAATCTCATCGATCACAGCCTGCGTCAGTTCGTTGGCGTTCGCCGCGGTGGGGGGGGCACGGCGCTGCCGGTCAGTGCGGGCGGCGCGCTTGGGCATCAGACCCTTCGCCAGATGCGCTTGGCCGGCGTGCCACTGTTCGCGCCACTTCACCCATTCCTCTGTGCCCTGAGGGTGCGGGTTCGCGGCGTTGATGTCATGGGCATTGAGCCCGGCCATGTAGCCGGCTGCGCCTGCCTGGTGCAGCGCCTGCTTGGCCGCTTCGTCGTCACTCAAAACAGGCAGCGGCGCGTCCTGTGGGAACAAGTCATCCTGATACACCGGGATGTTCAGGACGGCGCGCATCCGGATGTAAGCGCGTTCCTCGGCCACCACCTCGTCGTGGTCGCGCACCATCTCATCGACCACACGCACCAGCGCCTTCATATCGACGCCGGCTTTCTTGGCCGCTTTCTTTATACTTGAGATGGTGCCGCGCTTGCTGGCCGCCTCGTCCATGACTTCGCGTAGGTCGCGCTTGGCATCGGCTAGGCGGCGGCCGTAATCACGCACCTGCTCATCTGTCGGCTGGGTATTGTGGCCTATGCCGGGGTCGGCACGTCGGCGTCCTCGTGGCATGTGTGTCCTCGTTGTCGGGGGGGTAGTCACTCGACCGCAGCGACTGCCGCGGGCTGGGCACGGCGCACACGTAAACGTGTAGGCGACCCTGGGCGGCGTTTTTGGCCCATTCCGCCAGGCCCAAACGTGTGCGTCACAAGCACATCTAAAGTGATGTGCTCCGTTTCGGGCTTGTCACGGGCGATGATTGCGAGCCGGGCCCAGTGGTGACGCGGTATGCCGGTCCTGGTCCAGTTCGTAACGCCTGAGCGGCCGACGCCAGTAAGCGCGGCTACGCAATGAGTGCCACCTAGGGCTCGGATAATATCGGCTGCGGTCATGTCGTTTGTTTGCCAGACTGTATGGCAATCTGGCAAGCGGATTGTGGCGCACCTGGAATTTGTTACCGAATGACAGCCCAGGCTTGTTACGGGTATGGGGGTCCCATGCCACGCAAATCAGACCCCAACCGCCCCATCCGCCGCCATGGAAAAGAACGCTACAAAACAGAGCGGGAATTGATGGTCGGGCACCGCCTGCGCGTCCTGCAGGCGGAACTCGGCAAAAACGACGCCGCCATGGCTGAGTTCGTGGGGGTGTCGCGACAGTCATGGAGTGCTTGGTGCACTGCTGAGAACCGGATCAGCGACGCCGCCGTTGAGACACTAATAGATAAGACTGGCATCACGTCCGATTGGATATTTTTCGGCCGCGGCGCCGGCCTGCCGGTCGCGCTGTTCACCCGGCTGCAGGGGCGGGTCGAGGGGCTGGACCCAGATGACACGCAGGTCCGCGTGATGCTGATAGAGGGGCCGACTAAGGCCGAATAGCTGGCTGGAATAAATTTGGGAATAAAATAGGCGCCGGGAGGCGCCTTTTTTACGTTGGGGCAGCCCCCTCTTTGGGGGGCTCAGGGGCAGGCCTTGGGCGGCCGTCCCCGCCGTTCCCAGCGGCGGCGCCAGCACCGGCCGGCACCAGGCGGTCGCCATTCCGAGTGCTCTGAGGGAATTTCAATTTGTAACGATTTGTTGATAACGTCATCGACATGGCACTTTTCGGTTGATTGGTTGCCAGACTGTATGGCATTAATGATTGCGAAACAAGCGGGACACAGGAAGTTGCGACCCCATCCTGGTCGGATTTTTCGGATCAGATGAGACGGTAACATGACTGCCGCATGACGCAACCGCGACAAATTCGTTGCAGATGCCGCATGACGCAGCCAGACACTGGCAACCTATTGTTCCCGTTGGTTTTTGTGCAGTCACAAAAATATCACCGCTGCATGCGGTGCTGGAGCCAAATGGAACACCACCAAGAATGGTCGGGAATAATCCGCTCGCTTGAGCGTGCCCGCGACCAGGCATTTGAAAACTGTGGCCGCCTGGAACTGCCGTTAGAATTGCGTTTCAGCAATTGGCAGGTGGGCGAGAGGGCGAGCCAAATACTGCGCTGCATCACAGGGGACCAGTCGCCGCTGGTGCACGCCACATGCTGACACACCCCACAGCACGGCTGCTGCAGCCGGCGTTGGAATCCCTGATGTCTGTCAGACAGTTGGTCCTACTGCTCGAACTAAGCAGGCTGGACCCCGCACGGCGCACCGTCAAATCCTGCGCTGCAGCGATGGGTGTGGCCAAGCCCATTGTAACACGCGCGTGCGATGCGTTGGCAGCTATGGGGTTGGTCGCCCGAAGGGTGGCGGACCACGATGCGCGTGTGGTCATTATGAGCCTCACCGATGAGGGCCGTGTCCTTGCCAACCAGTGCACGCCTACGCGGCCGCACTGGCAGGACGGGGAGGCAGCTTAGTGGGCGCTGGCATCGCTGCGCTGGCGACTGTCACGGCAGCACTGTGCGCCGTAGGAATCGCAATGGGCGTGCCTGTGTGGGCCGTCTGGCTGTTCGCATCTCCGGTCGGGCTGTTAATCGTGGCGTTGGTGGTGGACGCGCTACGCCCATCCTTGCGCCCGCTGGGGCCAAGTAAGTTGGGCGGTCCGATCGTATGATACGGCACCCACTCGATACTTGTTGGCCACCGCTGCGATACATGGAGCCTGCATTGCAGCGCGATCCGACCCCAGAGGCGCTGGCGCTGGAACGGCAGGTCATCGCCGACGCCGTGGCTGAGGCTGTCGAGATGCACCCGCACCTCAATGACACCGCAATTGCACTTATCGTCACACAGGGTGTTGGGGCGACTGACCACACACTCGATGAGGTGCAGAATTTTATTCGCAACCACCTGACGCTGAGGCTGGAATATGCCTGACACCGACGATTTCAACTGGACCATCGACGTGACGGTGGCGGACCGCAAGACCCTCGTGGGGGTGCAGGTGCAGCCAGACGGGATGGTCTCACTGGCTCTGGAAACGCATGACGGCCGCGGCCGCCAGATTGGCTACCATCAGTCGCTCATGACAGAGCAGGCGCTGACCGAGCTTTCCGCCAATCTCGCGCTGGCGCTGCTGCAATTGCGCATGATGGCTGAGATGGAGCCCACCCATTGACCGCTGTTGATTTTGTCGGGTGGGCGCTGCTGGTCATCTGCCTGTGCGTCTCGCTGCGAGGTATCGTCTAATAAGGGAACGTCCGTGAACGTATTCGAGGAACTGGCTAGGGTGAATGCCCAACTGGACGGGCTTTATGCCTCGTTGGAAGCGTTGGAAAACGCGATAGCTGACTTACAGGAACGCCGCGATACGCTTGAGCGAGATGTCGAGCGCGCCGGCATGGAGTGCGCGGCATGAACGACATCGACCAGCACGAACCACCTCTGAGCAACGAACTGCGCGACATCGCGCAGGACCTTGCGCGCCTGATACACGGTGGCGCTATCGTCGGCACTACTGACATCGGCAAGCGGATGCTTGAGACTGTGAAGCACCGGCTCTTGATAGCGAGCGGGCAAGCATACTCGATGGAGCACCCAGACCGGCGCCAGCCTCGCCCTATATCAGATGTGGTCCGGTGCATAACTGCATCTCGGCTGATGCTGTCCGGATACCGGATGCCGCGCTGATGGCGTTCCACAACGTCCATGACGGGACGCCGGAGTGGCACGCCATCCGGCGCCAGAACGTCGGCGCCAGCGAGGTGGCTGCACTGTTCGGCGAGCAGCCTGATTTCGCCCAGTCTGCTTACACGCTACACATGGTCAAATCCGGCCGGATACCAACGCCGCCGGTGGATGACGGGCCTGGGAGCCGTGTCTGGTTCGGCAAATACCTCGAACCCACCATAGCCCGGATGGCGGCGGCCATGTGGGGGTGGTGGACTGACAAGGGGACATACTGCACCGACGACACCACCCCAGGAATGGCAGCATCGCTTGACTATATCGTGCGCGAGCCTGGCCCAGACGAGATAGCCAAAGGATACACTGGGCCGGGCGCACTAGAACTTAAAAACGCCGACTGGCTTGCGCACCGCAAAAGCTGGGACGGGGGCGACCCGCCTATGCACATCTTGTTGCAGCTACAACAGCAACTGGCGTGCAGTGGCTACACCTGGGGCTGCATCGTGTGCCTGGTCGGCGGCAATCAATTGGTAAAGTATCACTACGTGCCGCGCCCAAGGATCATCGACGCCATTCGCGAGCGTGTGACGCAGTTCTGGGCTGACGTGCGTGCAGGTAAAGCGCCGCCGGTTGACGGCACTGACAGCACCGCTGCGGCGTTGAAAGTGCTGTATCCGTCACTCGGGGACGATGAGCCGCTTGACCTGATGACGCACAATGAGGCCAGCGAGGCCGCTGCCCAGTTCATGATCGCCCAGGCAGACAAGGCGAGTGCTGACGCGCGATATATCGAGGCACGCAACAGGCTTGAGGGAATCCTGCAAGGCCGCCGTCGCGCCGTATGCCAGGGCTTTTCCATCAACGTCGCCGTCACGCCTGACAATCCTGGCCGCGTTGCTATGCCGGGTGAAATCATCGGCAGGCGTGCTGGGTCGAGACGGTTCACGGTCAGAGAGGTCCAGAACTAGAGGATTTCTGCGCCTTACCTAACTGCGGCGCAGCGACGTAACACAAAGCACGGAATATAAATGAGCGACATCCCAGCATGGCTCGACGATGGCCCGCCGCCGGATATGCACAACGGCCCACCTGCCAGACGCGACGGTAGCCGCAGCGGATACCAACGCCGACAAGAGCCTGAGTTCGATGTCGGCGTGGCTGCGCAGGATTTCTATGCGTGGCTCGACGACAGGGCGACCAGGGCGGCATTTAAGACGATGCTGCCTGATACCATCGACCTGGACGTGTTTATTGCCACCGCGAAAACAGCCGTCCTGAACAATTCCAAATTGCTCGCGCCAAACCTACGTGAGTCCCTACTCATCGCCGTGCAGCGCGCCGCAGCGCAGGGCCTGCCGCCAGACGGCAAGCATGGCGCCCTGGTGCCGCGGTATGACACAGAGGCCCGCCAGTATCGCGTGGCCTGGCAGCCCATGGTCTGGGGCATCGTCAAACTGGGCCGGCAGACTGGCGCCATCAAAAGCATCCGGGCTGTGATCGTGTTCGCCGGCGAGCGGTTCGAGATAGAGGCGGGGGATGAGGACCGATACAGCCACCGGGTTGACCGGGCGATTGTCGAGGAAGCATATGCCGCTTTGAACGGTGGGCGCGACCAACATGGCAATGTCATCGTGCGCCCTGACGAGTTTATGCGCCGCATCGACTGCGCATACTGCATAATCACCGGGACGGACGGCACTGTCACCAAGCGATGGATGACGCGCAGCCGTATTATGATGGTGCGGAACTCATCCAAGGCGGCTAAGGGGCCGTGGGCGTCGGCATTCATCGACGAGATGGTTGCAAAGACGGTGATTTTATTCACCACCAAACACGTTGACCTCGATGTGAATAACCCAGCGACCCAGCGATTCCGGTTGGCCCTTGAGACAGACATGGCTGCCGATTTCGACGCAATCACCGCGGCGCCGGATGTTCCATCTCTGCCGGCGCCGGGCACGCGGCTTGACATGTTCGAGGAAATGCTTGGGCGTGCGGCGCAGCGTGAGCCTGTGCATACGGCCAGACAAGAGCCACCACAGTCGCCGCCTGATAGACATGCGCAGCGGCCCCCGGATGACGTGCCCGCCGATACCGACACGCCGCACGCACGGGCCCAGGAACGCCCACAGCCGGCGCCGGCTAGCACCCTCCCATCTGTGGACCCAGAGGTGGCGGCAGGCCTGCGCGCTCAGGTGGACGCCGCCATTGCTGGGTTTGCCACCGCCACCGCCGAACAGGTGAGGCGCACCACTGACAGTGACCGATACAAATATCTGGTGCGCCAACTGATCGCCGGGAAGATGATCCAGGACATTGAGCGGCTGACACACGCCGCCAGCGCGAGGAATGAGCCGTGAAGATTATCAGCCTACGCATACAGGTGCCGGCTAGCGACGACGCATCCGCGCGCGCCGTAAAAACCATCCTGACGGATCACATCCGCATGTTGGGGACGGTAGAAGAAACATCGCCGGATGAGGTGCGACAGAGGCGTCTGATCGAGCACCCGGAGCAGATGCACTTTGCTCTGGCCGACGTGAAAGAGGGCGCTGAGACACGCGCGGCAAAGAAGGCGAAGACTCATGTCTGACGCGAAGCGCGTAAGCGGCGGCGCCTCTCCTGCGCCAGTGCGGGGGGTTCGCCTCAGTAGTGCAGCTATGATCGAGGCTAGGCGGCTGGTGGTGCGCTGTATGGCGCAACGTGGCGGCGTCTTAGAAATCTGTCTGCTCGACGATGATGATCCAGTGGGCGCGGCTTGTGCGCTTATTGTGTGCCTCGATATGGCGTCAGATGGGTTGTGCACACACGAGAAACTGTCCGATCAAACCGGACGGTTCACGCTACTGCCTGCGGGGTGGACGCTGCTGGGGACGATGGGCAATGCTTGAGCCGCGAACCTTGCGTAGCCGCATCCTCGACCTGCTGGGCGCATACATGGGCCTGGACTGGCGCACCCTGCGCGACAACACTCCGCTAGCTCTGCCGGAGCGGTTGATGGACGCGATGGTCCTGCAGATTGACTACATGATGATGGGCCAGCCTCTCTCGCTACCGGATGACGCGCCGCGCGTGGCGGACGCGCAGACCGTAGGGGATGTGTTGCGGGCGGTGGGGGTGGGCGATGAGTGAAGAGTCGCGCTGGCTCGCCCCGGATGCCGCCGCTGCATACCTCTCTGTCCGGGTAGACGCCCTGGGCCGCCTGGTGCGGCAGGGGCGCATCCCAGCACCATCATACGCCCTGGGCGAACGGTCCCCACGCTGGGACAAACTGAAACTTGACGAGGCTTTCGATGGGGGCACAGGGTCCACCGACCCACGCACAGCGAGTGCCGCCAATGTCCAGAAAATACTCTCGAAAGGCCGGGCGCGTCGTCAGATACACGCGCGCTGACGGCACAGCGGTCGAAAAGCATTATCCGCCGTATCGTGGCAAACAGCGGGCACAGGACCGTGACACCATCGGCGCACTGATCGAGGCATTCGAGCGGTCCCCAGAATATCAGCGCCTCGCGCGCACCACCCGCCGCGGATATGACACATACCTGCGCGACCTGACCGGACTGGAACGGGTCGCTGTCAAAGCAATCACACGCCGTGAACTGATGGAAGCGCGCGACGCCATAGCGCAAGCCCGCGGGGACGGCGCCGCGGCTGGTTTCAGCCGGGCTGTGAGCACACTATTCGGCTGGGCGGTTGATAGGGGGTGGATTGACCACACCCCCGCCGGGCGGATGCGTAAGGGGTTGGCCTCGGGCCATCTGCCAGCGTGGTCTGAGGGGGACGTGCGCGCGGCTCTGGGGGGGCTTCCGGAGCACTTACGGCGCGCGGTGGTGCTCGCGCTTTATACCGGTCAGCGACGGGGCGACCTGATCACCATGCCATGGTCAGCCTATGACGGCTCGACCATCCGGCTGGTGCAGGGCAAGACATCGCAGGCGTTGGTTATACCGGCGCCGGCAGAACTGCGCGCTGAATTGGACGCGTGGCGTCAACAGGCAGGCTCGACCATGATCCTGGTCAACAAGTTCGGGCGCCCCTGGCTGAACGGTTCCAACCTCTCCAAACAACTAGGCGGTGCCCTGGCAGCCATCCCTGGCATCCCAGCCGGGCGCAACATCCACGGGCTGCGCAAGCTGGCGGCGACAAGGCTCGCTGAGGCTGGCTGCACTCCGCACGAGATAGCTTCGATAACTGGCCACCGCACGCTCGCTATGGTCGCGCTCTACACGCGATCAGTGGACCAGGAACGGGCGGCAGAAGCCGCGGTCGTTAAGCTATCGGAGCACCGGCACAAACGCTGATACAAAAAATACAAAATACCGCAAAAGTGGCAGATTTCAGCCGTCACACGTGACAGCAGGAATTGTGCAATCCGCTGTTTTCTAAGGCTCTCGGGAACAAAAACATTCCGGACCTGTCCCGTTCTGGCACCTGGGGTAATCGTGAGCCTGTGAATTTTGCTCTTGCATTGTCCGATAAATCCGGACATTGTTTGCGCATGGCAAGGGGATTGGCCCCGGCCGAAAAGGGATAGCCCTATGAGCGTAAAGCAGAAGCGCCGCCACTTCCTGAACATCGCCCAGAAGATGGAGCGGTCTGGCAATATATCAGCCGCACGGATGGCTGAGAAATCAGCGCGGTATTACCAACTGATCAGCCGCGGTGTGATCACCGTCACCCACAGGAAAGCAGCATGAGAGGTGAGATTGAGGCCTGAGCGGTTTAGGGAATGCGCCCGGTTGCTGGGCTGGTCGATGCAAGAGATAGCCAGCCGGCTTGGGATGAATGAGCGCCAGGTGCGGCGCTGGGCAAGTGGCCAGTATCCTGTTCCAGACAAGGTGGCCGACTGGCTTGAGCGTGTGGTGACCGCCGTCGCAGGCGTGCCACCACCGCCCCCGCCGAGAGGCTAGACCACCTCGGCATGGTCCGGTGCGCCCACCAGCGCCCGGCCATAGGTGACCACCACATCGGTGCCGTAGTGGGTCACCTGGAACTGTTCGGTGCGATAGTCGCCCGCCAGCACCGCCCTCAGTATCGTCTCATCGCCGCGCGCAACGGTCAGTTCACCCAGGCCTGGCTGCACCGATCTCACCAGCACTGACAGGTCGCGCCCATCCCAGGCGCTGTCCACCCCTATCTGGCTGTCACGGCTGATGCCTCGGATGGTTCCAGCGAACCGCATGCCCGCTCCCTTCCCGAACTCAAGCATGCCGCTGTGCAGCCGGATCGTGGCGCCGGCGTCCACCGCGGCGTCGATGTCCACCCGGCCGTGGGCAACCACCGTAATGCCGCCGGTGCCAGTCACTCGTTCGAGGTGCACCACCCCTGCGTTGGCCGTGATCTGCCCGTCGTTCCGCACCTCGCCCGGCACGCTGTATTGGTTCGCGCCATAAAAATAGGCGGTGGCACTGCTGCCGACCGCCTTCACTTCGCCCAGATTGTGGAAAGCGCCGTATCTCAAGCCCACCACAAGCATGCCGTTCGTCACGATGCAGCCGTGGTTCTCGATCTCGCCGCGGATGGCGAACATTTCCACCCTACCGCCGCCCTCGATCACCCATCGGGCCCGAACGCCCAGCACCAGGCGGCCGTTGGGCTCGACCCTGATCAGCGAACCATCGCTGAGCGACGCCCCGCGGTTGTAGGTTCGCGCCACGTTGACATCTATTGTCTCGATACGCTGTGCCATCGTCCCCTCCGTAACGGAGGCAGATTGCCAGCATGCGTGGCAACGTCATTTCACTTTGTTGTGGGCCGCCGGCGTTGCCGCTTGGGTGGATGCAGCCGTGCTGCCTGGAACTTTGGGCTTTCAAAGCACGGGTTGCTGCAGACTTGTGCAATGCCGTAGCCATGCACTGCACGCGCGCCGCGGCTGCTGCCCTCGATGCGGGCGCCGCACACCCAGCAGGTCAAATCCTCGTGTTCGCCTGGTGGCGAGTAGTCTGCCGCCCCTGCGATCCCGGTGCCGGCGGCAGTCAATGGCCATGCCGTTCGGCCGGGACGCTTTGAGCCAATGCTTTCTGCGCTAGTTCAATCGTCCCCATTTTAGCCGCGCTGCCGCTGGATGAGCCAAAGTAGTAATTCACCACCGCGCCAGCCATGGCGACCAGGGCCCCCAGTATCAGGTCAACGCCCTGTGTGTCAGCCCCCTTGCCCAGCCAGATAACGCCGTAAAGCACCCCGAAAAACCCGGCCATGATGACCAGCGCCAGGGTTGGCCCGACCCATGCAGTCGAGGACCCGGCGGTGGTCAGCGCGGCGTGTGAGTGCCTGGCGTCCTGCACGTCGAGCAGTATGGCCTTGAGGCGATCTGTCTCGGCCGCCCGTGCTGCGGCCTCTTGCTCAGCGATGATTCTGGCGAGTTCGACCCGGACCTGCGCCGCTGCCGCTGGGTCGCCCTGCAGTCGGTCCATGGCGGATTGGGGGTCATCGGTGCCGGTGACGGTGCGCACCACGTTGACCACTGCGTGCGCTGTGTCCTCGGCCTTATCGCCGCCCAGCCACCGGGCAATCTCAGGGACAAGGGAGAGGGCGATGGGGATGAGAGGGAGCATCTGTC
>Ga0209605_1002040_pt1 | contig 20489 bp, 18 predicted proteins | sample AD_UKC035_MetaG_FD_184408 | JGI IMG/M metagenome (GOLD analysis project Ga0209605, IMG submission 184408) | Active sludge microbial communities of municipal wastewater-treating anaerobic digesters from USA - AD_UKC035_MetaG (SPAdes) (version 2) | ecosystem: Engineered > Bioreactor > Anaerobic >...
CGCAAGCCTTCCGGCGCGGCTTCAATAGTCGGTCTCGAAGCGCTGGCCGGTCTTGGGGTGGATGTACCAGCCCCTGCGCAGCACCTTGCCGTTGTAGATCTCGGCCTCACGGAAATCACCCCCGGCGAACGAGTGGACGGCGGGAAAGTGGATGTGCCGCCCTTGCGGGTCGCGCAGGCTCGGGTCGTAGCCTGGCCGACGCTGGATGTCCCAGCCGAAGAGCGTGCCGTCTTTGCTCATGCGGAACTTGAGCCGCAGGTTGCCGCGCGGGTCGCGCTTGAGGTCGTCGATAAGCTCCCGCGGGATGCGGGAGCCGACTTCGATGGTTTCGTCGCCGAGGATGTTGCCGACGTAGATAGCGCGCCCATCGGAAGCGAATTTGTCGGAGTCTCGCCAGAGGATCCGGGCGCGTTCGGGGACCGGTTGGGAGAGGATCATCTTGGCTTGTGATCGCAGCGTCTGACCGCCTGCCCTGTAAAAGGAGTGCTTGGCATACTCGGGGAAGAACTCCACGCCGAGAAACTCCTGTCCAGCCATCGCATCGACTACCAACTCGAAGCCGGGGCGGCCGAAGCGCTGCAGCATGCGCTCCCGGCTCTCCAGGTAACGTGCGTCGGATTTGGTGAGCGAGGCGGGAGGGACCGCCTGCAGCTTGCTGCGGCAGGCGGACGTCAAAGCCGTGCAGAGGGCTGCCGCCGCGAGGCGGATCAGAGAGCGTCGTCGCATCGGAATCCCCTGTTTTAATCCGTGTAGCCGTTCTCGGGCTCCTCGAGCCAGGCGAGGTAGCGCGCCATATCTACCGTGCCGGTGATGTCGCCGAGGCTGCGCGGGTCGAGTGCTGAGCCATCGCCGCGCCGGGTGGCGTCGCGCGGGAGCCAGGTGATGTAGCGCAGGGTATCGGCATGGGTGAGACTGCCGTTGTCGAACTGCATGCTGCGCTGGCGATCTCCGGCTACCGCGCCGCTGACCTCGCGGTCTTCGGGGAATATGTAGTCGATCCCAGGCCGATCGCCGTTCTCGGTCGGCCGTGGAACGACGCTGTGCCAGGGGTTGCCGATCTCGATCACACTGCTCTGGTCGTGCATGGGCACATCATGGCGCGGAATCCGTGGGACTTCCTGCATTTTGACGCCTGCGAGTTCCGCCTGTCGGACCATCCAGCCGAGGGCGATGCGCGAGAGACCTTGCTCCGCATCAGGATAACCCCCGCCGATGTCCGCATGCGCCCCAATAAAGCCTTTCTCGATGCGGACGCGTCCGGGTATATCGCTACTAGCGCCGATCGACTCGAGCGGAAAGCCGCCCCAGTGCATTTTGTGCCGTTTCGGGTTTCGATAGCCGAATTCCGGGATCGAGGCCGAGCGGTGCTCGTTGAGCGCGACTGCCTGCGCGACATGGGCGAAGACCTCCGGGATGCCCAAGCGATAGGCTTCGCCACTGAAATTGGTGGACAGCACGGTGTCGAACAGCCCCATGAAGCGGAACTTAACCGCCTGACAGGCGGAATCTCCACGCTGGTTTAGGTAGGGGTAATAGAGCTGGTCCTCATGCCGGACCGTCTTTGCGACGATCCGGTTGGCGAACTCGCGCGCCTGGGCCGCGCCGCGGCTGAAGCCGATGACGTCGATTTCCATTATCCGGTCGTCGCTGAAGAGTTCGGCCTCGTCGTCAAGGTATTGGCTCATCCGCTCGATCCGTGCCGGCCCCGAGTAGTTGCCACCCATGTCGTTTACATGGACCGGATCACCCGGAGTCAGCCACCATATCAGGCGACCGGTCGCGTAGTCTTCCGGGCGGATGTCGCCGTACTCGACGTCGTGATGCACCGTGCCGACGCCACTGATGTAGCGCTTGGTGTCAGCGTAAGCGTCAAAAAAATTGACCACATTGCTGAGTCCGCTATTTACCATCGCAGGGTCATTTAAGTCGTCGCTATTCCCCGTCCCATCGAACGCAAACAACACCAGCCCATCCGGATCCACCCTCCCGAGCGGATTGAACGCCGCGTACGCATACGGGTTCGGCCCGTCCGGCGTGCCGAGTGGGTCGGGGGTGAGGTACTGGCCCTCGCCCGGATCGTAGTAGCGCGCGCGGTTGTAGTGCAGGCCGGTCTCGGCGTCGAAGACCTGGCCGGGGAGGCGCAGGTCGAGGGTGAAGTCGGGGCGGGCCGGCGAGGGGGTGAGGGTGGCGGCGCCGAAGGGGGCGTAGCGGGCGCGCCAGATCGGCTGGCCGGCCGGGTCGGTGGCGAGCTCGGGGGCGCCGAGGTGGTTGGTGTGCAGCCAGGCTAGACCGGCCTGCGGGTCGAGCCAGCTCTGCACGATGCGGCGCAGGTCTTCGAGGAGGCGGCGCGCGGAGCCGGTCTCGGTGGCGGGCTGCGCCGGGATGTCGAGCACGGCGAGCGGCAGGTCGGCGAGCCAGAGGTACTGGCGAACCAGCCTGCCATCGGCGTCGAGCTCGGCGAGCGGCTGACGGGCGTCGTCGTGCACGATGTGGGTGGTGGTGGGTGCGGCCGTCGCGGGATCGAGGCGGGTGCGCAGGATGCGCAGGCCACGGTGGTCGTAGGCGTAGCGGGCGATGCTGCGCTCGCCGTCGCGGACCTCGGTGAGGCGGCCGAGCGCGTCCCATCGCAGGCTGCGCGCGCCGAAGCGTCCGGGCTGACCGCTGGCGTCGTGCTCGGCGGCGGTGAACGCCTCGCCCGCCCGGTCCGCGGCGAGGCCTGCCGCCGCCCGGTTCGTTTGGTGCGGGCCCGATGACAGCGCACGGTGGCTGGCTGCCGAGAAACGCGTCGGGCGGGTGTTGCCGGCCAGGTCCTGCTGCGCCGCTGCGCCTTCCTGGGCGAGGACACGGCGCTGGTGAGGGTCGTAGGCGTAGCGCCACACGCCGGTTTCGGCCAGCGTGCCGTCGTCGTCCCTCCACTCCACGCTGGCGACGAGCTGGTTGCGGAGGTCGTAGGCCTGGCTGCGGCGTGTCGAGGGCAGCGGGCCGTCGGGTTCGTGCCGGCGTTCGTGCAGCAGGTTGCCTTCCGGATCCCATCGGTACTCGTGATCGAGGAGGAGGGTGCCCGCGTGCGCGGCGTTCTCCTGCGGCTGCGGTCCGGCTTCTTCCTGCGTGCTGGCGTGCGCATCGGCGCCTGTCCCTGCGGCGTGGGCCGCGGAGATGCCGAAGATCCGTTCGATGCGCGCGGCCAGCGGCTGGCCGGGTTCGATCGGCAGCAGCGTGCGCGCGTTGCGGAGTGGGGTGCCGCGCGCGTCGGCACGCAGATGGGCGACGCGGACCAGGGTGCCGGCGCGCGTGCGCTCGTGCACCGTGCGCACGCCGTTGCCGGCCTGGAAGCTGCGCAGTCCGAAGAGGTCGCGCTCGAACGCGCTGGCGATCGTCTGCTCGCGTGCCAGCGCGTGCAGCCAGGATGTGGCCACCGGCTGGCGCTTCAGCGCGACGACCTGGCCCTGGCCGTTGCGCTCGTAGCGCAGGCGGCTGCCATCGGGCAGGGTGGAGGCGACGAGACGGCCCGCGGCGTCGTGCTCGTAGCGGGTGACCACGACGAGTTCGCCGTCGTCGCGCTTCAGGCTCACGATGCGCGCGCTGCGCAAGCCGCGCGGGTCGTACTCGTAGCGTTCGCGCCCGTTCGGATGCTCCACTTCCATCAGGCGCGGGCCGTCGTAGCGCCAGCGCGTGGTCTCGGTGGTGCCGCTGTGACCGTCGGTGATCTGCTGGGCGAGGATGCGCCCGCGCAGGTCCCAGGTGTAGCGCGCGCGATGGCCGAGGGCGTCGCCCATGGCGACGAGGCGGCCGGCGGCGTCGAAGCTGCGCCAGCGCGTGCCGGCGTCGGCGCTGTGTTCGAGGACCGCTCGCCCGAAGTCGTCGTGGATGATGCGTGGGCGGGCGGGCGGCGTCGTCGCGATCGCCTGGTCGCGCCGCGGGCGGATGGGCGGCAGCAGCTCCCGGCCATGGCTGTCCAGGAGTCCGACGAGCCGGCCGGCGTCGTCGTAATGCAGGCTGCGGGTGAAACCGGTGTCGTCGCCGATGTCGGCCAGGCGCCCGCGCTCGTCGTAGCGCCAGCGGCGGCGAAGGAGCCGGCTGGTGCTACGCAGCGCGGCCTCGACGATGCGGCTCTCGTGGTCGTAGGTCCAGGTCTTCAGGGCGCCGAGCGCGTCGGCGTGCCACTGCAGGCGCCCGGCGGCATCGTAGGCGCGTCGCCAGCGCGGACGCAGGTGGTCTTCATCCTCGCCGGTGCGCAGCTCGACGAGATTGCCAAAGGCGTCGTATGCGGCGGCGTGGCGGTGTTCGAGCGCCTCGCCCGGGGAGCCGCTGCTCCACTCGATCGGCTGCCCCGCGGCGTCGTGGCGCAGGCGGGTTTCGTGGCCTTCTGCGTCGCGAACCCGCAGCGGCAAGCCGGTGACCGGGTCGGAGTCGATCTCGCTGCGCCGGCCGCCGGGGCCCTCGACTGCGCGGATGAAGCTGCCGCGCTCGTCCCAGTGCAGGCGGACGCGGTCGCTGTCGTGCGGGCTGGCGTCCGGTCCGTCGGGCAGGGGGCCGTCGAGCTCGACGAGCACGCTGCGCCCGTTGATCGTGGCGTAGCGCCAGCGGAGGCGGCGTTCGATCGGCACGGGATTGGGCCGGCCCTCGGTGTCGATCGGGCTGAAGCCGGCTTCGCGCAGCTCGACGGGCTGGCCCGCCGCGTTGTAGCGCAGCTCGATGCGGTGCTCGCGGCCGGGGACGACGCTGGCACGGATGACGGCGCGCGGCGGGGGCGTCGCGCCAGGCTCGAGTTCATGCGCCGCGCCCTCCGAAGGGGCGTCAGCGATCGCCGATGCATCGGCATGCTCGTGGCGAGCGCGGTCGAGCAGGCGCGGCCGGGCGCCGGTGAGGTCGGCGCTCAGCGTCTCGACGATGCGGCCGTAGGCGTCGAAGCGATGCTGGGTGGAGGTGCGCGGCCGGCCTTCGGCATCCAGCGTGGTGAGGACGCGCAGTCGGCCATCGGGCGTGTAGCCGTAGCGGACGTTCGTGGGGCCGCAGCGTGCGCAGCCGGGGCCGCGCACCTCGAGCAGGCGGCGCTGGCCGGCGATCACCGCGCCGAGGTAGGTGGTGCGCTGGCCGAGGCTGTTGGTGAGCTCGGTGCGGCCGCGCGCCGGGTACTCGAGGCGCACGTCCTCGGGCCCGGTCTCGCCCTCCGCCGGCAACGCGCCGCGCACCGAGCGGATGCCGCGTCCGGCGGCGTCGTAGGCATAGCTGGCGATGCGTTGGGGTGCGGGCGGGCCGTCGGGCTGGCGGGCGAGCACGCTGATGCCGGTGAGCGCGACCGGGTGGCGCGGGTCCTCGTAGTGGTATGCGCGGGCGGCGGCCCCTCCGCCCGTCGACGCCTGCGGACCGGGGTAGTCGACGCGGACCAGTCTTGTGGCGGCGGTCTTGCGTGCCGTGCGACTCTTTGCGGGTGCCCCGCGCTTGCTGGCCGGGCTCCTGTCGCGGGTAGTCATCTGCCTGCCGTGCAGGGGACCTGGTCCGGCTGTCGCGCCCGCGTGGGTGCGTGTGGGGATCGCGACGCTCTCCTGTGTGAACGAGAAGCGCCCGAGCGGACTGTCGATATGCGCGATGCCATCCGAGCCGTTGCCCCGAGGAGGGTAATGCAGCTGCAGGCTGCGGCCCTGCGGATCGGTGACCTGCACGAGCCGACCCGCCTGGTCGTGGCGCAGCGAGACGAACTCGCCGCTCGGCAGCAGGATCTGGACCAGTCGGCCAGCGTGGTCGAACAGGAGGCTGCGGCCGTCGGGCCAGCGCCAGAGGTATTCGTCGCCGCTGGTGCGGGGGCGGATGCGGATCTCGCCGCGGCTGGGGTCGCGGCTGGCGCAGCGCTGCGGCTCGCCGGGCCGGCGGGCGAAGATCACCCGGGTGCCGTCGGCCTGGAGAATCTCGAGCCGATCGTCGCGGATGTCGAGGCGGGTCTCGTAGGACAGCCGCCAGCCGCTGCCGAGCGCACCGGCATCGCCCAGGCGGGCACGCCAGCTGTTGTAGTGGCGGACGATCTCGAGGCCGAGCACGCCAGGCAGCGCCGGGAGGTCCACCTCCTGCTGGTACTTGTTGCCCGAGAGCACGTCGATCGGGTTCCCCGCGCCGAGGTCCTGGCCAGTGGCCGATCCCTGGCTGGCCGGACCGCTGGCGTTGCCGCAGGGGTTGCCGGCGTTGTTGGCGACGCATTGCCCCGCCGCGGGGGGCTCCGGGGCCGCGGGGACCCCCTGTGTGGTGTCCGGTGCGCAGTTCATGGTGATTCCGCACCCGCTCTGCTGGATGCCGCCCAGCGCGACGCCCGATTGCGAGGATGCGGTCCCGGCCGCCAGGCCGGGGCGCACCGAGAGGAAGAGCGCCGCCAGCAGCGCGGTGCCCGCCAGCATCGCACGGTGCCGGCGACCGACTTGCGCGTGCTGGCTTGCGTGCGAGCCGAAAACCGGCTGCCGTCGAACGGGCGTCGTCGGGCAGGAGAGTGCCGATGGGGGCTTGCAGCCAGACGTCGGCGCCGCGATCAGCATTCAGGTTCCTCCTCGGCGCCGTCGGTGTCCTCCGCATCCTCGGCCGGGTCGGCGGTGTCGGCTTCCGGCCCGGTTTCCCCGTCCGATGCCGTGGCGTCGTCCGGCGCCCCGTTCTCCCCGGCCGAGAGCGGTGTTTGCGGTGGCGTGTCTGGGGTGGCTGGGTCGGGCGTGCACAGAGGGTCCGTGGGGGGGCAGCCGGGCAAGGGCGTCGCTGCGGGAGCTTGGGAGTCGCCGCCAGCTCTCGTGCGCGGCCGGATCGCATCGTTCTCGATGGCGTCCGACTGCATGCGCAGCGTGACCTGGCTCACCATCGGGATGCGACCGGCCTCGACCAGGCTGCGGCGGAAGGTGTCGTCGTCGTCCGGATCGAGCGTGCGCAGCGCCCAGGTGAAGAATCGTCCGGCGAGGGGAACCTGCTTGGCCGGCGGCAGCCCCCAGGTCACGCGCAGCTTGAGCAGGTTGGCGTCGGCCAGTGTCTGGCCCGAGCGGTTGCTTGCCGGATCCGCGTTGCAGTTCGCGCGGTCCGCGGGACAGCCGAGCACGCCCAGCTGGGCGGATGGAAGCACTCGTGCGCTGGTCTGCAGGCGTTGCGCGGCCGCCGGGCTATGGTAGTCGTCGAAGCTCTCGCGGGTGGGCGAGACGATCTCGATGCGCAGGGCGGTGGCGAGGTCGAGCTGGGCGGCGGCGAAGGAGTCGGCGATCTCGGCCAGGTCGCGACCGCCGCCGTAGTAGGAGGTCATCGCGCGTGCAAAGGCGAGGCGCATGCTCGCCAGCCCGGCGTGGGCGACGCTCCCGGCGCGCGCGGCCTCGAAGCTGGCGTAATTGACGATGCTGCGGGCGTGGTAGGCGAGCCCCGTCTGGAGCATGGCCAGTGTGAGCGCAAGCAGGGCAGGCGCGACGATGACGAATTCGGCCGCACCGGCGCCGCGGAGGACGCGGCGTCGGGATCCTTGAAGAGGCCGTCGCTGCGGCGGCAACGGTGGGGGCGGACGCATCATGCGTGGGGCGCGGCACAGATCCGTCGCGCGCTCCGCCCTGGAGCAAGTCCCTCGCGGCGCGCCGCGCCGGGTGCCATCTCGAGCACGGCGGCGGCGCCCAAGCAATGCGCGACCCGCCAGGGCGCGAGCGCCTCGCGCACCGCGAGAACCGTGCCACGCGCGTCGATGAACACCACGTCGATGGCGAAGCCCATCCCGAAGGTGTGGACCGACCAGCAGGGGTCGATCAGCAAGGCCTCGTCGGCGGCGAGGGGGCCGCGTCCGAGCAGGCCGCGGGTGCGTTGCAGGAAGCTGCGGGCGACGAGGACGCGCATGCTCAGAGTCCCATGGTCATGAACTTCACCGCGATCGGAAAGCCGAGCACGATGAAGGTGCAGGGGAAGATGCAGGCGATCAGCGGCAGCAGCATCTTCACCGGCGCCTCCATCGCCGCCTTCTCGGCGCGGGCGAAGCGCTCGGCGCGGCGCTGCTCGCCCTGCGCGCGCAGCATCGGTCCCAGGCTCATGCCCATGTTCTCGGCCTGGATCACGGTGGAGACGAGATTCGCGATCGCCGGTTCGCCGACGCGCTCGGCCAGGCCACGCAGCGCATCGGCGCGCGACTTCCCGGCACGGACGTCGCGCAGCACGCGGTGCAGTTCCTCGCGGAGCGGGCCTGCGGGACCCTTGGCCGCAGCCTGCTGGAGTGCGCCGGTGAGGTTGAGCCCGGCTTCGACGCAAAGAGTGACGAGATCGAGCACGAAGGGGAGCTGCTTGAGCATCAGCCGGCGTCGCGAGCGGATGCGGTCGTCGAGCCAGGACCAGGCGATCAGGATGCCGGCGGCGGCGCCCGCCAGCGCCGGAATCGTCGCGGGCAACCCCCAGGCATGGGCGAACCCGAGGCCGATGGCGAGTCCGCACAGCGCGACGACGGTGCGGTGCGCGAGCAGCTGTGCCGGGGAGATCGTGTAGTCGAGCCCGGCCAGGCGCAGGCGTACGGCAAGCCCTGCCTGCAGGCGTCCCGGCAGCAGCGGAGCGATCAGGTGCGCGATCCAGCGCGTGGGCCACCACAGCAGGCGCAGGAAGCGAGGCGGTGTGTCGAGCCAGGTGCGATCCTCGGGCTGGACCGCACCGACGCTACGCGCGAGCGCAGTGACGATGCCGGCACTGCCGAGGCCGGCGAGCAGGGCCACCGCCGCGATCGCCGTGCGTTCGTCGAGCGCAAGCATTTGAGCGAGGTTCATACGTCGATCGCCACGATGCGCCGGATCAGCAGCACGCCCAGCACCTCGAGCGTGGCGATCACCGCGAGCGTCGCCCAGCCGGGCGGCGAGTGCCACAGGAAGGCCATCGCCTCCGGCTCCATGCGGTCGAGCACCAGCAGCAGCGCGAGCGGCAGCATGCCGACCACCACCGCCTGCAGCTTGCCCTGCGCCGTGAGCGCGCCGATCTTCCCCTCCATGGCGAGCTGGCTGCGCACCGTGAGTGCGGCGCGCTCGAGCGCTTCGGCCAGGCTGCCGCCGGTCTCGTTGGCGATCCGCATGGCGGCGATCACGAGGGTCAGCGAGGGCAGGCGCACGCGCTCGGCGAGATGGTCGAGCGCTTCGTCGAGTGGGATGCCGAGGCGGTGCTCGCGCAGGGTGAGGTCGAACTCCTGGGCGATCGGCGGGCGGCCTTCGCGGACGAGTTGCTGCAGCGCCACGGTCATCGACACGCCCGCGCGCAGCCCGCCGGCGATGACCTGCAGCGCGTCGGGCAGCTGCTGTTCGATGAGGGCGAGCCGGCGCCGGCGCAGCAGCCCGAAGGCGAGACGCGGCAGCAGGGCGAGCGCGCCCGCACTGGCGAGCGCGAGCAGCGGCTCGCCGCTTACGAGCCAGGCGCCGACGCTCCCGACCGTGACCGCGAGCAGGTTGAGCACGAAGAGGCGCGCCGGGTCCATGAACAGGAAGAGCTCCTCGAGCTGCAGGTGGGCCTCGGCGGTGAAGCGTTCGCGGTAGCGTGCGAGCGCGTTGCCCGCGATGCGCATCGCCGACCACGCGAGCAGGGCGGACGCGAGTCCGAAGGCGAGGGTGGCCAGCAGCACGGCGGGCGAGGCGGCCAGGGTATTCATGAGCGGCTCCGGTCGAACGGGTGGAGGTCGAGCGCGACGCCCTGGCGGCGCAGTTCTTCGTAGAAGCCGGGGACCGCATCGCAGCCGGTGAAGTGGCCGCCGCCAGGGTCGGCGGCGGAGTCGGCGCCGCGGCGCTCGAAACGGAAGAGTTCCTGCAGCTGGATGCGTCCGCCCTCCATGCCGGTGAGCTCGGTGATGCTGGTGACGCGGCGCGTGCCGCAGGCGAAGCGGGTCTGCTGGACGATGACGTCCACCGCGCTGGCGATCTGCTCGCGGATCGCGGCGAGGGGGAGATCCATGCCGGCCATCAGGACCAGGGTCTCGAGGCGGGCGAGCGCATCGCGCGGGCTGTTGGCGTGCAGCGTGGTCATCGAGCCCTCGTGGCCGGTGTTCATCGCCTGCAGCATGTCGAGCGCCTCGCCCCCGCGACACTCGCCCACCACGATGCGGTCCGGGCGCATGCGCAGCGCGTTGCGCACCAGGTCGCGGATGCTGATCGCGCCGCGCCCTTCCAGGTTGGCCGGGCGCGCCTCCAGACTCACCAGGTGGCTGTGGCGCAGGCGCAGCTCGGCGGCGTCCTCGATGGTGATGATGCGCTCGCCGTCGGGGATGAAGTTCGACAGCAGGTTGAGGAAGGTGGTCTTGCCCGAGCCGGTGCCGCCGGAGACGACGATGTTGCGCCGCTGCTCGACACAGATGCGCAGGAAGCCGGCCATGTCGTGCGAGAGCGAGCCCATGCGCACGAGATCCTCGACCTCGAGTGCCCGACGCGCGAACTTGCGGATGGTCAGCGTCGGCCCCTTGAGGGCGAGCGGCGGGATGATCGCGTTGACGCGCGAGCCGTCGCGCAGGCGGGCATCCACCATCGGCGAGGATTCGTCGATGCGGCGGCCGAGCGGTGCGACGATGCGTTCGATGACGCCGAGCACCGCGCGGTCGCTGGTGAAGGTCGTCGGGTGTGGGGCGATGCGGCCGCCACGTTCGACGAAGATCTGGTCGTAGCGGTTGACCATGATCTCGCTCACCGCCTCGTCGGCGAGCAGGGCCTCGAGCGGTCCGAGGCCGATCGCCTCGTCGAGCACCTCGCGGCACAGCTGTTCGCGGTCCAGGGCCGGCGGCAGCGTGGCCTCGGCGGCGATGATCTCGCGCACGAGCGCGGTGGTCTCGCTGCGCAGCTCGCCGTCCGACATGCGGTTGAGATCGCGCCGACGCAGGTCGATGGTGTCGAGCAGGCGCTCGTGGATGCGCTTGCGCCAGGTGAAGTCCGCGTTCGACGCCAGCGTCGACGGGCGCGGCTCGATCGCTGCGCGCGCCGACGCGTCGGGGGCGGCTTCGACCAGGCCGGCACGCCGATCCGTCGCCGGCGAGGCGGGGGCGGGCGTCGGCTCTGCGGTCGTGGAGGGGGGCCTGCGCGGGGTGCGGAAGAACATTCGGGGCTCCGGTCAGCTGCCGCCGTAGAGGGCGTTCCACGCGGGATCCGCAGGTTCGCGCACCACCGGCGCGGGCTCGGGTGGGGGCGCGAGGGCCTGCTCGGCGCGGTGTTCGAGCAGTTGTGCGCGCGGGTCGAGCAGGCCTTCGCCGGGTTCGAGCAGCCACGGGGTGACGAAGACCACCAGTTCGCTCTCGCGGTTGTTGAAGCGCGTGGAGCGGAACAGGTGCCCGAGGACGGGGACCTCGCCGAGGTAGGGGACGGCGTTCTCGTCGCTCTGCTGTTCGCGCTGCAACACCCCGGAGAGCACCAGGGTCTCGCCGTTGCGCAGGTTGAACTCGGTCTCGGTGCGGCGCGAAAGCAGCCCGGGCACGCCCTGGGCGGCGACGCTGCGGTCGAGCGAGCTGACCTCGGTGCGGATGCGCGCGCGGATGGTGCCGGCGGCGTCGGCGACCGGTTCGAGGATGTTGAGGCGGACGCCGTACTCCTTGAACGTCACGCTCGGCGTGCCGGTGGCGGATGCGACCGGCACGGGGATCTCGCCGCCGGCGAGGAAGCTGGCCTCGCCGCGGTTGCGTGCGGAGAGTCGCGGAGAGGCGAGGATGACCGCGTCTCCCTTCTGCGCGAGCAGGTTGAGCCGGCCGAAGAAGCTGCCGACGAGGGCGGCGTTGGCGGCAAAGGGCGAGACGCGGTCCGCCTCGATCGACACTTCCGAGCGTTGCTCGCCGGTGCCGAGCGTGCGCGTCACCGTGGCGCCGGTGCGGTTGTCGTGGTACAGGTCGCCGATCACGCCGATGCCGAGCAGCGGCTTGCCCTGCGTGGTCCAGTCGATGCCGAGGTCGCGCAGGCCGCTGCGGCTGATCTCGACGAAGCGCACGTCGAAGGCGAACATGCGGTCCAGGCCGACGCGGCTGGTGAAATCGATGAGCTGCGGAAAGCGCTTGGCGAGCTCGGCCACCTTGTCGCGCTCGGCGTCGCTGAGGCCTTCGCCCTCGATGACGACGTTGTCGCCGATGGTGCGCGTGCGCAGCCGCGGGACGTCGTGCAGGAAGCCCTGCAGGTCGCGTGCGATGCGGGCGGTGTCGGTCTGGCGGACGGTGATCTTGATGCGCTGGCTGCGGCCCGAGCGGGACCACACCTGCAGCATGGTGTCGCCCGGCCCGTTGGCGATGAGCAGGATCTCGCGCTCGTCGAGGACCGCGGCGGAGAGCACCTTGGCGTCGCCGACCGCGAGGCGCTGCGCGTCGCGCTGGGGCAGCACGCGCGTCTCGCCGGCGAACATCTGGATCTCGTGGACGACCGGCAAAGCCGCGCGGCCGGCCTCGATCGGCACGCTCGCCGGTGGCCGGACCGGCGGCGCAGGCAGGGCGAGGACTGGCGCGCCGAGGAGCAGGGTGGCGCACAGCAGGCTGCGGAGAGGCCCGCGGAGGCCCACGGGGTGGATCGGATCAGTCCGGGTCATGGGCGGGCTCTGCTCGCGGGGCGGGGCGGGAAAGGGGAGAAGAGGTCGGGATCAGTGCGGGGTTCTCGACGCCGCCGTAGATGACGGGTACGCCACCGGCCGTCGGCGCGGGTGCGAGTCCGAGCAGGGCGAGTGCATCGGTGCGCAGCAGTGGCGCCGTGCGAATGTCCTGGGGATTGCGCAGCACCGCGGTCAGGCGGGCCAGTGCGCGTGCGGCGACGAGCCGGGTCGCCTCTTCCTCCGATAGATCCAGGGTCAGGGTGCCGAAGGTGCCGCCGAGGGGATCGCCCGCGCCAACGTCCTCGCCCGGCCGGGTTCGGCTCCCGGTCGCGAGCACGCGTACGCCTTGCAATAGGGGCATGGTCAGGTGCTGCTTGTCGCGCTGAACGGTCGCGAGCAGGTCGATGCGATCGCCCGGGCGCAGCAGGCCCGAGAGCGAGCTGGTCTCATCGACCGGGATCGTGGTCGCGCGTCGACCCGGGGCGAGGTGCGCGGAGAGGCTGGCGGGGCGCCGCTCCTCCAGCTGCGACCACACCAGCGGCTCGCCGCCGCGGGCCGGCTGGGCGAGCACCGCGCCCGCGGCGCGCTCGAACTGCTCGGGCGTGATCGCGCTCGAGTGCAGCCATTCGACCGGGACTTCGCGGATGGCGACGAGGTCGTGGGTGAGGGGGGTCCCGACCGCGAGGTCCGTCTTGGCGACGACCGCACGACCCATCTGGCCTTGCTGGCGCAGTTCGATCTCGCTGGCGCGCTCTTCGAGGTAGCGTGCGGCGAGCCATGCGGCACCCAGGCCGAAGAGGGTGGCGACGGCAAGAATGATCAGGTTGCGGGGGACTCTCTTGGGCATGAGCGGGTCAGATGGGGAGTGAAATGCTGCTGAGAAAGCGCGCGAAGCCGGTCGCCACGGCCTCGGCAAAAAAGAGGACGAGCGGCTTGCCATCGAATGCCGGAAGCGCGAAGACGCCGAGCACGATGGAGAGGATCAGCAGATGCTCGGTCATCGCCTGGCCGCGCAGGTGTGGGATCTGCCTCATCGCCCGTCCTGCACGCCGTGGTCGATCATCTGCAGCGTCACCGTCGTCCCGCTGCCGTGGCGGGTGACGGTCGCGACCGCCTCGCGGCCGCGGGCGCCGAACCAAAGTCCAAGGCCTTCCAGGCCGGGCCGGGTGACCGGGACACGGCGCTCGAGCGCGAGACCGAGGATCGAAAGCTCGCGTACGAGGCGGGCCGCAGCCCAGGAGGGCGAGGATTCGTCGTGCCAGACCAGGATGCGTGCCCGGCGACCGCCATCGTTCGTCTCGAGATCGGTGCTGAGCAGGCTGTCCGCTGGCCGGCCTGGAGCTGGCGACGCGGGGGCCGCGGCGAGTGAGAGATCGGACTCGGACAGGGTGCCCTCGGTGCACGGGGACAGCGCTGCCCGGCATGGACGCAGGCGCAAGGTGCGCAAGGCCGTGCCCTGCTTCCAGGAAAGGATCTCCCAGTCGTCGATGCGCGCGGTCAAGGGCTTGCCCTCGACCGCTTTCTGGTAGAAGGCGCGCACGCCGGCTGGCGAGGTCTCTGCCTCGAACTGGCGGATTCGGGTCGGCACGCCGTGGACGCGGGCGTCGTCGATTACCGGCGTGATGCGGGCTCCGGCCAAGGGCGGCAAGGGTTCGGGCAGGGCGGCTCCGGCGTGGGGGCCGGCCAGCAGGGTGAAGGCGACCCACAGGCCTGCGAGCGCGCCATGATCCCGCCCTTGGGGGCGGGGATTGGAGGTCGGGTGAGGCGAAGCAACTCGCGCTGGCATGTTCAGCACCCTTCTTCGAGACGGTCGCAAGGCAGGATCTCGGCTTCGACGCGTCCGACCTCGATCGCCTCGTCGAGCACCAGCGGTGGCAGGACGCGCCCGAGCGTGTTGCCGATCAGCGCCAGCGGCTGGATCGGGTAGGCGAGCGGGCCGGCGTCTTCGATCCGGCGGGCGTACTCGGCCGAACCCGCCGCCGACCAGTTGTGCCCGAGCAGGACCTGATGACGATGGATCGTCAGCCCCAGCGTGTCGAAGGGCGCCAGGCCGGGGACGTTGCGTGGAGACACGCGGATCGTTCCGGTGTATTCCGTGCCGGCGGGCAGGTCGAGCCCGAGCGATCCGGCGAGCAGGGCCGATGCGGGTGCAGTGTCGGTGTGCGAGCCGAGCTCGACGCCGACCCGGCTGGCCGGATCGCTGAGGAGGTGTTCGCCGCGATGATCGGTCCACAACGGGTTGGCCGGACGTCCGCTTGCGGTGGCGTCGGCGGGCCGGCTGAGGATCGGTGCCGCGCTCGGCGAAAAGATGCGCTCGCGGACCTGGGCGGCGAGCGCCTCCGCCGTGGGTGTGCGCCGGGCAGGGCCCGTGATCGCGGTCTCGAAGGCCACGTAGCGTGCGGCCTGCTCGGTGGTGTGGGCGAGGTCGAGATACTTGCCGAGCAGGGGCAGGCTCATGAAGAGCGGCACGAGGACCAGGGCGAGCACGAGGAACTCGGTCGTCGACTGGCCGCTTTCTGCTGGGCGCGCAATCGCGAGGAGCAAGTGGCGGGGCTTCATGGCAGCGCCATCCCTTCCTGCCGCCCGGCGGCCCAGGCACGGTCCGTCGGGGTCACGGCGGTGAGCCTGGCATGCCAGTAAGGACTGTACAGGCTCGCCCGCTCGGTCTTGTGGTCGCTGCGCGCCGCGGGACGCTCGAAGAAGACCTCGGCGCGCGCCATCGCGGCGAGGTGGCCGCCGGGGGCGGTCGCATCGAACGCACGCAGGTTTCCCTGCGGTTGCACGCTGCCGATCCCCCCGGAGCCGCGCAGCCTATGGCGTGCCTTGGCGACGTGGACGGTCACGCCGGAGCGGTGATCCGCGGTGGCGGAGAGGTCGCGCAGTTCGCGGGTTTCCGGCAGCCCGCTGAAGCGCGCTGCCCCCGCGTCGACGATCGCAGGCTCGGCCAGCCTCAGCGTCGTGATCGGATTGCTCGTGTAGGTGTTGCCGTGATGGCCCCGCCGCGCATCGGCTTCCTCGTCGCCTGCGAAGCTCGCACCGCCCCAGGCGAGCGGCGTGCGACGCCAGCGCCAGCGCCAGCGCTTCATCCGCTGGCCCTGGTGTTCGAGCGTGTCGAGCGCGCGCCATTCGTCGTAACCGATCAGCTCGGTGCCGCCGCGTCGCTTGAGTTCGACCTTGCGCTGCAAGGGCGGGAGGTTCAAGCCGCGGATCGACCACACGCGCTCCCGGGTGAAGGCGTCGCGGGAGCGTAGCGTGACGTCGGCGATCCGTTCGCGCGCATCTCCTTGCGCGGAGTCCCTCGCCATGGCGCGGGTCAGGTTGCGGAAGTCGTGGCTGATCGGGTTGATCGAGGCCCGCATGTCGGGGTCGATCCGATGCACGAATTCGTTTGCGAACCCGGCCTGGGCGATGCCCGTGTCCAGGCTCGCGTGCATCACGCGCTGCGAGAGCGACAGCGCGTTCGCGACTGCGTCGTGGGCGGTTGCGATCGCGCCCAGCGCGGTATCGAGGCCCTCCACGATGGCACGCAGCGAGCCGCCGCTCCCGACGTCCAGGTAGGCGCTGCCATTGACCCCGGCGAGCAGTTGCAGGAGCCGCGGGTACTCGCCGGGCTTGTAAAGCCAGCTCATGGCCACCTGGTTCAGGGCGGGAGCGCTCCCGACCGCCGTCTCGAAGTAGTGCATCCACGAGATCAGGCTGATCGCCTGCGCGATCGCGACCTCGTTGGCGACGATGGCCCGGTTGGTGTACGCGTCGTAGTTGAGCGCGCGTGCCTCGAGAGTGGCGACGCTCCAGGCGGTGGCGTCGGCGGCATTGGTGAGGCGCAGCTTTTCGTCCACCGTCCTGCCGCCGTTGAACATCAGCAGCAGCACGGCCGCGGTGGCGAAGACGAAGAAGAGCCCGAGCACCAGCGCCTGGCCGCGCTGCGGGGCCGCCCCGGGCGAGTGCCTTCCGACACCGGGGCGCGGGAACACGACCATGCGGGTGCGCTCGGGGAGGCTGTAGCGGCGGGCCGAACTCAGCGGCCCGCGTTGCCGGTGTAGGTGTCGAGCGTGCGGGCCGTGTTGGCCTCGGTCGCCGCCTTGCCGGCCGCGGTTTGCGCGGCGCTCTTGGCAGTGCCGCCGTCCTTGCCGGCGATCTCGGTGGCGATCGCGGCGGTCTGGTTGCGCACCGTCTGTCCGAAGTATTGATAGACCGCGATCGCTCCGACTGCGATCAGCGCCACGATGATGATGTACTCGGTCATGCCTTGACCGCGCTGCTGCCCGAGTCCGCTGCCTGCCGCCATGATCGCCTCCCGCCGGTAAATGATGAAGGAATAATGACAAACGGGATGGGTCGAGTCAATATGCAAATAAGATTCCTTGCGCAGCGTCGCCGGGGGGGGTAAACGCGAAAGCCCGCTGCAGGGCATGCAGCGGGCTTCCATGGAGCGGCTTCGTCCGGTGCCGGCTCAGCGCGCGATCGGCTTGTAGCGGATGCGCCTGGGCTTGGCGCCTTCCTCGCCCAGACGCTTCTTCTTGTCTTCCTCGTATTCCTGGTAGTTGCCCTCGAAGAAGAACCACTGCGAGTCGCCCTCGGCCGCGAGGATGTGGGTGCAGATGCGGTCGAGGAACCAGCGGTCGTGCGAGATCACCAGCGCGCAGCCGGCGAACTCCAGCAGCGCGTCTTCGAGCGCGCGCAGGGTCTCGACGTCGAGGTCGTTGGACGGTTCGTCGAGCAGCAGCACGTTGCCGCCCTGGATCAGCGTCTTGGCCAGGTGCAGGCGGCCGCGCTCGCCGCCCGACAGGTTGCCGACGATCTTCTGCTGGTCGCCGCCCTTGAAGTTGAAGCGGCCGATGTAGGCGCGGCTGGGCATCTCGAAGCGGCCCACGGTGAGCACGTCGGCGCCGTCGGCGATGGCGTCGAACACGGTCTTGTCGTTGGCCAGGCCCTCGCGGGTCTGGTCGACCGCGGCGATCTTCACCGTGGCGCCGATCTCGACCGTGCCCGAGTCCGGCTTGTCGCGGCCCTCGATCATCTTGAACAACGTCGATTTACCGGCGCCGTTGGGGCCGATGATGCCGACGATGGCGCCCGGCGGGATGGCGAAGCTGACGTTGTCCATCAGCAGCTTGTCGCCGAAGGCCTTGCTGACGCCGTGGAACTCGATGACCTTGTCGCCGAGGCGCTCGCCGGGCGGGATGAAGATCTCCTGGGTCTCGTTGCGGCGCTGGTATTCGACGCTCGCCATCTCCTCGTAGCGGGCCAGGCGGGCCTTGGACTTGGCCTGGCGCGCCTTGGGGTTGGAGCGCGCCCACTCCAGTTCGGTCTTCATCGCCTTCTGGTGCGCGGCTTCCTGCTTGGCCTCCTGCGCCAGGCGGTCGCCCTTCTGCTCGAGCCAGGACGAGTAGTTGCCCTTCCAGGGGATGCCGTGGCCGCGGTCGAGTTCGAGGATCCACTCGGCGGCGTTGTCGAGGAAGTAGCGGTCGTGGGTGACGGCGACCACGGTGCCGGGGAAGCGGGTGAGGAACTGCTCGAGCCACTCGACCGACTCGGCGTCGAGGTGGTTGGTGGGTTCGTCGAGCAGCAGCATGTCGGGCTTGGACAGCAGCAGCTTGCACAGCGCGACGCGGCGCTTCTCGCCGCCGGAGAGCTTGCCGATCACGGCGTCCCAGGGCGGCAGGCGCAGCGCGTCGGCGGCGATCTCCATCTGGGTCTCGACGTCGTTACCGGCGGTGGCGAGGATGTTCTCGTACCTGGCCTGTTCCTCGGCGAGCTTGTCGAAGTCCGCGTCGGGCTCGGCGTAGGCGGCGTAGACCTCTTCGAGCTTCTGGCGCGCCTCCATGATCTCGCCGAGCGCGGACTCGACCTCTTCCTTGACCGTCTTGGCGGGGTCGAGCTCGGGCTCCTGCGGCAGGTAGCCGATGCGCTGGCCGGCGAGCCACTGCACCTCGCCGTCGTACTCCTTGTCCACGCCGGCCATGATGCGCAGCACGGTCGACTTGCCCGAGCCGTTGAGGCCGAGCAGGCCGATCTTGGCGCCGGGGAAGAAGGAGAGGGAGATGTCCTTGATGATCTGACGCTTGGGCGGAACGATCTTGCTCACGCGCAGCATCGACATGACGTATTGGGCCACTACGGGTACCTCGTTGACGGTGTTCGGTGGGGCGGAAAAGGGCGGAGTCTACCCGAGTGGGCAGCGGCCGGCACGCATGGAGCTTGCCGCTAGCCGATTGGGGTATTACGCTGAGGCGACGTGTAAGAAATACAGGAAGGAGAGAATCGAGATGCACACCACACTGACGAGCAAGGGGCAGGTGACGATCCCCAAGCACATCCGCGACGCGCTGCATCTCGAGCCCGGATGCGCGATCGAGTTCCGCATCAATCGCGAGGGTGAGGTCGTCCTGACGCGCCCCAGTGAACTACGAGACGAGGATGATCGCTTCGAGCGCTTGCGCGGCAAGGCCGACGTCAAGTGGCGGACGGATGACCTGATGGCCTTGCTGCGTGGCGACAACTGATGCTGCTGGTCGACACCAATGCGCTGATCGATGTGCTGGAAGACGATCCGCGCTGGGCGGATTGGTCGATCGACATGCTGCGTCGGCAGTCGCAAGTGCATCGACTTGCGATCAATCCCATCATCTACGCCGAACTTTCCTTGACCTTCTCGACCGTCGAGGCGCTGGATGAGGCGGTCACCGATTTCGGCGTTGAAGTCGTCGAGATCCCCAGGCCGGCGCTCTTTCTCGCGGGCAAGGCCTTCGTCGCCTATCGTCGAAACGGCGGCCAGCGGCGCAACGTGCTGGCCGACTTCTTCATCGGCGCGCATGCCGCGGTCGAAGGCTGGAACATCCTTACGCGAGATCCGCGCAAGTACCGACAGTACTTTCCCTCGGTCGAGCTTGTGACGCCCTGAATCCTGTCGCGGGACCACGTCCGCCCCCCGCCTTGGGGCGCACGAATCCGGCCCAGCGCATGCGTCTCCCTTGCCTAGAGCATCCCCTCGATCTCCTTCACCAGTTCCTCCGGCGTGGTGGTCGGCGCGTAGCGCTCGATGCGCTCGCTGTCGCGGCTCACCAGGAACTTGGTGAAGTTCCACTTGATCGCCTCGGTGCCGAGGATGCCTTTCGCGTGCTGTTTCAGATACTTGTACAGCGGATGTGCGCCGTCGCCGTTGACCTCGATCTTGGCGAACATCGGAAAGCTCACGCCGTAGTTCCTGGTGCAGAAGGCGCCGATCTCCTCCGCGCTACCCGGCTCCTGCGCTCCGAACTGGTTGCACGGAAAGCCGAGCACCACCAGGCCGCGGTCCTTGTAGGTCTGATAGAGCTTTTCCAGGCCGGCGTAATGCGGGGTGAGCCCGCACTGGCTTGCGGTGTTGACGATCAGCAGCAGCTTGCCGGCGTATTCGCCGAGCGTGGTGGTGCCGCCGGCGAGGCGGTCGACTTCGAGGTCGTACAGGGGCGAGCTCATGGGGGAGGGTCTCCGTGCGCGGGTGGGATGCGGGCCCGCCGCATGGCGGACTTCGCAGGCTTGGAGGCGGGCGGGCCGGCGCAAGTTTCCGCCGAGCCGCGCGATTCAGGCGCGCCGGCTCAGGAAGCGCTCGATTTCGCGCGCAGGCGCCGGGCGGGCGATCAGGAAGCCCTGCAACTGATGGCAGCCGTGCATCTGCAGGAAGGCGCGTTGGGCCTCGCTCTCCACGCCTTCGGCGACCGCGTCCAGCCCCAGGCTGTGGGCCATGCCGACGATGGCTGCGGCGATCTTGCCCTCGGCGCCGTCGCTGCCGATGTCGCTGACGAAGCTGCGGTCGATCTTCAGCGCATTGACCGGGAACTGGCGCAGGTAGTTGAGCGAGGAGTAGCCGGTGCCGAAGTCGTCGATCGCCAGGCGCACGCCCATCTCGCGCAGGCGCACGAGGGTGCGGATGGTGCGATCGACGTCGCGCATCAGCATGGTCTCGGTGAGCTCGAGCTCGATCAGGCCGGGCGCGAGGCGGTGGCACT
>Ga0209605_1002042_pt1 | contig 20478 bp, 12 predicted proteins | sample AD_UKC035_MetaG_FD_184408 | JGI IMG/M metagenome (GOLD analysis project Ga0209605, IMG submission 184408) | Active sludge microbial communities of municipal wastewater-treating anaerobic digesters from USA - AD_UKC035_MetaG (SPAdes) (version 2) | ecosystem: Engineered > Bioreactor > Anaerobic >...
GCTGGATCAATTCGCTGCGCCGCAACCCGCAACCATAGAGGATTTCCGTCACCAGGGCATCGCGGAACGTGTGGAAATCCGGATCGCCGGTTTGTTCCAGGACCATCAGGCGCTCCATTTGTTCGGTACGCACGACCAGGGGCAATCTTTTTTCGGTTTTAGGGCTCACCAGTTTTCGCACGGGATTCCGGTCCAGTCCATGCCGTTTCCGGAGAAATTGAAAATAGGATTTCAGGGTGGAGATTTTCCGGTTGATGGACCGGTTGGACAAGCCCTGTTCATGCAAGGCGACCAGCCAGGCGCGCAGGTGGAGGGCCTGCACTTCTTTCAGGTCTTCGAGCTGGTAGGTATGGCTGAGAAAATCCTGCAATTGGAGGAGGTCGTTTTGATAAGCCTCCAGGGTATGCGGCGAATATCTTTTCTCAAATTCCAGATAGTTCAGAAATGACCTTAATCCGTTCAATGGAAATCTATTATAACTGCAATATATACAGTTGTACCATTAAAATCAAGAAGGCGGCAGGCAATGAAGGGTGTTCGTCGTACTGCGCCCGGGGCTTCGGGCGCGTGCGGTGGGAATACCGGCTTATATTTCGGCAGGCTTGCTCAGGATCTGCTGGCGGTATGCGGCCTTCAGCACCTGGTTGCGGCGTTCGACAGATTTCTTAGTGAAATGTTTACGCGCCCTCAACTGCTTGAGCATCTGGGATTTTTCGTACTTCTTTTTGTACTTCTTCAGTGCTTTGTCGATGGACTCGCTGTCTTTTACATCAATGATTAACATAAATCGTTTTGAATTGGGATGCAAAGTTAAGAGAAATCCATAAAAAACTAAGAAAAAATTACAGTTTATCTGAAGAAGATTTCCGGCCTGATGAGCCTAAGGCGACCGTCGCTTTGCGTAAATGATCCATTAAAATTCAAGCCGGCCGCTGCCGGGCAAAAAAAAGCCCCGGGGTTTTCCCGGGGCTTAAGCCGAAGGTCATTTGATGTTCAACCGGTAATAAAAAGGCGAATTGTAAAAAGCGCCTCCCAGAATATCTGGATCGGTATTCTTATCGCTGAATTTACGCCCGTCTTTAGTCACCAGGGTGGAAAAGACGTCAAAAGAATCGCCCACACTCACCTTGTCGGCGGTCACACCCAGGGCAGTCATGATCTCTGCAGAAGAAATGGTAAAAGTCCCCCTGAGATAACCCGAGGTAGGGTCCGTCGTAAAGCCGGTGGGAGCAATGCTTTTCAGGTTTTTGAGCGCGACGGAATTATTGCCGTTGGAGGCCGTTCGGTCACGGAATTCAACAGCGAGGTCATAACTCCCAAATTGAGCTCCCCGGTCCGGATCCACGGCTTCCACGGTAAAAGTCAGGCTGGCCGTACCCAGTTCCGTTTTCAAGAAAGCCATATTGGCTGCTGTCGGAGAAATGGTACGCATATAGGCCCCATTGTCCAGGTTAAGCAGGTCGATTTTATTAAGATCATCGATCTCGCAGCTTCCGAACAAAACAAAACCTAAGGATAATATCAACATTTTTTTCATAGTTCAATCTCATTTTTCATTTAAGAAATTACTTTACAAATCCCACGGGATTGGTGTCCCAGAATACTTTGGTGGTCACATTTTGTTTCTGAACCGCATTGGAATTCCGCGTGACATAGGCAATCGGGTAATAACAGGAATAAACAAATTCCCCGGGATTTGGATCCAAAGCAGGTTGCAGGCCTGCAGGCTTCCCGGTCCTTCTGTAGAAATTATAAGGTTCGATCCCATTTCCCCAGGCTGCCAGCCAGTATTCCGTAAGGATGATATTCAACCGGTCTCCATCGTTGGTTGCGGCATCATAACGGGATTTGACCTCATTGATGTACTTGGTCACTTCATCATTGTACACATAACCCTTGCTGGATTCAAATGCAGAGATTACCGAACCCTGTGAGGTAGCCATGGAAATATTCCGGACATCATCCATCGATTTCTTAATCCCGGATTCCAACAAGGCTTTGGGATCGCCGGTAGTCTTGAGCACCAGGGCTGCCTCCGCCAACATAAAATCAACAAAGGAGGCCATCATAATAGGCTGAATACCGGCACCGCCGGCACCTGCACCCAGAGATACGGCACGACCAGCATCGTTGTCAAACGAACCTCCTGCAGGATATAATCCCCAGGCTGTGCGTTTAACTCCATCGGGCGGGATCCCTTCGTTGTTCAGGTGGTCTCTTCCCCAGTACCCATTGTTGCCGCCACTGTTGCTGCCGGCGACACAGAATACCATGCCATCCGGGTAATGCCGCGGCGCCTGGTTGGTTATGCACCTCAGTTCATTCGCATTTTTTGTATCCTCCAAAACCTGGCGATAGAAATAATAGCGCAACCTGGGATCTGCAAACCCTTTGGCATCCACAAACTGACGCATATAATAATTGGATTGGTAATCCCCTCCTCCGGTGACCGTATACTGTCCCTGGTAACGGGGATGCCTCGCATCCGGGTTGGCCAGGTTGGTGCCATACTTGAAATAAAAACTTTGGGAGGTATTTTCAATGAGGTTTTTTGCTGCGATCAACGTGTTTATGCCCCCGGCAGCATTGGCATCGACCAGCCGGCGGTTGAGCAGGATCCTCAATTTCAGGGTATTTGCCAAACGTATCCACTTTGCTTTATCGCCACGGTAGAAAAAATCGTTGACCGTGCCTTTTGCGGATTTACCAAAATCTTCCAGGGCTTTATCCAGGTCTGCGAGCGCGGCATTGTATACGTCCGCGCCTTTATCCACCGAAGGATTGAACTCGTTTGGATCCAGGGCCTTGGAATAAGGGACATCCCCGAAATGGTCCACCAGCATGGTCAGCAGATGCGACCGGATGACCCGGGCGATTCCGGTATGGAAATAAAATTCCTGGGCTTCGGCGAGGGGCAAAAGGGTATTGACATCCGCCAGGGTGACCGCATAAGTGTTTTCCCATACTCCGTTGACCCCACCAGGAGTCACGGCATTGTCGTAGATCACCGCACCCTGATTGAGCATCCGGGTCAGACGCAATCCGATGTCGGAAAAACCGTTGAATGCGTTGCGGTATCCGATCTGGATGTTGTTCAGCAGAAAATTGAGGTTGGTGCTGCTGGTGGTCACCGCATTCGGGTTGTCCAACAAATCCAGGCTGCATGAACTGGCGGCCAGGAACCCGAAGGATAATAAAAAGATTTTTATATAGTTTTTCATTTTACTTACAGTTTGGAGTGATTAAAAGGTCAGTTTGAGTGAACCCCCAAACCTTTTGGAAGTGGGACTGACCAACATGTCAAAACCTATTCCATTGCCCACACCCAATCCGGCCATATCGGCGTCGAAATTCATGTATTTCGGGAAATTGAAAGCTTTGTTCCAGAGGTTATTCCCCGAAAGCGTGAGGCTTGCTCCTTTGATGGTTTTACCCAGCAATTTGGCAGGAACGGTATAGGAGAGCGAAACTTCACGGAGTTTCAGCTGGGTCCCGTCGTACATCGATCCCTCATCCCCAAAGAAGAATACATTGTTGAAATAAACGTCCGAAGCCGTAATCTGCACATCGTTGGGAGTACCGTCGCTGGCTTTTACCCCCGGAAGGATGAAGGTCTGATCCCGGTCGAATTCCGTGTCCCTGGAAGTACCCCGTCCGAGCGTGGCTTTGGCCATCGAACTGTAGATCACACCACCGTGCCGGTATTCCAGCATGGCGCTCAGGGCCAGGTTTTTATAAACCAGGGTATTGCCAAAACTGGTCAGGAATTTGGGATTGGGATCCCCCATCACTTCAGGGGTTGCTGTGACGAGGAAGTTACCTCCTGCGTCGATCAAACGCTGGCCCTGCTCATTGGTCCGCCATTTGGTGCCTTTGATCACATTGAAAGGCTGCCCAACCTCGGCATAGTTACCGAGTGCGGAACCAAAACCTGCTATTTGAATGGAGGTAAGGCTGTTGCTCAATTCTTCAATGAGAGGCTGGTTGCGGGAATAGTTTATAAAGGTTTCCCATTCAAAATTACCCACCTTGACCGGAGACCCGCTCAATCCCAGTTCGATCCCCTTATTCCTCAATTTTCCAATGTTGATGGTGGTATTGGTAAACCCGGTCGACGGATCCAACAAGGCGGAAGTGATGAGGTCTTTGGTGGTGCGGTTGTAAACGGTAAGGTCAATGCTGACCCGGTTGCGGAGCATCCGCGCCTCCACACCGAATTCCAGTTCACTGTGCAATTCAGGTTTCAGATTAGGGTTCCCCAGGTTGTTGGCCACGGAGTGGGTGGTGTGCAAGGTCCCGCTTGCATCCGTGAAGGCCCTCGCGTTTTGCGCCAGCACATTCCGGGTGTTGTAGGGGTTGGGGAAGCCCGCGGACTGCCCTACCCCAAAACGGAGTTTGAGGTATCCCAGGGTGGTAGATTCCAATCCTTTGAACAGGGAGGTGGGAATGAAGGAAACGCTGGCCGAGGGATAAAAAATAGTCCGGTTTTCCTTTTCAACGGTGGAAGTCCAGTCGTAACGGCCGGCGAGGTCCAGGTAAACCCATTCCTTATAATCCACGATGGCGTTCCCGAAAATTCCCATACGGGTTTGTTCGATGGTAAAATCGTTGGCTGCCACAGCCAGGAAATTGCTGTGACGGTTAAGATTGAATGCAAGCTGTTGGGTGCTGATGATGGCGTCCTGGCGGAAAAAATCGTTCCGCATGTTTCCTCCCACTTTGACGGTGTAACCGAAAGACTTGGAGAATGGTTTTTGATAGGTCAGGGCCACGGTATGGTCCCAGATGGTGTTGTCGATATTGGCCGTGCGGTAAAGGCCGGTGTTGATGCTGGGAAGGGGATCTCCTTTAGGCACGATCAGTTCCTGGAGTTCCCCGTAAGTATCCAGACCCACTTTATACGAAAGGTCCAACCTTGGGGTTATTTTATAATTTATGATGCTTGAACTGAACAGACGGTTTACCTGGTCCGTTACCCTTTCATATTTCCTGATCCAATATGGGTTGGGGATATCATTCCCGGCCCGGTAGTATACGCTCCGGTTGTCCACCGGACTTTCAAAGGGCCAGCCGGTCAGGTCATTGCTCCGGTTTGTAAAAAACAAATTGGCAAAGATGGACGGATAATCCAGGGCATTATTGGCCTGGCCTCCCGAAATCGGAGGGGTTTTCTGATCGAAACTTGAAAACTGGAGCGAGGTGGAAAAGCTTATTTTATCACTGATCGCTACGTTTGTCCCCAAACCAATATTCAGTTTATTCAGATCATTATTTTCAATATATCCTTCTTCGTTCGCATAGCCCAGGGAGGCGCTGTAATTGAATTTATCGGTTCCTCCATTGACCACGAGCGAATTGTTGGTTACCAGGCCCGTGCGGAAGAAGTCGCTGACATTGTTCTTGTAACCGGTATAGGCCACATTTTTACCCTGGAATTCAGGAAAAGCGGCCCGCAATTCGGCGCTCGAGAACAAACTGTAAGGATGAGGAGTCTCCTTCAACTGATGGAAACCCGCGCCCCAGTTGGAGAAAAAGGCCGGTCCCCCAACCTGCTGGAAGCCGCCGCCATAAAGGTTTTGATATTCCGGTAAGGCGGCCACCTGGTTTCCAAAAAGAGAGGTAGACAAAGAAATGGACGGCGCCTTAAATTTCTTATTACCTGTTTTCGTGGTGATCAGGATTACCCCGTTGCGGCCCTGGTCACCATATAAGACCGTGGCGGCAAGCCCTTTGAGAACAGATACGTTTTCAATATTGTTAGGGTCAATATCGATAAACCGGCTTGGGGTGGATTGACCGCCGGTGGTAAAATTCTGGGTTGCCGAACCCCCTCCTGTACTGACGGCGTTGGTATTTGAATTATAAGGTACCCCGTCCACCACGAATAAAGGCTGGGTGTTGCCGGAAATCGAGGTATAACCCCGGATGTTGATGTTGGTACCCGTCCCCGAAATACCGGAAACTCCATTGATATTGACCCCCGGTACCTTGCCTTGCAGGATCCTGCCGACGTCGGTTTGAGGCCGCTCTTCGATCAGTTTTTTATCTACCGTAGTCACGGAATAACCCAGGGCCCGTTTCTCACGCTGGATACCCAGCGCGGTCACCACCACTTCCTGGATGGCTACCCCTTCTTCCATGATTACGTTGAGCTCGGAGGCATTTCCAATCACCACATCCTTGGGTGTAAAACCCGTGTACGTAAATGTAAGTATTGTCACTTCACCAGGGACATTGATGGAATAAGATCCGTCAATGTCAGTAACTGTACCGATCTCGGTACCCTTGGCCACCACGTTGGCGCCAATCAATGCTTCGCCGCCCGAGTCGGTGACCTTCCCGCTGATGGTCCTCTGCCCAAAAGCTGAAATTGCACTGCCCAGGAGGCATACGAATAGAAAGAGTCTTTTCATATAACCCTGATTTAAATAGATTTAATGAGTGAGTATCCCAGTTAAAGGTTTTACCAATCCTTTAACGTTTCGGTAACCTTTATTGTGGATTGAAGGTAATAAAAATCAATATCTCGATTAAAATTTCCTTAAAATTTAGAAAAAACAATTTTAGGCCGGGAAATTGCCAATTTTCCAAGCTAAAATCCCCCCTTTTGGCAAAGGATCCCCTGATTTGGGCAGAAATAAAAGTGGATGGGTTTGTTTTAAAATAAAAAGCCGGAAACCCTTACCAGGCTTCCGGCTTTTTTCAGTGGACTTTGATCCTAAACCTTATTTATCCCAAAACACCCTTTCCACCATATTGACTTTTTGTGGAGGAGCATTCGGGTTCAGATCGATTTCAGACTGAGGGTAAAAAAAGGAACGGGGAACGTCAGGGCTGCTGGTGACCACGGCGTTCGGCACTTTGACTATTTGAGACGGATATCCCGTTCTCCGCCAGTCCGCCCAGGGCTCATTGATTACCCCGAAATTTCCTACATATTTCTCCTCGATGATCTTCTTCACATTTTCCGCTTCAGTTCCCGGTAAACTGCCTTGTTGTGCGATATAAGCTTCGGCTTGCGCCGTGGACACCCCGGCGGCGCTCATGGACATCCGGATACCCTGGCGGAACAAGGAATCGGCAGACAGCCCCCCCAGGTTGCCTCCGCTGAGGACGGCCGCTTCAGCCCGGATAAAAAAGGATTCGGCGGCGGTCAAAAAACGGACGGGAGCAGTGCCGGAATAGGTGTATGCATTGAAAGCAATCGAACCGTTGCTTGCCGCCGTGGCGGTATTGAGGGTATCCCCGCGCAAATATATATGGGTGCGGGAGTATTGCTGGGAAGAGGGATCGCCGCTTTTGGCCCCTTTGAAATTGCCGCTGTGCAGGGGGAAACTCGTAAAATAACGCCAGCGCCTGGGATCTTCCTTGGCATTCATCATATCCACCAAGGTGGCATTTGCAAACAGGTAGTTCGAACGGAAAATTTCAAATTGCTGAATGGGATTCTGGGCATTGGTCGCGTTGACGAAAGCCATTTGAAAATTGTCGGCTACGGCATTGATGACCGGTCCCGTCGCAGCGATGGCTGCAATTTCCGATACCGCTTTTGCCCGGTCCACTTTGGTGGTATGGAGCCACAACCTCATCCGGAGGGTATTGGCCGCGGCAATCCATTTGGCCCGGGAAGCGGACCAGGAACCCGAATAGATCGTCGAATTGGTCCCCGGGCTTTTCTGGGAAGCGGCATTCATGTCTGAGACCGCTTCGGTCAGCATAGCGATGAGGGCGGGATAGATGACCGAAGCATCGTCGTAATTCGGTTGTGAATTTGCGGTAAATTTCAAGGCCTCTGTAAAAGGGGCCTTACCCCAGGTGTCGGCGATATTGGCAAAGACATAAGCCTTCAATACCTTGGCAACCCCCGCATAATGCGGACTGCCTTCTTCGCCGGCTTTCTGAATGACCAGTTCAAGGTCGCTTAAAATGGTGGCATACATCAGATTCCAGACATTGTTTACATCGGACCCGGTAATCAGGTATTTCTCATAGTCCTGGGTCTGGACCGTTGCCCCGGCGGTTTGACCGGACCATTGCTGCGCGATCAGGGCTCCATAACGGTTCATATCGCTGCCCGCCCAAAACCCGAAAGCGACCGTGGCGGAGGTCAGCACTTGTTCGATGGGCGCATTGAGCACCGCATTGGGGTCCTGGTTGATATCCAGGTAATCCTTACAGGACACGGTTGAAAACAGCATCACCGCAAGGAGGAGACTCAGTTTTATATATTTATTTGTTTTCATTTCTCTTTCTAATTAAATAAATAATATGATTTCAACAGGTGATCATCAAAAGGTCACCGACAGGTTAACTCCCAGGGACCGGGCCTGAGGCAGGGCATTGAATTCCAATCCCTGGGCATTGCTCACCCCAAGGGCATTCTGCTCCGGATCCAGGTGCGGATAATCGGGTGCCGATAAGAAAAGATTGCGTCCAAAAACCCCGACGATGAGGCTGCCGAACGGTGTCCGGTCCAGCAAGCCCCGTGAAAAGGTATAGCTTAAAGCCGCTTCCCGGACACGGAACCAGGAAGTATTGTAAATAAATCCCTTGGCTGCGACGAATTTCCCGGAATTGCCCCAATATTGCTCGGCAGTGACCGCAACATTATTGGGAGTTCCGTCTGCTTTAACTCCTTCAAAGATATAAGGCTTGGCAAGGGTTCCATCGGAATTGAACCGGTCGAATTCTGCCGTTTCGATCCCCACACCGTTGCGCTGAATGTCCGCCAGGTTGCGGGAATACTGGTCGCCTCCCTCTTTGATATCGAGTAATACGCTCAGGGATAATCCTTTATACTTCAGTTCATTGTTGATGCCCATCAGGAATTTTGGATTGGGGTTCCCGATTTTTTGAACTCCCGAGGTCGCAGAAGGAAGCCCGTTGGCCCCGATGACCACCGTTCCGTTGGGATTGTACGGCAGCCTGGGGTCAAACAACTTGCCGGTTGGATCGTTGGTCCGGTTATAATCCGATCCATAGATCTGCCCGTATTCATCTCCGACCACCAGGCGTATATTGGGGGTAGTGAACCCTCCCAGGAAAATGTTCTGAACTCCGGGAGCCAGCTGGTCGACCGTAGATTTGAATTGAGTATAGTTGACCGAAGCATTCCATTGAAAATCCTTGCTCCGGATCGGTGAAATATTCAGGATGCCCTCAAAACCTTTGGTTTTCAGTACCCCGGCATTGCGGATAATGCTCGAAATCCCTGCTGCCGATGAATTGGGCACCGACAGGATGATATCGGTTGATTTTTGCTGATAAGCGCTGACTTCGATCCCGATACGGTCTTCCCAAAAGCCCAGGTTTACGCCGATTTCACTCGAACGGGTAAACTCCGGTTTCAGATCGGGATTGCCCGCCCCATTCTGCAAGGTAAAACCAGACAAGCTATTGAAAGGGAAAGCAATATTGGGCCCGAATCCGTCCGCGGCGCCCGCTCCGCCGTAATAACTGTCTGTAGCATACCGGAATTCAGGTTTGGCATTCCCGATCAAACCGGTGTTGGCCAGGATGGCAAAATCGGATAAAAACTGCGAATTCAAAGCGAACATCTTCATGATGTTCAGCTTGATGGCTGCCGAATAATAATAATAGCTGTTATTGGATTGCGGAAGGATGGAGTTCTGGTCATTCCGTGCGGACAGATCGATCGAACCCCAATTCTTATAACCCGCCGTAAAGTTGGCAAAATTACCTACCAAGCGGTAATTCCATTTATTAAAGACCGGGAAATAAGTGGTCGTGTTGGCATTGAGGTTTCTGAAATTCCGTACCGTCACGCCATAGCCGGTGACCTGGGCATCGCTGCGGAACTGATCCAGGATTTCATTTCCCAATACGAGGGTCAGGTCAAAATCGCCGATATCTTTTTGAGCGGTGAGGAGGGTGGTCGTATTGAGTATGCGTGATACGGTGCGGATATCCCTGATGGCTCCGCGGCCCCCCGCGCTGGTACCGGCTCCACCCGTGGACCCGATTTGATCGTACAGGCTGGCCGAATAAGTGAAGTTGTCCGTTCCCACCTTTACGCTGGCGGAAAGCATTTTGCTGATGTCATACCGTAAATTAAAATTTCCAAAGATCCGGTCGACCTCGTCGTTGTAAAGGTTATTCTTAATGGTCCAATAGGGATTATCGTGCGCCCCGCTTCCCCAATCGAGATTGTTGAGGGTCACCGGGTGCTCAAAAGGACGACCAGTAAGATCCCAACTGCGGGGGGTAAACCAGGCACGGAAGAGGGGATTCGCCAACTGATTTCCCTGTGGTGTCCTGACCGAGGTGTTCCGGATATAATTGGCGGAAACCCCTGCGGTCAATTTTTTTGTAATGCTGTTATTGGCATTCACGCCGATATTGTAACGCTTCAGGCGGTTCTGGTCCATGATCCACTTATCATCCAGGTATCCGGCGGACAAGCGGTAGCTGTAATTCTCCTTCCCGCCCTGGAAACTGAGGTTGTGCTGCATATTGGGGGCGGACCGGAAAAGGTCCTTCACGTTATTGGGATAAGCCTGCAGGGTCATCGAGGTATCCCCGGGGCCGTTCAGGCCACGGTAAACGGTGGGAAGCAAGACCTGGCGGCCGTCAATCCTTGGGCCCCAGGAAGAAAGGCCGTTAGGATTGTATGCGCCTGCATTGCCGGCCGCGTATTCATTCTGATAGTCCGGCAAGCGGTTGATTTCCTGGTTGGCATAAGTCAAATTATAAGAGATGTTTTGCTTCGTCCTGACCTTGCCGCTCTTGGTGGTGATCAGGATGATGCCGTTGGCTCCCCTTGAGCCGTAGAGGGAAGTGGCTGCGGCCCCTTTCAGGACGCTGATGCTTTCGATATCGTCCTGGTTGAGGTCAATGGCGCGACTCGAATTGGTCACCCCATTCTGTAAGGCGGAGCCCCCTCCCGTATTGTCAATGGCAATCCCATCAACCACAAACAGTGGTTGATTGGAGCCGGTGAAGGAGGTAAATCCCCTGATGATAATGCTGGAACTCGCGAAAGAGCCCCCGGCGCCAGAAGTGCGGACTCCGGGCACCTTTGCTGAAATCGCATTGGTGATGTTGGTCGTATGCGCCATCGTGAGTTCCTCGCTGTTCAGTTGTGATACGTTGTACCCGAGGTTGCTTTTATCCTTTTTAATACCAAAGGAGGTGACCACCACCTCCTGGATGCTCACCCCTTCTTCCAGGATGACATTGATTTCGGATAAAGTGCCAATAGATACATCCTTGGGATTGAACCCGGTGTAAGAAAAGGTCAGTTCCGTCACATTTTCAGGGACGATGATGGAATAGGCGCCATCCACATCCGTAACGGTGCCGATGGAGGATCCTTTGGCCACCACATTGGCCCCGATGAGCGCTTCGCCGGCTTCATCCGTGACCATACCTTTGATGGTCCGCTGCGTGAAGGCCGTCGAAACGGTAATCAACAAAATGAATAGTAGAATAAGTCTTTTCATATGCTTGTTTTAAAAAAAATTAATAAAAACGATTGGCCTTATCCAGCCAACCGATATCCTTAAAAGTTTAAGGTCCACAGGAACCGTAAACTCGTTGTTTTCTGAATGATCAAACCGTGAGCCACCCCGAAACTTTCAGGGTGCCGATTCTCGCACAATGGGGGCCTGAACTGTAAAACCGGGTACTCCGCCTCAGACCTGCAGCAGAATTCCTCCTCACCAGATCAATAGCCGCTGTTTTGGACCAGGCTCTTATTGGTATCGATCTCCCTCTGGGGAATGGGCAGCACCATCTTAGGATCGGAAAACGGGAGCGTTCCTACATTCTTTTTAAGCCGCCTGACATCCTGCAGCAACTGGCCTTCAAACATCAGCTCCAGTTTTCGATCCAGCAGGATCCGGTCCAGGTTGATCTGGTCCAGGGTCAACAGTCCGGCTCCGGCCCTGTCCCTTATGGCGTTGAGGTCCTCCAGGGGGCTGGCACCTACCACCGTACCCAGCCTGAAATTGGTCTCGGCCCTGATCAGGTACATTTCAGCTAACCGGATGATGCTGATATCTCCAAACTGATCCAGATGTTTTCCGGTAAATACCCCACGGGATGTGGTCACTGTAAATTGCCCCCTTGGGTCATTGGGACCGTAAAGGTCAGTATGTTTGGTTTGAATAACGATATCCCCTCTTCCCGCAAAAGTCGCCGGGGCAAAATAAGTATTCATACTATTCACCCCATCCTGTTCGGTGATAATCACTTTGAATATGCTTTCTCCGTCAAAACTGCCGGACTTATCGTAAAAAACATCCACATAAGATTCGGCCAAGGCATGCGAACCTGAGGCAATGACTTTGTGGGCCGCATCCCGCGCAGCGGCAAAATTACCCTGGATCAGGTAAGTCCTGGCCAGAAGGGCGGTCGCGGCATTGCGGGTGCCGAATCCATTTTGGTCCGCCGATTCGGGAATCAGGGTTTCCGCCTTGGTAAAGTCTTCCAGGATCTGGGCATAGACGGCTGCCACAGTAGCCCTTGGACGATTGTCTTCATCGGTGACTACCCGGGTGGGAGTGGTCACCAGGGGTACTCCGGGATTATTGTTTTGATCTCCATCGCCCCAGGCTTTGGCAAAAAGGTTAATCAACCCAAGATAGGTGGCACCCCGGATCAGTCGGGCCTCTCCCTCAACCTGGCTTTTATCGGCGGCATCCAGTTTGTCCAGGGCCGACAGTACATTGTTGGCCCGGTTGATGGCCACATAAGCGTCTCTCCAGGTAGCCAGAACCTGGGCATTTCCCGTCGTCATGGCTTTGCGCCACATTTCATCCTGTCCGGCGAAAGTCCCTATGAACCGCACCTCCCGGTCATCTGCCACCAATTCACTGGTAAATTGAAATCCCCCACCGTAAACATCTCCATCCGCAAGCCCGTCATAGGCCCCGGTCAGGGTGACCTTTACATCCTGGGCGGTCGCCAGGGCATTCGTTTCATCAATGGATTGGGTGGGCTTGACATCCAGTTCCTTGTCGCAGGCCGCGAAGATGAAAATCAGAAATATATAGATTGACTTTTTCATGATTCCTGAGGATTTGATTGAATTAAAATTTAATGTTTAAACCGCCGACAATGGTCCGCGGGAGCGGGGGTGAATAAAAATCATAACCTTGCGCGACATTCGTAACGAAATCATCTGAATTGACTTCCGGGTCCCAGCCGGTATAATCGGTAATGGTCAAAAGATTCAATCCGGTGACATAAACCCTGGCGCTCTGGATGCCCACATTTTTAAGCCAAACCGCGGGAAGACTGTACCCGAGGGTTGCATTTCTCAGGCGGACAAATGAGCCGTCCTGGATAAAGCGGCTGGACGCCTGGGCCCCGTTATTGTAAAACAGACGGGCTTCCGGAATATTCGTGTTGGTATTTTGAGGGGTCCAGGAATTCAGCTGATCTACTGTCTGGTTGTCTTCAAAACGGCCATTGGCAGAACTGAACCGGCCGGCTCCATAGAAGTTGACCAGGTTGCCTTGTACGGTATTCCATAACATATTAAAATCCAGTCCTTTAAAACTGATGCTGGTAGTCAGGCCCCCAACCCACTTTGGAAGTCCGTTACCTATCACAACCCGCTGAGCCTGGTTGTACCGGTTGGTAGTGCCGCGATCGATCGTGCCATCTGTATTTTTTGAATTTTTATACCAAAGCGCGTCGCCATTCGCAGGATCCACCCCTGCATATTCTACCGTAAAAAAGGTACTCAGGGGCTGGCCTTCCATGGCCCGGCTCATATTGGAAAGGCCACCTTCGATGATCTGACCCTGGAGGTCATTGATCAGATTTTTATTCCTGGCATAATTGACCCCGATGTTCCATTTGAAGTCCCGACCGTTGACCACCGTGCCGTTAAGTGCAAATTCAATACCTGAGTTTTCCAGTTTTCCCACGTTTTTGGTCTGGGTGCTAAATCCAGTGCTGGCAGGTACATTTACATTCAGCAACAAGCCATCCGTCTGCTTATTGTAATAGTCGATTTCTCCATTCAGGCGGTCATTAAACAATCCAAAATCAAGCCCGATATCCATCTGGTCGGTGGTCTCCCATTTGAGATTGGGATTACCCAACTGGGCGGGCCGCTGACCTGGCTGGTTCCCATATCCGGCATCTCCCTGGAACAAACCCAGTTGCGGGAAATTGCCGATCTCGGCGTTTCCGGTGCGTCCATAACTGGCCCTTAACTTCAGGAAACTGACGAGCCTGCTGTCGCTCAGAAAGTCTTCTTCCGAGAGGATCCAGCCCGCGGAAACAGCCGGGAAAAATCCATATCGGCTGTCTGAACCGAACCGCGAAGAGCCATCCACGCGGGCGCTGAGCCCGATCAGGTATTTATCGGAAAGCTTGTAATTGGCCCTGGCGAAATAAGACACGAATCTGAAATTCGTCTCCGTGGAAGTCCCTGCCGTGATTTTTGCAGCGCTTGCAATTTTTTTGTAAGAATCCGACGGGTAATCGGTCCCGGTCACGGAATTAAAATCCTGTTCCGATTGCTGGTAGGACATGCCCAGCGTGAAGTCGATCTTGTGGGATCCGAATTCCTTGAGATAATTAAAATAGTTGTTCGTATTCAGGTTTTCCACGCGGGTAAAATAATTGGAGCCCGTCCCAAGCGGGAAACCGGTATTCCTCTGGCTGAGGCTGCTGTTGTAAGATTCTTCCTGCTGATTGAGGAAATCAATACCGAGTTCAGACCGGAACACCAGTCCGGGTATGATTCTGAGGGCACCGTAGACATTGCTCAGGTTGCGGTGGACATTGGTATTGAATAGGGCGCCGTCCACATTGAGGAGGCCATTATAGTACAGGGGTTGGCCGATATCACCGGGAGGAGAACCGATCAGCAAACCTGTGGTCGGGTCAAATTGGGGGGATAGCGGGGTGAGGGCTACAAGCTGCAACGGATTGGAAAAGGCATTGTCCCCGTCCAGACGCTCGTTTATGGTACGGCTCAGGCCGAGATTGAATCCGAGGTTGAAGATATCGCTGACCTGGTGGTCGAGGTTGATCCTTCCGGTCATTCTCTTGAGTTTATTGTCTACCATGATCCCTTTCTGGTCGAGGAACTGGCCGGAAACAAAGAAGCGGGTCTTGGCATTTCCGCCATCGATGCTCAGGTCGATCTGGGTCTGGGGCGCATCCTGGAAGGCGAGATCATCCCAGCGGGTATCCGCCTGGTTAGGGGTACCATAGGTGCCCAGGCTCACCCCTTCGAAGAATCCTTCCATATAAGTGGTGTAGGAATCGGGATCGGAAGGATCGATGCTTTCAATCCGGTCGGAATTGGCGGCTGCCTTGCGGTAATAGTCTATAAACTGGGCGGAATTGAAAAAGTCGACTTTACGGGTTGGTTTGCTGTTACCATACTGCATTCCTACATTCACGTTGGTGCGACCCTCCCTTCCTTTTTTGGTGGTGATCAGGACCACCCCGTTCGAAGCCCTTGAACCATAGATGGCGGCCGCGGAGGCGTCCTTTAAAATTTCGATGGATTCGATATCCTGGGGGTTGATGTCCACGATGGAATTGGTGGAGCCCCCGCCGTTGTTGGAAAGATCGGCAGTGGTAATGGGAATGCCGTCCACTACGAACAAAGGCTCATTGGAAGCGGAAACCGAGGAATTGCCACGAATGCGGATCTGCTGGGCCTGACCCAGTTTTCCCGTGCCTGCATTGATTTGTACACCGGCGGCTTTGCCCTGGAGCACCGCCTCCACGGAATTTACGGGCACATCGCGGATCTCGCTGGCTTTGATCTTCGCAATATTGCCGGTGAGGTCGCGTTTGATCTGGGTGCCATATCCCGTGACGATCACTTCTTCAATGGTTTTCACATCTTCGCTGAGAATGACGTCTACGACAGCCTGGCCGTTGACGGCCACTTCCGCTGTAGCAAAACCGATATAAGTGAAGACCAGGACATCGTTTGGACCGGCTGCGATTTCATAGGCGCCATCGATATCGGTCACGGTGCCGGTATTGGTACCTTTCACACTGATAGACACGCCGATCAAAGGCTGATTGTCGGCTTTGGCGCGAACAAGGCCTTTAACCGACTGGGCATGCAGACCGGTAAATGCAAATAGAAATAAAAAGGCTGAAAGCCCAAGTTGGCAAAGTCTTTTCATATAAATAGCTTAAAAAATGATTTAGTGACTATACACGAATACTGCAATATAACGAATACCACCGTATCCCCGTCCCCTTTCTCACTGTAAAAAAATAAAAAAAGCCCCTGGAGTGTTCCAGGAGCTTTTTTCATAAAAGGCCTTCCGGATTACCTGGGGCCTAAATATTCCATATGCCAGTCGAAAGCCACCCGGATATGGGGTGGGGCCGCAACGGCATTGGTTTGTGTCATAAAAAATTTGACATCGATGCTGTGATCGTCCGCATTAAATTTATTGATGCCCGAAGGGTCGATTACTGCCGCACGGGTATTCCCCGCCGGTTGACCATAATAATTGGTGACACTGATGATCTTATTAGTTGCAGGATCAAAAGTGAAAACAGGGCAGAATGAACCATAACCGGATACGGCGGTACCGCTGTAAATAGGAACGAAAGGCGCATGCCAGACATCCGGATCGTAGCCATCTACAGTCACCGCTCCCGAAGTCACCAGGTGGTAATTCATGGGGAAATAACCGGTTAATGCTGAAGACACATAATCCGTCATGGTCCCGGTCACCTTATAAATTCCGTCGTAGTCGTTTTTAACCAGGATGTTGAAAAGGCCGCTTTTAGCCGATTCCACAATGGTATATCCATTCGATACGGAAGCCACTTTGATCCCTATCGCGTAAGCCTTGCTCAGGTCGAAAGTGGACGGATCCACGGTAATGGTCACCTTCTTGGCAAACTCCCCGGGGGCAAAGGCCAGGTTCAGGGATTTCAAGTTATAAAGATTGGCCGGCATGTCCACGAACTCGGTACCATTGGCATCGTTGTAAGCTGCGATCATGGCCGGGTCAAGCGCCAGGGTCACTTCAGCCGAAGTATTGAGGTTGGCTTCAGAATTGGCGTCCCGTTGAACGGTAAACAATGGAAGGGTGGCGGAGCCAGGCCGGGCACTGAAGCCGATGGCTTTGACTTCATCTCCTCCTCCCGCAATCCTGACAAAATTGCCACCGATCCCTTCGATGGCGTTTTCCCCTTCCTCGATACAGGAAGTGAAGGAGGCCAGGACCAGAAGACCCATTATATATTTTAATTTCATACGATTTGTGTTAATTGTAATTTAAATAAATAGGTTTATTTATCCCACCAGACGCGTCCGTCCTGGTTGTCCGGGCCACCCAGGCGTCCGAGGGCTGCATCCAGGTTTTCCCGGTTGAGGTTGTATTCCACGGAGGGATAAGTGAATCGGCGGGGGATTTGTTTGGAATTGCTCACGGCAGCAGGGGTTGGGGTCAGGACCGGGGTGTTGGTCCTTCTCCATTCGGTCCAGCCGCTTCTTCCGTCCGGATAGATGGCCACCCATTTCTGTAAATTGATTTTTTCGAGGTCGCTGGGGCCACCGGTCAGGGCAATGAGTTCGGTACCGATTCCGGTGGGCTGAATATAACCCAGGAAACGCTGTTCATTGTAAACTTCCCATCTTTCCCAGGAAGCTTTGATGCCATTGGCGTAGAATGCGGCTTTGTCACCGGTTACCCAGCCCAGGTGAATAGCTTCCGCAATGGTCAGGAGGACCTGGGAAGCGGATAAGACCACCAGGGGTGAATTCTGGGCACGCCATTTGGGAGCCAGGATCTGAGACCAGTCGGCATTGGCATTGGTAAATGCAATCGCGGCGTCACGCGTCAATCCATAAGGAACCCCTTTGACTGCGCCCTGTGCATTGGGATTGCCCAATACCGGCAGGCGCGGGTCATTCCAGGACTTCAGGCGCTCCACCATCACATCGCTGATCGAATAATCCTTACGGCCATCATAGAGGGTAAACCAGGGATTTTTAAAGGCAGCCCCGGGATAATGAACGACCACATCTTCCGATGCGGAAGAAAGGTAACCTGCAGGGTCTGAGAAGGCCGCTGCAAATTCAGCCTTACCCAGGTTTGCATCGGCTTTGGAAAGCCTCATGGCGAGGATCAATCTCAGAGAGTTGGCAAATTTTTTCCATTTGTTTTTATCCCCATCAAATAGAATATCCCCCTGGGCGGCAAGTCCATTGTCAAACTGGGCAATGGCCTCTTTCAGTTCCTTGTAGAACCCTTTGTAGATATCCAACTGGGTATCGTAAGCGGGTTGGGCATCCCCTTTCAGGGCTTCGCTGTAAGGCACATCGCCGAAGCGGTCCGTCTGATGCATAAAATGATAGACCAGGAGGATCCGGGCCACGGCGATCTGGTTGGCATTGGAACCATTGGCCAGCACCTCATCTTTGGTATCCGGATTGGTATTGTTGTCGATGATGTTCTGCAGGTCATACATCGCCCCGGAATAATTGCCGGTGAAATTGACCTGGATCAGTGAATAGAGCGAGGCATCGGTGTATTGCGTTTCAGAAAAATACTGGCAATACAAGGCTTCGTTCATTCCCTGGGTCCAGCCACCCAACCCGGCCAAAGCATTGGTCAGGAGGGCGGAGGTGACGGGCACGGTGGTCGCATTAGGATTTCGGTTCAGGTCTCCGAAATCGGATAGCGAACAGGTGCTGAACAGCAGCGCTGCTGCAACGATTAATATTGATTTAAATGAATTTTTCATGTTTTATTTTTTTAGAATCCAACCTTTACGTTAAAGCCGAAGGAACGGGTTCCGGGGAACTGTCCGTTTTCTCCATAGGATTGAGAAATCTCTGAAGGATCAAAATCCTTGGTCTTGGAGGAAATCAGCCAGGGATTGCGGGCAATAAAGGAAACCACCAGGTTTTTCACCGCGGGGATTCCGAGTTTATTGGTATTGACTTTGTATCCGATGTTCACCTCGCGGAGTTTTACAAAATCCAGCGGATGAATGTTGTCTTCAGCAATACTCTTGTTGCGGAACTGATGCCAATAGGTTTGGGCATCTACGTAAGTGTCGACAGGTTTGCCTTCGGCATCTACGCCGACCACATGCACACCGCCGCCGACAGCCACAGGGTCGCGGCTTGGGTTACCCTTGTCGTTCAGGGCAGCCGTTTCTTCGAACAAACCGGAGAATTTGCCCCAATGGTCTGAGAGAGAATAGAACACCCCGCCTTTGGAGAAGTCGATATTAAAATTGGCGAACAAATTGCCGACGCTGATCTCATTGAGGATACCACCGGTAAAGTCAGGAAGCACAGATCCGAAATAAGTATCCGGTACGTTGATGAACTGGCCGGAAGCGTCCAGAACAGGAACTCCTGCGTCATTGCGTTTGATACCTCCGCCGCGTACCTGGCCCCAGAGTTCACCGACCTGGTGCACCAGGCGGGCGCCTGAACTGGTCCCGAAGGTACCGGTTTCGCGGATGATCGAGTTGATGCCTTCAGCCAGTTCGATGATCTTGGTCCGGTTGCGGGCCCAGTTGAAGGTCATGTTCCAGTTTACGTTACGGTTTGAAACCGGGGTGACTTCAAGGGTGAGTTCCACCCCGCTGCGGTCCACCCGGCCGGCATTGATGTTTTTAGATGCAAAACCGCTGGTTGCGGATACCGGTACATTGAGGATCTCATCGATCTTTTTCTCCTTGTAATAAGTACCGGAAAGGCCGAGACGGTTGCTGAAGAATTTCAGGTCAAGCCCTCCTTCATAAGCGGATGAAAGGGAGGGTTTGATGTTCGGGTCCACCAGGGCATCCGGGGTACCCATGAGGAAAGCCCCGTTCCACTGGTTGGAATTTACCCCATAATTGAGGGCAAGCTGGTAGGCACCCAGGTCAGAACCCACCTGGGCCCAGCTTCCTCTCAATTTACCGAAGGAAAGGTCATGAATCCCCAACAATTCGCTGAAGAGGAAACTTACTCCCACGGAAGGATAGAAATAGGAGTTGGCATCTTTGGGCAATGCGGAACTCCAGTCGTTACGGGCGGCAAAATCGACATAGAGGAAGTCTTTGTAGCCCAGGGTACCGGTTCCATATAAACTGTTGACCCGTTTGAAGGAACGGCCGCTGCCGAAAGTGATCGGAGTCGTCCTGGAATTCGCCAGGGTAAAGAGATCAGGAACCGAGAGGCCGTCCACGGTAGATCCTGATATTTGGGAGAACTGTACCTTCCGGATATTTCCACCGGCTTTCACGTCCAGGGAAAGATCTCCGAAACGTTTGTGATAAGAAGCCAGGGCCTCGTAGTTATCTTCTTTACCTGGTGAACCATCGCTCGGTTCATAATAACCCTGGTTGTAGAAATAATAAGATTTGAAACCGGTCTGGGTGGCGCTGTTCTCCAGGATTGCCCGTGACACCGGCATGCTGGTCGCGGCCGGGACCTTCCTGCTGGATCCCGGGGATGGCCGCTACCGCAATCGCTGCGACCTGTTCACGCCCGATGGCGGCCACGCC
>Ga0209605_1002054_pt1 | contig 20411 bp, 14 predicted proteins | sample AD_UKC035_MetaG_FD_184408 | JGI IMG/M metagenome (GOLD analysis project Ga0209605, IMG submission 184408) | Active sludge microbial communities of municipal wastewater-treating anaerobic digesters from USA - AD_UKC035_MetaG (SPAdes) (version 2) | ecosystem: Engineered > Bioreactor > Anaerobic >...
AGGGGTAATAGTTTCCCGCTAAACAAGGATTGGTGCTTGGACGGAATGCTTTTGAAGATGTCTGATGCTGGATAGGCCGAGATATAAGCACGTCTCAAAAGAAAAGGGGTGTAAACTTCTTCGGGCAAACTGATTATACTGGTTGACCAGTCAAATCTGGATGCTACTCTATTTGAGTTTCCCAGCAATCTTCGAAAGTTATACGCATCCTTTTTATACAGTTTTATGAAGTCAAGATACTGATCATGGAAAATGCCTAACTGGTTCTCGATATTTCCTACTACGGAGCGTAAATCACGAATTTCATTCAGTAGAAGATAATAGTCACTAATACGAACATAATCGTCTGCTTCTTCGTCAAGCTCAACCCCAAATTGCAAAACACCCAGATTAACCCCGACGCTTGGTTTGAATTTATAAGGAGACATAGATATCCTCTATACTTTCAGGTCTTGCCCCGTTTCTTTTACGCTAATGTCTTTGCTTTACCTTCTCTGTAATTTGCCGATGCACATTTCGCCCTTGCGCATCGCGTTTAACAGCCCAGAGAAATAAAGCTTTACCATTACTTTTTTCTTCCCACAACTCTCCAATATTTTCTTTTTCCTTTTCGCCTTCGGCCAGATGCGCTCCTTTGTACTCAACTACTAAAATGCGCCCATCTTCAAGTAGGGCTACAAAATCGGGGTAGAAGTTCCTCTTACTTGAAAGTGGCAGATGGTAGCCCCAGTTCTCGATGGGCAGATTTCGCACCCAATGTTTGACAGCATTACACTGATCGATCTCTTTAGCGCACTCAAATTCTTCGACCGAGTCAAATTCACCCACTCCAATAGAATAGTAATGCCGGTTGAATTGATAGCCACCATGATAAAAAGCGCTTGCCGGATAGTTGTCAGGGTCGAAGCGAAATTGGTAGTCATAGGTGGTTTGAACTACAGTTGTTCCACCAAAGAGAAGCTGTTGGTAATTCGCCTGGCTGGCTCTGACGCGGCAGCCCCGAATTTTCACATCAAGTGCCTTGAACAATTGAAAACGGGCGCGTACCAATGTTAGCAGTGGCAAATGCCTTGTTTCAAGCAAATATTTGATTGTTTTTCGAGTAAATTCCAGTAATGTTTCCGAGCGTATGTCGGGCTGGTGCAGGCGTGTCTCCAGCCAGCGAGTTAACTGCAAATCAGTAAGGCTGCTTTCTGTATCCCCAAAATCGAGTGGAAGTTGGCGTCCCAGGTATTTGTAAGTCAGTTTTTCGCCCCTTATGTCAAATTCGTAGCTATTGGCCTTTTCTTCAATTCCAAAATCTGCTTCTGTAAGTTCCGCGGGATAATCGAGCAGATCCCAGAGGAAGTCATCTAATACATTCGCGGCTAATTCTGGTTTGCCTTCCACGAAAAGTTGCAGTTGCGGGATGATAAAAGGCTCTCTACGATCTGCCGGCGATGATAAGCGGTGACCCTGTTGACGATACTGGGCAATTGCTTGTTTGACTTTGATGCTGTCGCTTTCGTGGACGGATGCAATGATTTTGCTTTCCAGTCCAGGGGTAATTTCCCCAGCTATACGTAGTAGAACACGATTGCCATCGTCAATTTCAACGTTGATTTGCGCCTGATCTACCAGGTCAAATGAACTTAGGTCGGGCTTGTGGGTCAGCACTAAAACGATAGGCTCTCGCTGTGTGACGGCAACTGGCTGATTGGCAGAAAAATTGATCTGTGTGAACTGTGCAGCTTCCAGTTTGTCAAAGCCCATATCAACCAAACGATCTTCCATTCTGCTAGCGGCTTCGGGCCAACTGGCAGATGAAACATGGGCGTAGGCACGATTGAGTTCCGTATTTGCTCGCTCATGGGCATAGGGCATTCGTAAAACGCGCCCTAGCAATTGCTCTACATCCTTCTTTGAATGAACGGTTGCCACCGAACAAAACACATAGGCGAAAGAGCAGTCCCAACCTTCTTTCAGTGCCTCGATTGTAATCACAACCTCGATTATATTTGCCGGGTCGAAGAGATTAACCCCGTCTAGCTCGCGCTGTGCACCGGTGGCAATTGCAATCCGCTCGCGCGGTAAGCGACATTGCTCCACAAGATATTTTTCGATAACATCAACTGTGACTTCGCGGCCTTTCTCCTCGGCCTGGATCAATACAATGGGGCGGATGTATTCAGTCTCTTTTTTAGCGATTTTTGCAAGTTTGTTGCGCGTCAAAACTGCATCTTGAATGGACTCTTCCCAGCTTTGGTGTTCTGTCAGCATGATTGGCAGTTTGATCATGTGCTCTTGTTTGAGCTGGGAGGCCGACACATTATAGAGAATGTTGCTATTATCTGTAGGGGTGGCTGTAAACTCAAAAACACATTTGGGCTGAATGCGAGTAAAAACCTCGTGCATCAGACGGGTAGCGGCGTTTTGTGACTCGTCCACGATCACTAATGGCTGGTGCATGGTCAGTAGATTGCGAAAGGAGAATTTGATCTTGCCTTTATCTGGACCATCTTCGATGGTCTCTAGATGGCCAATGCCGGCTGGCAGGTTGACAAAATGAGGCTCCAGGTGCTCATTGTGGGCGTAAACTTTGCGCCCATCGGTGTCACTCACCCTTAAACTTGCAAATGTGCCCACGACTACGCAGGCGCGCTCGCGTAGATCGGCCGGGCGGATTTGGGTAAACTCACTGGTGTCTAGCACCTTAATATGCCCCTTGAAGGCATCTAACAATGCCTCTCGGTTGGGGTGACCTGACTTGTTGAGCGTCTCCAGGGTTTGTTCGCGGATCACCTTCGTTGGGACGAGCCATAAGATGATGGGGTATTCGTCATCCAGGTAAGCATTTGCAGCTATCGCGGCGCTGCGGGCAGCCATGTAAGTCTTGCCGCCGCCGGTTGGAATGCGTAAACAAATATAAGGCGTTTCTGGTAATGGTGGCAAGGGCTGGTATAGTCGCGATCGCCCTGTCTGCTTTGTTACACGTTCAAAAGCGGCTAGTGCCCCGTGAACACGCGCCGCTTCCAAGTAAGTTTTTAGAACGCCAAGAGCTGCTTCCTGGTATTCTTTGCGCTGGAATGTCATATCAGTGTGCCTTTATGTCGTAAGGGACTTGTTTGAAAATAATATTTTCGCGGGCCAACCGTTGCAAGCTAAAAGTGGTCATTTCACCATAGATAACCTTTTGCCCATCAAACGGGGGTAAGTCGGCCAGTATCTTACCAGTGAGCACATTGCCGCCGGTTTTGCTCTTGTCACCCAGGATGCCGTTGTACAGCAGGTAATAAGCAGTGCCATTGTGAATTCCAAGTAATGGAGAATCAGTACCGTCCTCAAGATCCAAGGGGGTATGTGTTTCGCTGAACCAAACGTGTGCTGCTAAGGGGCGGAATCTAACCGCAGGATTGATCTTGCCTGCTTCGTCGAAAACAGTCTCGCCCAAACGGTAGAAACGGAAACCGCCGCCGCCTTGCCATCTCAACTCTTTGCTAATGCCGCCCTGTTCGCCCTCAACGACTTTCTTCAACCGAGGCACGCAATGCGTAATTGCGTGGTTGCCCATTTCGATACCGATCCATCGGCGTCCCATTTTCTGTGCCACAGCGGCTGATGTGCCAGACCCCAGGAAGGAATCTAGCACAAGATCACCGGAGTTAGTAGATATATGAATAATTCGCTCAACAAGCTGTTCAGGTTTCGGGGTGGAAAACGGGACTTTTCCCGGAAACAAAGCTGTGATTTCAGCTTTTGCCGTTCCTGTTGTACCTACTTCGGAATACAGCCATAAACTAGAAGGCACCAACCCGGATTGCACTTCTGTGAGAAACTTTTTTACCCTGGGAACATTGTTGCCGTTTTCGCCAAACCAGATTCGATTATCGGCAACCATTTCTGCATATCGCGGCTCTGTATACAACCAGCATCGTCCAGGAGGAGGATCAATCTCACGTCCTGACGGCGTAGTTATTGTAAAGAATTGTGCCTGCCTTCTGCCTTTTTCGGCTTTTGCGTGGGCAGGCAGAGAAGCCCAAAGACCTCGGGGATCGTTGTCAGGATTGGCATATCGTTCTAGTTGTTCGTCTGATGCCTGGAGTGGATTACGAATACCTTTCCAAATTTCACGGTTTTTGCCGTAAGCCAGAATCGTATCGTGTACAGTGGAAATATCGGTTCTGTTTTCCCTGGTGTAAGTTTTTTGCCAAACGACATGTGCTATAAAGTTATTCCGCCCAAATACCTCATCCAATAATACTTTTAGATAATGTCCTTCATTGTCATCAATAGAAACCCAGATTGAACCTTCATCGGATAGTAACTCGCGCAGTAGCTCCAGGCGCGGATACATCATGCTCAACCATGTGGAATGCTCAAGGTTGTCATCGTAGTGTTCGAAGGCGCTTTGGGTGTTATAGGGGGGGTCGATATAAATGCACTTTACTTGCCCAGCGTAATAGGGCAATAAGGCCTTCAGGGCATCCAAATTATCGCCCTGAATCAGCATGTTCTCATTGTCCTGGCTCCCGTAGGACAGCTCGGCGTCTACTTCAATCAAGCGATAAGACACCCGGCCTGATGCTCGGCGCGCTTCTTGGTCATTTAGCCAGTGAAGAATAGGCATGATTGTCCCTCAAAAAAAAGCCGCTCACGGATTGCGCGAGCGGCTTGGATGTGGTAAGCTATCCATAGCCACGCGGCCCCACGCGTGGTTGCCCCTACATCGTAGGGAGAAGGGTCGGGAGTGGCTTCCCGACCTTTTTATTGTCGTTAATTAACCCAAGTTGCCACCTATGACATCGATTAGGAATAGCGTCATACTCATGGCTTAGGTGTAAGGGTTGTTATATAGGTGTAATTCTGGGTGATGCTAAAGACATAAATTGTTAGCATTTCCGGTTTTGATCGGTCAACTAGGATCCGTTGGTAAAGGTAGTCGTGTAGGCCACTACATTCTTCAAGATAGATGGCTTCATGTGGTTGCCACCAATCTGGATCAAGATCTCCTGGAGTATGTTTCTTAGGATCGGATGTTTTCAAAGGCTCTGTGCAGCGGGCATTTTGCAGAAAGGAAGGCAATTCTTCATTCGGCAAATCAAGACGAACCCAGGTATCTAGTTCACGGAATCCTGAGATCATTCCGTGAATTTCTCTGGCAGTAGCAGGTATCGATATTTCTGCATCTGCTTCGAGCGCTTGAAGATCGCTTCCTGGCGTCGGTGCAGGCTGATATATCATGGCCACTTCTTGAATTGGTTGGTTATCTGGCTCGGACAGATCTCTCAACCAAAAGAATGCAATTAAAAAGACGGACATCCCGAGGCAAGCGATGACTATTATGAAGAAACGTCTGAGAAAACGATTAGATTTCAAGTTTTAGATCCTCTTTGGAAGGAAGATGTCCATGCGAAATCTGGTAAAGTTTACGGTGCCGAAACCAAAACTGAACCGGAGGATCGCATGGACACCCAAATTGTAGCAGTATTTTGCCTGTGTGACGATATGTTGAAAGCTTTGCATCATTTCGAAGACCCCCAAAGCCAGGTTGGCGATGCTGAAGTCATGACAACAGCCATCGTTGCAACCCTGTACTTTGGTGGGAATATGGAAAAGGCCAGAATGCACATGCAAGAATATGGCTATATCCCGAAGATGTTGGGAAAGAGCCGTTTCAATCGGCGGTATCATCGCATCGCAGATTTGTTCTTGACGCTGTTTAGTTTGTTGGGCGAGACATGGAAAGAGTTGAATGAGAATTCGATTTACGTCATGGACAGCTTTCCAATTGCGGCTTGCGACAATTATCGCATCTGTCGCTGCCATCTTTACCAGGGCGAAGAATGGCGCGGCTATCAAGCCAGCAAAAGACGCTTTTTCTATGGTCTCAAAATCCATGTGCTGATTACCGAGCATGGTCAACCTGTGGAATTCTTCCTGTCACCTGGTTCTTATAGCGACACAAATGCGCTCAAGGTTTATTTCTTTGATTTGTCAGAAGGTTCAAAGCTTACCGGCGATAAGGCTTACACCGATTACGTGATTGAAGATGTGATCAACGAGGCTAATATTGCGTTTTCTCCTTTGCGGAAGAAGAATTCTTCTCGCCCTGTTCCGCCGTGGGTGCATTACTTGATGTCATCCTATCGAAAAATGGTTGAGACAACTGGCAGTATGATCGAACGTTTACTGCCAAAACACATTCACGCTGTTACCGCCAGGGGCTTTGAAATCAAAGTCGCTCTCTTCGTTCTGGCTTGCAGCATCAATTACCTGGTAAGGTAGCAACTTGGGTTAATTATAGCCTCGTTTAAGGTTTCCCGCCGTTCATTTGCGGTTATATTCTTCGGATATACCTACGTGATTTTGTAATTGAACACTGTTGACCAGAGCAACATAGTGAGATGAAAGGTTACAATCCAGGCATGCGCCAAAATAGTACCCATATGGGTACTATTTTTTAGATGGTTGTAGCGCCATCGCCGGCTGCATGTTACCCTAGAGCGGCTTGTAAAGGCTGTAGGAAGCTCTAGGAGCGTTTTTTCTGTCGATTATGGGGAAAACATCATGGATTTCTCGCCCAAAGCCGTTACAGCATAGTCCCGTTTGGCAAGACATCCCACCCGGGTTCACACTCTTCGACATCCATCTCAAGTAACTCCAGCGTCCTGCGGTGAAGAACAGGATCGATCTTTCCGGCATTCCATTTGTTCCAGTATCCTCTACCTGGAAATTCCACCCCTAGCTTTATGCACCACTTAGCGATTGCCTTATCGCTACAACCGTAGATAAGAGCGATCCTCATCATAGGCATTCGCCAAACCAGGTTATATAAATTGTCTCTCGTAAAGTTCAGCTTTCGCCTACACGTCTGGGCGCATTCTGGCGAACAATGTTTTCGATCCATCAAATTGCTGGGGGAAACATTGAAAACATTGTTGCAGCCTGGACGTTGGCATACAATTTGATACTTGGCGTAACGATGATCAACCGCCCGGTTGAGTTCAGCCCTAGACATGATCTGTAAATTGGCTTCTGCTAGGTTGAGTGGGTTCCCATCTACAAATCGTACAACATCGTCGGATGTCAACTGCCTGCCGATAATTTTCGACGCAACCAAGCGATGAACTGGTACCCAGCCAGAGCGAGTGGCCAGCGGGCATGTTGGATCGAAAACGTACTTGTATCCCCGGTTGATGCGAACTCTAGTCTCCATGATTTAAACTTAATACCGGTTAGAGTATTTGTCAAATCTCGGCCCAGTTGGGCCTACGATTTTTTACAGGAACCTTTGTGCGGGAAATATCGCAGCCTGATTGTCTGTATCGTTCTGGTGGTTTTGGTATGATCCAGATCAAGCCACTTGCAGGCCAGCAAAAATAATACGAATATGTAGTGTAAGCCTAAATACTCCAAGCCTGCGAATACCTGGTAATCTCAAAGCAAGGCGAATACATCCACTCTCAAACATTTCCCTGGCGGTCGGCGAGATCCTGGTCAATAGGCAGGCACCCGGCCCTGGGCGTTGATGACAGCGCAAAGCGGTGGCGGCCCCCAATTGGGAAGTTTAACAGGATGGTAGAGGGGTACTGGTGGTGGCTCAGGCGGCTATTTTGGGCGTTTTCAGACGTTTCGCCGGCGATTTTACTATGGGCCGATACGTGTGGGTGCTGCAATCCCCCTGATGCTCTCGAAAACCGGCCGTATGCAAGTGGACAGCGCCAGCCCGTGCAATTCCTTTAGCCAAACGACACCGATCCGTTCCTGATCTGGGGCGAATACTTTTCGGGATCGATTCTCCTGAGACTCCCTTGCTATTTCCCCTGTTGCTATGTATCGCGCCGCAAAGTAACAGTTCTATACCGACACGTGTCGGAAGCCGCATTCCCACACGTATAGGGACGCGGCAGAGACACCCCCCCTTGCATTTTGTTATTCTTATCTTTGTATCCCAGGGTAGAGGTGTTTATCTGTGTCCGAGTCATACGAATCGCGCCGCAAACGTTGGTTGCAACTCAAAGAAACCTTACCGGAAAGCTTGAAAGAGCGCATTCCGCTGCGCAACGTGCAAGATACAGCGCAGCTGCCCGCCGAGACGCAGCTAACTCTTTCGCTTGCCCTGGATGGGGGATTGAAGCAGATCCCTACCGCTCTGCGAACCCTAAAGCAAAACCCTGCCACCAGCGCAGCAGAATTGCTGGCTGCAGATCGCCATAAAGGCCAGTCCCAGCCTGGCGAACATCAGCCTGTGCTTCGTGGGGAAATCATCATAGCAAAGCCGGTAGCAAGTGAAATCGATGAGCGGGATGTGATCACCCTGGCAGAATTGTTCCGCTCCATCTCGCCTGGAGCTAATGCCATCAGCGCAGAGTTTTGGGCCAAAGAAAAACCAAAACTGCTTTCGATTGTCCGTTCCCACCGGGCCTTTCTCGAATCGAATTCATCCGAGGTAGATTTCGTGGTTTTTTGCGCTTTCCTGCTTCAGATGTTCAAGGATGCTGATCACCGCCTGGCCGAGCAGCCATCCTATCGCAACGCGCTGAGCCTATCCAGCCTGGTATGGCCCACGCAATTCAAATAATCCTTTCCTTGGAGGCAAACAATGTTCAAAAAACTTACAGAAGCAGGGATCAACATGGGCGTCTTGGCGATCTCGGTGGTTGTGTTCGTTGGCGCCCTATGTGCATTGACCACCTTCGCTGACTCTGCCAAACCGGTCACCATCACCATCTTGGCCGCGGCGCGCGATATGAATATGGGCGACGTGATCACTCCCGACGACCTGATCGAGCGCACCGTGTACGAAGACGAGAACGCCGAGTTATATATCCCGGCTGAAGAAGTCAACAGCGTGGTCGGCGGCGTGGCGGCGCTGCCGCTTTTTGCCGGCCAGCCTGTCTTTCGCACCTCGGTGCTGGCGCAGGCGGCAATCCCTTACCGCCTGTCGGCCATCCTGGATCAGTATCCCGGTTACAGCCTGGTGCCGCTGCCCCTGGATGCATCGAACGTCATTGCCCCGGATGTGACCATGTTCCTGCCCGGTGATATGGTCGGCGTTACGGTCGTCATCGCCCAGCGTCCCTCGCCGCCTGCCACGCAGCAGAGCCCCGCGGGATACTTTGGGGGCGTGCAGCCAACATCTACACCCTATGCTATGGGTATACCGCCCACACCAGGTGAGACCCAAAAGACATCCGCGATTGACCGCACCGCACCACCCCTGGCTAAAGACCTGTTCCCCAATGGCGTGGTAGTGATCATGGTCCAAGGCGCTCCAACTAACACGGTCAGCGAAACGACAGAAAGCTCCAGCGACATGGACACAACCTCATCGTCGTCGATGTTCTCCGGACTCAGTACGGACGCCATGCTGCTCCTGCTGGTGCCGAATGATCTGCGCGAAGAATTGTCACTGGCCATGCAGCAGGGAGATCAGCTTGTGGTCTCACTCATGGCGCGCGGCACAGAGGAAGCTTCCACGCCTGGCTTTACCTATTGGGATTTCGAAGCCTTATTCAAGGCAGACCGCGAAACGGTTTTAGACGCCACACCGGTTCCGTAAGGGAGAATGGTATGCAAATCCTTCTGCTTGGTGCAGGAACTGTTACCTCCCGGCTGAATATGACCCTGGCCGAACAGGGTCACAGCATTGTAGCCCAGATGGCCACCGTCATCCCGGCGCACCTGGACTTGTTTGATTTCCGCGGCATCGTAGCCGTAGCGCCCGAATGCACGGTGTCCACGGAGACATTGGTCAAGGCAGCCGAAAGCGGCAAGATGATCTTTATCATCGCCGGCACTGCCGACGGCCTGGCCGCCTGGGCCAACGGGGTGGGGGTATCGGCGTTTGCTTTTCCACCATCGGACGTTGACATCACGAAGCTGCTCGAAGAGATCCGGCGCGCCGATGCTGGCGGCACGGATGCCGATGAGCAGTACCGCCGCACCGTGCTGGGCAGTGACATGTCGGCGCGCATCCAATCCGGCATGGCGGTGCGCAAGATCGCCGTCACATCCCCGAAGGGTGGCACCGGCAAGACTACCATTGCTGTCAACCTGGCGGTGGCCTTCGCCTTGAGCGGTGTGACCACCTACCTGGTGGACGCTGACGCTAATGCCGGCGCCTTGCAGTATCACCTGCGCCTGGAGCGGGTGGCGAACACCATGATCGGCCTGCTGCGCAGAGATGCTGCAGCCGCATCGAGTAAAGCTGGGGTCATGAGCGCTGTGGCTACCGGTGCCAATTACCTGAACGCCTTCACCCCCCTGGAAGGCCTGCCCACGCTGAAGGTGCTCCCCGGATTGGTCACGGATGACCTGGGCGACGATTCCTTGCAAAACGAAGAGCGCATCAATGCCGTGTTGGCCGGGCTGTACGATGCCGGCGTTTCTTCGGGCGGCGTGGTGATCATGGATGTCGGCATCAACCCGGCGCACGTTGTCCACCGGGCGGCGCTCAGCCTGGCAGAAGGCATTGCCATCGTGATCAAGCCCGAAATCCCCGACCTGGCCGAGACCCGGCGTTGGATTGCGCGCATGATCCGCTCACTGTCAAATTCGGTAGGCCGCAATTCGGCCTACGAGTTCATCGGCAGCCGGGTCAAGCTGTGCTACAACCAGGTCGTGGGGGACGGCTTCAAGACCGCCCACAAGATGCTGCAGCAGGCCCTGCAGGAGGACAAGATCGAGCTGGCCCTGATCCCCAATGGCGTGATCCCCATCGTGGATCCTCGCCTGGCGGCGCAAGCCGTGAACAGTGACCGGCGCGAGGACGTATTGGTATGGCGCTACAAGAAAGAACACCTGGAAGAGCTGGAGCCGTTTACCGATGCGCTGCTTGGGTTCGCATCCCATTTCGTCCCCTCGGTACGCGAAGGCGCCACCCGGGTCGGGCTGCTGCAAGCCCCACGTGAGCGCAAGCGCGGCCTGTTCGGTGGGAGGGGTGGTTAAGCATGACCTTCCGTAACCCGTTCGACATTTCCGGGCAGAGCATCAAGCCGGCGGTAGAAACCAGGACCGTTGAAGTAGATCACTGGTGGAGTATTCTCGCTACTGAGGGCCGTGCCCAAAAGGCGTCTATGGCTGCTCAGCAGGCCCTCTCGACGGCCGATATCGAGAACCTGGCGCGCAAGGTTTTCGATGAAGTCCAAGAGCGCGCCGTGAATGAGGGCTGCCCCCTGCCAGAAACGTTTCTGACACGCCTGATCGGGGAATTGTCGGGCCTGGGGCCGCTGTTGGAGCTGATCGCCCAATCTGACGTAGAGGACATTGCCATCAACCTGGGGCATATCTACGTTTACACGACCGCCGACGGCTGGCAGCATTTTGGCCCGGCGCCGGAGAGCATAGGCGACGCCATCCGCGTGCTGATCGACCGCGCCGGGCAGCGCTCGCCGACACCGGATTACCCGATTGCCGACGCCATGCTGCAGGTGATGGTGCCCACCCCGGACGGAGTACGGCGCAAGGGCGTGCGCATCAACTACATCATGCCGCCCGCCTCCCCGTATGGCGACACGATCACCCTGCGCATCAGCAATTACCGCACCACGGTCGATCTACAGCACGGCAGCCTGGCCCTGCTGTGCCAGAATCGCTTGCCGCCGGTGCCGCGCCCGGCTTTTTCACCGGTTGATTTCCCGCGCGGTGCCAACGGCATGCTCACCCCCGAAGCGGCCAATTACCTGCTCTCGGTCATGGTGCATGGCGGGACGCTGGTGGTGGCCGGTACGACCGGTTCGGGGAAAACGTACGTTGCCCAGCGCATCCTGCAGGAGATGCTGGACTTTTTCCCGCGCGGCGCCATCCGCCTGTTCATTGTCGAAGACTCGAACGAAATCGTCTTGAACGGCTGGAACGGCGACCGCAAGATGGACACCGGCAATATCGTGTACGCCGTGACGCGCCCGGAACTGCGCGGCGGCGCGCCACCGGTGACGATGTACGACCTGATCCGGGCCGCTTTGCGCTCCCGCCCGCATGGGGTGGTGATTGGCGAAGCGCGCGGCGCGGAAGCCTGGGAGCTGATCCGGGCGGCTGCCACCGGGCATGGGCATTCCGCTTTCACGATCCATGCCACCAGCGCCGAACACGTCTGGCCACGCTTTGCACAGGTGGTGCAGTCGCACCCGGATGCCGGGCGGTTGTCGGAATACCAGATCGCCCAGAGCTTTGCCGAGGCGGTGACAGCGGTCATGTTCATCGAGCGCGGCCCGCTGCACGGCCAGGTGGTGCGGGAGATCGCGGAAGTCTCGACCGTGGTCGAGCGCACTGCGGGGCGGCCTTCTTTCTCGATGTTGTTCCGCTCCGAACCCGGAAAAGGACTCCTGCCGACTGGCAATCGTCCAATGCGCGTTGGCTTTAGGGCTAGCGACCTAAACCTTCCGGAAACTTACTTCAGGGCGGCGTAAAGGATGCCCTCACCAACCCCTGTCGGTTCGACGCAAGGATTTGTGCTCGGCCAAGGCTTTCAACTGGTCGGGAAGCATGACGCCTTGATCGCCCATGATGGCAGCCTGCGCTTGTTTGCCGAAATTACGGCCAATCCAGACCGGGTCGAGGTGCGGGCGCGGGAAGCCTACCAGACCGTGTTGGCTTCCATGCAGCCGGGTTGGTCGCTGCGCATCCTGCAGGTCTACTGGCCTGACCCGCTGCCGCGCCAGGAATTCGAACAGCAGGTCAGGGGATGGAAAAAGCCGGAGAACGAGGGCGCCGAGATCTTGCGCCAGGGTTTATTGATTTTCACGCAAGAGTATTCCTTGCCGTTCACGCGCCGGACGCTGCTGGAATTTTCCTACCCAGGTCAAGAAGGATTGACCTGGTGGGAAGGGCTGCCCGGTCTATTCCAGTCCTATGGACTGCGCTTGCAATTTCTCCCCGCAGCAGAGATCCAGAAGCTGGCTTACCAGATTTGTAATCCGGATTTGAGATCGTAAACACACTATGCCACAACCATCGCCATCAAACGAGAAACGCGACGCATACAAGAAGGCCGTTGCCCCTGAAGCCTTGGAAGTATTAGAGGACAGCCTGACCTTTCCGGGCGGCGTAATGCTGCCCATCTCACTGCGCGGCAGCGGTGTTCCGGGGATGGCAGAGCGCCCCTGGTCGCGCCTGTCGGCGGAAGCCTTCTACACCACCGGTGTGCCGGTGATCTACTCCCTGGCTTTACTGCGGCAGGCGCCGGACAGCCTGCGCTCTTCGATGCGCGCCCGGCGCACCTTTTTTGAAGGCATCCTGATGGCCGCGGCACAGAAAACTGGCCGGCGCCCATCTATGGCCGAGCAGGCCGCCGACCAGGCCATGGACGCGGCCGAGTCGCAGATTGCGATGGGTAAGCCGGTGTATCATGCCGCTGTGTTGGCAGCTCTGCTGGCTGAGCGCAGCCGCGGCGAGGATGCCCATAGCGCCCGGCGTTCCTTGGAGGCCAGTCTGCGGGCGATTGGCTTTACGCCCCAGCGGCTGTATTACGTGGCCGAGCGCGCCCTGAAGCACTTCCAACCCGGCGGCGAGCTCTTCCCTGGGATGGAACAGCCGACCTTGATGATCAACGAGGTTACCCCCTTGCTGCCGTCTCCGGCGCGCCAGGTATTTCCCTCGCCGGAAGCGGTCTGGATTGGCACGCATGCGCGTGATGGGCGGGACGTATATTTCTCCTTCACCGAAGGCCTGGACCCGGATGCTCCCCCGCCGCCGCATGCCCTGACCCTCATCCTGGGCGAGCAGGGGGCGGGCAAGACCACCTTACTGCGCTCGATCTTACTGCAAAAGCTGCTCCAGGGGCGCACCGTGCTCTCGATCGACCCGGAAGGCGAAAACAACCAACTGTGTGAAGCGGTGGGGGGCAGAGTTATCCCCGCCGGTGTACCGGATGACAAGGAAACCTGCCTGATCCATCCCCTGCAAGCCGATGAACCGTCCGAGATGCTCCTGGCGGTGCGCTTCCTGGTGGCGGCATTGGGTGGCGAACTGGTGTTGACGGCTGGTATCCAGGCCGCCTTGCACGAGGCGGTGAAGCGGCGCTGGGAGCGCCGTCCAGGCCCGATGTCGCTCTCTGACCTGGTGGATACCCTGGGGGCGGTGGCCTCGCCGGAAACAGCCACGCCAATGGCCCTGCTGCGCCCGTACATGAGCGGTGGGCTGTGGGAGGGCTTCTTTGACCGGCCCAAGGCCCTGCTGTCGCCGGACTTCCCCCCTGGGCAGTGGTGGAACTTTGATCTTTCCGGGCTGCGCGAAGAAAACCGGGCCATCGTGCATGCGGTGCTGGCCTGGTTCATCTACCACGCCATTACCGTGGGTAGAAAGCCGATGGATGTTTTTATCGACGAGGGCTGGCGTTTGCTGCGCAGCGGACCTTTCACCGACTTGCTGGATGAGCTGGGGCGGCGGGCGCGCAAGCGCAACATTGGCATTACCCTGGTCACCCACCTGCCGGGCGACCTAATGCGCAATCCGACCTCGATGAACCTGGCCTCGACGGCTTTCATCGGGCGCCTGGGGCCGGATGAAGCCTTTGCTTTCTTCCGCTCGATGGGTGTGGCGGAAGCCGAGGCGCGGCGCAATGCTGAGCAGGTTTCCCGCCTGCCGCCGCACTACTTCCTGGCCGCCCCGGCCGGTGGGCGCGGGGCTTTGTTCCCGGTGTTGATCGCCATGCCGCCTGCCTGGCTGAAGTTTTGGAAAGCCTTTGGAGCGGCGAAATGATCTGCTCCAGCTGCGGGTACGAATATCCCATCGCCGGCGATGAACTGCTGCCTTGCCCTTTGTGTTCCGGGCAGTGGGATGTGTACGAGCTGCAATTCCCGGCCCTGCCGTTGCTCAAGATCAGTGAGCAGGTGGCCTCCTGGTTGAGCCAGCTTCCCCATCCCTCCTCGCTGGAAATGTACGCCACGCCAGGCGGCTTGCGGCTGCGCCTGTACACGCGCGGGGATGTGTGGGGCAGTTTGCTGGCCTGGTCTGCCATGACCGACCACCAGACGCGCTGGAAGAAGATTGATAATGCCGGGCAAGAAGCCCCGGTCGAGGGGACGCTGTACGCCCTGCGTGCTCCCGGCCTGCTGCCGGTCCTGGCTTTGACCGAAAATGATCCGCTCCTGGCCCTGGGTGGGCAGGTGCTTTCCCGGCAGGGCGCCCTGCGCATCTGGCTCTTGGGTAAGGATCTGGAGCTTCAGCAGCGCGTGCGAGCGATGGTCTCCTATTCGTATGGGACAGAGGGCGGGGTAGACAGCGGCACGCCCAACCCCTGGGGCTTGCGCTTGCTCTTATTGCGGATTGTGTTGCTCCTTGGCTTGCTCATCGGGGGGATCAGCGGCGGCGGCCTGGGGGCCGGTTGGTTCCCTCCGTTGATGTCCTTATTAGGGGTTGTGAGCGGTGGCGCGCTGACCCTGGTGGCCGGCTGGGGCATGCTGCAGTGGATGCAGTGGCGCTCGATGCCCAAGGACGTGCTCGAACGCCGGGCCAGCGACACCTTGTTGAAAGTGTGCTTTACATTGCGTGCTAAGGAAATCCAGGGTTTTTCTTTGCTGGCCGGGGAAAGCGAATGGAAAGTGCTCTCTGCTCCAGCCTGGCCGGCGATAAAGCCGTACAGCATGGCCATGCCGGTCAAGGAATTAGCCGGCATGGTGTCGCCGCCTGAAGTGGGAGAGATCAGCGGGCTGGTGGACCGGGATTGTATTCAGACCCTGCCGACCCCACCCGCCTCGCAGCCGTTGCTCGAAGCGCCGTTCAAGGTAGGGCGCTGCTGCTTCGATGATGCACCGATCGGCATCGACCCGGATGCCCACGCCATCTTTACCGGCGGCAGCCGCACCGGGAAATCCACCCTGGCTTACCAGGTGCTATCTCGCCTGCTCGAACAGGGGGCGGATGCGCCTGGTATCTTCCTGGTGGATCCGCATGTTTCTCTGGCAGATGCCTTTCTACAGGCGGCCGACAATTTACCGCCCGATCTGCGCGCGGAGGCTATACGCCGCTTACGCATTATTACCCCAGACCAGCCCGAAGTGCTCCCGCTCAATCTGCTGGCGGTGCCGGATTTCAGTTGGGCCGGGAACGCCATGGTCCAGGTCGGGCGCCGCATTTGGGATGATTACTGGGGGCCGCGCATGCAGGCGGCTTTGTTGGGCCTCTTTCGCCTGGCGCATACCTGGAATCGAGAACACCCTGATTACAGCATGGGCCTGCTGCACGTGGTCTTTGCGGCCTATAACCCTGAGTGGCGGCACAGCGCTATGGCTTATATGCCACCGGTGGATCGCATGGGCACCCTGGCATTAGACGCGTTGTTGGGGCAAGCGGTCAGCGATGGGGCCGGGAAGTGGGAGCGGGGTTGGGCAACCGAGGTGATCAGCCCGGTGCTGTCCAAAGCCATGTCGTTGGAGCTTTCGCCCTGGCTGTTCAAGGCCATGCACCAGGCCCGCTTCGTGGATTTCGAGCAGTGGATCCAGGATCGCTGTTGGATTGTGATGCGCCTGCCGGCTGGTTCGATGGGCCGGGAAGGGGCGCGCTTGACCGCCGGGGTGATTTACAACATTTTTGACGCCGCCTTCCGGCGCACGACCGAACGCTTGAACCGCCCAATCCCCTATTACTTTGTCATCGACGAGGCCCAAGAGATCGGGTTGGGGATGCGCATTGAGTCCATGTTGGCCGAGGGCGCCAAGTTTGGGGCCAAGGCCTTTATCCTGTCCCAATCGCTCTCGATGATGCGCAAGGCAGAAGGTTTTGAGCCGGTCGTCCAGGCCCTGTTGGCCAATACTTCGACGCAAGCCTTTTTCTCGCCCGATCCTGAAGATGCCGACCTGATCCGGGCGGCGCTGAGCATGAGCGTGCGCTACGGTGAGACCACGCTCGACCAGCCCAATTTGAACTGCTGGCTGCGGGCGCGCTTGCGTGGGCAATGGCAGCCTCCCATCCGGGCTGAGATTGATTGGATCCGTCCGGTAAACAAGGAGCGCGTCACGGCCTTGATCCGCGAAGTGATCGAGTCACATCCCCAGGATTACATTGCTTCGCCCGAGTGGGAGCAGATCGCGGTGCGGGCGATGACTGAGATGATCTCTCCTAATATGCGCGGCCTGCTGGATGAACTGCTGGCCCCATCGATTGTCCCTGGGAAGTATGCGTCAAACAGGGCTGGCGACGATCCCGAGCCTGCGCCGGTGGAAGATTTGCGGAATCTTGGATTTTAGGAGCGATACGATGAATTACGGAGATTGCATTTCCTGGAGCACAGTGTTCGCGGTTGGCGGGCCCTTGTTTTTCGGCGGTTTGCTGGTTGGCTGGTTCTCGGCCACGATCCTGGGTTCTGCATTCAACAATGGGGCAGAACAGAGGAAGGATAAATGATCCATACCGCGCTTTCCCTGACCATTCTGCTGATCACGCTGGCCTATATCGGCTTATGGCTGCTGATCGCCTTCTTGAGCGGCGTTGAACTGCTCCGTCGCCAGGCTGCACGGAATGCGGCGCGCCGGCTCGGCTCTTTGGAAGAGAAACAACCGGATGGCACCAGCGTAAAACCGCTCAGTCTGTTGGTCCTCCTGACAACCTTTTTGGCAGGTGCCGCCCTCGCCTGGCTGGCATTGGGAAAGCTGCAGCCGGTTCTGTTGCTGGCAGGGCTGCTGATCCTGGGCCTGATCCTGGAAGAACTGCGCGAATCGCCTCGCCTGGTACACCTGCCGGTTACCTTGGGACTGCTGGAAGGGTTGAGGGCCAGCGACAGACAGGATGTGTTTACCGCCTTGCAGGAGGTGGCAGGAACTTTGCCCCCTGGCAAGGTGCAGTCTGCGGTGATGGAGGCGGTCATCCAACATGCCGGCGGCATGCCACCGGAGCAAAGCATGGACGCCTTGAAGGGCATCAACCCCTATTTGGATGAATTGGTGGTTGATCTGCGCAATGCGGGCTGGCAGGCGGGGCCTACGCTTAAAACTGCTCTGACTTTGTTATCGCGCCGGGCTTCTGATGAATGGAGTGCGGTTGGGCAACGGCGGCTGTTTGTCGAGCGTATTCGCCCCCTGATCGCCCCGGTCAGGGCGCTCTTGATTGGAGCGATGTTGGTGGTATCGATTAAACAAGTCCAGCAGCTCGACTTGAACGAGCTGCGCGCCACGCTGCTGGCCAGTGCAATTATTGCGGTGGGTTTCCTGGGTGTGCTGCTGCATTACATCTTTACTCGCCCCTGGCTGCGGCGCGCTTTGGGGACATCCATCTTGGTGACGCTGCTCTTGCTGTCTCTGACATTCTTCCAGGATGTCACACCGGAAGTGATCCCGGTGATGGCAGCCACGATCTCTCCGGCTGCCGTGGAAACGGTGACCTTGACCTTTACCCCGCCGCCTGCGCCGATGCTTACGTACACCGCGACATCTACCCCGCCGCTTGCTCCAGGCCCCACGCGTAAGCCGGCCACCGACATTCCGCGTGATCCGTCTCAGACCCCACTGCCCACGTCAAATCCCACCAATACCCTGCCGCCACCACCAAGCAATCCTACCAATACGCCGCCACCGCCGCCGCCAACGAACCCGCCACTGCCGACAAATACGCCATCCATGCCCACCGACACCCCACCGCCGCCTACCAACACGCCATCACCCGATACCCCACCGCCTGCGCCTGAAGATGCTACCAATACGCCACCGCCTGCGCCGGGTGGAGACTAATCCATAAAACCTAAAAGGAGAAAAAACAGCATGAAAACTCGAACCATCTTTTCGGTCATCCTGGCGCTGGCGCTACTGATGAACAGCGCAGGAACAGTTTTTGCGGAAGGCTCGCCCGACCCAGAAGCTGTATCAACGGCCTTCACGTACCAGGGCCATCTACGCCAATCTGGCGAGTTGTATAACGGCACGTGTGACATGCAGTTCAGCCTATACAGCGCGCTGACGGCAGGCACTCAGGTTGGCAGCACACTTACCCAGAGCAATGTAACTGTAGGTAACGGGCTGTTCACTGTCTCGCTGGACTTCGGCAACGGTGTGTTCGCCGGCAATCCCCGCTGGCTGCAGATCGCGGTGCGCTGCCCGGCCGGGAGCGGGACATACACGACCATGACGCCTCGCCAGGCGCTGGCCAGCGCGCCCTACGCAGTGTACGCAGGCGGCGCTGCCTGGAGCGGCTTGACCGGAATTCCGTCCGGTTTTGCCGATGGTGTGGATGATGTCGGTGCTGGGGTGATCTACACCGCTGGAGATGGACTGATTCTGACCGGGAACGAGTTCAGCCTGGATGAGGCGTTTATTGGCGATGTAGTTTCCACCACAATCGTTGAAAACTCGGACTGGTTCGCCACGTCGATCATTTCAGAGACGATCATCAATAACCCGGAATGGTTCTCAACCATTGTCTCGAACACCATTATCGAGAACACGTATCTGTACTCCGACACGTTCCAACTTTCGATCACCGGTGAATGCCCGGCGGGTAGTTCAATTCGCCAGGTCAATGAGGATGGGACGGTGGTGTGTGAGGCAGACGATGACACCAACACCACCTATACGGCTGGAACGGGATTATCCCTGTCGGGCACGCAGTTCAGCGTTACGGGTGCGCCCTGGAGCGGGCTAACAGGTGTTCCGGCCGGCTTTGCTGATGGGGTCGATAATGACACCAACACCACGTACACAGCAGGGACTGGACTGGCGTTGAGTGGGACGCAGTTCAGCCTGGACGATGTCTATGTTGGGGATGTGATTTCGGAGACGATTGTCAATAACCAGCAGTGGTTCTCAACCATTGTCTCGAACACCATCATCTCGAACACGTATTTATACTCTGACACGTTCCAGCTTTCAATCACCGGCGAATGCCCTGTAGGCAGTGCAATTCGCCAGGTGAACGAGGACGGGACGGTGGTATGCGAGGTCGATGATGACACCAATACCACCTATACCGCTGGAACGGGTTTGTCTTTATCGGGCACGCAGTTTAGTGTCAATACATCCACAACCCAATCTCGCGTGAGCGGCACTTGTGCAGCAGGTTCGTCTATTCGTGGGATTGCCGCAGACGGTACAGTAACTTGTGAAGCAGACGATCTCGGTGAAACACATTACGACAACGTGGTTGTGGTTGCAAAGAGTGGTGGAGATTTCACGACAATCCAGGGAGCTATCAATTCGATCACGGACGCCAGTTCGACCAATCGCTACCTGGTGTGGATCGCTCCAGGTATTTACGATGAGAAAGTGCTGGCGAAAAACTATATAGATCTCCGCGGAGCCAACAGAGAATCGGTTGTCATTCGATCAAATGGCGGGTCGAGTTTGAGTAATGCCGCTACCGTGACAACAAGTGGAGGCAGAATAGAAATATCTGACCTAACTATAGCTTCATCTGTCATATCGCCGGCAGCCTACAATTACATCGGTGTACGTTGTGATTATGGGGTGAATTTACAGAACGTGAGCGTCACCGTGAATCCATACACC
>Ga0209605_1002061_pt1 | contig 20366 bp, 14 predicted proteins | sample AD_UKC035_MetaG_FD_184408 | JGI IMG/M metagenome (GOLD analysis project Ga0209605, IMG submission 184408) | Active sludge microbial communities of municipal wastewater-treating anaerobic digesters from USA - AD_UKC035_MetaG (SPAdes) (version 2) | ecosystem: Engineered > Bioreactor > Anaerobic >...
GAGATAAACACCCTGTAAGAAGAAGCAGTTCAATGAAGGTAACCGAGAAGAATCAACTGTGGGAAGCGGATATAACCTTTGTAAAGACCAGAGAAGAGCTTGTGGCCATACTAACTGTCCTGGACGTGTACGACAGGAACGTAGTCGGAACTTACGTGGGAACCTCATGCAAAAAAGAGGACTTCATTGAGCTAATTAAACTCTTGATTGGACGCAGGGGAAGACCTCAGTTCATTAGAACAGATAATGGAAGTCAGTTCAGAGCAATCAACACGGGTATATTCATGAATGAAGAAGAGATTGCACACGAATTCGGAATGAAGAGAAATCCAAATTCACAGGCTTATATTGAATCCTTCTTCTCATCCTTGAAAAGGGAATTCGTTGAAAACAACGAGTTTCTCAATCTAAACGATCTATGCAAGAAATTCAACGTCTATCTTGGTTTCTATAACAAACTGAGGCCTCATGGATCTCTGAATTACAATTCACCGATTGATTTCTCTCAAATTCAAAGCAATTTCGAGGAAGTGTTAGTTAAACCCTAGTGTCCTTATATTATTCTCCAATAATCAAGGGTCAGACCGGGTATAGAGAGAAAACGGTCGATGGCAGTTTGTACTGATCATCCTTCTTAGAAATTGAGTATTTCTTTGAAAGATCATATGGAGCCAGGCAGGCTGCACTTAACTGGTTCGTTGCTCTCAACCAAACGGGGTGTGTACGTGTTACCTCCCCCGTCTGCCAGCCCCAATTGTCTCCTTCAGCATTGTCGCCCTTGTTTGTAAGTATAAGCCTGCAACTGTATCTTCCGGAGGTCTCCCTGTTTGTTCCGTCGACTACTACTGCGTCGAATGGGGAATAGCTCCACTCAGGAATGAAGAGTATCCACGTCTTTTCATAGTAGTTGTGCCCTTCTATCTTCATGTACTTGTTCAAAGGAAAACTCAAAACACCCACGTAATCGTGGTCTGCAATGTTATGGCTCCTCCCGTAGGTTATCTGCCGCTCAGCTCCGTTTATGCGCATCGAAGGCATATATGCAGATATTGCCAGTGATTGGACTTGAGCACTTTCAGAATTAATACTCAGCGAATAGTTTGATTCGTCAAGATATTCAGGAGCAATTAGCTGATCGTTGACAATGTTCTTGTGGACATCCTCAAACAACGTGTGAGTATATGAGGTTCCCGGAACATTGCTGTTTGTGCTCCTCGATATTGAGTACCTTCCATCCTCGAGATTCTCGAAAACGTAGCGTCTTACAATTACTCCGGGTTCCTTTGATTTTTCTGCGTCCTGGTAGGTGAAAGAGAACTTGTGGAGAGTTCCCAGCGGACTAGCGGCTTCTATTGCCTCGTCAACCCCCATGAGCTGAATCTGCTGATTATCGAGAGTTAACTTCACGCCGCCAGTAGAATCATTGAACATAGAATAAACCTTGTCCAAGAAACCGAATGCGAGCTTCATCCCCTGGGGAATTTCACCGTCCACAGAGACGTCCATGGTCTCCCCACTATTCCAAAAAAGACGCACGACAATGCCGCTGTCTTTCCCGAGTGCTTTCAAAGCTGCATCATCTGCCTGATTGTAGAACCATATATCATCAGCATTGTACGCGGGTTGTATCAAAAGGCTATCCCCACCGATGGCATAAGTAACAAATACCTCTAGCCACTTCCAGAATTCCTCTACTTCTGCCGCTAAATAGGAATTGTAGTTCTCGAAGTGAAGTTCTGCTAGATTACTGCCCCTGTTGTGCTCGTACTCTGTAAGCAGGTTGAGAGCGTACAGCTGGCGAGTTGTCATTGCCTTGAATAGATTTATGTATGTATTTACATAGTCAGTGAAGATCTCCGAGTCGGACGAACAACGTTTGTAGAATCCGAGGCCTCCTTTCGCAGCCTCGTCGATATGCTTTCCGCTTCTTAGAAGATTCAGAGCGTTGGTCACATACAACTCGAAAATCGATTTGTAACTCGTTTCAGCAGTTCCACCAACAATTACTTTCTTGATGTTAAGCATTACCTGATCAAGCTTGCTTTCGTTTATCTCTTCCATAAGTTCTTGAATGCTTATATCTGTGGAGTGAGTTGCTTCAAGTGTGGTTATGTAGAGATATTTGTTTTGGCAGGCTTCTACAGGTGTGAAGTAGTCCTGATCGATCGTCCTTATGTAAGTGTCATAGTATTGTTCGTCGAGCTTTTCGAGTACTTCCTGAATCTCCGTGTCAATTACTTCCAACTTACTGGAGACGTCGTCAAGTTTTTCGTTCACTTCTCTGATTTGATCAAGAATCTCCTTTATCTCTTCCTCGTTACCATCTCCAAGACCGAAAAGGCTTTTCAGAATCCAGGAAAAGGCCTTGTCTTTGGCCTTATCATAGATCGTACCTCCGATCTCCTTTAGAAGTTCTTTCAGAATATCGGATATTCCCAGTCCGAGAGTCGGTTCCACACCAAAATCGAAGGCTGTTCCTTCATCAATGGCTTCTACTAGGCTAATTACGAAAGCCTTATAGTTGCCTCCAAATTGCTCTTCCACGAATGAAACAAGTCTCTTCATTGAAAAGTATGAAGTCTCGAACGAAGGATGGATCTGACTGAGAAGATTAACTCCATCGGGAATATTGAATGCTCCCCGAATTTCCTGCAAGGCCTCTGCGTAACTGATACCTCTTTTGAACATGTAGGCAGTGAAAAGAGAAGTCAAGGGATTTACGGGAATCAGCTCAGTCCTGAATGATTCTTCTACGACTGACGCGAGCAAATCCTTATCTTCGTTATCATTTGAGGAATCGAATGAACAGAGAATCACCAACGGGAACTCTGTACCAAGAGGAATCTCAACAGAGAATCTGCCGTAATTGTCTGTGTGATGTGGTTCTTCAAGCAACTGGTTTCCATCGACATCCAGGAGTCGCACTTCTGCTCCCGATAGATACTCGTCAGTAAAAACAGTACCCTTGATAATACGAGTATTCGGGACTTTTATGCAACCGGCAAGAATAATTAAGAGCGACAAAGAGCAAATAAGCAACGCTTTTCTCACAATATCGCCTCCAGTCTAGCGTTGATGATCAGGAACAAGAAGCATAGAGACCGACTTTGAATTTGGTCGTAGGAGTTTGAATGCAGTTTGGACGAAGTATTATATCAGCTGTGATTTCGAACAATAACGAATTTACAGAGTCCTTTCGAAATCAGCATGTGAGTCAAATTTAACAGAACATACTAAAACGGGAGTAAATAAGTAGAAATTTCTTAAGAGCTTATATGGGTTCATCCCCCAACTAAATTCATTGCGGTCCCGACATGTGTTCCAAGAAATCAAGACTAGACATTAATAATGCAGTATAGACATCGACTGAAGAAGCCGTGATAGTTGCAACCTGAACTACCCTCTTAGAAGCTTCGCGAAAGATTTCTGAAACATGCCAAACGGCAACTGATTCTCAATTTACAGTAACTAATCTTTTTTCTTCAATGAATTCTAGCGAACTTCAAGAACTCCCTCCCATCGTTATCGTAATCCCTGAACACGAAGGCCTCAACGTTTTGATCTCTGCCTCTCAGGAATTCAACACCGAAATAGCAGTTTAGATAAGGTGGTGCATAGGTGAAGAAAAGATCCTTGACGGCGGGCCGGTATTCGAAATTCATAGCATCGTGGTGCGCATTTGTGTTGGAAAAGAGCAGACCCCTTTCGGTTGCATAGAGATCGTAGCCTGTGTCAATATCACGACAATAGTATCTTCCACAGTACTCTTGGAGATCACATGGTGAAAGTCTCTTCTCGAATGGTCTGAACCGAACTGCACCGCTGTGATTTGTTAATAGAAGCCTTTTCTCTCCATTCTCCCGGAAGATTTCCCCTTCAAACTCACGATCCATCTCTTCGAATCGGAGTCCTCTTAGGGGCGATAGTATGTGTACCCCTTCACCGTTCATATCTAGCTTGAGGAAGCCCTCCTCAACGAAAAGCCTGCAGATTTGAGCGCTCTTTCTATCGGCAAACCACTTGTCGCCTTCCTTCATCTCTTCAAGCCAATCTTCAGAAAGTTCTTCAGGTTTTGTGCCTTCGTCTTTGCTGTCAAGACACGTCGAATCTTCTCCAAGAACCCAGTCGGCAATTGCTTCGTAGATCTCGATGCCGAGTTTCACCAGCATCCTGTGAAGGAAGTCGTTACGATTCGCCAGAACAACAACTGAAAGGGATTCGGCAGGTATCCTGTAAATGGCAGCGTTAAATCCTAGGCTTCCTCCCTCGTGCATTACAGTCGTCTTACCCTTTCTCTTCGTCAAGAATAGGCCGTAACCGTAGTCGCACCGGTTGCCGTTGTTCAGTTTTACCGGAGAAATGATCTTCTCCGACAACCTCTCCGGATCTTCACCAAGCATCTTCTTGTGGAAAGCCTTTTCCCAAATGAGAAGATCATCAAGCGTACTCCACAATTGACCGGCTCCTGTACACTCCATTAGATCGAGAGCTTTGGATAGCCTTACCGATTTGTCTAAAGGTAATCTGAAAGACTTGGAATGCAGGTAGTCGTATTCGCAGTAGCCATCAACAACATTCTTTATCAGTCTAGTATTGTCTTCTCTGAAAAAAGTGTTCGTCATTCCTAATGGGGAGAAGATCTCTCTTGTTGCGAATTCATTCAATGTCGATCCAGTGATTTTCTCAACCAATCTACCAAGAAGGAAGTAACCCGAATTGCCGTATGCCCACCTTTTGCCAGGCTCGAACTCGAGCCATCGAAGGTTTCTTAGAAGGTTGTACGCTTCTGTCGAAGTCAGATAGTCACTCTCTCTTAAGCCCATTATGTATTGCGATACCTTGTATAAATCCGGGAGGCCATTTGTCATGTGTATCAGATCGAAGACTCTTATCTCACTTGCATGGCTTCCCAGATCTGGGAAGAAATCGCTTATCCTCCGAGACACATCGAGATGCTTTTCTTCGAGCAAAGCAATGCACATCGCCGTGAACTGCTTGCTCACCGAACCGATGTGAAAGACACTGTCAGTCTTTACAGGAATTCCCTGTTCTTCATTTGCTAGCCCAAAAGTCTCTTTTAGGACCACTTCTCTTTCTTTGAAGACACCCACGGCAACTCCAGTGGTTCCAAGGTCTTCGAACAAACAACTGATATATTTTCCAGCCATAAGTTATCCCTCCTTCTCAAGAGTTGCATGCTAACTTGAGCCTGCTATCGATTGAGATATTATACTTTAGATCATAGAATTCCCAATCTTCCTGGGCAGGATGAGGCATTCAAGAGGTTCTCTCCGGTAGAGACAGGTTTCTTTCCCGTCACAGATCTTTTCGCAGAAGATGCAAGTGCCACGGGCTTTGCCAATCTAAGTGTCGGCCACGCCGGTGGGGGAACAGTTTCGGCAGAGGGGATCTTCTCAAATCATGAAGGCGTTCAAAGAAGGAGCGATAATCGGCAGCTTCTCTAAGATACACGATTGTACAGGTTATTTCTAAATGGTTTTCATGGGCATTAATTATGGATAAAGTCTCATGAGTCTGGAGACGATCCCACTTTTTCCACCCAAGTTCAATTCCACTGGAAACATTTGATTCAAAGGACCTTCCGCGTTTCGGAATCCCACCTTCCGTTTGCATATTATTGAGAACTTGAATCGTTTCAGGTTCCAGTTAGAGGGAGGAAGATTTCTCCCAAAGACGGTGAACACCGTCTAAAAATTCGATAACCGTTATTGAATCGAATATTTCCGGCATTGTATGTTTCACAGCACAGGTTCTCCCAAAGAAGTTCTTCGCCGTTTTACACAAATTCCTACAATGATTACCACAGTAGCCACCCGACGACTTAATCAGAGAGACCAAAGAGTAGCTTCTTGTTTTTTCCGGAATTCCCGTCATAGCTAGCCGCAAGTGTGCTACACTCTTCGCAGTCGGGAAACCTAGACTGATTTTGTTTGATTACGACTTCCCCGTTACCGGAGGCATTTATGAAGTTGACATCGATCTTCATCGTGGTTGCATCGCTGTTCTACTTTATGATGGGGTTTGCTACCCAATCCATTAACAGTGCCTTACCCGCAATCGCGGTGGAACTCGAGATGAACCACAGCATGACAGGTCTTGTTCTTGGTCTCCCATCCCTTCTCTATCAGGTAGCCGTTATTGTTGCCGCAGCTCTCTCAAGAAAGTCTGGGCCATTTCTTTCCGCTTCGCTCGGCATCTCCTGTATAACTTTCTCAGTGATCTTTATGGCGCTTTCACGGACCTACTATACTTTTCTGATAGGAAGGCTGTTGTTTGGTTTCGGACTGGGTGCAACGGAGATATCCATTGCGCTCGGCGTTTCGCAGTTAGCTTTCAAGCGAACTGGGGGTGTACTGAATTCAGTCTACTCTTTCTTTGCTTTGGGGAGCATCGTGGCTCCTTTGGTAGTTTCTGCTGTCTTGACCGAAACAAACATGTGGAATGTTCCCATCCTTATTGCTGCAGCGCTGTTTCTTGTAGTGGTTTTTCTATCATGGACCGTATGGAAGAAAGCTGCGAAAGAGTCTCTTTCAGATGTCGAGAAGCGAAGGATCACTTTGCCGAGAGATTCGATGTTCTGGCTCGTGGCTGCTGGAGGGCTTCTGTATGTTGGTTATGAGGTGGGTCTCTTCTCATGGCTCTCGAGTTTCGCTTACGAGGAGAAGCTCCTGCCGTTAAGAATGGCCAGTCTCACAACATCTATTCTTGCGCTTGGTCTGTTCGTCGGCAGAATAGTGACTGGAGTTGTTGTCGACAAATTTGGACTCCAGAGAACTCTCGTAGTTCTCGGAACGATATCTCTGGCGGGATTTTCTATAGCTTTCTTTGCGGGGAATTCTATTCTTCTTTCACTTGGAGTCTTCATAACAGGTCTGGGGTTTTCGGGAACATTTCCAACGCTTCAGGCGATAATCGTATCCGGCTACAGGCAGAACCGCGAAACGGTCTTGGCGATTTTTGCAGCAGCGGGCTCTGTCGGGGCTGTTACGACGAATATTCTTGTTGGAGGAGTAAGTGACAGAACAAACCTCGCTTATGGAATGTCAGTTATCGGGGTTCAGATAGCGGCCGCCCTTCTCATCTTCACTTCTATATACCTTATTCAGCGAAAGAGAAAGAAGCTTGCAACTTCATGAATATAGCAAGTAAGACTGCTTCTTTCAGAACGAGGGTAGATCGAGTCGTATGAACTTCAAGAGCTGGACTCATTTCTCAAGCGCGGATTTACAATGATTCACCAAAAGAGCAGCATCACAACATCCCTTTCGAAGAAAAGAGAACTCACTCTTGTATTATTATCATATTTAGAAAGACTCATACTAAGCCAACCACTTCACTCCGGGAGGTAATTATTATGGGCATCGGTATAATTATTCGATGCAAGGAATGCGACTATTCGAAGAATCTCCAGATTGGTGTCGGAATGATGTACGCTCCACACAACATCTTGAATCTTGAATCGAAGTCGCCCATCTTGAAATCACTCATTCCTTCGAAAAAGACCATCGAGAAGATAAAGATGCTTATAGAAAGTAAGAACGCAGTTCTTGCCGATGACTACGGTCATTACATCTACAGATGTCCAGGATGTAGCGAGCTATTCGACAGATTCTTCATTCACCTTGACTATGACGATGAAAGTTTTGAACCCAGTTACCGTTGCGGTAAGTGCAGATCAACGCTCGAGAGAATCGATCATAACTCCGATGAAGGCTCAATCGAAGAGAGAATCGGCAAGATCCTGGCATCCTTTCCCTGCCCGAAGTGTGGGAACCGTTCCCTCTACGTCGATTCTGACTGCACACTCATGTGGGATTGATTTTTTCTTAAAACCGATCTCTTCTATCTGCTATACTGTTTGTAGATGCCAGTCTTCGGTTGCCCGCATTGGCAGCTGTTCTAAACCTATACAAAGCATTGGAAGCGAGGAGAGATAAACTGTGAAAGAGAAAGATCGCAAAGATCTGTCTCTCTAAAGACAAGGAAAGCTGATCGAGTCGTTCAGATTGCGATTCGAAAGTAATTTGAGTCGTCACAGGGCAATCGACTGGGTCCTTGTCCGGGAAAGACTGAAGGTAAATCCCGAGAAGCTCCGGTCGTCGAACGAGATCGAGATTACCGGAGGAGAACCCGACGTCGTTGGGTTGACAAGGATACGGGAGAGTTCGTCTTCTATGACTGCTCACCCGAGAGCCCCACAGGGCGAAGAAGCCTTTGCTACGATCGACCGGCCCTGAAGTCGATGAAAAGGGACAAGCCGTCCGATAGTGCCATCTATATGGCCGAGAAAATGGGCATCGAGATTCTGACGGAAGCTCAGTATAGGGAGCTGCAGAGCTTCGGGAGCTTTGATACAAAGACATCCGCCTGGGTGAAGACTCCGGAGGGCATAAGAAAACTGGGCGCTCTTTTCTGTGACCGAAGATGTGGCACCGTCTTCGTCTATCATGGTGGCGCCATTCATACTACAGTGTCAGAAACTTCAGGGGTTCATTGAAGGTATAGAAAAGACGGTCATTTCATTCTGCGGTGAGAATCCTCCGGATTCTTCAAGCTTCGAAGCAAAAGAAAATGCTACGCAAAGCATCATAATTGAATCTACTCGAAGTCGAGATGAAGGAGACCGAGAACGCTTCCCTTTGAGTTAGATTTGGATTTGATTATCTGCATGTCAACCAGTGGTTCTTGAGAAGGACGTAACGCATCATAATTGAATCTATTCGAGCGGGAGCTGATACATGGAAACAAATCTACTCGAAGTCGAGATGAAGGAGACCAAGAGCGCTTCCCTTTGAGTTAGATTTGGATTTGATTATCTGCATGTCAACCAGTGGTTCTTGAGAAGGATGGTAGGCGATGAAGAAATAAGCTATAATCAACTCGAAACTTATACTTGCATTTAGTACATCTGGAAAGTCTCCTTTCTTTGTTTTTTCTGTTCGAAACGTTTGAGTATTTGCTCCATAAAATGACAGGATTCGAAGCTCCCTCGAAAGAGTAGTTTACTGAAGAAGCGAAGTGAGAGAAGATTTTTCTCTACCTTGTCAGAAAGGAAGCATATGTTCTCTTTTTTACTCGTCATTATTTACGTGGCCTTTGTCAGTCTGGGCTTACGGGATTCTCTGCTGGGCTCTGCCTGGCCAGTGATGGGGAAAGCGTTCGCAGTTCCTCTATCTTTTGCAGGCATTGTTTCAATGATCATTGCCGGCCGAGCGATCCTTTCAAGCCTCCTGTCAGATCGGTTGAATCGAAAACTTGGCACGGGCCTCGTAACGTCGCTCAGCGTGGGTATGACGGCAGTTGCTCTCATTGGATTCTCGGTTGCGAATTCATTTGCAACTATCTGTTTGTGGGCTATACCCTTCGTCCTCGGTGCCGGTGCCGTCGATGCCGCACTGAACAATTACGTTGCCTTGCACTTTGCCTCCTGACATATGAGCCGGCTTCACTGTTTCTGGGGAGTTGGGGCTTTCATAAGCCCTTATATAATGAGTTATTTTCTTGGAACACAACTGAGATAGCATAGAGGACACGGAGCGGTGTCTGTTATCCAGATTGTGTTGACCTTGGTTCTCTTCAGTGGCCTTTGCCTCTGGAGAAGTGGTAAGAGTGAAAGAGATGGAGAAAGTAAAACCTCTTCGAAGTTTTTGAGCGTTGGCAAAGCGCTTAGGATAAGAGGTGTTCTGTTTGTTCTCATTGCATTTTTCGTATACTGCAGACCAGAAACAACTGCTGGACTATGGGCGAGCAGTTATCTCGTCGAGTACCAAGGAGTGGATGTTGAGACCGAAGCGATCTTTTCATCGCTCTTCAGTCCGGGAATTACTGTTGGCAGGTTCTTGAATGGTTTCATCGTCGACAGGTTCGGGGATAAAAGAGTGATTCGCTATGGGATCTCAACATTGACTGTGGGAGCTATTCTTGTGGGCATTCCCTTCAAGTCCGAGATCTTCGCCTTGGGGGGCTTGATTGTAATAGGACTGGGTTGCGCCAATCTGTCAGTAATTCACGCAACTCCATCGAATTTTGGAAGGGAGAACTCGCAAGCAATTATTGGAATTCAGAAAGTCAGCACTTATGTCGGCACAACTTTCATGCCCCCTCTGTTTGGCCTGATTGCAAACGGCGTGAACATTGGGCTGTATCCCGTATATCTTGCGGTTCTTGCAGTCTTGATGCCGACCATAACCGAAACCCTTAACCTATCCATTGGGTAGTAATGAATGGCTTACGAGGTGTACAATGCTTGGAGCGATTACCGGAGACGTAGTTGGATCGAGATTTGAATTCAATAACCACCGTGACAAGAATTTCGAACTCTTCACTGAAGATTGCTTTGCAACAGATGACAGCATAATGACCCTAGCCGTCGCAAAGGCAATAATGGAGACCGAAAAAAGTATAAACAAATCGGGGATAAAGAGCAGGGCAGACAGCGATTATCTCTCGCTGCTGCAAATGCTGGCCATAAAATACATGCAGGAAATAGGCAGAGACTACCCGAACTGCGGTTACGGTGGAATGTTTGGCAGATGGGTCTTTAGCGATTGTCCAGAACCATATAACAGTTTTGGAAACGGAGCCGCCATGCGGATCAGTCCAGTCGGTTTCGTTGCAGAGTCAGAGGAAGAGGCTGTCAGCCTCTCCGGTGCGGTAACTTCTGTCACTCACAATCACAGGGAAGGGATCAAAGGTGCCGAAGCTACAGTCATGGCCATCTTCCTTGCGCGCCATGGCCTTTCGAAGAGAGAAATTCGAAGCAGGATATCCGAGGACTACTATCCCCTTAACTTCAAGATCGATGAAATAAGGGACACATATGAATTCAGTGAGACCTGCCAGGAAACCGTCCCTCAGGCTATCGAATGTTTTCTTGAATCAGTCTCCTTCGAAGATGCAGTCCGGATTGCTGTATCTCTGGGCGGAGACAGCGACACCATTGCGGCAATAACCGGGGCCATAGCCCAGGCTTACTATGGCGTTCCTGACTGGATACGCCTCAAAACTCTTTCTTACCTGGACAGGAGACTTCGCTTCATCTACGACGAATGGGAGGCCTTTCTCGATAGATTGGGCATAGTCTTTTAGTTCTTCAGGCAGACATAAAGCCTTTCTATGTGATAATTTCACCTAACTCTTGCCCTGCCTCGAGGCTTTCCCCCTCACACAAGAGTTACAGCGAGTAACGGTATTTGCCACTTCATGAAGAATCTTCCAAAGCTTCGTCAATGAGTTTTTTGTATATATGTATTATCATAATAAAAACCACGATACCGGGGATTTAAGGTCGATAAACGGCTTCTCCTCCTTCTTAAGAACTCTATTTGACTTTGGAACCGTCTGTGAAAAACTCTATAATCATATTAATAGTCACAAACCTGTAAAGGAGGGGTGTTTATGAAAAGAGTTCTAGTAATTCTCATTGTTGTTTTCCTAGTGACATCGACTGTGATGTTCGCAGCGGATATCAAGAGAGGGGGTACGCTCAGGATTACCTCGATGAAACAGGGGATTCTGATAGAGAACTTCAATCCCTTCTCGCCGAATTCCAATGAAATGGCGATTGGAGGTTTCTACGAAACTCTCATTTACTTCAACCCGATGACGGGAAAGATCATGAACTGGCTAGCAGAGAGCTATGAGTGGTCTGACGATCTCCTGGAGTTGACCTTCAATCTGAGAGAAGGTGTTGAATGGAATGACGGAACACCTTTTACCGAGAAGGATGTACTATTCACCGTAAACCTTGGAAAGAACAACAAGGCACTCGACGTCGCGAGCCTGTGGTCGACAGGCGTTGTTGGAGTCCGATCAGACAAACCGATGACCGTTACTTTCACCTTTTCCGATGTCAACACGACCATCATTCAGAGATTCTCCAGCGTCTTCATTGTCCCCGAACACATCTGGTCGAAAGTCGATGACCCTCTGACCTGGATAGGTGAGGGAATTCCTGTGGGCACCGGACCATTCGTTCTCAAGGAAGGCTCGTTCAGCGAGCAGTCCTTCAGCGTGGTAAGAAATCCGAATTACTGGCAGATAGGGGAAGACGGAAAGCCTCTTCCCTATATCGACGAAGTCTTGACACTCACAACTACAAACGAGCAGGTCCCTCTCAGACTTGCCAGAGGCGAGTTCGACTGGGCAGGCTACTTCGTTGCGAACATAGACGAGGTCTTTGTAAAGGCCGATCCAGAGCACTTCAAGTACTGGCTGCCTGAGGGAAACCTGGTATTTCTAAACCTCAACAACCTCAAGTGGCCCTTCGACAACTACAACATGAGAGCGGCGATTGCGGCCGCGATCGATCCAGTCGAGATAACCAGAATAATGGCTAGCGGCGCCGTTCCCGCTTCTCTGGCCGGCGTCAAGGCGAGTTATCTAAGGCTTGCCGAGAAGGGTTTAAACGAATACGGAATTGAATACGACCCCGATTATGCAAGATACCTTATCGAGAAGGAAGGTTATAAGCTGAACAGGAACGGAATCTACGAGAAGGACGGTAAGTCGCTATCGTTGAATCTGTACGTGCCAACGGGATGGACCGACTGGATAATGGGTGCCGAGGAAGTATCCAGGCAGCTGAAGGAGATCGGAATAGAGGCCATCGTCACTTTGGCAGCGTGGCCTTCTCCCTACAAAGACATGATGTACAACGGCAACTACGAGATGCTGTTCGGCATAGCCGTGACAGGAACCAGCCCATACTACCAGTTCGACAACTGGGTTCATTCCAAACACTGGGCGCCGATCGGCGAAAATGCCGGGAACTACTACGGGATGAGATATAAGAACGAGAGAATCGACGAACTCCTGGATAGCTACAAGAGGCTTACCGATCCCGAAGCCCAGGACGCCGTAATGGAAGAGGTATTGACAATCTTCTTGAGAGATCTTCCATCCGTTCCCATGTTCTTTAATCCCGTATGGTTCGAGTACAGTACAAGGAACTTTGTCGGCTGGCCCAACGCCGAAAATCCGTACGCGGAACCGAGACCGACCGGAATGGACAAGATGCCCATTCTGCTTTCTATACATCTGCGTTAATCAACTGATATTTCCCGCAGGCTTAACTGCCTGCGGGTTTTGTTAAAAACCACGAGAGGGGGTAAGAAAGGCTTTCTTTCTGCATGGAAAGAGCTCTTTCTGAACAGCATTGGCTTACTTCGCTAGAAAGATCGGTTTACTGCTATTCGCTTTGTTCGTGGCAGTCACTCTGAATTTCTTCATACCGAGAATGATGCCCGGTGATCCCGCACAGGATTTGATGGACAAGATGCAGGGCATTCCCCTTGAATCGCTCGAAGCTATAAAGGCCGCCTTCGGTGTAGATTCGACCGACCCTCTCCTGCTCCAGTACGGAAAGTACCTGCTGAACCTTATTAAAGGTGATCTTGGAATCTCTATTTCAAGATTCCCGACACCTGTCGGGCGGGTTCTCCAGGTTGCCGTTCCCTGGACCGTTGGTCTCATGGGTACGGCAACGATTATCAGCTTTTTTCTTGGCACGATAATTGGAATAGGCGTTGCATGGAAACGCAATACGAAGTTGGCTTCTTTCACCGTGGGGCTCTTTATTTTCGTACGTTCCTTTCCATATTTCTGGCTTGGTTTATTGCTGATCTACTTTCTAGCTTTCAGAATTCCCATCTTTCCTCTCGGAAATGCCTATACTCCGCAACTGGAAAGAGGCACTCTTGAGTTTTTCCTTTCGGTCGTCAAGCATGCGATTCTTCCAGCATTGACCATAGTCATCTCTTCGATGGGAGCATGGATTCTGACCATGAGAAACAATATGATAAACGTTCTTGCGGAGGACTACATAACAGTCGCCGAGGCAAAGGGACTTCCTCTGAGAAGAATCAAGACTCTGTACGCAGCGAAAAACGCTATACTCCCTTCGATCACGGGCTTTGCAATGTCTCTTGGCTTCGTTGTAGGAGGGGGCCTACTCACTGAAATGGTCTTTTCTTACCCGGGAGTTGGTCTGATGTTGTATCAGGCCGTTCAAAGCAAAGACTATCCCCTTATGCAGGCCATTTTTCTCTTCATTTCGGTGGCTGTTTTAGTTGCGAACTTCATTGCAGATATCGCGGTCCTCATACTAGACCCGCGCGTCAGGGACGGTGGCAAGTGATGTTCAGAGATGTCTTTTCGCTTTTCATCGAAAATCGTAAGGCACTGATCGGTCTGATAATCCTGGCTTTCTTCTCTATCGTAGCGATATTTGCACCGCTGATCGCGCCTTACGATCCAAAGACAAACAAGGTTGAAGTTCTGAGCATAGTCGAAGAGGAAATTGGAAGAACAAAGACGGTCGAGAGGGAGGAGATCGACGAATTTACCGAAAAAAGAGTATACACGCAGTCTATAACAACTACCTACGAAAAAGTCACCACAAAACTTCCGCTTAACGCCAAACCTTCCCGAAACCACTTGCTGGGAACGACACGGGCAGGACAGGACCTCTTCTCCCAAATGGTCTATGGAACAAGAATCACACTTGCAGTCGGGCTCATTACCGGACTTTTCACAACGCTCCTAGCCCTTACCCTGGCTCTCGTGGCAGGGTATTTCGGCGGCATAGTGGATGATATAATCTCCCTTTTCACGAACGTATTCCTTGTTATCCCGAGCCTGCCTTTGATGATAGTGATCGCCGCTTACATAACCGTGAAGGGAGTCATCCCCATAGTCCTGATTCTGGGGCTCACCAGCTGGCCTTGGCCTACGAGGATACTTCGTTCCCAGGTTGTGAGCCTCAAGAACCGTGATTTCGTGAGAGTATCCAGGATTCTTGGCGAAAGACCCCTGTACATAGTCTTCAGGGAAATACTCCCGAACATGATCTCGCTAGTTATGGCCTCTTTCTTCACATCCACTATGGCGGCAATCATGGGTGAAGCGACTCTAGAGTTCCTTGGGTTGGGCAACGTATCGGTGGTAAGCTGGGGAACGATTCTGTACTGGGCTCAGAACAGCGGGGCGCTCTTATCCGGCGCGTGGTGGTGGTTCCTCCCTCCCGGTATCTGCATAGCCTTGATCGGTACTTCCTTCGCCCTTATGAACTTCGCCATAGACGAGATCTCCAATCCGAAATTGAGGAAGAGATGATTTGATGAATAGACAAGAGAGCGAACAGCTACTCCAGTGCAGAAATCTTGTGGCCGGCTACAGGATCAAAAGCGGTTTTGTTCATGCCGTTGACGATGTCTCTTTCGATCTCGAGCGGGGAGGCTTTCTCGGTATCGCGGGTGAGTCTGGGTGTGGAAAGTCTACTCTTGCCTTCGCAATTATGAGGCTTCTGAAGGACAATGCCACGATTGAAAACGGCAGTTTGTTCTTCAATGGAACCGACCTCGTTGGACTTAGGGAAGAGGAGATGAAGAAGATCCGCTGGGTCGATATCTCGATGGCCTTTCAGTCGGCGATGAATGCCCTAAACCCCGTTCTTTCAATCGGAGAGCAGCTCACAGATGTCATCCATGCCCACGGTGAAGTTAGACAGAGCGAAGCGCGTGATAGAGCAATAGAGGCTCTAAAGCTCGTAGATATTCCTCGTGACAGGTTCAATTCCTATCCTCATCAGCTTTCGGGAGGAATGAAGCAAAGGGTGATGATAGCGATGGCCTTGATCCTCAATCCCGACCTGATAATAATGGACGAACCCACAACGGCACTGGATGTAGTTGTACAAAGGACCATAATCGAAAAGATACAGGAGCTGAGAAAGTCCCTGGGATTCTCTGTGATATTCATAACGCATGATCTCTCTTTGCTTGTGGAAATCAGCGACACTCTCGCAATAATGTACGCAGGCAAGATAGTGGAGTACGGCAACTCCGATGAGTTGTTCAACATGCCGCTCCACCCCTACACAATAGGACTCATGAACTCCTTTCCATCCCTCACTGGCAAGATTACCAGAATGGGCGGGATAGAGGGAAAACCGCCCGACCTTCTAAATCCGCCTGAAGGTTGCAGGTTCCATCCACGCTGCCCTCATGCAATGGACATTTGCGAAAAGTCCTGCCCGGCTCTTCAAAAAGTGGACCCTCGGCACAGTGTAGCGTGTTTCCTGCACAAAGGAGCTGAAAACCTGTGAGCGGCGACATTCTGGTCCTCGAGGGAGTAAGAAAACACTTTCCCGTGAACTCACTGAGGAGACACGGCAAATTTGTTCACGCAATGGACGACATATCGTTCTCTCTGAGAAGCGGCGAAGTCCTGGCGATTGTCGGAGAGTCCGGCAGTGGAAAGACCACGACGGCTAACGTGATATCACGTATATACAGACAAACAGAGGGGAGCGTAGTCTTCGAAGGCAGAGAGCTGAGCGGCAAAATGACTCGCACAGAAGAACTAAAGTATCACAAGAGAGTTCAGATGATCTTTCAGGATCCATTCGGGGCGCTGAACCCGACGCGCACAATAGGTAGAATCATGGAACGGCCCTTCGTTATTCACAGGATTGCCGAGGACAGGAAGGCCGTCAGTGAAAAGGTCGACAGCACATTGACACAGGTAGGCCTTGAACCCCCCGATCAGTTCAAGAGGAAGTTCCCCCACGAGCTCTCCGGTGGACAGAGGCAGAGGGTCAACATAGCCCGTGCCTTTGCCGTCGAACCGGACCTTATACTGGCCGATGAGCCAACCTCAATGCTGGATGTGTCAAACAGGATGAGCATAATGAATATGATGCTAAGTCTCAAAGAAAGCCATGGAGTTTCATTCATATACATCACTCACGATTTGGCAGGCGCCAGATACATGAGCGACAGGATAATCGTCATGTATGCGGGAATGATCATGGAAATCGGTCCTGCAGAAGAGATAATTACGAACTCTTTCCACCCTTACACAAAGCTTCTTAAATCGGCGGCACCGGCCCCAGAAACGGGTCTAAAACGAAAACCGCTCATTACGGGAGGAGATATACCCTCTCTGATCGATCCGCCGAACGGCTGTCGCTTCCACCCACGATGCCCCTTCGCCAAAGAGGTTTGTTCACTCGAGATACCCCCTATGAAGAAGATCGGAGATGACCACTACGCTCGATGCGTTCTTTAACTTCATAGACGCCTGATCGGGATTTGTAGCCACATTTCAACCAATCCTTTTCGAGAAAAACGGTGTTGCAAATCCGAAAAGCCTTTATATGAAGTTGTGGTTCTGCTCTCGTGCTTGTTCGCACCTTAGTTTTGTGGAGGCGCTCTCTGAAATGAAAAAGAATGCCGGAGTTCTGTACGATCGAGATGTTGTTTCCGCCTGTGTGCAGATAACTGAATCGGGATTCACTTTCGAATCGAACTGAGTTGACCTTCCGAAGGCGGAGCAGCTTCAAGCCACTGTCCAAAACGAGACTTGCCGTTCTGCATCTAGCAGGCCCTTACCAGCAGAATCACAATTAAGCTTTCTAGGTGAGTCCTTGTTCTTGAGTTGTATCAGAGGAGAGTCTGTCGCCCTCGTGATATGTCACTGCATCAAGACGGTGCAATCCGTAAGTGGATCGGGATTCTCTTGATTAGGGACTTTCTTCCGAAAAATCAGATCACCATCTGTACGATCTGGTGAATCTACGCATCATCATTAGTTCAAGAATACAGGCTTTTCATTTCGCCTAAGCGTTCTTTCCGTCCATCATTTGAATAAACAACCTGGCGATATTCGGGTCGAATTGCTTTCTGGCGTCTTCTCTTATCACCTTTAACGCAGCTTCCCTCTTTTCTTCTAACGTGCCCTCCACCCTGTTCATTACGCGATCGTAGGCTCCCGCTATGGATATTATCCGTGATATCAGAGGTATTTGCTCACCCTTAAGACCTCTCGGATAGCCGCTTCCATCCCACCTTTCGTGATGGCTGTAAGTGTACTCGGCAATGTCTAAGGTTTCGTCGAAGAGATTCAAAATTCGATAACCAACAATGGAGTGTTGCTTTATCTTCTCTCTTTCTTCCTCTGTCAAAGCCGTGTAAGTATCCTTAGAAAGGATGCTTTCGTCGAGTACGATCTTACCTATGTCATGCAAATATCCGGCTCTTTTCAGGACGTTTATCTGCGACTGAGAGAGCTTCATGGCAGAGCCGATCTCCCCACACAATTCGCTTACGGCAATAGAGTGCTGTTTTTCCATAGGATACTTTGTGTGAAGAGTATCGATAATCGAGTCAATTAACTGCCTGTTCAAAGATTTTCGGTGTATCGTCTTGTCTTTGTACATGAAGCTCTCAGCGTTGGCCATTATTTCATTCAGTGACTGATCGGCTCGGGTCTTAGTATCAAAGCCAAGTGAAATGCTGCATTTAACTGCTTGGACACGGGCATCGGAGAAGCCTTCTTTGATTCTTGAAGCAATACTTTCAGTTTCCTTTTCGCTCGTTCCCGGAAGAATAACGACAAACTCATCGCCACCCACACGTGCTATTAGATCTCTCTCTCTGCACGATTCTAAAAGGATTCTGGCTGACTCTTTTATTAACTCGTCTCCCGCCGCATGGCCGAAGACATCATTTGTCATCTTCAAGCCGTTAATGTCTGCAACGATTACGGATATGGGAAGGTTCTCTTCAACATCGACTGCTTTCTGAATCTGAGCCAAACTGCTTCTGTTGAGAAGGCCGGTTAGAACATCGTGAGAGCTAAGGTATTTGATTTCCTCCTCTCTCTTTTTGCGCTCGGTGATGTCCGAAAAAGTGATTACACCGCCAACGACTTCTCCGTTTCTCATTTGAGGATAGGAACGATACTCGACATCGAAAGACGAGCCGTCGGCCTTCCAGAAGACCTCGTCATCCGTCTGGAACCCTCTCCCATGTTTGATAGACCTGACAATCTTACATTCTTCAATCGGGAACGTCGTTCCATCTCGCCGACTGTGGTGAATCAACCGATGAACGTTCTTTCCGAGAATATCTTCTGGACCACTGAATCCCAACAGCTTTACGGAGCTCGCATTGCAGAATGTGCAGTCACCATTCAGATCTATACCATATATCCCTTCTGCCGTGGAGTCAAGCAGAAGCTGTAGCTCATTCTTGCTTTCTTTCAATTCCTCATTTGCCCTCTGCAGTTGCCTGGTTCTTTCTATCACACTCTCTTCAAGGTTATTGATCAAGAACTGTAGTTTGTCTGCAACTCTGTTCAGGCTTTCAGAAATCATCCCGATTTCATCACTTCTTACAACCTCTACTCGTTTAGACAGATCACCTTTAGACAAGGCAGTTGAAACCTCAATCAGATTGTCTAGAGGCTTCATCAATTTTCTCGCTAAAATATGGTATATGATTAGTAAGAGCACTAAGGCAACCACAACGATAATCACGGTCAGATGGATACTGTCTATCACGTCCTTCATATAGAAGGCCTCAGGAATTGCGGACATCACAACCCATGTAGCATTGAGTATTTCGATCTCCCGCATGTTAATGAACAGCTTTTCCTCTTCACCTCTGTAGAATAAAGGTGATTCCCGGTTTGTAGTGGACTGAATGAAAGCCTTCTCAATATCGGGAAAGCCGATATCGTCAACGGTTCGCTGGCTGAAAGAGCCATCTGGAAGGACTGTGAAGTTATCAACACCCATAGAGTTCGCTATTAGAGAGCCCGTTTCCTTGTCGGCAACTATTGCGTAGCCTGAGTAGTCTCGAACAGCATCTACAAGGAAACTACCAATGTCAGAAAGAAGGATATGTGTCCCCATTACGCCTTGAAGACTTCCACTGGCATCATAAACTGGCCACGAGAAGGAGACTGTAAGGTCATCCATCACGAAGTGCTTGTATAAAGGAGATAACGCCGGCCCTCCAGATTCCTCGGCGGCCTTATACCAGGCGCGTGTACGTGGGTCGAACTTACCGGCTTGGACGACCCTCTCCCCTGCGGTCAGATCCTCATTAACCGAGTAGTACCATGAGTTGCCTCCCGTAGAGGCGTCATTTCGCATTATTTCAATGACTCCCTTTTCATTTCTGAGGGCTCCGTAATACTCCCCGTTTGCCGTACCGTAACTAAAACTATATATATGAGGGCTTTGAGCGCTCAACACTCCCACAAAGAACTTCTCTCTGAGCTTTTCATTTGACAGATCGAGAATTCCATATTCGATAACCTTGTGGTTGACTTCGTTCACACTGTGAGGTATATGCATAAACGAGGAGACTTGATTGTAGATGTTTTCCCCCAGGTTTTCGACTATTCTTTCAGCCTCTTTTTCAGCCGAGGATAGCCATCTCGAAATGATCAGGTATCCTATAACGATTGTCGAAAAGAGCAGTATTGAAACAGACACGATAGTAATGATACTCTTTATTGAAATGCTCTTCTTTCTCAGGCTCATATGCCTCACC
>Ga0209605_1002064_pt1 | contig 20344 bp, 16 predicted proteins | sample AD_UKC035_MetaG_FD_184408 | JGI IMG/M metagenome (GOLD analysis project Ga0209605, IMG submission 184408) | Active sludge microbial communities of municipal wastewater-treating anaerobic digesters from USA - AD_UKC035_MetaG (SPAdes) (version 2) | ecosystem: Engineered > Bioreactor > Anaerobic >...
GACAGGAAGCCCGGGAAATCGCCAGCAAACTGCGCCGCAGCGACCTCAACGCGTTGGATCGCGAGGTTGATGCGCTGTACGCCAAGGTCGGGACGCTGTTGAGCGGCCACCGTCAGGAGGCGACCATTGCCTTCGACATCCTGCGGCGGGTGCGCATGATTCTGCTCAAGGACCCCGAACGCTACGCCGACGCCGAGTACCTGGTCAACCAGGTGCGCGCCCGCACCAATCAGATCGAACGGAGCATCGAAGGTGGGCGCGCTCATGCACCCCGCATCTTCACCTACCAGACGATCTGGCTAGTGATCCTGGGCTTCATGGCGCTGGCCACCACGGTCAACGGCGTGACATTCCGCGCCTGGGCGTCGGTGCTGCTGGGCATTCCGCTGGAAAGCGAACAGCTCAACTGGGCGGTGCTCTTTCTGAGCACCCTGGCCTGGGGCGGCATCGGCGGCGTCACCTGCGCGCTTTGGTCGCTCTATCATCACATCTCGGTGGTGCGCGATTTCGATCCGGTGGAGACCCTCTGGTATTACTCGCAGCCTCTGCTGGGCATGGTGCTGGGCGGCATCGTCTTTCTGATCATGGGCGCCGGCTTCCTGGTGGTCCAGGTGGACCTGGCCACGCAGGCGCAGTCATCGGCGGCGCTGGGCGCCCGGCTGTTGCCGGCCGCGGTCGCGGTGATCGCCGGCTTCCGCCAGAACATGGTGCTGGAGCTGATCGAGCGCATCATTGCCCTGATCATCCCAGGACAGGGGGAAGAGGAGAAGCCCACCTTGTCGGCCTATCAGCCGCCAAGCCAACAACCCCCTGAAGAGCTTATGATTTGACGAGACTCCAGCGGCCAAGTATAATTGGCGCTGGATAGCCAACGAACAGAACCCATTCGGGCCGACAGGCAAGAACACGGGTGAGGAGCAGGTCTAGCCTCTCCCGTTTCTTGTTGTTTAAGGGCCGCAGACAAAATCGAATTCTCTCTCCGCTTCGGCGGCGTCAGAGCATCCAAAGAAAGGAGCACGGACTTTTCTATGCCCAAGAGAACTTTCCAGCCTAAGGTGCGCAGGCGACTGCGCGTGCATGGCTTTCGTGAGCGCATGAGCACCGGGGATGGTCGCAATGTGATCAAGCGGCGCCGCATGCAGGGCCGCAAGCGCCTGGCCCCCACGGTGTCCTATCGCAAGCGGACCTGGTAATCCTTGAAACGGGAGCATCGGCTGGCCGGCCGCGACCGTTTCGAGGAGATCCGCCGTCATGGCAAATGCTGGACCCATCGCCTGCTGGTGGTGTGCATCTTGCCCAACGATCTGCCCGGCAGTCGCTTTGGCTTCTCCGTCAGCCGGCGGGTGGGCGGCGCGGTGGTGCGAAATCGGGTGCGCCGCCGACTGCGAGAGATCCTGCGCCTTCGCCTCTCCACGATTGCCCCAGGGTGGGATGTGGTGCTGATCGCCAGACCACCGATCGCCCAAGCGGAGTACCGCCAGATGGAGAACGCGGTCGAGAGAGTCATCGCGCAGGCGGGACTGCACGCCGCTTCTCCAACGCCTTCAGCAAAGTAACCATCTGTCACATCGACCGGCAAGGGCCAGGTGAGACGTTGCCATGAAACAAGTCGTGATATTCCTGATCCGGGGCTATCAGCGTTTCATCTCACCCTTGCTGGCCAGCAACTGCCGCTTTCAACCGACCTGCTCCCAATACACGCTGGAGGCTGTAGACCGCTACGGCGTGTTCAAAGGGCTGTGGCTGGGCGTCAAACGCATCGGCCGTTGCCATCCGTTCAACCCTGGCGGCTACGACCCAGTGCCCTGAAGCTGCGGCGCTGGGCGATTCTTTGGTTGGAGTAAACGAGTCACTATGTCGAAAAAACGGGCGTTAAGCCTGTTGATCCTGCTGGCGCTGGTGGCGGTGGCCCTGGCTGGCTGTGCGCCCGTCCAGGATGCCGAGGGCAACGTTACGGCGCCTACCTGGATCGCCTGGCTGGCCGCGCCGCTGGCAGCCGTCATCGAGTTTGTCTACGAGAAAATTCTGACCCCCCTGGGCTTGGCTTCCTACGGGGTGGCCATCATCGCGGTAACGATTCTGATCCGCCTGCTGCTCTATCCGTTGACCAGGAAACAGATGGAGTCCATGAAGAAGATGCAGGCTGTTCAGCCCAAAATGAAGGAGCTGCAGGAGAAATACGGCAAAGACCGCAACAAGCTGGCCGAAAAGCAGATGGAACTGTACCGCGAGGAAGGGGTCAACCCTGCCGGCGGCTGTCTGCCACTGCTGATCCAGATGCCGATCCTGATCGCCTTCTACTATGCCTTGCTGATGTTGGGTTCCAAGCTGGATCAGCCCTTCCTGTGGATCCCCAGCCTGGCTTTTCCGCCCTACTTCGGCGGCATGTCCTGGCTGACGCCGTTGACGCCTCAACACCTGTTGTCGCCTGACGTGTGGCCCTACCTGATCCTGCCGGTGTTCTATGTGCTCTCTCAGCTCATCATGCAGCGCATGAGCCAGGCCGCGAACCCCAGCCAGTTGCCAGGCTCGACCAACTCGATGATGATGCTGATGCCGCTGATGTTCGGCTATATCACGCTGATCGTGCCTTCGGGCTTGACGGTGTACTGGGTGACCTCCAACATCTTGCAGATCATCCAGCAAGGATTGACCACCGGCTGGACTGGGCTGTGGCCCCTGCGCACTCCAGCCACGGCTCCGACTGGCGCCAAGGGCGGCTCGACTGCTGTGACGACCGGCGAGCCAACCTCTGGCAGCGCCGCTGCGGCCAACGAAATGTCGGCCGGTCGGCGCCGCAAAATGCGCAAGAAGAAGAAATAGCCTATGTCCTCACCAACAAGCGATGAATTTCGCGGCAAGAGTGTCGAAGAAGCGACTGAAGCTGGCTTGGCGGCCCTGGGCCTGAAGCACAGCCAGGTCGAAATCGAGATCCTCAGCCGGGGCAGCCGCGGCCTGTTGGGCTTCGGCGCCGAAGATGCCCGCGTGCGCATCACGCGCATTCCAACAGCCGAACGGGAGACGCCGGCCAAGCCGGTCAAGACCGAAACGCCGGCCGCCAAGCCGGCCAAACCGGCCATGACCGAAACAGCGGCCGCTAAGCCGCCCAAGCCGGCCAAAACCGAAGCGCCAGCCGCCAAACCGGCCAAACCGGCCAAGGCCGCTCCCTCCGAAAAACCTGCGTCGCCGGCGGCTGAGAAGACGCCACGACCTGAGGCCCCCGCTTCGCCGGCTGTCGGGGCCGCTGAGGCCGGCGACCAGGATGTCGGCCCCATCGCAGCCGAGCTGCTGCAAGGCATGCTGGATCGCATGGATCTGCGCGCCCGGGTGCAGGTGGTCGACTATCGCGGCGTGCTCGACGATGACCAGGATGCGCCGCTGATGCTGAACATCGAAGGCGAAGATCTGGGCATTCTGATCGGCCGGCGCGCTGAGACGCTGGCGGCCCTGCAATACCTGACGCGTTTGATGGTCAATCACCGCGCCCACCGCTGGGTCAACCTGGTGGTGGACGTGGAGGGCTACAAGGCCCGGCGCGAGGAGCAATTGGTGCGTCTGGCCGAACGCATGGCCGAGCGGGTGGTGAGCACCGGGCGCGCGGTGGCGCTGGAGGCCATGCCCCCGCGCGAGCGCCGCATCGTGCATATCACCCTGCGCAACCATCCACAGGTCACGACGCAGAGTGTGGGCGAGGGCGATCAGCGCAAGGTGACGATTGTGCCGCGTTGATCGGCGACCTATCGACAAAAAGCAGCGGCGACCGGTCATCCGGCCGCCGCTGCTTTTTTGTTGCGCAATGTCACCCATTCCGCCGGGCCGGAGCACGCGCGGCTGCACCGTCGGGCGGGCTACGCCATCGCCATGTCCTGCCCGGCAACAGCAGCGCCCGGCTGCCTGTGGTCATACGGCTCGACCGAACACCCGATGGTTCTTGTATGGGACGCCGCCCAGGCTTTCCAGATCACGGCGCATCTGCACGGCCGTCTCGGCCACCTGCGTCAGATCGGCATGGGCGAAACCAGCTTCCTTGATGGTCTTTTCCATCTCTGAATAGAGCAGCGCATTGCCGCCGCGGCCCTGAAACTGAGGCAAAATGCCCGCGCCGTTGACGATCACCCAACGCGTGCGCCGGTATTCCAGCAGCAGATCGGCCAGGCCCAGGGGGAAGAGCCGCCCCTGATGGCGCTGAATGGCGGCGGACAGATCGGGAAAGGCAAAGAGGAAGCCCACCACATCCTCCCCATGCACGATGATCTTGATCAGCTTGGGGTCGGCCACTGTCACCAGGTCGTTGGTCACCTGCGCCAGCTCTGCATCAGTGATGGGGATATACTCCCAGTTGTTCACAAAGGCCTGGTTATAGGCCTGGCCGATGCGAGAGGCCATGGCGCGCAGCTCGGCCTTGTTGCGGAAGGTGACGACGCGCAGTTGGCCGCGGGCCTTGATCTTGTCGGCGATGCTGTGGATGCGCTCCGGCAGGCTGAACTGTTGGGCGGTGATGTGGCAGGAGACGAAATCGACTTCCTTGCTGAAGCCGGCCGCCTGGGCATAGGCGGGATAGGCGGGCGGGTTATAGAGCATCATGGTCATCGCAGCGCGCTGCTGGAAGCCATCCACCAGAAAACCCATGCCATCCAGTATGCCGATCCCCTTGGGGCCGATGATCTTGTTCAGCCCACGCCGTTTGGCCCATTCCAGGGCACGCTCGAACAGCGCCGCGGCCACGGCCGGGTCCTCCACAGACTCGAAGTGGTAGAAAAACGCCGTGCGACTCTGATGATAGGCGTTGTAGTTGCGGTTCTCCAGCACCGCGATGCGGCCGACATCTTCCTTTCCTCGCACGGCCAGGAAGAAGTCGGCGTCGGAGTGCTGATAGTAGGGATGTTTGCGGCGGTTGAGCTGCAAGCGCATGTCGCCTATCAGCGGCGGCACCCATTGGGATGATCCCCGGTAGAGGCGCAGAGGCAGTTGGATAAAGCGCGTCACCTGATCTTTGCGCGCGGTGTCGATCTGAATAAGGTCCATCAGCGCTGCCTCCGAAGCTCACATGGTGATTCAACCCGTCGCTGGGCGGAGGCGGCGCAGATGTTCACGCGCCTCGTCGGCGTAGGGGCCGCGCGGCGCCTGCTGCAAATAGGCCCGCCACTGCTTGACCGCCTCCTGATTGCGCCCCTGTCCCTCCAGGGCAAGCGCCAGCCCGCGCATGGCCTCGGCGCGCTGCGGGTTGAGGGCCAGCACCTGTTCGTACAGCTCGCCAGCAACCTGCCAGCGCGACTGTTCACGCAGGATATCGGCCTGGAACTGCAAGGCGCCCTCGCCAGTCTCGCCGGCCACAGTGGCTATCCGTTCAGCCCGCTCTGCCTGCTCCAACGCCTCATCCAACTGGCCAGCGGCCTGATAGGCTGCCGCCAGGCGGAGGAAATAGGCCGAATCCTCCTCCAGGTCTGCCTGCACGCGCGCCGCCTCGGCATAGGCGGCCAGCGCATCCTCGGTGCGGCCGGCCAGCACCAGCGCATCGCCCAACAACAGCCGGTAGAGGGCATTCTCTGGCCGCAACGTCACGGCCTCTTCGTAGGCAGCGATGGCCTCGTCCAGGTTGCCCTGGTCGCGATAGAGATTGCCCAGCTTGACGTGCGCGTCCACGTAGCTGCTATCCAGCAGCAGCGCCGATTTGAAGCTGCTGACAGCCTGTTCCACGTCGCCCCGCAGGCGGTAGGTCTCGCCCAGGCCGACATAGGCCTGGATGTTGCGCGGGTTGCGCTGGATGGCGGTCTCGAAGTCGGTGATGGCAGCGCCATAGCGACCCTGACCACGGCGCATCTCGCCGCGTTGCACCAGCACCCGGGCCGTCTGCTCATCGCCCTGGGCCAGCCGCAGCGCACGGTTGAGCATGATCTCGGCCCGATCCAGGTTCTGCAACCCTTGCAGGGCAAGGCTCAGTTGAATGTAGGTCTCGACAGAGCCGGGGTTGAGCTCGGCGGCGTGCTCCAGAATCTGCAAGGCCTCGCGGAACTGGCCCCGCTCGATGGTGGCCTTGCCCAGCTCCAACTGAGCCTCGGCGCTGTTGGGGTTGTTCTCGACGGCCGCCTGGATCTGGGCAAAGGCCTGTTCGGGTTGGCCCTGGCTGCGCAAGAGCTGCGCCAGTTGCAGGTAGGGCGCGATCAAGGTGGGGCTGGCCTGTTGGGCGGCCTGATACTGCGCGGCGGCCTCCTCCAGATTGCCCTGATCTCGGGCCAGATTGCCCAGCCGCAGAAAAGCCTGGGCCGCGGCCTGGGGATTGTTCTCGGCCAGCGCGGCCACTTCGCCGATGAGCTGCAGGCCGCGCTCCGTGTCGCCCGTGGCCTGGTAGACCATGCCCAACTGCAGTTTGGCATCCACCAGATCGGGGTTGAGGGTCAACGCCTGCTCCAAAGCGCCGGTGGCCTCGTCATACCGGCCCTGCTTGCGGAAAAGATCGCCCAGGAAGTAGTACGCGACCGCGGCCTGGTCCTCGAATTGAGTGGCCCGTCGGTAGCGCCGTTCGGCCGCGTCCAGGTCGCCGACCGCCTCATAGGCCTGGCCCATCTGGACGTAGGCCCCGGTGAAGGCCTCGCCGCCGGGCAATTCCAGCAGATCGGCGAAGCCCTGGATTGCCTGTTGGGCCATGCCGGCTCGACGATAGGCCTGCGCCAGCCGGAAGCGGGCATCCAGGTTGTCGGGCGCCAGGCTGAGGGTGACGGAGAATTGATCGAGGGCGCGCATCTGCAGGCCGGAATCCTCGTACAGCCCGCCCAACGCCAGATGCGCCTGCCAGGCCGCGGGCGCCAGCGCGATGGCCCGTTCGAGTTGCTCGGTGGCCTCGGCATTCTTGCCCTCGCGGCGATAAGCCTGGCCCAGCCGCAGACGCAGGTCAGCATCGTCAGGCAGCGCGGCCACGCCCTCCTGGTAAACCTTCAATGCCTCGGCGAAGCGCTCCTGGGCTGTGAGCAGCGCGCCCAGTTGCAGGTAGGCGGCCGCGTAGCTGGCGCGGGCCGCGATGGCATCGCGATAGCTGGCCAGGGCCGCGTCGATGTCGCCCGCCTCAGCCAGCGTATTGCCACGCTTGACCAGGGCGGCGGCCGCGACGGTCGGGTTGTTCTGGCTGTCCTGCAAGGCCTGTTCCAGCACGGCCGCGGCCGCCGCGGCGTCGCCGCGCGCCCGGTAGACGTCGCTAAGCTGCAAGAGGGCGTCGCCGTAGGCAGGGTCCAGCGCCAGGACCTGCTGGTAGCCGGCCTCAGCGGCGTCGAGGTCGCCGGCCAGGCGATCGATCTCGGCGCCCAGGAAGAGGGCCGGGACCATCTCAGGCGAGACCGCCAACGCCGCGTCGACGGCGTCCCGCGCGTTGTCCAACTGGTTCAGCGCGAGGTAGGCCTGGGCCAACTGCACGGCGCCTTCGGTGTTGGCGGGGGCCAGCTCCCGCAGCGCCGTCAGTTGCTCCACCGCCTTGGCCGGCTGCCCGGTGCGGCGCAAGGCTGAGCCGAGGAGCAGCCGCGTCTGGGGATCGTTGGCGTTGATGGCGACCGCCTGTTGATAGTAGCCGATGGCCTGGCTCAGATCGTTCTGGCTTTCCAGCACCCGTCCCAGCTCGACCAGCGCCCGGTAGCGGGTTGGGTCCAGCCGCACCGCCTGGAGCAATTGATCGGAGGCAGCCTCCAGGTCGCCGGCCCGGCGATAGGCCTGCCCCAGCTTGAAACGAGCTTCGGCATCCTGCGGCGCGGCCTCCACGGCCTGCTGATAGATGGCCAAAACATCGTCGAAACGCCCCTGTTGGTCGAAAAGGTAGGCCAGTTGCAGGTAGGCGCCGATGTAGCTGGGGTCGGCGGCCAGCGCCCGCCGGTACTGGGCCTCGGCCAGCTCCAGTTCACCGCGATCGCGGTAGGTGTTGGCCAGCTTGGTCAAAGCCTGGGCCACCTGGCGCGGCTGTTCCACCGCCTGGGCGGCCACCTGGGCCAACGCCTCCTCCGCCTTGGCTGTATCGCCCATGGCCTGGTAGGTGGCGCCGATCTCGGTGTAGATGTCGGCGTCGTTGGGGCTGATCTCCAGACTCGCCTGGTACTGCTCCAGCGCCTGCTCGAATTCCCCCTGAGAACGGTGCGCCGCGGCCAGCGCCAGGCGGAGATCGAGGCTGTCCGGTGCGCGCTCCAGCGCCTGTTGATAGAGGCTGATGGCCTCAGCCGGCCGGCCGCGGGTGGTGTAGACCTGCCCCAGCCACAGATAGGCCCGCTGGCTGGTTGGGGCCAAGCGAACGGCCTCGCTCAGTTCGGCCTCGGCTCGATCCATCTGGCCCAGCCGGCTGGAGACCTGCCCCAGGAAGAAATGGGCGTCAGCATTGGCTGGGGCATTCTGCGCCGCGGTCTGGAACTGCTCCAGAGCCAGGTCCCACTGCTCCTGCGCCAGGAAGATCTGCCCCAACTGGATGAAGGAGCCGACGAAACTGGAGTCCTCCTGCTGCGCCTGCTGGTAGCGGGCGATGGCTTGGTCGGTCAGGCCTTGCAGCGCCTCCAGGTTGCCCAGGCGCGTCAGCGCGGAGGCGCGGCCGCGCGGGTTGGCGACGGACGCGGCCAGCGCCTGGTTGTAGAGCTGCTCGGCGCGCGCCAGGTCGCCGCGCTCCTGGTAGATGCCGCCGCTCTGAATGTAGGCGTCGGCAAAGGCCGGGTCCACCCGCAATGTGCGTTCATACTGGGTCAGGGCCGCGCTGGCGTCGCCGCTGCTGCGGTAGGCCTCGCCGATCTGGAAGTAGGCCTGGGCGTAGGACGCATCCTGTTTGATGGCCGCCTCGTACTGCTCGATGGCCTGCTGGAACTCACCCTGCGCCAGCAGAACATTGCCGGTCTTGACCGCGGGAATGGGGGAAAGGGGGTTGGCCTGGGCGGCCTGGCTATAGCTGCTGATGGCCGCCTCGAAATCGCCCGCAGCCAGGCGAGCATCGCCGTCGGCGATGGCCCGGTTGAAGGCTACTGCATCGAACTGGCTGACAGCCGTGGTGGGCTGGCGGTTGGCCAGCAACACCAAGGCCGCCACCAGGAGAATGGGCGCCACGATCACCGCGACCAAGCCGATGCGGGCGGGCGTTGACAGGCGGGAGAGTCGTCGATTCAAGCTTGCCACGGATTATCACCAATTGCCAATCAAGGTTTGTCGTCGCTGTTCAGGCGTCGAAGGGGCATTATACGTGCGGGCGCTGCTCCGCGCCAAACCAGCCAATGCCGAACCGCGCGCCATAGACGGTCATTCGGGCGGGTCAGGTTCCTGTCAACTACCCGGCAGGGGAGGTGCGATGGGCAGCGTCATGATGAATGTGCTGCCCTGGTCCGGTCCCTCGCTCTCGCCCCAAATTCGCCCGCCGTGGGCCTGGATGATGGCCTGGCACAGCGCCAGGCCGATGCCCATGCCCCCGTGGCGCCGGGTTGACGTGCTGTCCACCTGGTAGAACCGGTCGAAGATCATATCTAACTGCTCGCTCGAGATGCCGATGCCCTGGTCGGCCACTGAGATGATCACCACGTCGTCGGCGTCATGGGCTGAGACCGTGATTCGCTGGCCCTTGCTGCTGAACTTAATGGCGTTGTCCATCAAGTTGCCCAGCGCCAGATCGAGATAGCCTGCCGCACCCATGATGGGGGAGAGCTGATCAGGAATCTCCACAGACACGGTCAGGCCGGCATCCACCGCCAACTGCTGCCAGATGGCCAGGGTTGAAACCAGCCAGGCCCGCGTGTCCAATTGGGAGGTGAAAAGCTCCTTCTGCTGGAAATTCTGCAAAGTCAACAGGCTGTTGAAGATGAACTGCAGGCGCTTGCCCTGTTGGGCCACGATGTGCAGGGCGCCGGCCTGATCGCTGTTCACCGGGCCCATCCCACCGCTCTGCATGAATTCAACGTAGCCTAGCATCAGGGTCAGCGGGGTGCGCAGTTCATGGGAGACATTCTGGATGGCCTCTTCACGCGCGCGCAGGGCACGGCTGAGCTTGGCGTTGCTTTCTTGCAACGATGTGTACAGATGAGCGTTCTCCAGCGCGATGCCGGCCTGGTCGGCAAAGGCCTGGAGCGTCTCGGCGTGTTGCTGATTGAGGACGCGCGGCTGCGTGCTGTCCAGGTTCAGGAAGCCAAGCACCTCTCCCTTGCTGATGATGGGTGCGGCGGCATAGGAGCGCGCCCATTCAACGCCTGGCGGCACAATCCACCCGGCATCCTCGGCGGTGTCGGCGATGGCCAAGGGCTGCAAGGTTTCGGCCATGCGTCGCAGGTTGGGAGTCTCCTGCACGCTGAGGCTGAGATTGATAATCGGTTCCATCGCACCGCTGGGATAGCCCCGGATTCGTCGCACCTTGGCCATGCCATGGTCGATCAGCATGATGTTGCTGGCGTCATGCGGCGCCACGGCATCAGTGAGCTCCAGGATGCGATCGAGCACCTCCTCCAGACTCAGCGTGCTGGTCAGCGTCGCCAACGCGTTGCGCAGACTCTCCGCCAGATCACGCTGCTGCCGCTCAGCCTGCTCTGCCCGCACGCGCGCCGTGTCATCGCGAAACACCGCCAGCCAGCCCTGCGCCGCGCCGTCGGCGCGCAGCAGGGGGGAGATGCGCAGGTCATAGTAGAGGAGGGAATCCTGGTCGCCGATCTTCATCTGCGTTCGAACCGGGTGTTCGGTGAGCGATTGCTGCGACAGCTCGGGCCAGGCAGGCAGGACTGAGACCGCGGGCGCGCCCAGAACCCCCAAGACCCGTTGACCGATCATCTGCTGGGCTGCCTTGTTCAGATCCACCACGCGGCCGTGAATATCGACCACCGCCACGCCATCGATCATGCTTTCGATCAAGGCATCGCGCGCGATTGGCAACAGGTCGAGCAAGCGATAGCGGGTGAGCGCCCAAACCGATACCATGCCGGTGACGATGAAGAGCACCGGCGCCGGGTCAACGTGGCGCAGGGGGCTGAAGCCCGCATTGTAGATGATGTTGCCCACCACAGGCGCGAGGGCGGCAACCAGGATAGCGCCGTTCTGGACACGCTGCAACGGTCCGCCGCGCAGAAAAGCATGCACCGTCAGGCCCACCGCCAGCAGGACAAGGACATAGGAATAGATGGCCAACAGCCAAAACAATGGGCCGCGGGTCACAGCCAACACAGACAGGGAGCCTCTGACCTCGACGGTGATGGCGGGATAGAGCCAAGCCAGCCCAGGCGTGGTGTAGATCAGAACAAAGCTCACTATCGGCACAACGGCAGCCCCCGCCAAGGTGACCGGCGTCACCCAATGTTCACGGCCGGTAAACTGCAAGACGAAGATCAGCCACAGGGCGGGGGAGGCAAGAACAAACGGATACTCCAATCTCTCCCAGAAAAGTTTGGCAGTCAGTGAGGTGCTGAGCAGCTCGATGGCGTCGAAAGCAGACCAAAAAGCCAGCGCCAGCATCAAGGCGGCCAGGGTCCCGGCGCCTGGCGTCGGACGCCGCCGCCAGGCTGCTACTGCCAGCGCCGCCGACAAGAGCGCCGAAACAACGAGAAGTCCGGCATACGGATTGATCTGGAACGGCATCACTCTCCACCTACCTGGTTGACCTGGCATGAACCGGGTTGAACCATGCGTCCGATTTCTACGGGTGCTTGGCCTCGATCTGGCTGAGCATCTGCAAGATCGCCTCGGGCGGCTGCGCACCGCTCCAGGCGTATTGGCTGTCGACGATGTAAAAGGGCACGCCGCTGATGCCGACCTGCTGCGCCCAACGCGCCTCGGACTGCACCTGGTCCTGCGCGGCGTCTCCTTGCAACAGGGCGCGCATGGCGTCCCGCTCCAGCCCGGCCGCGCCGGCCAGGTCCACCAGCACATCCAGATCGCCGATATCACGGCCCTGCTCGAAGTAGGCGGCGTAGACCGCATCGATCACCGCCTCTCTGGCGCTGTCGGGGGCCAGGGCGATCAGCCGGTGAGAGAGCAGCGTGTTGGGCGAGCGGGTGATGGCGTCGAAGTCGAAATGCAGCCCGACCCGCTCGCCGGCCTGGCGCGGGCCGGCAAACAGTTGCTCCAGCGACCTCTGGGGGCCGATCTTGGCCTGCATGGTCGCCCGGAAGTCCTGGCCGGCCGTGGGAATATGCTCGTTGAGAAAGAAGGAGCGGTAACGCACAGTGATCGGCGCGCCCTTCCACTGCGCCAGGGCCAACTGCAAGTGACGTTTGCCGATGCAGCACCAGGGGCAGGTGGTGTCGAAAAAGAGATCGATCTGCATGGGAACCTCAAGAGGGGTTGTTCAGGCAAGAGATTTGGCCGGAATGGCCGAGTATGGCGAGCTGCCAGCGGAATGGAGCAATCGCTATTCCAACACACGGGTTATCGGATGATTCTTGACTCCGTAGCCTGGGAGTTGAATTGCACCAATCTCACCCAATCAATCTTGCCGTCGACACAGAAGTCGGTCTCAAAGTCTCTGGCAAAACGGGTGATCATAGCCCAGTAGGACTCGATGAACTCGTCGTTCCTCTCCCTGGCCCTGTGTCCCACCGGCTCGATGATGTCGGTAAAGAGTTCGTTACGGCCTGAAATGAACGCCCAAAACCGTTGACCACAGAACTTAAAGTAGTATCCTTTGTCAGGCTTGTCATCTTTGCCATAGCAGCAGCCGTTGACAGCTACTACATGCAGTTGCGAGTTGCTGGTTCGAAGGATGCGTTGAGCGGCCTTGAAATCCAAGATCATCTTCGCAATCTGTGAACTGTTGCCCCAATTTGGGCCTGACTTAATGGCTACGATGTTTCGCCTCCCGTCAGCATCGAACTCGAGATCGATACCGGTGATACCAGATTTCCACCCATCATGGACTTGGACGCTGATGAAGATTGCGAGTTGTTCAAGCCAATCGCCAAAAATTGTCTCCTCGTTCGAGGAGATATGTGCATCCACCAAGCTCTTGACAAACTGCTCAGGCGTAAACAGGTTTTTTGCTTTGAACAAATACGGATTCTTGCGCTTAAGTACCTGTGTCAATCTCAGGCTATCGAGGCTTTGTATCCGCTTCTGATGAAAGACGCCGATATTTTGTTCGACATACTGCACGACGTCATCAAGATCTAGCTGATTCATGTGTCATCCTTCCTGAATGGGTATCATTGGCGCCTCTGCTCGCGGCGCAACATCGGCCGCGACCTGATACTCTGCCCGCTCATCAGCAATTATCAACGGTAAAGCAATTTGTATCTCTGAAACCCGATCTTTCGCAGTGGCCACATTCTCCGGACTCAACTCAATGCCTACGAAGTTACGACTCAATTGTAACGCGGCAACTGCCGTGGTACCAGAACCAACAAATGGGTCCAGCACCACATCCCCTGGTTCTGTGAACAGCTTGATAAACCATTTGGGCAGGTCGAGGGGAAAGGCTGCGCTGTGATTTCTGTTATAGCACTCAGTAGCCATGTGAATGACATTGTTGGGATACACCATCTCGCGTCCCACCCAATTGGAAACATTCTTGCCAAAGCCGCTACCCACTCTCGATTCATCCCGCATCAAGTCGGTCTGGCTCAGCTTGGCCAGTCTGTCTTTGGCCCAGTCACCCACCGGAATCATGACAGCTTCCTGATACATTTTGAAGGCCCTGGACGTGTTAAACTGGATCAGCCGTTCCCAGTTATCCCGAAATCGATTGGGCCACTTACCAGGATGTGAGTTTTTTTTGTGCCACATGTACTCCTCAGTCCATAGCCAACCCTGCCTGCGCATTTCCAAAATCAATTCAATGACGTAGGTGTGCCTCTCGCCATCAACCACTCGTTCTTTGATGTTGAGAATAAAGGTGCCGGATGGCTTCAACACGCGCCGAAATTGCTCTGCGCGTGGCATGAACCATGCCACATATTTGTCCGGACTGATGCCGCCATAGGTGTTCTTGCGTTGATCCGCGTAAGGTGGTGACGTAAAAATCAGATCCACTGAGTTATCTGGCAGATCCCTTAGCACTTCTCCACAATCACCTAGCAATATCTGATTCAGGTACTCCATCATCTTCTCCGCATAACACGATCTTTGACGATTGCAACTGCTCAGCCGGCGGACCAGAAATCCGGTCTCTGGTACGATGTCTGAGCAGCACTACCCCGATTTGGGGTTAACGCCAAGGCAAAGTTTCAGGTTCTATCGGATTCTGTGGATAAGTGAGAATTGAGGCAAGATCGACCGAAAAGTATCAGGTGAACGGTCAACATGCCTCAACGGAATTATAATCGAGAACACACGAAAGTTGCCAAGCCAAGCAAGCGAGTCATTCTGCCGATCGGACTGGAAGAATATCAGGAGTTGAGTAGCGATAGCGTTCGCTTTCGGCGCATCAAACTGAAGACCGATGAAAAGCACGTCCATTTCAACGGCGAGAAAGGCTACATTGCGACGACGGTGGGCGACGATTGTGTGCTGGGTGCTTCCTTGGCGTTGAACGCCGACGAAGCAGCGCTCACCCAGGCGTATAGCCGTTTTCAGGAAGAAGCTCGTCACCTGCAATCCGAATATACACCCAAGACAGTCAATACAGATGGCTGGCAGGCTACCCAGAATGCCTGGCGAGCGCTCTTTGCCACCGTCGTGGTCATCGAATGCTTCTTGCACGCCTTCATCAGGATCCGTGATCGCTGCAAGAAACGGCTCAAGACCCTCTTTCCAGCCATCCAGCAGCAAGTCTGGGATATCTATCATGCCAAGACACCCACTGATTTCTGCCAACAGATCGCTGCCTTTCTCGCTTGGTCCAAACAATCTGTCAACGGCACAGCTCTTGAAGCCATCGAAAAGCTCTGCGCCAAGCAGGATGCCTTTCTCTTGGCCTTTGACTTCCCGGACGCCTACCGCTCCAGCAACATGATCGATCGCCATATGGACCCGATGGATCGCTGGCTCGTGAGCGCCCACTTCTTTCATGGACACGCGTCTTCCGCCGAACTCCAAATCCGTTCCTGGGCCATCTTGCACAACTTCTGGCCTTATTGCCCTCGGGCCCGGGTTCGGCAACACTTCATGTCGCCAGCTCACAAGCTAAACGGCTTTGTCTACCATGACAACTGGCTTCATAATCTGCTCGTTTCGTCATCCTGTGCCGGCCTCAAGACCGCCCACAGAATCCATTAGAACCAGCCAAATTCAAACCACGAATCATCCAAGAGAGGTCAAGAGATGGCGCCAAGGCGTTCAGGTCTCGCTGATTATAAGCGCGATTTGAACAATCGCCAATCGCTCCAACGTGCTACGCCTCATCGCAAGCACAGAACAGCTTCGCATCTCCAATCTGAAAGCCTGGATGCATCCTCTGGGTATCCAGTTGGGCATCGTGGTTCACTTCTGGTCAACTTGTTTCGAGCCGGTGATTCTGCGGCCCTCCCATCCATCCCACCCGCCGAGCCGCGCCCTCCGCTCATCCGCGGTTCTCCACCATTCCCATCCATCGCATCATCGCCTCGTCCAGCTCCCCTTCCGCCGCGGCCAACTGTTCCGCCAGCCTTTGCAGGTGCAGGTAGTCCCCGCTGCTGGCATCGATGTCCTCGTGCAGCGCGGCCACCTGCTGCTCCAGCTCGGCGATGCGCGTCTCCAGCTCCTCCAGCGCGCGCTGCTCTTTCCACGTCAACTTGCGCGCCGCCGGCGGCTCCGCCTCCTGGCCCTTGCCCGTTCTGGTTCCCTTGCTCCCCCTCTCCTCTTTCTTCTCCAACGCTTCCTTGGCCTCCCCCTCCCGCAGGCTCTGATAGACGCTGAAAGGCGCGGGGTAGCGCCCGCTGACCGCGCCGCCCGGCTCGAAACTGACCAGGAAATCCACCGTGCGGTCGAGGAAATAGCGGTCGTGGCTGGCCACCACCAGGCAGCCCTTGAAGTGGTCGAGGAATTCCTCCAACACCGCCAGCGTCTGGATGTCCAGGTCGTTGGTTGGCTCGTCCAGCAGCAGCACGTTGGGCTGGTGCATCAGCGTGCGCAGCAGATAGAGGCGGCGCCGCTCGCCGCCGCTCAAACTGCCGATATAGGCGTATTGCTGCGGCCGCGGGAAGAGGAACCACTCCAGCATCTGCGGCGCGTCGATCAACTGGATGTCGGCCGCGGTGCGGTTCCAGGCCGGCGTGGCCCGCTCCTGCACGCGGATCAGCTCCGCCTCCCCCTTGACGAAGTCGATCACCCTTTGATTCTCGTTCAAATCGACATTACGTTGATCGTAATAGCCCAGGTGTACGGTCTCGCCCCACTCCACCAGGCCGCTGTCAGGGGGCAGCTTGCCGGCCAGGATGTCGAGCAGGGTGCTCTTGCCCGCGCCGTTGGGGCCGATGATGCCCACCCGGTCGCCGGGGGCCAGCTCGAAATCGACCTTCTCAAAGACCGGCATGCCGTCGTAGGCCTTGGCCAGGCCGCGGGCGGTGAGCACCTTCTTGCCCAGGCGACGGCTGGCCAGGGTCATGGCCACCCGCTCCTGCTGCGTGTCATAGCGCAGTCGCTCCATTTCCTCGGCCCGCTGGCGGCGCGCCTTTTGTTTCGTGCCGCGGGCCATGGGTGAGCGACGCAGCCATTCCAGCTCGCGCCTGAGCAGCCGCTGGCGATCCTCCTCGGCCTTGACCATGCGGGCGTGGCGTTCGGCCGACTGCTCCAGATAGCGGCTGTAGTTGCCCGGATAGCTGACCAACTGGCGGCGGTCCAGCTCGACGATGCGGTTGGCCACCCGGTCCAGAAAGTAGCGGTCGTGGGTGACCAGCAGCAGCGCGCCGGGCAGGCCCAGCAGGAACTGCTCCAGCCAGTCGATGGTCTCGGCGTCCACGTGGTTGGTGGGCTCGTCCAGGATCAGCAGGTCGCCAGGGTCCAGCAGGGCGCGGGCCAGGGCGACGCGTTTGCGCTGCCCGCCGCTCAGCTCTCCCACCCGCGTCGTGGTGGAGGGTTCGATGCCCAGGCGGGAGAGGATCGCCCGGGCCGCGGCCTCGGCCGTCCAGCCGCCGGCGCGCTCCATCTCGCCGGTCAGGCTGGCAAAGCGTGCCTGCGCCTGCGGGTCGGCCGGGCTGTGCTGCAAGGCCAGGCTGGCCGACTCGTAGGCGGCCAGCAGGCGCATCTGGGGAGCGTCGCTTTGGAAGAGCGTGTCCAGCACCGACAGGCTGTCATCCAGCGCCGGCTCCTGGGAGAGATAGCGCACCCGCACGCCGCCCCACACCGTCACCCGGCCGGCGTCAGGCGTCTCCTGACCGGCGATGAGGCGCAACAAGGTGGTCTTGCCGCTGCCGTTGATGCCGATCAGCCCGATGCGCTCGCCGCGGTTGATCAACAGGCTGACGCCGTCCAGCAGCAGCCGCTCGCTGTATTGTTTGCTGACGTTTTCGACCGTTACCAGATTCACGAGGCAAAGGATAGCATGGGCGGGGACAAATCACAAAAGTTGCGCCTTGTCCCCGCCGACCGCCTCTAGATGGGATAGAAGAACGGCATGGGGGCCGGCGGCTCGTACTCCGGCTGGGGCACCGGCTGCATCTGCTGAGCGGCCAGAGCGATCACCTGCGCGGCGCTTTCCAGATCCAGCAGGCCGGTGTTGATCAGCAGGTGGTAGTGCTCAGGATCCTGCCAATCCAGGTCGTAATAGCGCCGGACGTAGTCGCGCGCGGCCCGGTCATAGTCTTCTATCAACAGTTGCGCCTCGGTGGGTGGGAGATCGTTCCGATCCATCAGCCGCTGGATGCGGTGCTCCGCGGGGGCTGTGATGCGCACGTGCAGCACGCCGGGCTTGTTTTGCAGAATGGCCTGGCCGCCGCGGCCGACGATGATCACATTGCCGCGCTTGTAGGCGACATCAACGACGCCCCGCACCATGGCGATGGCCTTGTTGTCGCTGATCTTGATGGTGGCTGGCCGGCGCACGCCGCTGATATCCTCCTGCCAGGTGCTCACCTCAGCCACGGTCAAGGTGCGCCCCAGCAGGCGGTCGAGAAAGCCGAGGGAACGCTGGTCGGTCTCCCGAAAGTCGACGATCTCATTCTCGGTCAGGCCCAGGTCGCTGGCCACTTGAGCCATCATCGTCTTGTCGAAGATGGTGTAGCCCAGAATCTGCGCCACGCGGGCGGCAATCTCCTCGCCTCCACTGGCATATTGACGGGAAATGGTGATGGTAGCCATGGGAACCTCCTTGGCGAACACAGACAACGACGCTTCCCTGTCTCTATTGTAGCACGGTCTGGGGGTCTGTCAATAGGGTTTGGGCAACTCAACGAAAAGAGCTCAGCCGGCAAGGCTGAGCTCCAATGACAGGCGGGCAAGGCGCGCGGCGTCAGCGCCGGTTCAGCAGCCGCAGCAACGCCAGGAAGAGGTTGTAGAAGTCCAGATAGAGGCTCAGCGCCCCGGTGATGGGGGAGATCTGGCCGGCATGGCGCAGGATGCGGCTGGTGTCGTAGAGAATGAAGCCGCTGAAGACCACGGCCGCCAGGCTGGCGAAGGCCAGTCCCAGCACGTCGGTGTAGAAGAAGATGTTGACCACACCCAGGCCCAACAGCGTGAAGAGTGCGATCATCAGACCGCCGCCCAGGAAGCTGAAATCCTTGCGGCTGACCAGCACGAAGATGCTCAGGCCGACGAAGATGCTGGCAGTCAGAACAAAGGCCTGGATCACCACGCCGAAGCTGCCGCTTTCATAGGTGACGGCCAACAGGATCGGCGCCAGGATCAGCCCGGTGAGAAAGGTGAAGCCGAAATAGATCAGCGTGTTCCAGGGAGACCGGTCGCGCAGCACGCCTGCGCCGATCACCATGACAAATTGAAGGATGAGCGCAATCCAGATGTAGTTGAGCACCGTCATCAGGATCGCCTCGACGCTCAGCGCCACCACAGCGCCGACGCCGGTGACCATCAGGCCCAGCAGGAACAGGGCGTAGGTGCGACGCAGAAAGCTCAACCGGATGCGCCCCATCTCGGCCTCGGTCAGAGGTATGGGTTCAGGCAGTGGGATCGCCTGCGGCGGGTAGGAAGGATCTTGAAAACTCATGGCTGGCTCCTCTGGGACAGTCCCTCTGAAAACAGGTGATGTGTTGCCGCCCCTGACTGGCCCTCGATGGCGGTTCACATCTGCCACCCGAATCGTCTGTGACAGCCATTTTACCTGTGCGTTGCACAAGATGCAAAAACCCTCTGACCTCTGTTCAGGCCACCCGCCAAAATTGCCCCCTGCGCCATCACAGGTATACTGGCCTACAAACCCACCCATTCACCCATTCACCCATTCACCACTTCCCATTCACCTATCTACCACCATGGAACTCGGCATCATCGGACTACCCAACAGCAGCAAGACCACCATCTTCAATGCGCTGACCCGCGGCGATCAGCCCACATCGGCCACCTCCAGCGGCAAACTGGAATTCCACACGGCCGTGGTCGATGTGCCTGACCCGCGCGTCGATGCGCTGAGCGCGCTTTTCAAGCCGCGCAAGACCACCTACGCCAAGGTCACCTACACCGACATCGCCGGCCTGGATCAGGGCATGGCGCAGAAGGGGCTCAGCGGCCAGTTGCGCCACCGTCTCAGCCAGATGGACGCGTTCATCCACGTCCTGCGCGCCTTTGAAGATCCCAGCGTCAGCCATCCGCTGGGTTCGATCAACGCCCAGCGCGATCTGGAGATCCTGGACCAGGAGATGATCCTGCTGGACCTGCTGGCGGTGCAGAGCCGGCTGGAGCGCATCGCCGAGAGCATCAAGCGGGCCAAGAAAGGTGAGGAGCGCCAACTGCTGGAGCTGGAGCAGGCGCTGTTCGAGCGCCTGCAGACGGCGTTGGAGGCCGAGATCCCGCTGCGCGACATCGAGATCAGCGACGAGGAGATGATCGGCCTGCGGGGCTTTGGCTTTTTGACCCTCAAACCGGTGCTGGTGGTGCTCAACACAGGCGAAGAGCGCCTGCCCCCCGAGCGTTTCGTCGTCTACAGCCACCGCCACACGGTGATCATGTCGCTGCAAGGCAAGCTGGAGATGGAGATTGCCCAGCTCGACCCGGAGGAGGCCGCGGTGTTCATGGAGGAGTTCGACATCGCCGAACCGGCGCTGGATCGCATGATCCGCACCAGCTATGATCTGGTTGGGTTGCAGAGTTTCTTCACCGTGGGAGAGGACGAGGTGCGGGCCTGGACGGTGCGCAAGGGCGCCGCGGCCGTCGAGGCGGCCGGCGCGATTCACAGCGACCTGGCGCGCGGCTTCATCCGCGCTGAGGTGGTGGCCTATGCCGACTTGATGGCGGCCGGCAGCATGGCCGAGGCCAAGAAGGCCGCCGCGCTGCGGTTGGAGGGCAAGGAATACCCGGTCAAAGACGGCGACATCCTGCACGTGCGCTTCTCGCCCTGACCTGGCCG
>Ga0209605_1002067_pt1 | contig 20332 bp, 20 predicted proteins | sample AD_UKC035_MetaG_FD_184408 | JGI IMG/M metagenome (GOLD analysis project Ga0209605, IMG submission 184408) | Active sludge microbial communities of municipal wastewater-treating anaerobic digesters from USA - AD_UKC035_MetaG (SPAdes) (version 2) | ecosystem: Engineered > Bioreactor > Anaerobic >...
GGTGCCGCCGGAAATTTCCCACAATTCCTGCAACAATCGCACATCCGGCAAAAGCACATGTTGTGGGTCGTGGCTGCCGATGTATCCCTTGCGCGGCGACAAAAACGGCCCCTCGAGGTGGATGCCGAGAATCCTGCCGCGGAGAGCCGGGCTTTCGAGCGCCCGACCGATCAGGGCCAGATTGCGGCGATAGACCGGCAAGGGGCTGGTGATGAGAGTGGCGAGAAAGGCGGCGGTGCCTGCCCGGTTCAGGCTGTCGGCGACCGTGTCGAGATCGCCGGCGCCCAGGTTTTCCGCGGAGAAATCGATTCCGCCAAAACCGTTGACCTGCAGATCGACAAATCCCGGAATGGTTTTCAGTTTTTCAGTTTTCATGGGCATCTTTTCAACAAAGAAGCGGCCGGCCGGTCGATGAAGAGACGGCAGTCGCCGTGTTTTTGCAGAATCGATGCCGGCACCATGGGCGTGATCGGTCCTTCGACCGTGGCCTGCAGGGCTGGGGCTTTGCGCTCGTCGGGCACGGTGCACACCAGCGTCTGGCAGCGCATGATCCAGGGGATGCTCATCGAAATGGCGCGGCTCGGCACACTGTTCAGAGATTTGAACCAGCCTTCACCGACCTGCTGCCGCCGACAGGCGTCGTCGAGATCAACGATGATGAACGGCTCTTTGCAGTCGAAATCGGCCGGCGGATCGTTGAACGCCAGGTGGCCGTTTTCGCCGATCCCGATGCAGGCGAGATCGATGGGCGCGGCCTGCAGCAGGGCGGCCAGCCGGCGGCATTCGGCGGCGGCATCAGCGGCTTCGCCGTCGATGGCGTGAAAATCGGCCAGGCCGGCGACGCGATCGACAAAACGGTCGCGCAGGTAGCGGCGAAAGCTGGCCGGATGGGTTGCCGGCAAACTGATATATTCGTCGAGATGAAAAACCGTTGTTTTCGACCAGTCGATCGGTTCTTTCACCAGAGCCTCGAGCATTTCGAACTGGCTGACGCCGGTGGCCAGCACGATGCGCGCCAGACCTTGATTGTCGATCTTTTGGCGAATTATGGATGAGGCATTTTGGGCTGCAGCGATGCCCATTTCGGTTTTGCTGTCAAAGACGCGAATTTTCATGCTGATGTGATCCCTCTATTGTTCCCTTGGAAAAAAATAACTCTTACCCACTGCTGTCCTGGTTGAGCCCAGCCCCATTTAATCTTTTCGGAAATCATTGGACAGTTATAGCTGAACTTATCTCAGCAGCAGCACGCGTGTGTTCATCTGGTTGTGGGCGGAGATCAGATGGATCCAGTAAATTCCGCTTGTAACCGGTTGTCCCAGTTGATCGGTTACATCCCAGACGGTGCGGTTTTCTCCAGCGCCGCGCAGACAACGCCTGTTCCACGGAAATCGAACCGTCTGTCCGCGGTGCAGGAAGAGCAACTGACATCGCTTCTCCTTTCGACAACGTGTCCTGAAGTGCGGGCTGAAGAGCGAAAGAGATATCGCCTGCCAGAAACAAGGAGGCGACAAGGTGCAAAGCGACAACTGAAACCATTGCTGTTTCCTCTTCAGTTTTAATTGGTTGGGCGGATTGGACAACGACGATGTCGGCTTGCAATCGATAAACAAAAGGGGGGTAAAAAAAGATTACCCCCCTTGACGACATGGAAAAGCTGCTGATGATTCTAGTGGTCCTTGAACGGATCCCACACTTTCCAGACATTGCCGACCAGATCGGGACCCGGTTTCAGAACTTTCTTGCCGGGTTCCCAGCCGGCGGGACAGACCTCGGCGCCTTTTTTCGAGCGCACATGCTGGTAAGCCTGAATCTGACGGATGGACTCGCTGAATTTTCGGCCGACCGGGGGCGTCAACACTTCCATGGCTTGAATAACGCCGTCAGGATCGATGATGAATCGGCCGCGGAGTTCGACTCCGGCGTTTTCATCATAGACGCCGAACAGCTTGCCGACATTGCCGGCGCCGTCGGAGGCCATATGGAAAGGGATGTCTTTTTTGACCATCTTGGACAATTCATTGTCGTTCCAAACTTTGTGCACGAACTGGCTGTCCACGCTGACCGAAATCACTTCAACACCGAGTTTTTGCAAAGTATCGTATTGTGCAGCGACCGCTGACACTTCAGTCGCTCAGACAAAGGTGAAATCGCCCGGATAGAAACAGAGCAAGACCCACTTGCCCGCGAAATCGGAAAGCTTGACTCGGGTAAAGCCGCCGCGATAATAAGCCGGCGCATCGAAATCAGGGGCTTTGGTGCCCACTCTTGCCACTGACATCTTGATCTCCTTTGCTTGGGGTTCTGTGGTCTTTTTCTCAGGCGTTTCTGGTGCCGTCGCGCCAGTCGGACGCGCGCATCCGGCATTTTCATCTGCCATAATTCCCCTCCTGTACTTGATTAACGCAGATCGTATCTATACAATTACTGACATTTGTTGATTAAAGATACAAACTATTCGTATACAAAACAATCAAAAAAGCGCACTCCCAAACTCCTGCGTTTCCTGTTTTGCCAGACAAAGTGCCGAATTTATCGCGCACAATCCGAAGGAAATTTTCTGCATGCAGGAAACCGCGCGGAGTGAGGGGGCGTTTTGCCGACTCGCCGCATCCCCCGCTGAAGGGTATCGAGTCGTGTTGTGCGACGCGGAAAAACCCTCAACAATTCGATTGTCATGTTAACCGGCGATGAGGAAATGCCTTTACGGTCCCACCGCGTTATTCGAGTCGGGACACTCTTCGCCGCCGGCTGTGACAGCGAGCACGTCGATGCATTCCTCGTATTCGACAACGGCGACGATTTTCAACCTGACATCTGCGGCGATTCGCTCGCCTGCCGGATCGCTGTCGCCGGACAGGATCAGTTCGTAATCGAACGGGTCATCGCGTTCGAGATAGCCGGAGATCTTGCTTTTGATCTTGTTGATGCCTCTGTCGAGCAAGAGGCTTACCGGGCTGAACGGGTTTTGGATTCCCAGCTTGCCGGTCAATTGCACCGAATAATCTTTGAAAATCTGCTCTTTGCCGGAGCCGAGGTCGTTGACCGCCGCGGTCAGTTTGAGATAGTCGGCCTGGTTGCCTTCCCTCATGGTGACGCTGATGGCAATGGTTTGTATCCGAACGTCGGTGATGTTGGCCTCTTTCGAAATATCGGCTGCCGCGAGCACATCTTCCCGCGAGACCACCCGGCCTATCTCGAAGGGACCGGTGTGATCGATGCTGAAAGTTTTCATTTCATTGAGATCGAGAACAAATTTGAACAGCCGTTTTTCGCAGCTGGTGTTGAGGATCGCCAGCAGGGACAGGATTACGAGGATTCTCTTGGACATGGTCTGCATCTCCTGTAGTTAAAAGCCGGCGCCGATGCCGATGGCCAGAACATTTTGGTTGGCGATGTTGTAATCCGCGTGCAATTTCACCGGCCCGAGATTGAGTCCCAGCCCAACAGTGAAGCGGATTGAATTTTGTCCTTCCAGTGCAAAAGAGATCTTTTCGCTTTCAGGGTCGCCTTCAGCTGTATACTCGATATCCAGGTTGGACGATTCATGACCGAGGCCGCCGTACAGGGTCAGCACACCGCGGGTCCTGCTGGCCTGGGCGGAGATCAGGGTGGTGTTTGCTTCGACAATGTCGCCGATCTCGAAGTTTTGCTGGTAAAATCCGACCGCGAGATCGAAGGGTAAGGAGGCCAGGTATTGGCTGATGCTGTGTCGGACTCCCCAGCCGAAAAGCTGCAATTGTCCCCAATTCTCTCCCAAATCTAAATCCATATAGCGCAGGAGCGCTTCGGTGCCAAGGAGGGATCCGATGCTGACCTGCGGCACCGCAACCGGCACCATCTTGACATCAAAGCCTGGTGGAAACAGATAGGCTGTGCCGCCGACGCCTTCGATCGCCACGCTTTCGGACTTGCCGAAAATGGTGGGCGCCTCGGCCGTGGCGGGAGGATAAAACAATTCCTCAGTCGAAGCCGTGAAGGTTTTCTGATCCTCCGCGACAAACGCGGTCATGGTAACCATGCCAGCATAGATCGACAGCCCGGCTTTTTTTACCTTGGCGTGATGGAAAAATCCGCTGTTCATATCCGCGCCGAACGCATCGGCCATCGGCTGCAAATAGCCCTGGCCATTTTCCGAGGTGTACTTGGAAAGTGTGTCCTGGATTTTTTGCGCGTGAACGAGGGTACCGCTCATGAGCAAACAAACAGCGGCAAGGATGAATCTGTGCAATCGATGCATCGCTTGTCCTCATCAATTTTGGTTCTGAATTTCTGCGCCTCGAGCTGTTGCATCTGCCGGTGAAGACCACATCTTTTGCCGCAAGGTGCAGCGATGAACTGCTGGAACAACTCTGCTGGTTGGAATAAAAGGGAAAGCGGGCTACAATCACCCGCGTCGAAGAATCATACTGATAATATACCATTCACACCTAACGTAAAGCAAGCGCTATTTATGTGAAGAAGAATATCGCGCTTGATTTCGATGCAGAATGTAGGTAACTTTTTGTGGTCCAAAAAACGCGGCAAGCGAAAATTACGGGTTGCTCAAGTCCGCCGGTGTGGTTTTTTTACTTGTCAGCCCAACTCTGTTCTGCAATTCCGGCAAATTTATCAGCTTTTACAAGAGAGGGTGGCAAAATGCGATTGAAATCTGCACAAGAGTGTCAAGTCGGCCTGCTGGTGCCGACCAGCATGGGCATCCGCATGACCCCAATCGACCGGCAAGCGGTGCATGTGAGCAAGAGTTTCATCATGCAGGCGACCAGCGCCGAATCCAATGTCGCCAGCGTCTGTTCCTATCTGGGACTGCCGGTCAAGGTGTTGACCAAATTCGTGCAGGACAGCCCGATTTCGCGTTTCATCCGCGACGATCTGGCCGGCCGGCATTTGACCTATGAGGGCAAAGAAGTGGCTCAGGGCGGGCCGTGGGGATACCGCCATCAGATCAATTTCGCCGACAGCGGTTGCGGCGTGCGCGGACCGCGGGTCTACAACGATCGCGCCGGCGAAGTGGGGCGCACTCTCAGTGCCGAGGATTTCGATCTCGAGCGAATTTTCGACCGCGAAGGCGTGCGGCTGGTTCACCTTTCGGGCTTGATCGCGGCGCTGTCGCCGCAAACCAGCGCCTTTTGCCTCGAACTGGCCCGCGCCGCCCAAAAATACGGGACCTGCATCTCGTTCGATCTCAACTATCGTGCCTCGTTCTGGAAAAATCGCGAGTCTGAACTGGCGAGTGTTTTCCAGGAGATCGCGCAGCTCAGCGATGTTCTGGTCGGCAATGAAGAAGACTTTCAACTCTGTCTGGGCATTCGGGGTCCGGAAGCTGGCGGCAAGGAGCTCAAAGCCAAAATCGACGGGTTCAAGTCGATGATCGAGCAGGTGCGGCAGACCTATTCCCATACCTCAGTCTTTGCCACCACGTTGCGCCAGGTGGTCGATGCCGACACCCACCTGTGGGGCGCCATACTGGCCGCGGATTCCGGGTGGCAGGTCGTCGAGCCCCGTGCAATCAAGGTGCTCGACCGCATAGGCGGCGGCGACGGCTTTGTCGGCGGTTTGCTCTATGCCTTGCTCAAAGAGTGGGAAATGGAAAAATGGATTCAGTTCGGCTGGGCATGTGGGGCGCTGGCGACCAGCTACCTCACCGATTATGTGCAGCCCGCCGACGAGGAGGAGGTGTGGAGCGTTTGGCACGGCAATGCCCGGGTCAAACGGTGAATGCTCCGCGTCTGCAGAGAAACATCGGATCTGCAAGGTGCAAGGTTTTCACATTCGGCGTTATAGGCTTATCGGTGTTGCTTATCATCGGGTGATCCTGCCGATTGGCTGCAGCAGCGCGCAGCTTTGATCATTCGGTTTTATCAGCATAAATAATGGGGCGCGGATCAGATAAGTTCGATTTATTCTCAGGGTTGTTCCAGGGGATAACGCGCATCGATCAGAGGGGCATCCTCATCGCTGAACAGGCGGAAGAGAAGAGTATCGCAAAGAGCCTTGCGCAGGTCGACGGATTTGCCATCGATGAATGCGGTCGACTGGATCAGCCGCACACCGTGGCTGTAATCGACATAGCAATGGGTGTGGCCGCAATAGAGCGGCTGGATGATAGAGCGATCGGGGCGTCGCCAGCCGTAGATCGCCACCCGATCCGGTACCGCGCTGCTGTCGATGCGGCTGCAGAGGACAATATCTTTTTTCAAGCCGCTGGTCAGGATGCCGGGCTGTGCCTGATGCCTCGCTTCGATATCTTGCTGGTGGGCGCGGAATCGCTCCGCCTGTTCGTTGCAGTCGCCCTCAGGCGCATAAGTCACCGGTTCGATGCGCAGTCGGGCGGCGGCGTCGATCCAGTCGACGATGCACGGCGTAGGCAGCAGCAGGTTCCACTGGTCGGCCAGGCGCTGGGCGGTTTCGGGCCGCATCGGCAGGCGACAAAAAGCGCTGTCCGTGCCCACGGAGAGATAGTCGGGAAGAGCGGCAATGCGGATGCGATGGCGCACGCTGTCGCTGTCGACCACCTCAACCTCGATTTCAACGGGCCGGCGAAGAAAATCGGGCAGATTTCCTGAGGCCAGTTGGTGCAAAATCTCTTTTTCCCGCTCATCCGGGCTCTGCTTTTCCATGCGCAGCAGAACCTGTTCGGCTGCGGGGGATGCAAGCGGCCGCGCTGGGATGGCTAAAGGGGGAAAAGACCCATCGCGGTCGACAGCGCAACAGAGAAAGGCTAAAAAGGGGATAACAAGAGCCGCACTCGGTTTCAATTTAATTTTCTCCTGGGATCGTTTGGATCTGGATCGGAGCAAAGCACGAGAGCGGCAGTCGCATCGCCCAGCCAGGCGGCGGGCAAAAAAAGCAAGATGCCGGCAAGGATGAACCAGGCGGGATGCGGAATCAACAACAGATTGACGATGCCGGCCAGCATGAGCGCCATGCCGGCGGTCAGGGCATGGGCGGTTCGCTTTGCCGGCGCCAATAGCGAGGCGAGAAATCCGCCGCTGAAACTGCCCAGCAGCCACGCCGCCAGGACCGACAGCAGCGCGGGCAAGGGGACAAAATGCATGACCTGCTTCAACGACGCCGGATCGATGAACTCGACTTCCTCGCTCAGGGGGAAAAGCGAATGGCCGATCGACTCGATTGCCATGATCATCACCAATCCGACGAGCACGCCTGACATGACGGCGATCGCACTTTTGGACATGATGGCCCTCCTGCCGATGCTTCTCTAATCACAATAACAGATTAACCGGTCGATTCAATTCCACTGTTTTTTGCGTTGGTCAACCGCATGCCCGACAACTCCAGACGGCAATTGTCTGTTTTTTTTAGTACTTTTGGGCGGGTCAGGAAAATCGAGCGGTTCATCGATGCAGCAATTTCTTTGGCACATAGAGGGGTGCAAGACAGGGCGTACGGCGTATCAATCCGCTCAGCAACAGCGACAGCGCGATACAGAGGATAAAAGAGAGCCATGACGCCAGCTGCATCGGTGTCTGAAAAGGTGCTTTCTGCAGGGTCGACAGGCTCAGCTGGTAGAAAAACACATGAAAGATAAACAAATAGAGAGATTTTGCGCCGATAAATGATAGAGATGAACAGAAAATCCTGCTTTTTTGCAGTAGAAAGGCAAATGAAAGCGTCAGGTAGATACCGGATAGGGCGGCGACGGTTGCAATCAGGGCTGGACTATAAAGCCGCATGTTCAAGTCGACACGCGGTCGGCTGAAAATTTGTGCGAGGCTGAACGACAGGATAGCCAACAGCAAACCATATCGCTGCGGTTTAAAGGAAACCATCTGCTCGTGCAGCGTGAATCCCAAAAGAAAATAGATCGCGCTGATCAACAACAGATTCATGCTGAACGGCAATCCGGAGACAAACATTTCATTGCCGCCGATGTCAAATGAAACGGTGCCGACCGCCCGCAGCAGCAGAGGACCGATGAGCAGGAAGAAGGCAAGATTGGCCATTTTGGCCAGGATTGGCTGCTTGCTATAATTTACAGTGCGGATATACGCCCAGCAAAAGATGAACAACAGCCACAGGTGCGGCAAAAACCAGAGCGGAGCCCATCGCCACGGCAGCATGGGACCGGTTGCATAGAGGATCCCCTTGATCATCCCCGGCAGCAGCGAATAATCTAGCATTGCTTGAATTGCGACAACAAAGAGAAAGGTGCTGAAATACGGTTTCAGCAGGGCATCGCTTTTGCCGAAAAGTGTGGTTTTGATATCTCGCGTGCTGTTGAAAAAAATTCCCGAGAGGAAGAAAAAGAAAGGCAAACGGAAAGTACCCAGGATGCGATTCAACTCGGGCGTGCTGCGCACCGCGTCTGTGTGCCCGGCAACCACCAGGAGGATACTGATACCTTTGGCTATATCGATAAGCTGCACTCTGGGCAGCGACTGGTTGGGGTCGGACCAAGGTTGATGTTTGTAATACATAGGGTTAGCTTAAAAAAACCTGCAAAAATTGTTCTTAGCGGGCAATTTTAGGCCTTTAAAAAGGTTCGTAACGGTCTGTTCAGCAGCACCTGAAATGAAAAATTCTTTAGGCAGATGTTGTGCTGGCGATCGACGAATCAGAATGGATCGAGAGCTGGATTGGGGTCGGACCCCTAAAAGATCTCGGCCAGCACCGGCATGTGATCCGATGGGAATCGGCCGTCGAACGTGTCGGACAGCGTGGCGTGCGCGCGCACCCGCACCCCGTTTTTGACAAATATATAATCGATCGGATAGGCCATCACGTGCGTCCATTGCCACTGGGTGAACGTTCCCCGCGGCCCGTGATGGGGCTGTTCGGACAAGTTCTGGGAATCGAGCAAACGGCTTTGCGGATCATTTTCCAGACCAGCGAGCAGCCGCTGAATCGGCGCATCATCCGGCGCAGAGTTGAAATCGCCTGTCAGCACCACCATGTGGTTGCCAGCCAGGTCATTGACTTTTTGCAGCAGCAAGACGGCGCTGTTTTCCCGCGCCTGTTTGCCCACATGATCGAAATGGGTGTTGAAATGGAAAAATCTTTTGCCTGTGACCCTGTCTTTGAACTGTGCCCAGGTCACCACCCTTCTGCAGGCCGCATCCCATCCCAGGCTGGGCTGATCCGGCGTCTCCGATAACCAAAAGGTCCCGTGGTCGGCGACGGCAAAGCGGTCGCGCAGGTAAAATATCGCCATGAATTCTCCGGCTTGCTTGCCGTCGTCGCGCGCCACGCCGATCCAGCCATAGTCGGGCAGTCTGTCGGCCAGGTCGTTCACCTGGTCGATCAGGGCTTCCTGCAGACCGATGAGATCGGCGCGGTGAAAGCGGATCATGCTGGCAGCAGGATCCTTGCGGTGCGGCCAGCTGTTTTCAGCGTCGCTTTCGACGTTGACGCGGATATTGAAGGTCATGACACGAACGGGCAATTCTGATTTTTTTACCCGGGTGCAAGAGAGCATGAGCCCTGCAACCGACAGAAGGATCAGCAGCAAAAAGCGGCGATTCATCTTGTTCTCCTATTAATTCATTTGACAGACCACTTGTGTCCAATCTGACGATGTGATAAAAGTGTCGACAGACAAAGGCGTTCTCAAGTAACCTTACAAATAAAAATCGTGCAAAGCAAGGAAGGATTCGGCTGTGTGCCGGCCGGGTTTTGCTTCAACTGCGCGGGCTCTATCTTTTTTCTTGAGTCGGTTTTGGATTTTTTTTGGATTTTTCGATCTTTTTTCGTATGCATAGCAGGGTCAGCGGTGTCCCGTCTGACGTCTGGGGACTGCTGATTGCAGGATAGATGTTTCCTTTTGGATTATTGAAACCGGTGTCGCGTTCTCGGACCGGACACTGATCATCGGATTGGAGAGGGATTGACAGGTCAATTTCGCGTTGGTCAGCGCTGGATCAGCGAGATGGAGCCGGAGCTGGGGCTCGGACTGGTTACCCAGGTGGACGGCCGCATGGTGCTGGTGCGCTTTCCGGCCGGCGAGACTGAACGCCGATATGCCGCTGCCTCCGCACCGCTGCGGCGGGTTGAATTCAGCGCCGGCGACGTCATCCGCGATCGCAGCGGCGCCGGGATGACCATCGATGCGGTGGAGGAAGAGGATGGCTTGCTCTTCTATCGCTGCGGTAAAGCAAGAGTGCCGGAATCCGAGCTCAGCGATGCGCTCAGCTTTACCTCGCCGCGCGACCGTCTGCTCGGCGGCTTCAGCGACAGCGGTCGCGCTTTCAATCTGCGCGTCCGCGCGCGTCGGCTCTATTGCGACTATCTGCAATCCGCGGCGGCGGGCTTTATCGGCGGCCGCATCGATCTGATACCGCATCAACTGTCGGTGGCGCACGAAGTGGCGTCGCGGCAGCAGCCGCGCGTTTTGCTCTCCGACGAAGTGGGCCTCGGCAAGACGATCGAGGCGTGTTTGATCATGCACCGATTGCTGCAAAGCGGCCGCATCGAACGGGTGCTCGTTTTGGCGCCCGAGTCGCTGGTGCATCAGTGGTTCGTCGAACTGGTGCGAAGATTCAATCTGCTCTTCCGCATCGTCGACGCCGAATTTGCCGCGGATTTCGCCGAGAGCGAACCCGACGGCAATGTCTTTCTCCTCGACCAGATGGCGATCTGCAACATCGACACACTCGTGCGGGACGAGGCGCTTGCCGAGCAAGCGATCGCGGCCGGCTGGGATCTGGTGATCATCGACGAAGCGCACCATCTGAGCGAGGAGAGCAGAGCTTATCGGTTGGCGGAATCGCTCAGCCGCATTTCAGCCGGATTGTTGTTGCTCACCGCCACGCCGGAGCAGCTCGGTCGCGAGAGCCATTTCGCCCGCCTGCACCTGCTCGATCCGGCGCGCTACAGCGATTATCAGCGGTTTTTGGCGGAGGCAGAACACTATCAAAGCATCGCGGCAATTGCCAATGCGCTGTTGGAGAAACAGCCGCTCAGCAAAGCGGATCTCCGGCAGTTGCAGGCCTGGCTACCGGATACGGCCTTGCCTGCAGAAGGAGAGCCGCTGCAGGAGAGCGGACCGGTCATCCAGGCGCTGCTCGACCGCCACGGCCTGGGGCGGGTGCTTTTTCGCAACACCCGCGCGGCTGTCGCCGGTTTCCCGCCGCGCCGGGTTGAGCTGATCCCTCTGCCGGGTGAGGCGGAGGCGATTCGGCAGGCAGATCAAGAGTGGGAACCGCTTCAGGTCGTCGATCCTGCTGGATTTGCCTATCGAAACGATCCGCGCTTGTTGTGGTTGGTCGATCACCTGCGCAAACATCGGCGCGACAAGGTGGTGCTGATCTGCCGGCGGTTCGAGCAGGTGATCGCCATCGAAGGCGCGATCCGCCACCATTCCAGCGTGCAAACGGCGCTGTTTCACGAAAAATTAACCCTGTTGCAGCGCGACCGCAATGCCGCCTGGTTTGCGCAACCCGACGGTGCAAGGCTGTTGATCTGTTCGGAAATCGGCAGCGAAGGCCGCAATTTCCAGCACGCCCATTCGCTGGTGTTGTTCGATTTGCCGGAACAGCCCGAACTGCTCGAACAGCGCATCGGCCGGCTCGACCGCATCGGCCAACAGGAGACGGTGCGGATCTTTGTGCCCTACCTGTGCGGCAGCGCGCAGGAGGTGTGGGCGCGCTGGTACCATGAAGGGATGGACGCTTTCAATCGCCACGTGCCGGCCGCCTATGCCCTCTACCAGGCGTTTGCCGACCCGGTGCGCCAGACAGCCCGGCAGCGCGCGGACGATGCGGCTTTTCTCGATCTGCTGCGCCGAACCCGGGAAATGCACGACGAGCTGGCCCGACAACTCGAGGCTGGTCGCGATCGCTTGCTCGAACTGCATTCTTTTCAGCCGCAGGCGGCGGAAGAACTCGCCAAACAAATCGGCCATTTCGACGGCGCGCCTTCGTTGGAAAGACTGCTGCTGGAGCTGTTCGAGCTCTACGGCGTGCAGTATCACGATATCGCACCGCGAACCTATGTGCTCAATTTCGAAACGCTGATCGATCCCGCCTTTCCTGTACCGCAGAGCAACAGCGAAGAGTTTCCGGCGACTTTTGACCGGCGGATGGCGCTGCAAAGGGAAGAGGTGGCGTTTTTCAGCTGGGACCATCCGTTGGTGCAGGGCGCTCTGGATGTCTTGCTCGGTTCGGAGCGCGGCAACTGCAGCGTTGCGGTCTGGCATGGTGCCGATACGGCAGGGATTTTGCTCGAGGCTTTTTATCTGATCGAATGCGTGGCGCCGCGGCGTTTGCATGCCGAGCGGTTTTTACCACCCACGCCGATTCGCTGTGTGGTGGATCAGCGCGGCAGAGAGGCGAATGACAAACTGACCGAGGAGCAAGCGCGGCGCCGGCTGCGCGACAGCCTGGACCGGCATTGGTTGGAAAACATGCAGTTGCGGCAGACTCTCTTGCCGGCGTTGCTGGCGGCCGGTGAGCGCATCGCCGCCGCCAACAGCCGGGAACTGGTGGATAAAAGCCTGCAGCAGATCGACGAGGTGTACAACCGCGAGATCGATCGGCTGAGAGCGCTGCAGGCAAAGAATCCCTATATCGATGCACAGGAGATCGCTGCCTGGCAGAGCGAACGCGAAGCCCTGCGCGACGCGGTGCGGGGTGCGCGGCTGCGGCTGGACGGCCTGCGCCTGATTTTCAAGTCGATCGACTGAAACAAAAACCATCGAAAGCAAATCGTACAGGTTATTGTACAGGAAAGGTACCGGATTGGAAAAATTGTCTTTGAGCGGGCTGGGTTGGAACGAGAGTTTCGAGCGCGCATGGTCTGAACATGTTGCCGAACGAGAAGCGGCGCGCATCGTTGCGGTTCACAAGAATCGCTATCTCATCGCCACGGCTGATGGCGACATGGCGGCTGAAGTGACCGGCCGGTTGCTTTATGGTGTCGACTCGCCGCTCGATCTGCCCACGGTGGGCGATTGGGTGGCGGTGCAGATTCTGGACGATCGCTCGTTTGCCGTGATCCATTCGGTGTTGCCGCGCTTTTCGCTGATCAAGCGCAAAACGCCGGGCAAGACGATCGATCTTCAACTCGTCGCCGCCAATATCGATACGGTGTTTATCGTGCAAGCGGCTGATGCGGATTTCAACTTGCGCCGTCTGGAGCGCTATCTGGTCATCGCCCTGGAGAGCAACATCGAGCCGGTTTTGCTGTTGAGCAAAATCGATCAGATCGACGATGCCGCATTGCAGGATCGTCTGGCTTCGGTGGCGAAGATAGAACCTACTCTTTCGGTTGTCGCGTTGAGCAATCTCACCGGCCAGGGACTGGATCAGCTGCAAGAGCGACTCATGCCCGGCCGTACCTATTGCCTGCTGGGTTCATCCGGGGTGGGCAAGACCACTTTGCTCAACCGTTTGCTAGGCGAAGATCTCTATGCGACCGGCGAGGTGCGGGAGAAAGACCAGCGGGGTCGGCATGTGACCACTGCGCGGCAGCTGAGCCGGCTGGCGGGCGGTGCGTTGATCATCGACACGCCGGGGATGCGCGAAGTCGGCGCGATCGGTCAGAGCACCGGCATCGAATCTGCTTTCAGCGACATCGAAGAGCTGGCGATCGGATGCCGGTTTGCCGATTGCAGCCATGTACACGAAACCGGCTGCGCAGTGCGCGAAGCGGTGGAAAACGGAGAATTGGATGCCAAACGCTATGAAAATTATCTGAAATTGCGCCGCGAGTCGGCTTACCACGAAAGGTCCTATTTAGAAAAGCGGCAAAAAGATAAAGCTTTCGGCAAGATGGCAAAAGAAATATTGAAAAGCCATCACAAGAGATGAGGCCCTGGATTCAGTGCGAAGCACCGAATCCAGGGAGGCATGAAAAAGCCCGTAATACCAATTTAAATAAGGAATTACGGGCTTTATTTTATCGGTGAAAAAAGACAAAGGTCAGAATCGGATACCGAGTCCGACATTCCAGGTGTTCATGCCAAAAGCCTCTTCGTCTTCATCGTCTTCCATGGTGCGTTCGACGATGTGGTAGGTAAAATCGATAAAGAGGTTGTTGATGTTCAAACCACCGCCGAAGTTGAAGCCAATAGCCGGATCGACCTTGGCGGTTTCTTCAATGGTTTCGCCGTCGTATTCATATTTGAGATCCGTGTCGCCGAAATAATAGCCTGCGCCGCCTTTGACATAGGGATGAATGGCGCCTGCGCCCAGGTGGAATTTGGCAAAAAGCAGGGCCATCGATTGGTTGATATCAAGAGTCGCCTTTTCGTCGATTTCTTCCGGATCCTCGGAAGTGATCTCGACCTTATACGGCAGGACATAGTTGAAACCCGCACCGAGTTCCAGAGAACCGGTCCGATAGCCCAGTTCTGCGCCGACGAGAAGATTTCCGGCTTCGTCCGACTCTTCCAGTCCGATAAAATCTTCCCAAGCGAAAGCGGTCATCGAATAGCCGGCGAGCAGACCGAAGGTGACCTGGCTTTGAGCAAATGCCGCGCCTCCCAGCAGCAAGACGAGAGCAACCAAACTGAACATGCGTTTCATAGCGTACCTCCAGGGTAGTCGTTTCTTGGTTGTGCAGTCAGTTGTTTAGGGTGACCGCGAATATGCAGCAACAATACGGACGAAACAACAGAATAGCGGACGACTTTATTCCAAAGGTCAGGAAATAAATATTCGGGCGATTTGCAAACGAGGGGCCGCAGCGATGCGGCCGCGAAAAAGGATGACAACGGTGGCAGCGAGAATCGAACCCCAAAGGCGTGGATGCATCACTCATCCGCAGCGGGTATACGGAACAGCGGTTTCCGGAGCGGCGTTGCGCATTTTTATGCCAGCAGACAGTCGGGTGACCGGTCTGCTGATCGCCGGTCAACACGGCGACGAACCGGAGACCACGGTGCTGCTCTCGACGGCGCTGCGGTCGGTCAGCGAACTGACCTGTGCGGTGGTGACGGCGGTGAATCCGGATGGATTGACACTGGGCACGCGCGGCAATCTGCGCGGTGTGGATCTGAACCGCAATTGTCCGGCAGCGAATTGGCAGCCGGCGCCGGTCTACTATCCCTGGTATACCGGTGAAGTCAATGAGGTGGAATTGAGCCCGGGTGTGGCACCCGGATCAGAGCCGGAAACCCGGGCTCTGATCAGCCTGATCGAGGAGCTCGACCCTGACTGGATCGTCTCTTTGCACAGCCGGCTGGCATGTGTGGACGATCCCCTGGCCACGCCGATGGCGCACTGGCTGGCAGAGCAGAGCGGACTGCCGTTGGTGACCGATATCGGCTATCCGACGCCGGGATCGCTGGGCAGCTGGGCGCTCGAAAGAGAGCGGTTGCTGATCACCTTCGAGTTGCCCGATCTCTCGATTGTTGCAGTGCGCCGCCGCCTGTCAATGCTCTTGGAAATTTTGCTCGGCGATGGACAGCCGACTGCCGCAGCGCCCTGATCATTCGCCGATGATTTTGACCAGCACCCGTTTGCGCCGGCGGCCGTCAAATTCACCATAGAAAATCTGTTCCCATGGACCGAAATCGAGGCGGCCCTCCGTGATCGCCACCACCACTTCGCGGCCCATGACCTGTCGTTTGAGATGCGCATCGGCGTTGTCTTCGCCGGTCTGGTTGTGGCGGTAGCGGTTGACCGGTTCATGGGGCGCCAATTTTTCCAGCCACTCGTCGTAATCGCGATGCAGCCCGCTTTCATCGTCGTTGATAAAGACCGATGCGGTGATGTGCATGGCATTGACCAGCATCAGTCCCTCGCGAATACCGCTCTCCTGCAGACAGGCCTGCACCTCGGCGGTGATGTTGATAAAACCTCGCCGCTGCGGGACATTGAACCAAAATTCATTGCGATAGCTTTTCATCGGCTTTCCTCGTGCTATTCCTTGCCATCGGGGGTATCGACAACCCCTGCCGGGAGGACGAAATCCGTATAGTCCTCCTGGACCTCAAAACGGAAATTCTTGATCACGATTTTGGCATGCACACGCAGGTAAAAACTCCTGGGCAGCCAAATTTGATCGGATAACAACTGGAAGCGAAGCCGCATGTTCATGCTCTGCACGAAACGGGGCTCTTGCGACGGTCGGAGATGCAGTTCCAAAAGCGTGTGGGTTTCCGGATCAAAGGTAAAGATCCCTGTGAATCGTTCAGCCGACGCTTGGCGGGGTTCAGCCCGGATGCGGCCCAGCGCACGGCCGTCGATCAGCGTGTCGGCCAAAATGGAGAAGAGGTAGGTTGTCCGCTTCTCCCGGCTGAACGGCAAAAGATCCGTCAATTCCATGCTCATCCGCCCCTGGTTGTTTTCGCTGTCGTTCTTTCTTTTCCGCCATTGTTCCCGTGTCTTTTCGGTGATATCGGTTTCTTTGCCGTCGGCGATCTCGGTCGCTTTGAGGATTAAGGTGCTGTCCTGGCCGCCGCGTCTGAGGATCTGTTTTTCGATGGTGACGATGGACTTGGGTTGCCACTGTTCGTCCATTTGCAGCTCCCGGCTGGTGGCCAGATAAGTCAGATCATCGATGGTGGGAAAACTCTGCATCCGGGTGTCGATGCGGGCCACCAGAGTGTCGATTTCCATTGTCCAGGCAGAGTTGCTGATCAGCAATCCAAGCAGGAGCAAGAAACGTGTTGCCATAGGGGTGTTCCGTTCTTGTTTTGGTCCGCGCCGACCCACGATTTTATTGCCTTTTGGCAGGTGTTCGTTGGGTTGATTGGTTCAAGCCATCGATAACCAGTATGAATAAAAAGGCCGCTCGCAATGGAGCGGCCTGACGGGATTACACAAGCACCGCCAATTTCAGATGACGTTGGTCAGGCGCATTTCTGCGAAAACCACCGGATAGCTGAGTCCAAAGTTGTTGAGCACCTGCGGATGGAATTCGCCGAGTCTGGCCCACAGGCCGTCCGGACCGTTGACTTGTGCGCAGCGGCCTTCGCAGAATGCGGGATGGTCGTCGGGCGCATAGGTGCCTCTGCGGTTGATTTCGCGCATGACGGCATCGAGGATTTTGCGGCTTTCGGCATAGCCCGCTTCCGGCCCGATGATGGCAAAAGCGAGGTGGCGGTATTCGCGGGTACCGGTTTCGGCATCAGGATCGACGTGTATGACGTTGCCGAGTTCGAACAACCGCTGGGGAACCGCTTTGCGCCGGTTCTTTTGCAGGGTTTCCAGGATGCCGGTCATCATATGGGTGCGGGCGGTTTTTTGTTCGATGGTTTTGGGATTGCTGATGATCACGGTGCGCTCGTCGGTTTGCATACGGAATTTGGCGAACTGCCGTTCTTCGGACTGCAGCAGCAGGCTCATGATTTCGGTAAATCCGAGGCCGATCATGGCGTCGCGCACCAGATTGCTCAATCGTTCTTCCGGCCGTTCCTGGGCGATCGTCATGGTGGGCACCAGGCGAGGTTCGATGGCGCCAAAGCCGTAACCGATCGCCAGATCTTCAAAAATATCCACTTCGTGGCGGATATCGGTGCGGAAGGGTGGATAAAAGACCTGATATTGATCGCCCTGTTGGTGTTCCACATTGAGCCGCATTTTGCGGATGGTTTGCACGAATTCCTCGGGGGAGCAATCGATCCCGAGCCACTTTAACGCCTCACTGTAGCGAATCTGGATTGACCGCGGGGTCAGATCGGGGGTGCGCTGAACGCGATCGGGGTAGTGCATTTCGACGTTTTCGATCTGTCCGCCCAGCTCAGCCAGGGCGCTGGTCAGCGTGTTGAGGGAATTGATCACTGCATCGCGGCTGATACCGGTGACATCGATGAACAGTCGCCGGGTGCCGAGCCGGCATTTGGTTTCATCGCTGTTGATGATCGGCGGCATGGAGAGAACGCGGCTTTGCGCATCCAGCAGAATCGGATAGCGTTGGTACGGCTGCATCAGATTGGCGTAAGCGATCCCTTTGGGATGTTCCTGCAGAATCCTGGCGGCGGTCATCTGCACGCCGGGCATGCCGAGGGGACAAAAGCCGAACGTCTGTGGATCGATCAACGTGTAGCGGATCGGCGGTTGCACGGCGGCGAGATCGTAGACGCCGATGGACGCCAGTTTGCGGTCGCGGCCGATGCCCCAATGCAAGTTTTCCTGCAACCGCATGATTTCACGCAGGCTGTTGTGGTCGAGAGGCGGCATGGTCACTGCCGCGCAGGCGATGAATGGCCGGTAGCTCTCTTCGTTGGACAGGTCAGGATCGACCTCGACGCGGATGGCGCCGTCCTGTACTGTGAATTCGGGCAAGCCCGCCTGCAGGTGCAGATAGCCCTTGAGGGCGCGGGAAAGACCGCCGACGTCGAAGAGATCGGGCCGGGCGGCGAGCAAATCGAGGCGAATGACCGTTTCGCTGGCGAAGCGCTCAAAAGGATCCTCTTGCGCATGGCCACAGAAATCGCATCGTTTGGGTGGTTCTTCGTCCATGGGTTTATCGTTGGGGGCCTGGCATGCCGGGCAGCGATAGAGCGCTTGTTCGGCGGTGTCTTCGACGTCGGTGCCGAGCTGTTCGAGCGCATCCACCAACTCGGCCATGTCGTATTCCCGGCCGAGCAGTTCATTCAATCGTCTGGCGCTGATGGCGACTACTGGCATAACGGTGCCTCCATGATTCTATCGAGGTCGCTCCAATACAATTCGCGAATGTCGTGCAAGCCATAGCGCAGCATGGCCAGGCGGTCCAGTCCCAAACCCCACGCCAGGACAGGCACCTGGCAGCCAAACGGCCGGGTGACCTCAGGGCGAAAGACGCCGGAGCCACCCAGCTCGATCCAGCTTTGTTTGGATTCCATATAGACAAAAACCTCGACGCTCGGTTCGGTATAGGGAAAGAATGCCGGCTTGAATTTGATCTTGTTGAAGCCCATCTTGCGGTAAAACTCTTTCAGGGTGCCGAGCAGAGTGGCGAGGTTGGCATCCTTGTCAACCAGAATTCCATCCACCTGGAAGAATTCCGGCAAGTGTTTGTAGCTGATCGCTTCATTGCGGAAGACCTTGCCGACACAAAAGACTTTTTGCGGCGGTTGCGGATTGCGCGCCAGGGCGCGGATGGTGCAGGCCGTGGTGTGGGTGCGCATGACCACCTGACGGGCGCGGTCGACGTTCCATCGGTATCCCCAGCCTCTGGACCCGGTTTCGCCGCCGTTCTCGTGGGTGCGTTTGACGCGGTCGACGATCTCGTCGGCCGGCAATTGCGCCTGCGCCGGCCGTTGCAGATAAAAGGTGTCCTGCATGTCGCGGGCCGGGTGGTCCTGGGGTTGAAAGAGTGCATCAAAGTCCCAAAACGCCGATTCGACCATCGGCGAGACGATTTCGCTGAAGCCCATCTCCAAAAAGGCTTTGCGGGTCAACTGGATGATCTTTTGCATGAGGTGGATCTTGGCGGGATAGACGTTTTCGCTGGCCAGGGTGACATCATAGCGGCGCAGGCGGATATTTTGCCATTCGCCGCTGGTGATATCTTCAGGCGTCAGCATATTCCGTTCCTTGACGACAGTGACCTCATGGGTCAGGATCCGGCGGCCGTTCTCGGTGAGGCAGGCGAAGCGCAGGGTGCGCGGTTTGAGTTTGGCGAGATCGCCGCGGTTTTGCACTAAAAGGCGCACGCGTTCGGCATCAATATGGTTTGCCGCCAATTCATCGAGAAACAGGGTGCCGCCGCGCGCAACCGCCAGTTCAAGAGCTCGTTCGTCCGCATCCGGTTGCTCAAAGGCCCGGCGGCCCTGATCGGTCAACACGAGATCGCCCTTGTCTTTATCGAACCAGCCGCGCAGGGATCCCCATTTGATCACATCGCTCATCGGCAGGTTTGGGTTTTGCGCCAGATCGCGCATGGCGATCCGGCCGGGCTCGGCAAGCAAGGCCAATGCCCGGCGTTCGGGCAGGCCGGCTTGCAGTTGCGATGCTGCAGCGGCCGTAGCTGTCAATTCTTCCCGCGATTGCTCGTCTGTTGCCAGCCATCCTTGTTCCTCGCCGTATTGAATCGCAGCGGAAACCTTGGGGTGGTCGATCCCGGTCGCGGCAACGATTTGCTGTACGGAAATTCGATCAGAGGCCTGCAAAAGAGTCTGAAAGACCTGCCACTGCTCTTCGTTCAGGGTTTGACTTTTCATGCGATATCCTTCCCGGATTCGGTGCGCAGCACCGGATCTTGTTGAACAATCAAAATGAATTACAAGTTTAACATATTTTGCGGCAAAAATCAATAAACATTTTATGGGGCAGGGCGAAAGGTGCAATTATTTAAGGAAAAAAGTGCGAAAATTCTGACCATGTCCCGGCGAGCGTCGGGGCATGGTCAGGCGGGATCACTTTTTCCGATCGAGCCGGTTGGCGATTGTCCGGGATCCGGCCGGGGACGGGCGGCAGGTCAGAACCGCGGGGTATAGATG
>Ga0209605_1002068_pt1 | contig 20329 bp, 17 predicted proteins | sample AD_UKC035_MetaG_FD_184408 | JGI IMG/M metagenome (GOLD analysis project Ga0209605, IMG submission 184408) | Active sludge microbial communities of municipal wastewater-treating anaerobic digesters from USA - AD_UKC035_MetaG (SPAdes) (version 2) | ecosystem: Engineered > Bioreactor > Anaerobic >...
GTCGTGGACGGGGCATCGGGGCGGTGGACCCGGGTGGAGGCACCGGACGATCGTTCCGTGCACAAGATCCTGGGCCAGGTGTCGGAGGGCGTACTGGGGGTTCACACGGTGGGGCCTGAGGGCGGGGGCAGACTCGAGCTGTTCGATGGGGACGGTTTGCGCTCTTGGCCCGAGGCGCCGCCGCTGTTGGATTTGGGCCAGGAGCTGTTTTTCCTTGAGCGATCGCAGAATGGGGATTGGTGGCTGGGGGGGAGTGGTGGGCCGGCGGTATGGCGGTCGGGGAGCTGGGTGCGGTTTGGCGCGTCGCACGGGTATACGGCGGAGGGCGCGCTCTGTTGGGTGGAGCTGCCGGATGGTCGGATCTGGTGTGCGGGGTTGGGGCGGTTATGCGAGTTTGATGGCAAGACCTGGGTGCCGTTATTGAGTGGGTTGGATCGGGTGAGCGGGATGATCCGGAGCCATGATGGCAGCGTTTGGGTGGCCACGGGGAGCGGGCTGTACCGGCACACCCGGGAGACATGGGCATCGGTGGGTGAGGATGAGGGGCTGCCGAGCGAGGTTTGTTTAAGTGTCTACGAGGACAGCGCGCAGCGGCTTTGGGTGGGAACGGCGCGCGGGCTGGCGCGGTATCATCCGCGGGCGGATGTCGAGCCGCCGCGGACGGTGTCGATTGTTGTGGATGGGCCAGTCGAGGGCGGTCCGGAGAGCATGGTGCAGGTGCGGTTTCGGGGGCGGGATCGTTGGCAGGCGACGGCGGATCATCGGCTGTTGTTTTCGCACCGGCTGGACGGTGGGGCGTGGTCGCCTTTCCGGCCGACGGCGCTGGCGGTGTTCAGGGGATTGAGGGCGGGGAGCCACCGGCTGGAGGTGCGGGCGCTTGACCGGAACTGGAACATCGAGCCGAGGCCGGCGATGCTGGACTTCGAGGTGATCGTGCCGTGGCACCGGGATCGGCGATTGCTGTATGTGGGGTTGGCGGCCGGGGTGGCGGTGTTGTTCTCGGCCGGGGTGGCTCTGAACCGTCATTGGCGGCTGCGGCGCAGTTTTGCCGAGGTCGAGCGGAAGGTGGCGGATCGGACGCGCGAGCTCGAGCAGGCGACGCAAGCGCTGGCGCACAGTCAGAAGATGACGGCGCTGGGGACGCTTGCGGCGGGCATTGCCCATGATTTCAACAACATCCTCTCCATCATCCGGGGGTCGGCGCAGGTGATTGAGGCCAATCTCGAAGACCGGGAGAAAGTCAGGACCCGGCTGTCCCGGATTCAGGCGATGGTGGACCAGGCGAGTGGGATTGTGACGGCGATGCTGGGATTTGGGCATGCGGGGGGTGCTAGCCGTGAGCCGTGCGATCCGGCCGAGGTGGTGGAGCAGACGCTGCGGCTGCTGGGGGATCGGCTGCCGCGGGAGGTCGCCTTGGATCGAGCGGTCGAGAGCGACCTGCCGCGGGTGTGGGCAGCCCGGGATCTGCTCGAGCGGATGCTGTTGAACCTCATCTTGAACGCTGCGGACGCGGTGGGGTCGGGTGGCACGATCCGGGTGCGGGCGCGGCGGTTGTCGGCGGTGCCGTCGGAGGTGGTCCTGGCGCCGACAGCGGCGCGGACCTACGTGGCGGTGAGCGTCGAGGACAGCGGCTGCGGGATCGCGCCCGAGATTCGGCTGCGGTTGTTCGAACCGTTCTTTACGACCAAGGCCCTGTCATCGCGTCGGGGGGCCGGTCTGGGATTGTTCATGGTCTATGAGTCCGCGAAGGAGATGGGGCACGGGCTGGCCGTCGAGTCGGAGATCGGGCGGGGCAGCCGGTTCACGGTGATTCTGCCGGAGGCGGAAGAGGGTGCGGCGGCCGAGACGGAGCGAGAAAATCATTGAAACTGGCGGCCGGCGCCTTACTGATGGGCGGGTTGGGATGGACTGAACCGCACGTGAAACCGACCGACTTACGCGGCATTCTGCAATACGTCCCGCGCTTCCGCGAGCGCACGTTTGTGATCAGCGTGGATGGGGCGATTGTCACCGACGAGAATTTCGCGAACATCCTGCTGGATGTGGCGGTGTTGCGTTCGCTGAACATCCGGGTGGTGCTGGTGCACGGCGCATCGGCGCAGATCCGGCTGCTGGCGGCGGAGCGGGGCGTTACCCCTTCGGATTTCGACGGCAGCGGGACGACTGATGCGGCGACGCTGCAATTGGCGCTGACTGCGGCGGGCCGCCTGACCCAGGAGATCCTGGAGGGGCTGGCGGCGCATGACATCCGGGCGGCCACGCCCAACGCCATCGGCGCCGTGCCGATGGGCATTCTCCAGGGGGTGGACCACCAGTACACGGGCCGGGTCGAGCGGGTGGACGTCGAGCACCTGCAAACCCTGCTGCAGCACGGGATTTTGCCGGTGATCCCGCCCCTGGGGTACGACGGGGAAGGGAGCACATACCGGGTGAACTCGGACGGTGTGGCCGTGGCCCTGGCGGAGGCGCTGCGGGCGATCAAGCTGGTGTTTGTGACCACGTGTGACGGGCTCACGAGGCAGGGGCGTCTGTTCCGGCAGATGTTGGTGAGCGACCTCGAGGAGCTGCTGGCCCACCGCCGGGACGACCTGGCGCCGGAATCGCTGTCGAAGGCCATTCACGCCGCCGCTGCCGGGCGCGCGGGGATTCCGCGGGTTCACATCCTGAACGGGCGGCTCGACGAGGCTCTATTGACGGAGGTGTTTTCGAATGAGGGGGTGGGCACGCTGGTGTACGCGAACGAGTATCAGCAGATCCGCCGGGCGCTGAAGAAGGACATCCCGAGCATCCTGAAGCTGATCCAGCCGTCCGTCGAGAACCAGGAGATCGTGCGGCGCTCGCGGGCATCGATCGAGAAGACCCTGGGCGAGTTTTATCTTTTCGAGACCGACAAGAACCCGGTGGGGTGCATCGCGCTGCATTTGCATCCGGAGCAGGGTTTGGGGGAGGTGGCCTGTCTTTGCGTGAGTCCGTCCCATGAGAACCAGGGGATTGGCCGGCGGCTGATTCACTACGCGGAGAATCGCGCGCGGGAGATGGGCTTGCGGATTCTGATTGCGCTATCGACGCAGGCATTCACGTATTTCCAGTCCAAGGCCGGGTTCGTCGAGGGTTCGCCGGACGATCTCCCCCCCTCGCGGAGGGAGAAGTACGACCAGAGCGGGCGGCGTTCGAAGGTCCTGCTCAAGCACCTGAAATGAAGGGGAGCGCGTTTCCCGGGACTCGTGCTGTCCGGCCGCGTCTTCCGGAGGCCTTTTTCCTGGCCCTGCGGCGTCGAGGCGTGCGTCCGAGCCGCTGGCTGTTGACCGTGAGCGTTGCCCGACAGCGGGTGGGTCTGTTCGAGGTGATTGGCGTGGCGACCCTGTCGCGGCGGCCGGTGGCGGTATTCACCCGCGAATTCCTGGCCTCGACCTCGAGGCATGGTGTGGGTCAAGTGCGGGACTCGAATCGGACGCCGCTGGGGCTGCACCGGATCGCTGTGAAAGCCGGGGGCGGGTGGCCGCCGGGGGTGGTGCTGGTGAATCGCAAGCCGATCGGGTTCACGTGGCAGGGCCGGCCGGCTGCGGCCATCGCCCATCGGGTGCTTTGGCTCGAGGGTTTGGAGCCGGGTTTGAATCGCGGGGGCAACGTCGATACCTACGATCGCTTCATTTACATCCACGGGGTGGGCGACGAGACCACGCTGGGCAGGCCCTGTTCTCGAGGCTGCGTGCATTTGGCCGCTGCCGACTTGATCCTATGGTACGACCGGCTTCCGTGCGGCACGCTGGTCTGGATTGAGGCGTGAGTTCAGGCGATGGAGGAGGGCTTTGGCGCGGTGGAGCCATACCTTGTCTTTGCGCCGTTGAAAGGCTGGGGCGTGGGCGTCGTCGTCGACGACCTCGCGGAGTTCGGCGCGGGCGGCTTCGGACTCTCCGGCGGCGGCATAGAGCTCGGCGAGCTGGACGCGGGCGCGGGCGTAGGTGTGGTGTTCGAGGACGCGTTTCCAGGTGGCGAGAGCCTTATCGGTTTGGCCGAGCGCGGTGTAGGTCTCGGCGAGGGCCATGAGGGTGTGGCCGTAGTCGTGGTTGGGGTTGGCGGCGCAGGTCTGTTCGAGGAGGGGAAGGGCTTCGTTGGCGCGTTTTTGGCGGAGGAGGCATTGCCCGTGATGGGCGAGGGTATCGGTGTCTTGGGGGTCGCGTTCGAGGGCGGCCCGGTAGCAGGCCTCGGCCTTGGCGAGTTTGCCCTGCTGGAAGTAGATGTCGCCCAACTGGGAGTGGTGATGGGCCTTGTCGAGGTGGTGGATTTGGTCCTGGAGCTCCTTGATGCGCCGACGGTCGCGGGCGCCTGGGAGTTCGAATCCGCGGATCGCGGGTGCCGACTGCCGGTAGACGAGGAAGAAGTAGAGAACGGCGTTGAGGAACGGGAAGATGACGATGAACAGCACCCAGAACCACTCCTCGCGCCGGATGGCGTCGATGACCATCCACAGGGCGAATAGGCCGAAGAGGAGGAGGAGCGGGCTGCTGAAGTTCAGAAGATCCCACAACCAGGCGAGGAGGGGTCCGACGGCGGGTGATGGTGTCGCGGCGGGCATGGGCTGGCGGCGTGGGGCGGGCAGGCGTCAGACCCAGGCGGCCCGGGTTTCGACCTCATCCGCGGTGGGCTGGCATTCCCCGAGGAGCGGCGCTTCGGGGTTGCGGTAGTCGATCTGGGCGAGGTCGGTGTAGATTCGGAATACGTCGGTATTCTGGAGGAAGCCAGTGAAGCGGGAGGCGCCGGGGCCGAAGGCGACGAGGGGGACGAAATCGGCGGTGTGCGAAGTGCCGGTCCAGCCGACGCCGAGGTGGTTGGCGAGGAGTTGGCCGAGGTGGGCCTCGACAGAATTCATGTGACTGTAGAGAGCCTGCCCTTTCTTCTGAAAGGCGGCGAGGACGAGAGCGATCTTGGCATCGGGCGCGTTGTAGCCGGTGGCCTCCTTGAGGAGGCGTTGGAGGTGGGCGGCGGAGGGGTTCTTGACGAGATCGGGTTCGAGGCTTTCAAAGGAGCGGGTGGCTTTCAGGATGTTGGTGAAGAGGGGGATGGTTTCCTTGTAGCCGGAGCCGGTGCCGTTGAGGCCCGGGTTGGCCGTTCCGTGGTCGGTGGTCACGACCAGGAGGGTGTCGGGCACACGCTGCTGGAACTCGAGGCAGATGGCGAGGGCATCGTCGAAGGCGACGAGATCGCGCACGGCGGTGGCGATGTCGCAGGCGTGGGCGCCGTGGTCGACGCGGCCGCCTTCGACCTGGAGGATGAAGTGCCCGGCGGCCTCGAGTTGCCGGAGGGCGGCGCGGGTCATGTCGGCGAGGGTGGGGACGGTTTTTCGGAGCTCGTCACTTGCCTGGTGATCGATGGTGAAGGGGAGATGTCCGGAGGCGAACGTGCCGAGGCAGGGCTGGCCGCGGGGTGCAGCGGCGAGCTGGCTGGCGGTCTGGAGGACCGAGTAGCCGGCCCTGGCGAACTCGGCGTGGAGATCTCGTTTGTCCTTGCGCCGGGTGGGCTCGAAGTATTTCCGGCCGCCGCCGAGGAGGACATCGATCTTCCGTTCGAGGTATTGGAGGGCGATGTGCTCGGCGGTGCCGCGGTTGTCGGTGTTGGCGGCGAATCCGGCGGGGGTGGCGTGGGTGATTTCGGTTGTGGTGACCAGCCCGCGCTTCCAGCCGGCTTCGGCGGCCAGGGAGCAGAGGGGACGGAGGTTCGTGCCGTCCGGGAGCTGATTCAGGACGCCGTTGACGACACGGGAACCTGTGCTCCAACTGGATGAGGCGGCGGCGGAGTCGGTGACCCACGAATTGAGGGAGCGCATGTTGACGAGCGCGGTGTGGGCCGCGGGCTGGCGGCAAAGATCGAGCCAGCGCAGTCCGGTCTTCCGGTGGAGCCGGGAGAAATGATCGCCCAGCGTCAGCGTCCCGATGCTGGTGCCGTCGGCGACGAGGTGGATGAGGTGTCGCGGACGGGCGTCCGGGGCTGTGGCGGCGGTCGTGGCGGAGCGGACGATGGCGGGGCAGCCGAGGACCCCGGCTCCGGCCAGGGCCGCGTGTCGGAAGAAGGCACGTCGGGAACCAGACATATCCACGAATGATAGAGGAACTTCTGTCTCTTGCCAACAGCGGGCTCGGTTTCCGCTTGCGGGGTTGGGCCGGGCTTTCGAGACTCCCGGCTGCAGTCCAAACCGTATGAACGCGAACGACTCCCGGTCCGCTGAGAAGGCGAGTCTGCGGCCGGCACCTGCCTTTTCGGGTCTGGCTGCGGCGTCAGCGCGGGCCGCCGACGGCCCTTGTGTGGCGGTGGTGATGCCGGTGTACAACGAGGCGGCGACGCTGGAAGCGGCGGTTCGGGCAGTGCTTGCCCAACCGGTGGTGCAGGAGGTGATTGGGGTGGACGATGCCTCGACGGACGGCTCTTGGGCCGTGCTCGAGCGCTGTGCCGCCATCGATCCGCGCCTGCGCCTGCTGCGACACGACCGGAACCAGGGCAAAGGCGCGGCGCTGCGGACCGGTTTCGCCCAGGTCCGAGCCCCGATCGTCTTGGTCCAGGATGCTGATCTCGAGTACGATCCCGCGGAGTACGCGGTCTTGCTGGGACCGATTCTCGCCGGGAAGGCGGACGTGGTTTTTGGGTCGCGGTTCCAGGGGTCTGGGGCGCACCGCGTGCTGTACTTCTGGCATGCGATGGGCAACAAGTTCCTGACGTTGCTCTCGAACATGCTGACGAACCTGAACCTGACGGACGTTGAGACCTGCTACAAGGTGTTTCGGCGCGAGGTGCTCGAGAGGATCCGGATCGAGGAATCGCGATTTGGCTTCGAGATCGAGGTGATTGCGAAGATCAGCCGGTTGGGGGTGCGCCTGTACGAGGTGCCGATCTCGTATCATGGCCGCACGTATGCGGAGGGGAAGAAGGCGACTTGGCGGGACGGTTTGAGCGCGCTGCGGTGCGTGGTGAAGTACAACCTGGGGTGAGCCTCATGGCAGACTCGTGCAGGTCTTACGGGCCACCGGGGGGAGGTTTCGAGTTCGACGCTCTGGCTGGCGCGGTCCGATATCGGGCGGCACTCGTGCGCGAGTTTGGGCCGTGGCTGCGGGGGCGGGTGCTCGAAGTGGGGGCGGGCATTGGGCAACTGACGGCGCTGATTCGCGATTGCGCGGGCGTCGAGGCCCTGGTGGCCGTCGAACCGGACCCGGGGTTTTGTCGGCGGCTCCGGGAGGATTTGCCGGACGTGGAGACCGTCGAGGGCACGGTGGCGGCGGTGGATCCATCGAGCGTTTGGGACGCGCTGATCTCGGTGAACGTGCTCGAGCACATTGCCGATGACGCCGCGGAGTTGTCGGCGTACCGGCGGTTGCTGACGGGGCGGGGTGGCCATCTCTGTTTGTTCGTTCCGGCGGGTCCCGGGCTGCTGTCCCCGATGGATCGGGACTTCGGGCATCATCGACGCTACACGCGCGGTGGTCTGCGGCGTCTTCTGGTTGAGGCCGGGTTCGATGTGCTGCGGTTGCACCCCTTCAATATGGTTGGGTACTTTGCCTGGTGGCTGGCGTTCAAGGTGCTCCGCCGCCGCCGGTTCAATCCGGCGGCGGTGCGTTTCTTTGACCGGCGGGTGTTTCCGGTCATGCACGCCTGGGAATCCAGGGTTGTCCGGCCACCGTTCGGTCAGAGCCTGCTGGCCGTGGCCAACTGCAGGTGAAAGGGGGCGCCCCGCGGACAGTCCTCGGGCCGCACTCAGCGCGGGCGGCTGCGGAATGAGCCTGGTGTGGTGTCAGCGGAGGAGGGCGAGGGTGTACTTGTCGAAGCGGACCCGTTCGCGGGCGAGGGGTTCGAGGGTTTCGGTGATGGCCGGGGGCGTGGCCGGAGGCAGGAGGACGTAGCGGATCCTTTCCCGTTCGAGGAGGGCGATGAACTCGGCCGGGGCCACATGGCCCTCGACGAGCCCGTTGAACTGCGCCTGGCGCGCCGAGTAGTCGGGCGTCAGGAACCAATGGCCCACATAAGTCCGATGGGCGGAGTAAGCGGGGACGAGGGTGCCGATGTGCGGCGTGGTGTAGACGCGGCCAGCGGGTTCGTGTGCCAATCGTTGGATGGCATCCATGACCGGGGTTGGGACCTGGTAGTTCAAGGCCGCGCCGATTGACCGCCAGGTAACGGCCAAGGGCGACTGAGCCAGCGCGGCCAGGAGTACTGCGACGGCACCCTGTTTCCACCGCGGCCCACGGGTTGCTGCAGCCAGGAGATCATGCAGCACGGGGGCGCCCACGATGCAGAGCGGAAGGTGCAGGTGGAACACGAAGTGGTGTCCGTTGATCAGGGGTGAGTTGTGGCAGGCGATGACGGCGAGAGTCCACGCGGCGACCTCGACCCGGCTTGCGGCGGCGTGTTGCACCCAGGACCGCCAGCCGCGAAGCGCCAGCCATCCCCCCCCCCCAGGGTCACCGGGTACCAGAACAGGGAGAGCGGATTATCCCCGAGGGCGCGCGCAGCGGAGGCGCCGTAGACCGGATCCTGGTGTTGCCAGAAGGTGACGGCGGCGAGGGCGGCGAGGGCGGCGCCCAGGCAGAGACCGGCGCCGCGCCGGTATCCGGGTGAGCCGATCGGGAATCCGAGGCTCCAGCGGAGCAGGGGGAGCATGGCTATCACGGCCAGGACCACCAGGCCGGAGTACGGATGAACCCAATACGTGGCCACCAACCCGAGACCGGCCTGGAACCAGTCGCGTGCCTTCTGGCGGTCGGGCGGCTCGAGCCAGGGGCGCAAAGCGATCATCGTCAGGGTGAGACCGGCGAGCCAGAGAGGGTTGTAGGCCGCAGCGAACGTGTTCCAGCCTTGTTCATCGGAGAGCGCCTGGTGCGCCAGGTTCTGCAAGGCGGCGGGGAGCAGGCCGACGAGTGGCCGGGCGAGGACCTCGATGCCGCCGGCGAAGCCCACCATCCAGACGGCTGTGAGCCGGCGGTTCATCTCCGGGATGAATGGCGCCAGGAAGCGCCAGAGGACGGCGACGAACAGGAAGAGAAGCGGCACGCGCGCGAGTTCGAGTGCCCAGAACGGGTCGAGGCCAGTCCAACGGCAGACGTGTCCCAGGAAGGCAAACAAGGGAAGCAGGAACCGGCCGTCCTGGACCTGTGTGGCATAGGGGTTGTCGAACATCCAGACCCCGGTTTCCGCCGCCTGTCGGATGAAAGCGACATAGGCGAACGTATCGATGGGGTTATAGCCCACGGCGGGCAGCGTGATGCCGGGCGGCGGGGTCAGCACCCGGGTCATGAGGAACGGGATTGCACGCAGGGCTGCCATCGCGACCGGCACCCACCACAGCCGCAGCGGCGCGCGGCAGGGCTTGTCGCCGTTCGGGTCTTGCGGTTTCGGGTTCATCGGTTGCCCAGGGTGCCACCGGCAGATTCCCGCGCGCCGCCGGCATCGTTCCGGGCTTCGTCTCCCAGCAGGGGAACGTTCGACCACTTCGCGGGTACCACCGGGGAATACCAGTAGGTGGAGGATCTCGGAAATGCGAGCGCGAAACGTCAGGTGACCGTGGGGTGTTCAAGGGGGTGCCCCGGCGGGCCAGAAGCGACTGTTGTCCGAGGGGGGCCATTCGTTGCGCCAGAGGTCGTCTTGGCGAGGCGCACCTCAGACCCAACAAAGTCCGCGATCCCATGAAGCCTTCCTGCCTCTTCGAACCCTTTCTTCCGCGCCTCGCTAGGGGCCGTCAAGGAATCAGCTTCACACTTTGCTGCTGGCTCTTTGCGCTGCGGGCGCGGAGTTGGTTTGTGCGTTTTCAGGGTGCAGTGGTTTGTAACCTATTGGCGTCCGGCGACTCAGTTTTGGTCTATGCTATGGTCTTGTGAAGCTTCACCCTGCAATCGAGCATGAGCACACCGAATGAACCTGTTGAGAGCACACCCCCCGCGGCCCCTGCGCGTGGGCGATCCCGGTTTAGCTGGCGAGCGATGACGTCGGTCTGCCTGCTGCTGGTTTCGGGGATGCTGGCGTTGAGCGGTGCGATTCTGTTCATTTCGCCGCCCGGGCGGGTGGCGAACTGGAGCGACTGGCGTTTGGTGGGGCTGACCAAGCACGACTGGACGGACCTGCACGTTTGGTTTGCGGCGGTCTTTGTGCTGGGGACGCTGGCGCACGTGGTGTTCAACATCCGGCCCCTGGCGGACTACTTCAAGAGCCGCCTGACGCGCCGGCTGGCATTTCGGTGGGAGTGGGTGGGGGCCTTGGTGCTTTGTGGGGTGGTGTTCGCGGGCACCCGGGCGGCGTGGCCGCCGTTCTCGGCGCTCCTCCAGGTTGGTGAAGAGGCGAAGCGGAGTTGGGAGGACCCGCGGGCCCGCGCGCCGATTCCGCATGCTGAGCTGCTGACCCTCCGCGAGCTTGTCGAGCAGGCCCGGGTCCCTTACGAGACTGCGGTGGAACGTCTGGAAGCGCGCGGCTGCAAGGGGGTTCAGCCGGATGCCGTTGTGGCGGAGCTTGCCGCGACGAATGGTCTGACGCCGCAGCGGTTGTTTGAGATCATTGAAGCGCGCGGTTCAGGAGGTGGTCGGCGGGAAGGAACCATGAACCGCGGGGGCGGTGGGGTGGGCGAGGGAGGCGGGGGACGCGGCGGTGGTGGCGGAGGATATGGCGCGGGAGGCGGACGCGGCGGGGGTGCGGGCCGGCAGACGCTGTCGGAGTACTGCGCCGAGGGACAGATCGAGGTGCAGAAGGCGATCGAGCTCTTGGCGGCGAAGGGTATCAAGGCGTCGCCGGAGCAGTCCCTTCGAGACATCGCGACCGAGAACGGGTTTGATCGGCCGTTCGATCTTCTCGAGATCCTGCGAACGCTCCGGGTGCCGCGGTAGGCGGGGGCGGGAGATGGTCTAAATGCCCTGTTCGGCGTTGCCGAGCGTCAGGGTCACCGTCCGTCGCTCGCTTTCACCGCCTCGGACGAAGCGCAGAGGGAGCGGGTCTCCGGGCCGTTTGCTGCGGATGACCTCGAGCAAGTCGGCAACGCGCAGGAGGGCGCGGCCGTCGGTTTCGAGGAGCAGGTCCTCCGGTTTGAGACCGGCGCGGGCGGCTGGGCCGGCATCGCGCACACCGCTCACGATCAAGCCTTCGATGCCTGGCGGAAACCGGGCGGCGAACGAAGCGTCCCGTTCCCAAAGATGATCGACCCAGAGGCCCGGATCCGGTGTGGCGCCATCCCGGCGGGAGCGCAGGATTTCGCGGAGGGGTCCGGTCTCGACGAGGTAGGCGATGCCGACCGGTTTGCCGTCGAGCGACATGGTGCCGGACTGCAGGCCGACCACGCGTCCGTGCGAGTCAAGCCAGGGGCCGCCGGAGGTGCCGCCCTGCATCATGGCTGAGACGTGTCGAATCCGGACATAGCCTCGGGCGGGTCCGTAGAATTCGAAGGCGGCGGTGCGGCGGGCGACGCGGCCGGTCTGCAGCACGCCGTTGCGGTAGATCGGGGCGCCGAACTGGAAGAGCACGTCGCCGGGCTCGAGGGGTCGAGCGGCCAACAGGAGGGTGGGGGATCCCGCCATCGGCTCCGAGGTTTCGAGGAGGGCCACGTCATCGCCCCGGTTGAGGGCCAGGAGGCGGCAGGGATGGCGGCTGCCGCGGCCGGTGACGACGTCGACCCGTGACGTGCGATGATCGAAGAGATGGGCGGCGGTAAGGATGAGGCCCTCGGGCGTTGCGAACCAGCCGCTGCCGGCGTGGTGGGAATCGACGAGGACCTCGACGACGGCGGCTTCGCACCGGCGGTAGATCGCCTTGGGGCTCGCGGCCAGGAGGGCGGGTGCAGCGAGGGCGAGCAGCAGGGCGGCGAGGCCGGCGTGGGATGTGGCCCCGAGCGATCGGGGGCGGCGGTGGCTCATGGTCGCCGTGCTTCTTTGGCCCAGGTGTCCTTGAGGGTGATCGTGCGATTGAACACCCATCGGGGTGGGTGGGCTGCAGTGTCCGAGTCCGGGTCGAGGCAGAAGTACCCGAGGCGCTCGAACTGGTAGCGCTCTCCGGGTCGGGCCTCGAGGAGCGACGGTTCGATTTTCGCGGTGGCCACGGTGAGCGAATGGGGGTTGAGGAACGACTTGAAGTCGGCGCCTGAGGCGTCGGCATCGGGCTCGGGCACGGTGAACAAGCGGTCGTAGAGCCTGACTTCGGCGTCTGCGGCATGGGCGGCGCTGACCCAGTGCAGGGTGCCTTTGACCTTGCGCTGGGCGTTGGCGCCTCCAGTTTTCGATTCGAGGTCGGCGGTGCAGTGCAGTTCCACGACAGTGCCGGCGGCGTCCTTGATCACCTGGTCGCAGCGGATGATGTAGGCGTACTTGAGCCGCACCTCGCCGCCGGGGCGGAGGCGGAAGAACTTGGGCGGCGGGTTCTCCTGGAAATCGTCCTGTTCGATGTAGAGGACGCGGCTGAAGGGGATCGCGCGTTTGCCGGCCGCCGGGTCTTCGGGGTTATTGACGGCCTCGAGGGACTCGGTGGCGTCCTCGGGGAGGTTGGTGATGACGACCTTCAGGGGGCGGAGGACGGCCAGGCGGCGCAGAGCGTGGCGGTTGAACTCCTCGCGGATGGCGTGTTCGAGAACGGCGACATCGGTGAGCGCGTTGTACTTGGTGACGCCGATGTGGTAGGCGAAGGCGCGGAGGGCGCTGGCGGTGACGCCGCGTCGTCGCAGGCCGGAGATGGTGGGCATGCGGGGATCATCCCAGCCGCGGACGCGCTGTTCATTCACGAGCTGGAGCAGCTTGCGTTTGCTCATGACGGTGTACGTGACGCTGAGCCGGGCGAACTCGTACTGGTGGGGGAGCGGACGCGGCAGGTCCAGCGCTTCGAGGATCCAGTCGTACAAGGGCCGGTGCACCTCGAATTCGAGGGTGCAGATCGAGTGGGTGATCCCCTCGAGGTAATCGCTCAGGCAATGCGCGAAATCGTACATCGGGTAGAGGCACCACTGGTTGCCGGTGTGATGATGTTCCGCGTGGCGGATGCGGTAGAGCACCGGGTCGCGCATCCAGATGTTCGGGGAGGTCATGCCCGTCTCGATTTTGGCCCGCAGCGTCCGGCTGCCGTCGGGGAATTCCCCGGCGCGCATGCGCTGGAAGAGATCGAGGTTGGTCTCGATTGATCGGTTGCGGAAGGGGCTTTCCTCGCCGGGGCGGTCCGGGGCGCCGCGGGTGCTGTCGGTCTGTTCCGGCGAGAGGTCGCACACGTAGGCCTTGCCGCGCCGGATCAATTCGAGGGCGTACTCATAGAGTTGCGCGAAGTAATCGGAGGCGTAGAACGGCTCGAGGGCTACGGTGCCGGCATCCGCCGGGCGGACGCCGTCGAGGCGGTAATCCTGGCGGCCGCTGACCGACAGCGCCTCGGGCTTCTGGCCGACTGGTTTCAGCCGCAGGCGATCGTCCGCCCAACCCTCGATGAGCCAGCGGACGTCCTCGAGAATGGACTCGACGTACTCGACATCCTCTTTGGTCGGGTTGGTGTCGTCCATGCGGAGGTTGCAAACGCCGCCGAACTCGCGGGCGATGCCGAAGTTCAGGCAGATGGACTTGGCATGGCCGATGTGGAGGTAGCCGTTGGGTTCCGGCGGGAACCGGGTCACAATGGCTTGGTGCCGCCCCTGCTGGAGGTCGCCGGCGACGATGTCGCGGATGAAATCGGAGGGGGCCGGGCGAGGCGCCGGGCCCGACGCGGGCGGGATGGGATCTGACGTGTTCATCGGTCGTGTTGGTCGGTCACTCGAATGGGGTGATTCTGGCAAGGAGCCGACCCGAGTGACAGCGAATTCCTGTTGACCCCATATTCCACAAGTCGAGGACTCTAGTGTCGAGGCATCGGATTCGTTGTTTTAGGAGTTGACCCGGGCCTTGGGGATTGGCAAAATCCGATCCGAATTCAACCGATGCATATGAAGAAGGACACGCTCCGTGTCGCCGCTGTGGTGGCGACTCTCCTGGCAACTGGATCCCTCCAGGCTCAACTGCAGCTCGAGCAAGTATGGACGCTGGCGCCCGGCGCCCGTTCGTACCTGACAACGGACAACACGCAACGTGGATTGGCGTACAATCCGGTGACGGGTCATCTGCTGTTGGCGAATCGGGCTGGCGGCGTCAGCGTCAACGTGATGGACTCGTTGACCGGCGCTGATCTGGGCACCCTCGATGTGACCGGGATCGCCGGGGGCACATTCGCCCTCAACCTGATTGACGTCGCCGCCGATGGGGCAATCTACGGGGCGAATCTCACGCTGAACGGCTCAACCGATCCGTTCAAGGTGTATCGGTGGGCGAGCGAGACTGCCGCTCCGACGCTGGTGTACTCGGGCAATCCGGGGCCGAGTGTGGCCAACCGGTTTGGCGACACCTTCGCCGTCCGGGGTGCGGGCAACGACACCCAGATCCTCGCCGCGTCGCGCGCGGGCACGGTGGGCGCGGTCTTGCTGACGCCTGACGGCGGTTCCAGTTTTGTGGCGTACGAGGTTGCCACGGACGCTGCCGCGGGCGACATCGGGTTGGGCGCCACGTTTGGAACTGGAAACGACTTTTGGGCGACGGCCTCGGGTCGCACGCTCCGCCATCTCGAGGTGAACACCTCGACCATGAGCGCGATGACGGTGGGCAACTTCGGCGCTGCCGAGGGTGTGCCCTTGGCGACGGCGTTCCTGGGGATTGAGCCGACGCTCGGAGTTCTCGCCGGCGTCGAGTTGTTTTCGGACACCGCGTTGCCGACTCCTGACAATCTGAATTTCTACGACATCTCGAGCGGAACGCCGGTTTGGCTGGACAGCGAAGTGATTCCGACTGGGAACGCCAACCTCAACGGCACGGGGGCGATTGATTTTGGCAACGGCATGATGTACGTGCTCGAATCGAACAACGGCGTGACGGCCTATGCGATGATTCCTGAACCGGGCACGTATCTGCTTTTGGGTTTGGGGCTCGTGGCTCTTTGGGCCCGCCGCAAGGTCTGAAGCCCGCGGCGGGGGGGCGGTGATGCGCTCCGTAGCCGTCTGATTCTGAAGCCGCCAGAGATCGCGAGGTCTCTGGCGGTTTTGCTTTTCTAGCGAGGCGGGCCTCGCCAGACTGAGGGTTGCTTATGGCGTCGGCAGATCCATTGGTCCGGTTGGTCCAGGTCACGAAGCGTTACGGAGCCGGTCTTCCCGGTTCGGTGCCGGTGCTGGCGGGCATCGATCTCGAGGTGGCGCGCGGCGAGTCGCTGGCCATCATGGGGCCCTCGGGCTCGGGCAAGAGCACGTTGCTGAATCTGATGGGGACGCTGGACAGTCCGACCTCGGGCGAGGTCTGGCTCGAGAACGAGCCGTTGGCGAGTCTGGATGCCGCCGCGCTGGCGAGGATCCGGAACCGGCAGATTGGGTTTGTTTTTCAGGCGCACTATCTGCTGCCGCAGTGCACGGTGTTGGAGAACGTGCTGATGCCGACGCTGGCGACGGAGAACGAGGTGCTCCGGGACGGCGCGCCGGACCGGGCGCGGCGTCTGCTCGATCGGGTGGGATTGGGCGACCGGCTGCGGCATCGGCCGGGCCAGCTTTCTGGGGGCGAACGCCAGCGGGCAGCGGTGGTGCGGGCGTTGATCAACGAGCCGCGCCTGTTGCTGGCGGACGAGCCCACGGGGGCGCTGGACACGGCGTCGGCGGAGCGGTTGGGCCAGCTCCTGATCGAGCTGAACCGTGAGACTGGAGTGACGCTGGTGGTGGTCACGCATGCCATGACGCTGGCGCGCCGGATGGGGCGGCTGCTGGAGCTGCGGGAGGGCCGGATGGTTCCGGGGTCGGGTGCGGGTTCCTGAGAGAGGCTTGTCGATTTTACAGGTGCACCGATGCGTCCGATGACCCATGCGCGCTGGATTCTGCGGAGTCTGGCATTTCATGGGCGGGGGCATGTGGCGACGGGTTTGGGGGTGGCGGTGGCGGCGGCGGTGCTGGTCGGGGCGCTGGCCGTTGGGACCTCGGTGCGTTCGAGCCTCGAGCGGTTGGCGCTGCTGCGCCTGGGTCGGGTCCACCTTGCCGTGGCCACCGGCGAGCGCCTGTTCCGGGCGGATCTGGCGGGGGAACACCCTCTCCAGATGATCGCCCCGCCCGCGGCCGGCGGGGTGACCGCGCCCGGGGTTCCGTCGCAGAGACTGCAGCTCGCTCCGGCGCTGCGGTTGCCGGGAGTGGCGACGACGGCGGACGGAGGGGCGCGGGCGAACGAGGTGCAGGTGTTGGGGGTGGATCCGCGTTTTTGGGCCTTGGCGGACCGACCGGTTCTGCCCGGGGTGTCGGCACCGATTGCACCGGACGGAGTCGTGTTGGGTGCGCCTTTGGCCCGGCAGTTGCGGGTGCGCGAGGGCGACGAACTGATCCTGCGGGTGCAGAAGCCCTCGGCCCTGTCCCGGGACGCCCCGCTGACGCCGACGGAGGAGAGCGCGGTGGCGCTGCGGTTGCGGGTTCGGGCGATTGCGGATGACGGGGCGTTCGGGAGGTTTGGTCTGGCGGCCAACCAGGTTGCCGCGCTCAACGCGTTTGTGTCTTTGGCGGTGCTCCAGGCGCGGGTTGGGGCCACGGGCGGAGCGAATCTGCTGCTGGCAGGAATGCCGCCGCCGCCGGCTGCAGCTTCCGCCTTCGGATCGATCTCCGGCGTTTATCGGCCGCCCGTGATGCCGCCGGCCATGCTTCGGGAAGGGGCGCAGCGCGCGCTGCGATCCGCCTGGCAATTGGCGGACGCCGGTCTCGAGTGGAACGACGTGCCCGAATCAGGGGTGCTCGAATTGCGGAGCCCGCGGGTGTTTCTGGATGCCGCGTTGGGCGCGGTGGTGTGCGGCGAGAGCGGTGACACGAACTCGTTTCCGGCGCGGGTTCGGCGTCAGTTTCCCGCGCTGCGGATGACCGGCGTGCTGACGTACTTCGTCAATGAACTGCGGAGCGGCGATCGGGCGACGCCCTACTCGATGGTGACAGCGATTGGCGCGCCTGCCACGCCGGAGGATTTGGGTGACAACGAAATGCTGGTCAGCGAGTGGCTGGCCGAGGATCTGGCGGTCGGGCCCGGGGACGAGGTGACCTTGAAGTACTATGTCGTGGGGGTGGGCCGGGAACTGACGGAGGCCACAGCCCGTTTCCGCGTGCGGGGGATCTACCCGAGAAACGCGCCGGGGATTGACCGTCATCTCATGCCGCAGTTTCCCGGGATGACGGCAGCCGACAACTGCCGGGACTGGGACACCGGGCTGCCGATCGACACGGGCCGGATCCGGGACAAGGATGAGCGGTATTGGGACGAGCAGCGAGGGACGCCCAAGGCTCTGATCACGCTCGAGGCCGGGCGGAAGCTTTGGGCCAACCGGTTTGGCGATCTTACCGCGGTCCGCTTCTATGGTGCGTCGCCGGGCGTTACGTCATCGCGCGGCAGTGCCGTTGTCCCGCCGGTCTGGGCCGGTGCGGCGCGCAGCGGTTTGACTGCTCTGCTGCGGCAACAGCTCGATCCGGCGGCGTTCGGGCTCCGCTTCGAGCCGGTTCGGGCGCAGGCTCTGGCTGCCAGCGCCCAGGGACAGGATTTCGGGCAGTTGTTCCTGGGTTTCAGTCTGTTTCTGATGGTAGCGGCGCTGTTGCTCATCGGGTTGCTCTTCCAGTTCGGGGTGGAGCAGCGAGCCATCGAGGTGGGAACGTTGCTGGCCTTGGGTTTTCGCGGGGGGCAGATCCGGGTTTTGTTGTGGGCGGAAGGGATGTGCGTGGCGCTTTTGGGCTGCGGAGCGGGGGCGTGGGCGGGCATTGCGTATGCGCGGGCGATGCTGCACGGGCTCTCGACGGCGTGGTCAGACGCCGTGGGCGGTGCGTCGGTGGCCTATCATGCGGATTGGCGGCCCTTGGCCCTCGGGGTGGCGGCGGCGTTGGGGGTGACGGCGGTTTCCATGGGACTGGCGTTAAGGCGCCAGGGCCGCCAACCGGCGCGCCAGTTGATGGCGAGCGGCGCCGAACTCGAAGCGGCGCTCGAAGGGTCGATTGGGTTGGGCTCGCCAACAGCGGCGCGCGGCCGGCGGTTCTGGATCGCCTGCCTCGCGAGTTTGGGAGCGCTGCTGCTGGTCGGATTCGGCATCGGCGGCTCGCACCACCATTCGCCGGGTCTCTTTTTTGGTGCCGGGGGGTTGCTATGGGTTGCCGGGCTTGCGTGGGCCGGCGTTGTGCTGGGTCGGATCGCCCGTGCCACTGCGGACCGGCGATTGACCGTTGGGCAGCTCGGGGTGCGCAGCGTGACGCGCCGACCCCGGCGCAGTCTGGCCGTCATTGGGCTGCTGGCCGCCGGCAGTTTCCTCATTGTGGCGATTGGCGTTTTCCGGCTGGACGCGGGTCGGGATGCGGACCGGCGGAGCTCTGGCACGGGCGGGTTTGCTCTCGTGGGGCATTCGACGCAGCCCGTGCTCGAGGATTTGAACACCGGCAAGGGCCGGGAGAGCTACGGGCTGGATGCCGCGGCGCTTGCGGGGGTCGGCGTCGTCCCGTTCCGCGTCCGTGACGGCGACGAAGCGAGTTGTCTGAACCTGAACCGTGCGCAGCAGCCGCGGTTGCTGGGGGTGAATCCCGGCGAACTGGCGCGGCGGGGCGCGTTCACGTTCGCGGCGGTGGCGCCAGGCCGTACGGTGTCGAACCCCTGGCTGTTGCTCGAGCGCGGTCCGGGTGCATCGGACGAGGTGCCGGCGATCGGCGATGCCGCGTCGATCACCTGGGCCCTGGGGAAAAGGGTGGGAGACACCGTGGACGTGACGGACGAGCGGGGTCAACTCCTCCGACTCCGGTTGGTGGCGGCGGTCGCGAATTCGATTCTCCAGGGGAACCTGATCATCGCGGAACAGGAGATGGCCCGGCGTTTTCCGAGTGTGGCGGGCCATCGGTTCTTTCTTGTCGACGTTCCGTCGGAAGGCAGAGACCGGGTTTCAGCGGAACTGACGCGGGCCTTGCGGGACCAGGGCCTCGAGCTGGTGTCGGCGGTCGAGCGATTGGCGGCGTTCAATGCGGTTCAGAATACGTATCTAGGGACGTTCCAGGCTCTTGGAGGGTTGGGACTGCTGCTGGGCAGCATGGGGTTGGGGGTGGTGGTCCTGCGGAACGTCTGGGAGCGGCGCGGGGAACTGGCGGTGCTGCTGGCGATGGGTTGGCGTCCGGGAAGCCTGAGGCGTCTGGTGTTGATCGAGCACGGCGCGCTGCTCGGGTGCGGGCTGGCCGTTGGATTGACCGCTGCGACGGTGGCGGTGCTGCCGTCGCTGCTGACGCCGGGTGCGACGGTTCCGCTGCGCTCGCTGAGCGCGACCCTGGCGGGTGTGCTGGTGAGCGGCGCCCTGTGGACATGGGGGGCGACGGTGCTCGCGCTGCGGGGACGGCTGCTGGACGCCTTGCGGAACGCGTGATGGTGCGGCAGAATGCAGGGGAGACTTGCATGCGCAACCGACTCTTGATCTGGATGGTGACCGCCGGGATGAACCTCGGAGTCTGGGCGGGAGAAACCCTGTTGTTCGAGGCCGACTTTAACAGCGCTCCTGTTGGCAGGGCGCCGGAAGGGATGCTGGTCCTGGACGGCGGGTTTGCCGTCGTGCGGGAGGGGGACCGCCAGTGGCTCGAGCTGCCGGGAGCCCCCCTCGAGACCTACGGAGTCCTGGCGGGTCCGACGGAGAAGGAGAATGTGGTGGTGCAAGCCCGCATCCGAGGGACGTCGCAGGGCCGTCGGCATCCGACTTTTGCCGTGGGGTTGGGCGGGTCTGGCGGTTATCGTCTCGAGGTGAGCCCCGGTCGAAGGACGATCGAGTTGCGCAAGGGCGATTTGGAGCTGGCGAGCGGTCCGTTCGAGTGGCGGTCGGGAACGTGGACGCTGCTGAGGCTTCAGGTGGTGAAGGCGGGTGAGCGCACGTGGCGGGTGCAAGGCAAGGCGTGGACGGAGGGAACCGCGGAACCGGCCGCCTGGGGGCTTAGCGTCGAGGAGTCTGCGGGGCCGCGGCCGGGCCGTGCGGCGCTCTGGGGCTGTCCTTTCTCGGGCAACCCGATCCAGTACGACGACCTGCGCGTGCTCCGCGTAGTGCCGGCCGGCACATGAGGTGGCGCCGGTCGGCTCGGGATCACCTCTTGTTGCGAGGCTTGAAGGAGCTCCGGTTGCGGAACGAGAACGTCCGGTTAAGGAGCGAGTTGTACAGCGACTCGAGTGCGCGGCACCCGCCTGGGAACCAATTGAGCATCCGGCGCTTGAGGGCAGGCAGGCTGATCGCGCTTCGGGTGGCCGGGGGCGGTCGTGGCGGTGTGCTGTTGGGGGTGCACCGGGCCCACGTGGAGACGTAGTCGCTCTGGTGGGGG